>Ga0116175_1002751_pt1 | contig 10375 bp, 7 predicted proteins | sample AD_UKC125_MetaG_FD_89802 | JGI IMG/M metagenome (GOLD analysis project Ga0116175, IMG submission 89802) | Active sludge microbial communities of municipal wastewater-treating anaerobic digesters from USA - AD_UKC125_MetaG | ecosystem: Engineered > Bioreactor > Anaerobic > Digestate | place: USA... | reverse complement strand
GGTGATGAGTATGTCGAGGACCTGGGCCAGCACCACCGGTTCGATCACCGCCGCCGCCGCCACCAGATCCGCCTCCAACACCGGGAAGTGCCGCAGGCGGGGGGCGGCCCGGCACAACAGGTGCACATGCCGGCCGGTGATCTCACCGGCCCGGTACGCGTCGGCCACGTGCGGCATGGACCGCAAATCCCGGGCCCGCCCCACGATCGCCGAGCCGACCGCCCGGTTGTTCCCGGTCAACGCGGCCACCATCGACCCGGTCGTGCCGGCGGCGAACAACCGGGAATCCCGCTGCGCGTCACTCACCCCGGCCACTTGGGTCTGGTAGGCCTCCAGCATCGTCTGCAGGCGGGCCGCCGCCTGCACCGCGCCCAGGCGCTGCTCCACACTCAACCCGGCCGGGTCCGGCAGGCCCAGCACCAGCTCGGACAACTCCTGGAACACCGGCAGAATCTCCACCGGCAGTTCATCAGCCAGCTGGGCGCGGCGTAACGCCCCGGCCGGAATCTCGAAGAACCCCATGCACACACCCCCACCCGAACGACCGATGCCGAACCAGAAGAAACACTCCCCTGCGGCGTCGCTCCACGAGCTGAAGGCCACCAAACCTCGGTGACACCCCAAACCTACAAACAACCTCCGACATTTCCGTGCCGACGGCCGCACAGCCCTGGGGACAACCCCGTTTGTTGCGCGAACTGATCGCTGTCACATAGCCGGAGCGCCTCCCACACCCGGCATACCAGCACCGTCCGATTTGCTACCGGCACCGACCGGTGACCACCAGCCCCGGCAGAACGTGGGCACATCAGGGCGATAAGACCGAGGCAACGCCTGCTGGCGACGTCTTCCTGGTGTGGGAACTCATCGCAACCCAGATCACGACATGACCCCGAGGCACTGCACGAACGAGCGAAGAGCCCGCTGATCATGCGGCGCAGACCGGACATGTAGCTGGAAGTCAAACAGCACAGCGCCCGCGACCGGCGACGGTCGCGGGCGCTGTGGGCAGGAATCAGACCTGCGGCTGCGGGGTCCAGCGCAGGTACGGCTTGACCTCTTCGACCTCGCCGAACTTGGCGCGCGCATCCTCAGTGGACATCATCGGGGACACGATGACTCGCGAACCCGGCTCCCAGTCGACCGGGGTGGACACCGGCACCAGATCGGTGAGCTGCAGCGCATCGATCACCCGCACGATCTCGTCGAAGTTGCGACCCACGGACTTCGGGTAGGTCAGCGTCAGGCGCACTTTGTTGGCGGGGTCGATGATGAACACCGAACGCACGGTCGAGGTGTCGCCCTCACCCGGGTGGATCATGTCGTACAGCTCGGATACCGACTTGTCCGGGTCGGCGATGATCGGGAAGTTCAGGTCGGTACCGCCGACGTCGCCGATGTCACCGGCCCACTTCTCGTGGGAGTCCAGCGGGTCGACCGAGATCGCGATGGCCTTGACGCCACGCTTGTCGAACTCCTCCTGCAGGGCCGCGGTGCGGCCGAGCTCAGTGGTGCAGACCGGGGTGAAGTCAGCCGGGTGGCTGAAGAAGACAGCCCACGAGCCGTCCTTCCAGTCGTGGAAGCTGATCGTACCCTCAGTGGTCTCTGCCTTGAAGTCGGGGGCGATGTCGCCCAGACGAATGCTCATGTTTTCCTCCGAATTACTGTGCGAGTGGCGGGTGGTCGCTGCGAAAAGCCTAAGTCAGTGAGCCTGGCCGGCTGACGTCGCCTCAGGGATCTCGACCAGACGCCCGGAGGTCACGTCATAGACGTAGCCGTAGATCGGAATGCCGGCCGGGACCAACGGGTGATTGCGGATGCGCGTCACATCCTCGACCACGCTGCCCGCGCTATCGGCGATGGTCAGCCAGTCGATGTAGCGGGCCTCACTGGATCCCGGACCCGTCCCGACATCGATGAACCCGTTGGGGCTGAGTTGCGCGGTCTGCAAGCTGCTGGCCAGCAGGTCGCGCATCACCTCGTCGGTGAAGAACTCCATCCCGCAGTCGGAGTGGTGGATGACGAACCACTCCTTGGTGCCCAGCAGCTTGTAGGAGATCACCAGCGATCGGATGGCGTCGTCGCTGGCGCGGCCACCCGCGTTGCGGATGACATGGGCGTCACCCTCGCTCAGCCCGGCGTACTTTGCGGGGTCGAGCCGGGCATCCATGCAGGTCAGAATGGCGAAACCGCGGGCCGGCGGTAGGGCCAGGCCGCCTTTGTCGAACGTGGCGGCGTACTGCTCGTTGGCAGCAAGGACCTCGGGCAAGACAGACATAGCGAACCTCTCGGAAGACGGGGCAGGAGCGAATACGTCAGAGGGGAAGACAGCGACAGCTGTGAACGCGCATGTGGTCGATCTCCCTGCGGGAGGTCAAGACCGGCTGGCGAGGCATACGCAGGAACCTAACACGCATGTCGATCATCGGCATCCGCGCACCCGTCGTCAGTACCGCGTCAGGTAGGGATCGTTCAAGTACGCGTCATAGAGCAGGTCCACGTCGTCGAAGCGCTCAGTGCACACCAATTCGCGGGCATACGCCGCCTGGCTGGGACTGCCTCGCTCGATGACCTCGCGCAGTTGCTGCCGTCGGTCCATAAGCTCGAGTCTGGAGCACGTGCGCGATGTGCGCCACGCGAGGCCGACTGCATGTGAGACTCGACGCATGTCCACCGTCCTGCTCGTGATCGATGTTCAGAACGACGTGGTCGCAGCGGCCCACCGCCGCGATGAGGTGGTTGCCACCATCGCCGGCCTCGTCGACCAGGCCCGTGCCCACGCCGTCCCGGTCGTGTGGGTGCAGCACGAGGATCCCTGGCTGCGACCAGGCACACCCGACTGGCAGATCGTGGCGCAGTTGCGGCCGCTCCCGGACGAAGCCCGCATCCACAAGCGGTACCGCAGTTCTTTTGAGCAGACCGACCTCGCCCAGACCCTGGAAGATGCCGATGAACTCATCGTCTGCGGGGCGCAGACGAACTACTGCATCCGGCACACGGTTCACGCCGCGCTCGACCGTGGCTACAACGTGACGCTGATCGGTGACGCGCACACGACCGACGGCAGCAACGCCGCGAGCGTGATTGCCGAACAGAACGAAAATCTGCAGCGCTACGAACTGCCTGGGCGTCGGTGCCACGTGGTGGCCGCCGAGGATGTGGACTGGAACACATCTTTCACATGACCTGACCTCGGGTGGCGTCGGCAGAGACGTCCTTCGATCGAGCTTGCGGGTCCCGCGACCAATACGATCAAGGCGACTGAAGGGGCGAAAATGTGGGCCGACATCGACGACTTCGGGGAGCTGCGGCAATGGCGCCTGGCTCCTTTGTCGCTGTTGTTCTTCATCGGCCTGTCGGTATACCTCACTCCTGGTAATCCCGCTGTCGTCTCCGGGTGCAGCCTCGGCTTCGGATTTGCAGTCGGGATGGCCCTGGTGCTGCCACGCCGGCTGTGGCCATGGCTGGCCCTGACCTATCTGGTCGCGGTCACGGCCTTCGGGGCGATCGCCGGCCGCGGCGTCAGCACCGCCATCGCATCGGGTGTCGGCATGACGGCGATCCTGCTTCTGCTCGCCGAGATCGGACGCCGCATCGGCCTGCGACGCCTGGCAGTCCCGGCAGACGCCCTCAAGCTCATAGCCGTGGCAGCCATATCGGGAGTGCTCGTCCCGCTACTGACGGTGCTCAATGCGACGATCGTCGGTCGCGGGAACGACCTCTTCGCGGTGCTCCCGCAGACCACCCTCACCGCCGTGACGGGCATCCTGCTCACCGGCGCATTGGTGCTGGCCTACCAACCGGGCGTCTACGTCGTGCACGGCCACCGGCGCCAGCTCGAGTTGTTCGTCGTGACCGCCGTGTCGGTCTTCTGGCTGATCGGGATCGGCTTCATGGACGCCCAAACCGTCGCCGGCACCAGCCCGCTGTTCCTGCTGGTGATGACACTGGGCTGGTTGGGTCTACGCTTCGGTCCGGCCCTGGCCAGCGTGGGGCTGGTCACCAGCAGCGTCTTCATCAGCCTCGGGGTGCTGCATAGAGCTAGCGCGTTCGTGACGACCAGCTCGAACCTGATCGACGCGATCGTCGCCAGTCAGATCTACATGGCGGTGCTCGCCGGTGGCGTCCTGATGCTGGCTGTCTATGCCGACCACAGCCGCGACCAGGACACGGCCTCGCGGCGCAGCGCACAGCTGCTGTCCAGCGCCGCCGACAGCGCGGCCACTCAGGTATTCATCAAGCGTTACGACCCCAAGACCGACCGCTTCAGCTACACGGAGGTCAACGAGAACTTCGCCGCCGATCTGGGCTTGTCACCGGCTGAGGTGATCGGACACAGCGACGAGGACCTGCACACACCCGAGGCCGCCAGTCGGTTCCATGCCCAAGACGTGTCGGTGATGAGCAGTGGTGAACGGCAGCGTTTCGAGAGCAGCGCCTTGGTGAAGGGCCGGCGGATCTCCTACTTCGTCAGCAAGTTCCCCGTCTACGACCGCGACGGGTCCGTCATCGGGGTGGGAGGCGTCAGCTTGGACCGGACCGCCGAGCGGGCGCGGACCGCCCTGCTTCAGCAAGTGTTCACGCGATCCCCGGTACCCACGGCGCGGCTGGCCTGGCGAGGGTCCGAGGTCGGTGAGGTCCTTGAGGCAAACGATGCCTTCGCCGCGCTCGTGGGCGTGCCGGCGGCCGACATCGTGGGGCGGGATCTGCGGTTCCTGAACATCAGCCCGACGGACTTGGGTGCCCTTGCTCCGGCCACGACGGTGCGCGGGGAAGTCAGGCTGCGCCGCCACGACGCAGTGGAACTCACGGTCGTGGCGACCTCGACGGTGGTCGGCACCGCCGATGTCGATGAGCCGTTCGCGCTGGTCATCTTCGAGGACGTCACCGCGACCCGGGCGGCGCAGGCGGGCCTGGTGCACCGGGCGACCCACGATCCCCTCACCGACCTGTTGAACCGGCAGGCACTGGTCGAACGCCTGGCGGCGCGCACCGTGGGCTCGGGCAACGTGCCTCGCGGAACTGCCCTGTGGTGTTGCGACATCGACGGCTTCAAGCAGTTCAATGACAGCCTCGGCCACGACACCGGTGACCGCGTGCTGCTCGCGATGGCCGATCGCGTGCGGGCGGCGGTGGGCCAGGAGGACACGGTGGGCAGGCTGGGCGCCGACGAGTTCGTAGTCGTCAGCGGGCGCCCTCTGACCGAATCTGAAGCCGTCGACATGGCCGCTCGCATCCGCGACGCCGTGCGGCAGCCGTTGGAGATGGACGGCCGCACGCACAGTCTGCAGGTCAGCGTCGGGGTGGCCGTGAGTTCCGGTGACGGCGGGGCGCAGGAGTTGCTGCGGCAGGCCGACGTCGCCCTGACCCGCGCGAAGGATCTGGGCCGCGACCGTGTCGAGGTGTACCTCCCTGATCTGGATCGCCGGGTGCAGCTGCGGGTGGCCATGCGCGAGACCTTGGTGAAGGGTCTGGCCGAGAACCGCATCGAGGTGCATGCGCAACCCGTAGTGGATGTGGCCACCGGACGGACCACGGGCGCCGAGGCGCTGGTGCGACTGCGCGACCTCGATGGCACCGTGCTGCCCCCCGCCGCGTTCATTCCCGTGGCCGAGGAGAGCGGGCTGATCGTGCCGCTGGGTCTGCGCGTGCTCGACCTGGCGCTGGCCCTGTGCGCACGCTGGAGCGAACGGGAGACGCCGCTGGAGATTGCTGTCAACGTCTCACCTCGCCAGTTGGAGAATCCGGAGTTTGTGGCCACTGTGGCTACGCTGCTGCAGATCCATCAGGTGCCCCCGCATCGGCTGGTACTCGAAGTCACCGAGAGCACGGTCGTGGATGCCGCCGGGCCCACCCTGGACGTGCTGCACTCGCTGCGGGCAACCGGAGTCCACGTGGCGATCGACGACTTCGGCACCGGCTACTCGAGCCTGGCGTCGCTGCGCGACCTGCCTGCCGACATCGTGAAGATCGACCGCTCGTTCGTCTCTGGTCTCTGCGTGGATGAGGGGGACGAAGCGATCGTGCGGGCGGTCCTGGCCATGGCCCATGCCACCTCCCGCGCCGTCGTCGCCGAGGGCGTGGAGACCGCCGAGCAGGCCCAGCGCCTGGTCGAGCTCAACTGCGATCGGGTGCAGGGTTACTACTTCTCCCGGCCGCTCCCGCCCATCGACTTCGACCCGGGGCGCGTCTTCACGATCACGCCTGCGGCCAGCGATCCGCTGGACAGCGAACGGTCCCACCAGCCGTAGGGTGACCAGGGTGAAGGCACAACAGATCAGCGAACTGTCCGGTCCCGCAGCGATGTCGAGTGCGGACGTCCCCGAGCCCAGCGGACCGGTGCTCATCGACGTGCACTACGCCGGCGTCAGCTTCCCCGATGTCCTGCTCACCCGCGGGCTCTACCAGATAAAACCTCCCCTGCCTTTCATCCCGGGCAGCGAGGTCTCCGGAGTGGTGCGCGCCGATGGCAACGGTTTCCAGGCCGGTGACCGCGTGGCCGCGTTCCCCGGTCTGGGAGGTTTCGCGCAGACGGTTGCTGCCGACCCGCGGATGGTCTTCCGCTTGCCAGACTCGTTCGCGTTGCAGGCAGCGGCCGCACTGCCCATGAACTACTTCACCGTGCACTTCGCGCTGCAACGCCGTGCGCATCTGCGCCCCGGCCAGACGGTCCTGGTCCATGGTGCGGCCGGCGGGGTCGGCACCGCAGCCATCCAGGTGGCGAAGGCGCTCGGCGCGCATGTGATCGCGGTGGTGTCCAGCGAGGCCAAGCAGGAGACGGCCCGCCGGGCCGGCGCCGACGAGGTGGTGCTGGCGCAGGGGTTCCGGCAGACCGTGGGCCAGCGCGTCGATGTGGTGGTGGACCCGGTCGGCGGGGACCGGTTCACCGACTCCTTGCGCTGCCTGGCACCCGAGGGGCAACTGCTGGTGATCGGCTTCACCGCCGGCGAGATCCCCACGGTGAAGGTCAACCGGCTGCTGCTGAACAACATCAGCGTCGTCGGCGTCGGCTGGGGGGCGTTCTGGCTGGCCAGGCCCGAGTACCTGCAGGAGCAGTGGCAAGAGCTGCTGCCCCTGCTGGATGCCGTCGACCCCGTGATCGACGCCATCCACGACCTCGACGACGCCCCGGCGGCATTGACCGCGCTGGACGAGCGCCGAGTTCACGGCAAAGTGCTGCTGCAGGTCCGGTAGCCCTACATCAGGAACCGTTCCCACACCCGGTGGGCGCCCATCAGGGAACGGACCTGCTCGAACGTTTCCACCCCGCTGTCGGCGGTCACCACACCCTGACCGCCCAGCACCCCGACGGCCGTCAGCACCTCGGCCCCCGGACCCCAGGCACCGATCACCTTGGCGTGTCGCCAGCTTTCCTGCACAAGGAGTTCGACGCGCGGATCCATCGGACCGTCGCCCGCGCCCGACTTCTCGTCGCGCAGCGCAAGGGCATCCGGTGCGGGTACCGGGAAGGACCCCACCAGCAGCACGTCGAACTCCACCGACCGCGCCGTGGCGAAGGACCGCTGGACGGCCACGTTGCCCACCATCCCGCCATGCGCGGCGATCAGCATGGGGACCATACCTGCGGCGAAGACCGCCTCTTGCACGGCTCGCGCGTCCTGCGTCGCATCGTCCACGACGATGCCCACCATGCGCCCGTCCGTGGGCCAGATGCTGCCCACCTGCGACAGCGCGGGACTGGGCACCACCTGGAGCACCTCGGTCTGCGGCGCCGGCGCCGGCATGCCGAGGCCGGTCGCGACCTGTTGACACAGAACCGGGTCGATCTCGGCCAGGCACTGCAGTTGCCGCTTCTTGACCGAACTCTCGTAACACTTGCCGAGCTCGAAGGTGTACGCACGGATGATGTGTTCCTGCTCGGGTGTGGACATGCTCTGCCAGAACAACCGCACCTGGCTGAAGTGATCCTCGAAGCTCAGCGGGTTGGCACGGATCTTGCGCGACTCGGTGACCGCGACGGGCATATCGGTGTAGCTGCGCTCGGGGGTCGGGAACGGGTTGCCGCCGTCGAGGGTGTTCGGCTTGTACGGCGCCACACCGGCGTGGACCGCATCCTGGTGGAAGCCGTCGCGCAACATGTCGTTCACCGGGCAGTGTGGGCGGTTGATGGGGATCTGCGCGAAGTTGGGCCCACCCAGCCGTGTGAGCTGGGTGTCTAGGTAGGAGAAGAGCCGCGTCTGCAGCAGCGGGTCGTTGGTCACATCTATCCCGGGAACCAGATGACCGACGTGGAACGCGACCTGCTCGACCTCGGCGAAGAAGTTGGTCGGGTTGCGGTTCAGCGTCATCTTCCCGATCGCCTGCACCGGCGCGATCTCCTCGGGCACGAACTTCGTCGGGTCTAGCAGGTCGATGCCCTCGAACATCTGATCCGGGGTGTCGGGGAACACCTGCACGCCGAGTTCCCACTGCGGGTAGGCGCCGGACTCGATGGCGTCGTACAGGTCGCGGCGGTGGTAGTCCGGGTCCACGCCACTGATCATCTGGGCCTCTTCCCAGGCCAGCGAGTGCACGCCCAGCACCGGCTTCCAGTGCCACTTCACGAGCACCGACTTGCCGTCCTCGTTGACCAGCCGGAAGGTGTGGACACCGAAGCCCTCCATCATCCGGTAGGACCGTGGGATCCCCCGGTCGGACATGTTCCACATCGCGTGGTGCTGGGCCTCGGTGTGAAGCGAGACGAAGTCCCAGAACGTGTCATGAGCGCTCTGCGCCTGCGGGATCTCGGTGTCCGGGTGTGGTTTTCCGGCGTGGATCACATCGGGGAACTTGATGCCGTCCTGGATGAAGAAAACCGGGATGTTGTTGCCCACCAGGTCGAACGTGCCCTCACCGGTGTAGAACTTGGTGGCGAAACCGCGGGTGTCGCGCACCGTGTCGGCCGAACCCCGACTGCCCAGGACTGTGGAGAAGCGCACGAAGACTGCCGTCTCGACGCCCGCCTTGAGAAAGCCCGCGGTGGTGATCGGTTCGGCCGAGCCGTAGGCCTCGAAGACCCCGTGCGCGGCAGTGCCGCGGGCATGTACGACCCGCTCGGGGATCCGCTCGTGGTCGAAGTGGGTGATCTTCTCGCGCAGGTGATGGTCCTGCAGCAGGGTGGGGCCGCGGTCGCCGGCCTTCAACGAGTGGTCGGTGTCGCGCACCCGCACCCCCTGGGCGGTCGTCAGATACTCACCCTGCTGGGCCATCGCCGTGGGCGCGGCACCCGTGGGCGCGCCGGTGGGCGAGCGGGTGTCCGGGGCGCCTTGGTGCGCCTTAGGCGGCAAGGGCGGCTGCGCCTGCGTCGGCTCGGCCAGCGGCGCGGGCGCGCTGCCCGGGCTACCCGGAACCTGCGGGTCGAGCATCTCGGCGGCCTTCTCGGCAACGGATTCGACGGCGTCTTTGACGGCTTTCACGGGCTTGGTGGGGTCCATGCGGTTGCCACTACCCCCCGCAGGGTCACTTAGGCGTTCCTGCACAGCGCCAGCGGCGCGACGATTGCTACCTTGCGCCCATGAGCGAAACGCCGATCAGCGTCCAGGATGCCTTGTGGCTGAACATGGACCGGCCGAACAACTTGATGATCATCGACTCCCTGATGTGGCTCAAGGGCCAGCCTGACTGGGAGGCCGTGAAGCAGGTCATTCAGGAGCGGATGGTGGATCGGTTCCCGGTGTTCTCCTCGGTGGCGCAGCGCCGCGGCGACGGTTACGCATGGGTGCCGGACCCGGAGTTCGACATCGACGAGCAGGTGCGCTTCGCCCCGCTCGAGGAACCCGGCCTGCGCGATGTGCAGGAGTACATCGCCTCCCAGCGCAGCCAACCGCTGCCCGCTGACCGGCCCCTGTGGCAGTTCCATCTGATCAGCGACGTGACCGATGACGCGGGCAATGACCTCGGAGCGGTCATCCTGTCGCGCATCCACCACTCGATCGCCGACGGCATTCGCCTGGTGCAGGTGACGCTGGGCCTGTGCGACCCGATCGATGGCGACGCGGGCGTCGAGGCCACCGTCGGCACGGCCCGGGCCGATGCACCGCAGAAGCCTTCGCTGGTCGAGTACACCAAGCAGACCGTCGAGGGCACCGCCGATCTGGTGGTCGGGACCGTGGGCAAGGCCGTCAACGCCGCCACGCACCCCCTGGACACCCTGAAGTCGACCCTGGGCGACAGCCGTCAGATGTTCGACGGGACCGTGGACATCCTCAGCGATCCGGCCCGGCTGGTGGATGCCTTCAGCGCATTCGCCCCGATGCCGGACGAGGCCGCCAACACGCTGTCATCGGTGGCCAAACTCGGGCTGTCCGGGCCCAGTGTGAGCACCGTGTGGAGCGGCACGCCCGGCGTGGCCAAGACCGCCGACTGGGTCGACGCC
>Ga0116175_1002746_pt1 | contig 10381 bp, 10 predicted proteins | sample AD_UKC125_MetaG_FD_89802 | JGI IMG/M metagenome (GOLD analysis project Ga0116175, IMG submission 89802) | Active sludge microbial communities of municipal wastewater-treating anaerobic digesters from USA - AD_UKC125_MetaG | ecosystem: Engineered > Bioreactor > Anaerobic > Digestate | place: USA... | reverse complement strand
TGCTGTGCTCCAGGCGGCGCACATGGGTTACCACGCGCTCGATATGTTCCAGCACGTCGCGGCTGCGCACCTTGAGCAGATCCAGTTCGCGCAGGGCAGCGGCGCTGCCCTCGGGCTCGCTCCAGCTGTCCAGCGCTTCCAGCCAGGCGCGCACGGCGGTGCGCTGGTCTTCGCAGATTTCGTCCAGCTGGTGCAGGTTCAGGCGCGCATCCAGCAACGCCCCCCAGTTGCCAAAGCGCGTGCGCGGGCGCAGCAGCTCGGCCTGCCAGTGGTCGAGCTGGCGTGAGAGTTCGCGGCGCAGATCCAGGTAGTTGTCGACGATGTGGTTGACCACGCGCAGCATCAGGTCGGCCGGGCTGGGCGGCAGGCGCGTGCCGGCCACGGGGCCGCTGCGCAGCTCGTGCACCACGGCCTCGGCCGCGGTGGCGCTGATGGCCGCGGCGGCCATGGGTGTGACCAGGCGCGCGGCATAGGCGTCGCGCACGCCGCAGTCCTCGGGGTGTACCGACAGCAGCACCTGGTCAAACACGGCAAAGCCCACCGGGCTGGTATCTATGCGCCGCAGCACGGGCGGCCCGCCACGGGCGCTGGTGCGCAGCGGCGCGGGGCCGGCGGCCTGTGCCTGGGCCAGGCGGCGCACCACCAGCAGGTCGTATTGCGCGGTGTAGTCGTAATGCGATGGCAGCTGGGCGTTGAGCAGGTCGGACACATGCAGATCCACCAGCTGCTGCCCGGCCAGTGTCTGCAGCGCGGCCTGCAGGCGCGGCAGCTCGGCGCTGAAGGCCGCGCGCGTGCAGGCGATCCAGTAAAAGCCCTGGGCCGGCGGCGCCTGGGGCAGGCCCGCCAGCTCTTGCGCGCCGCTGCCCGGCTGCAGATGGAAGACGCGGATCGGCTGTAGCGTGTTTTCAGTCAAATCGGCCTCCAGCGCTTTTGTATCAAGCGCGAGCAGCTATTATTTTTTAAGCAGGCGTGCGGCGTCCAGCGCAAAGTAGGTCAGGATGCCGTCGGCCCCCGCGCGCTTGAAGGCCAAGAGCGCCTCCAGCATCACCTTGTCGTGGTCCAGCCAGCCGTTGGCGGCGGCGGCCTTGAGCATGGCGTATTCGCCCGACACCTGGTAGGCGAAGGTCGGCACCTTGAACTCGTCCTTCACGCGGCGCAGCACGTCCAGGTAGGGCATGCCGGGTTTCACCATGACCATGTCGGCGCCCTCGGCAATGTCCAGCGCCACCTCGCGCAGGGCCTCGTCGCTGTTGGCCGGGTCCATCTGATAGACGTCCTTGTTGCTGCGCCCGAGGTTGGCCGACGAGCCCACGGCGTCGCGGAACGGCCCGTAGAAGGCGCTGGCGTACTTGGCGCTGTAGGCCATGATGCGCGTGTGGATCAGGCCGTGGGCCTCCAGCGCCTCGCGGATGGCACCTATGCGCCCGTCCATCATGTCGCTGGGCGCGACCATGTCCACGCCGGCCTGGGCGTGGGTGAGGGCCTGGCCGGTGAGGATCTCCACGGTCTCGTCGTTCAGGATGTAGCCGGTGTCGTCCAGCACGCCGTCCTGGCCGTGGCTGGTGTAGGGGTCGAGCGCCACGTCGGTCATCACGCCGAGCTGCGGGAACTCCTTCTTCAAGGCGCGCACCACGCGTGGGATCAGGCCCTCGGGGTTCAGCGCCTCCTTGCCGTCGGGGGTTTTCAGCGCAGCGTCTATCGACGGGAACAGCGCCAGGTAGGGCACGCCCAGTTTGACGCATTCCTCGGCCACGGGCAGCAGCAAGTCCAGGCTCAGGCGCTGCACGCCGGGCATGGAGGGAACGGGGACGGCGAGCTTGCTGCCCTCGTGCACGAACACCGGGTAGATGAAGTCGTGCGGCGTGAGGTGGTTCTCGCGCACCAGGTTGCGGGTGAAGGCGTCGCGGCGCAGGCGGCGCGGGCGGTTGGCGGGGAAGGGGGTGGGGCTGGACAGATGCATGGTGGGCATTGTCCCCCACATCCCAATGCGCCCCCCGGCAGGTGATAGCCTTCGCGCCCATGATCGCCCAAGAGAGCCCCCTTTCAACCATAGCCCAGGAGCAGGCCTGGAACCGCCAGCAAATGCTGGAGCCCGTGACCCGGCCGCGCTTTGCCGTGTGGCAGTACGAGGCGCCGGCCATCGTGCTCGGCTGCTCGCAGCGCAAGTTCGAGGACGGCGCCCGCGCGCGCCTGGGCGGCGCGGCCGAGCTGCTGCTGCGCCCCTCGGGCGGCGGCGCGGTGCTCACCGGGCCGTGGATGGTCAGCTGCTCGGTGGTGCTGCCACTGGATCACCCCTGGGTGCAGGGCCGCCTGCCAGACAGCTACCACGGCCTGGGCCAGCTGCATGTGGATCTGCTCTCAAACCTGGGCGTGCCCTCCACGGCCCTGCCGCCCGATCAGGTCGATGCCTGCAACGCGCGCACCGGCCCCACCGTGCCCTGGGCCTGCTACGGCAGCCTTGCGCCCTGGGAGGTGGTGGACGCGGCCGGGCGCAAGCTCGTCGGCCTGGCCCAGCGGCGCCAGCGCACCGGCGTGCTGCTGGTGGCCGGCACCCTGGTCACGCCGCCCGAATGGGCGCTGTTGTGCTCTGCCATGGGCCAGCCCCAGGACGAGGCCGCCATGCGCCGGCGCACGGTGGATTGCACCCAGCTCAGCGCCACGCCGCCCGATGTGCGCCAGCTGGCGCGGGCGTTGCAGCAGGCGCTGGATCAGGCGCTGGGCTAGTGCGCTTGCGCCCACCGCCCGCCAATGCTAGATTGCGCCCGGGCGGCCTGGCTGCCCCCCGCTTTACCTCCCTGAGCGGGGCCCTGCGGTGTTGATCGTCGCAAGGCTTTCCAGCCCGGCTCCGTCCGGGCCTCTTTTTTGGCCGAACCCGGCGCGTACACTGCGCCGATGCTCTGGGTCAAAACCTTTCACATCGTCTTCATCGCCAGCTGGTTTGCTGGCCTGTTCTACCTGCCGCGCATCTTCGTCAACCTGGCCATGGTGGCGCCGGGCTCGGTGGCCGAGCGCGACCGGCTGCTGCTCATGGCGCGCAAGTTGCTGCGCTTCACCACACTGCTGGCCGTGCCCGCCATTGGCCTGGGCCTGTGGCTGTGGCTGGGCTATGGCATAGGGCAGGGGGCCGGCAACGGCTGGCTGCATGCCAAGCTGGGCGTGGTGGTGCTCATCGTGCTGTACCACTGGATTTGCGCGCGCATGCTGCGTGCCCTGGCGGCGAACACTGACCAGCATAGCCACCGCTGGTTTCGCTGGTTCAATGAGGTTCCGGTGCTGCTGCTGGTCGTTGCCGTGGCGCTGGTGGTAGTCAAGCCTTTCTGAGGCTGGCCGCTGCGCCATGCACAAGACATCGGCCTGGCCCCTGGCGCTCATCTATGCCGCGCTGATCGTCTTTGCCAGCCTGTTTCCCTTCGAGGGCTGGCGCGAGCAGGGCGTGTCGCCCTGGGTGTTCCTCACGGCGCGCATGCCGCCGCCGTACTGGACCTGGTTTGACGTCAACCTGAATCTGGCTGGCTACGCGCCCCTGGGCTTTCTGCTGGCGCTGGCCCTGCTGCGCACGCACTGGCCGCGCGCGGCCGTGCCGGCGGCGGCGCTGGCCGGGGCGCTGCTGTCGCTCTCCATGGAGTTTTTGCAGATCTATCTGCCGCGGCGCGTGCCCTCCAACATGGATCTGGGGCTCAACGCCGCCGGCGCGCTGCTGGGCGCGCTGGTGGCGGCGCTGCTCGAGCGCCTGGGGGCGATCTCGCACTGGAGCCGGTTTCGCGAGCGCTGGTTCGTGCCGCAGGCGCGTGGCGCGCTGGTGCTGCTGGCGCTGTGGCCCTGGGCGCTGCTGTTTCCGGCGGCCCTGCCACTGGGCCTGGGGCAGGTGTGGGAGCGGCTGGAGGCGGCGCTGGCGGATGTGCTGGAGGGCACACCGTTCAGCGCCTGGCTGCCGGCCGTGGACTTGGCGCTGGAGCCGCTGTCGCCTGGGGGCGAGCTGCTGGCCGTGGCTCTGGGGCTGCTCATCCCCTGCCTGCTGGGTTTCTGCATCATGCGCCACATGGGGCGGCGCATGCTGCTGGCGCTGTCGGCGCTGGCCGTTGGCGTGGCGGCGACGGCGCTGTCCGCCTTGCTCAGCTACGGCCCGGCGCATGCCTGGGAGTGGCTCACGCCGGCCACGGCGATCGGCCTGGGCGTGGGCCTGGCGGCGGCCCTGGGGTTGGCCACGCTGCCCCGGCGCGGCTGCGCGGCGGTGCTGCTGCTGGTGCTGATGCTGCACCTGAACCTGCTCAACCAGGCGCCCACCAACGCCTACTTTGCGCAGACCCTGCAGGCCTGGGAGCAGGGGCGTTTCATCCGCTTCTATGGCCTGGGCCAGTGGCTGGGCTGGCTCTGGCCCTACGCCGCGCTGCTGTATGTGCTGCTGCGCGTGTCGCGGCGCGACGTGCAATCCTAAAATTGCCACCCATGAGCGAAACCACCCCCCAGTACTACCAGCGCCACATCTTCTTTTGCCTGAATGAGCGCACCAATGGCGAGAACTGCTGCGCCCAGCACGGCGCGCAACAGGCGTTCGAGCATTGCAAGGCGCTGGTCAAGCAGCAGGGTCTGGCTGGCGCGGGCAAGGTGCGGGTGAACAAGTCCGGTTGCCTGGATCGCTGCGCCGGCGGCCCCATCGCCGTGGTCTACCCCGAGGGCATCTGGTACAGCTATGTGGACATCGCCGACATTGAGGAGATCGTCGAGTCGCACCTGAAGAACGGCGTGGTGGTGGAGCGTTTGCTCACGCCGCCGGAACTTGGGCGTTGATCATTATTCATAAAGATTTTGGCCTGTAACGCTTGATGGTAAAGTGCCATAAGCTCTTGATTAAATAGCAAACATGAATGCCCAGACCGAACGCCTGAGCCTGGCGGGCCCTGCCGGCGCCATCGAGGTAGCGCGCGACGCCGCGGCCGCCGGCGTGGCGCCGCGCGGCGTGGCCGTGATCGCCCACCCGCATCCGCTGTTTGGCGGCACCATGGACAACAAGGTCGTGCAGACCCTGGCGCGCGCCTTTGTCTCCAGCGGCTTTGCCGCTGTGCGCTTCAACTTCCGCGGCGTGGGCGCCTCGGCCGGCGTGCATGACGACGGCCAGGGCGAGCTCGACGACCTGCTGGCCGTGGTGCAGCACATGGCGCCCGAGGGGCCGATCGCCCTGGCCGGTTTTTCGTTTGGCGCCTTCGTCACCAGCCATGCGCTGGCGCGGCTGTGGAGCGAGCGCGAGGTGGTCGCAGCCGTGCTCGTGGGCACGGCCGCCAGCCGCTTCACGGTGGCGCCGGTGCCGCCCGAGGCGCATCTGCGCACCCTCGTCGTGCATGGCGAGCATGATGAAACCGTGCCGCTGACCAGCGTGATGGACTGGGCCCGGCCGCAGACACTGCCGGTTACGGTTGTGCCGGGGGGCGGACATTTCTTTCACGGACAATTGCCGCTGCTGCGCAGCCTGGCCACGCGCCACTTGCAGGCCGTGGCCTGACGCACCTCCCTCATTTCCACACGCATACCGGCCGCCGCGGCCGGTATGTCGCTTTCAGTTGCTTGAAGTACCCGCTCCCACCATGAAGTCTCTCCTGCCCTCATTGCGTTCCCTCGCCTGCGCCGCCCTGATGGCTCCGGCCATCCTCTGGGCCCAGGCGCCCCAGCCGCCGGAAATCGCCGCGCGCAACTACCTGCTGGTGGACGTGACGGCCGGCCAGGTGCTGGCCTCCAAGGACATCGACGCGCCGGTGGAGCAGGCCTCGCTCACCAAGCTGATGACCGGCTACCTGGTGTTCGACGCCCTGCGCGCCAAGAAGATCACGCTGGAGCAAAAGCTGCCGGTGAGCGAGCGCGCCTGGAAGATGCCCGGCTCGCGCATGTTCATCGACCCCAAGATGCAGGTGCCGGTCGATGACCTGCTCAAGGGCATGATCGTGCAGTCGGGCAACGACGCCACCATGGCCCTGGCCGAGGGCGTCGGTGGAACGGCGGAGAACTTCGTACGCCTGATGAACGAGCAGGCCAAGGCCCTGGGCATGACGGGCACCAGCTACAAGAACCCCGAGGGCCTGACCGAGCCCGGCCACACCACCACCGCCAAGGATCTGGCGACCCTGGCCACGCGGTTGATGCAGGACTTTCCACAGTACATGCATTACTACGCCACCAAGCAGTACCGCTACGAGGGCACGCCGGCCTCCAACAGCAGCAATCGCAATGCGCTGCTGTTTCGTGACCCGACGGTGGATGGCCTGAAGACCGGCCATACGGCGGCGGCGGGCTACTGCCTGGTGGCCACGGCCAAGCGCGACTTTCCCAATTTGGGCCAGCGCCGTTTGCTATCCATCGTGCTAGGCGCGGCCAGCGAGAACGCGCGCGCCAATGAAAGCCAGAAACTCCTGAACTGGGGCTACACGGCGTTCGACTCGGTCAAACTGTTCGACGCCGGCCAGGCCGCGGCCACGCCCGCCATCTGGAAGGGTACGCAGAGCACGCTCAAGATCGGCCGCGAGCAGGCCATCGTGATCACCGTGCCCTCGGGCAGCGCCGGCAAGGTCAGCACCGAGATCGTGCGCCAGGATCCGCTGCTGGCTCCCTTCACCAAGGGGCAGCCGGTGGGCACGCTGCGCGTCAAACTTGGCGAGCAGCAGGTCGCCGAGCTGCCCCTGGTGGCCCTGGAGGATGTGGGCCAGGCGGGCATCTTCGGCCGCACCTGGGACGCTATACGCCTCTGGATCAAGTAAGCCGGCGGCGCACGCGTGGGGCTTTTGACAAAGCCATTGCCTGCGCCTGGTCAAGCTGATACATTAGAAGGCTTTTCGGAAATTCCGAAGGGATTCACGTTTTCGTTTTATCACGTTTAGGGACGTATTAATGCCAACCATTAACCAACTCGTGCGTCAGGGCCGCACGGTCGAAGTTGTCAAATCCAAGAGCCCTGCCATGGAAAACTGCCCTCAGCGCCGTGGCGTGTGCACCCGTGTGTACACCACGACGCCGAAGAAGCCCAACTCCGCTCTGCGTAAGGTCGCCAAGGTGCGCCTGACCAATGGCTTCGAGGTCATCTCCTACATCGGCGGTGAAGGCCACAACCTGCAAGAGCACAGCGTGGTGCTGGTGCGCGGCGGCCGGGTCAAGGACTTGCCCGGTGTGCGTTACCACATCGTGCGTGGTTCGCTCGACCTGCAAGGCGTCAAGGATCGCAAGCAGTCGCGCTCCAAGTACGGTGCCAAGAAGCCCAAGGCCAAGTAAGCCCTGGTTCTTCAGGTTTGAATTTTTGGTGCTGCCTTGCCGCGTGGCGCGGTGTGCAGCGTAGTGACCCGAAGCGCAAAATGGTTTGCGTGGGTCGAGTAAGTGGGAGTCCATCATGGCTCTCGCGGTGTCCGGAAACGGCGCCAACTGAAGCAAAGATAGAGGTGAAAAATGCCACGTCGTCGCGAAGTCCCCAAACGTGAAATCCTGCCGGATCCCAAGTTCGGCAATGTAGAGCTGTCCAAATTCATGAACGTGATCATGGAAGGCGGCAAGAAGGCAGTTGCAGAGCGCATCATCTATGGCGCGCTGGAGCTGATCGAGAAGAAGCAGCCCGAGAAGAACGCCCTGGAGGTGTTCACCACGGCCATCAACAACGTCAAGCCCATGGTGGAAGTGAAGTCCCGCCGCGTGGGCGGCGCCAACTACCAGGTGCCCGTCGAAGTGCGCCCGGTGCGCCGTCTGGCGCTGTCGATGCGCTGGATCAAGGAAGCCGCGCGCAAGCGCAGCGAGAAGTCCATGGCCCAGCGCCTGGCCAACGAGCTGATGGAAGCCACCGAAGGCCGTGGCGGCGCGATGAAGCGCCGTGACGAAGTGCATCGCATGGCCGAAGCCAACAAGGCCTTCAGCCACTTCCGCTTCTAAGTCTCGTCCTTTGTCTCGAAGGCTGGGAGCCCGATTCGCCGCTTTGGCGGACGGGCTCTTGGCCGTTAACGAAAGTCCATCATGGCACGCAAAACACCCCTAGAGCGCTACCGCAACATCGGTATCTCGGCCCACATCGATGCGGGTAAAACCACCACCTCCGAACGTATCCTGTTCTACACCGGCGTGACCCACAAGCTGGGCGAAGTGCACGACGGCGCTGCCACCACCGACTGGATGGAGCAGGAGCAAGAGCGCGGCATCACGATCACCTCGTCGGCCGTGACCTGCTTCTGGAAGGGCATGGACCTGTCGCGCCCCGAGCACCGCATCAACATCATCGACACCCCCGGCCACGTGGACTTCACCATCGAGGTGGAGCGTTCCATGCGCGTGCTCGACGGCGCCGTGATGGTGTACTGCGCCGTGGGTGGCGTGCAGCCCCAGTCCGAAACCGTCTGGCGTCAGGCCAACAAGCACAAGGTGCCGCGCCTGGCCTTTGTGAACAAGATGGACCGAACCGGTGCCAACTTCTTCAAGGTCGTGGACCAGATGAAGCTGCGCCTGAAGGCCAACCCGGTGCCCATCGTGGTGCCGATCGGCGCGGAAGACAAGTTCCAGGGCGTGGTCGATCTGCTGAAGATGAAGGCCATCATCTGGGACGAAGCCTCCCAGGGCATGAAGTTCGAATACGGCGACATCCCCGCCGATCTGGTCGAGACCTGCAACAAGTGGCGCGAGAACATGGTCGAGGCAGCAGCCGAGGCCAGCGAAGAGCTGATGAACAAGTACCTGGAAGAGGGTGACCTGTCTGAAGCGGAAATCATCGCCGGCCTGCGCCAGCGCACCATCGCCACCGAAATCCAGCCCATGCTGTGCGGCTCGGCCTTCAAGAACAAGGGCGTGCAGCGCATGCTCGACGCCGTGCTGGATCTGCTGCCCTCGCCGGTGGACATCCCCGACGTGGCCGGCACCGACCCCGAAGACGAAGAGAAGAAGCTTTCGCGCAAGGCTGACGACAACGAGAAGTTCTCGGCCCTGGCCTTCAAGCTGATGACCGACCCCTTTGTCGGCCAGCTGACCTTTGTGCGTGTCTACTCGGGCGTGCTGACCAAGGGCGACACCGTCTACAACGCCGTCAAGGGCAAGAAGGAGCGCATCGGCCGTATCGTGCAGATGCACGCCAACGAGCGTCAGGAAATCGAAGAAATCCGCGCCGGCGACATCGCTGCCTGCGTGGGCCTGAAGGAAGTGACCACCGGTGACACGCTGTGTGATCTGGACAACCACATCATGCTCGAGAAGATGATCTTCCCCGAGCCCGTGATTGCCCAGGCCGTGGAACCCAAGTCCAAGGCTGACCAGGAAAAGATGGGCATCGCCCTGTCGCGTCTGGCCTCCGAAGACCCGTCCTTCCGCGTGCGTTCCGACGAAGAGTCGGGCCAGACCATCATCGCCGGCATGGGCGAGCTGCACCTGGAAATCATCGTCGACCGCATGAAGCGCGAGTTTGGCGTCGAAGCCAACGTCGGCAAGCCCCAGGTGGCCTACCGCGAAACCATCCGCAACACCGTCAAGGACGTGGATGGCAAGTTCGTGCGCCAGTCCGGTGGTAAGGGTCAGTACGGCCACGTCGTGTTCCGTCTGGAGCCCAACGAGCCGGGCAAGGGCTTTGAGTTCCTGGACGAAATCAAGGGCGGCGTGGTTCCGCGCGAGTACATCCCGGCGGTGGAAAAGGGTGTCGTCGAGGCCCTGACCTCGGGCGTGCTGGCCGGCTACCCGGTGGTTGACGTGAAGGTCGCTCTGACCTTCGGCTCGTACCACGACGTGGACTCGTCCGAGCAGGCGTTCAAGATGGCCGCCATCTTTGGCTTCAAGGAAGCCGCCAAGAAGGCCAGCCCCGTCATCCTCGAGCCCATGATGGCCGTGGAAGTCGAGACGCCGGAAGACTACGCCGGCACGGTGATGGGTGACCTGTCCAGCCGTCGCGGCATGGTGCAGGGCATGGACGACATGGTCGGCGGTGGCAAGGCCATCAAGGCCGAGGTGCCGCTGTCCGAAATGTTCGGCTACGCCACGCAGCTGCGCTCCATGACGCAAGGTCGCGCCACCTACACGATGGAGTTCAAGCACTACGCCGAAGCTCCGCGCAACGTGGCCGAGGCCATCGTCGCCGCCCGCGCGAAATAAGAGTCAAAAGGGCTGTAAACGCTTGCCAAGTAAGCGCGGACAGCTCTTTTTTTAGAAGCATTTTCTGCAATCTGCGATCCGGTGCCCGTCCCGTTGTCCTGTGCGTGGCGGATCAGCAACCGGGTGCAGACGTTAAACCCTCACACAGGCATTGCTCTTTTGGAGTTTGAAAATGGCAAAAGGTAAATTCGAACGCACCAAGCCCCACGTGAACGTGGGCACGATCGGTCACGTGGACCATGGCAAGACGACGCTGACGGCGGCGATTGCCACGGTGCTGTCCAAGAAGTTTGGC
>Ga0116175_1002745_pt1 | contig 10382 bp, 8 predicted proteins | sample AD_UKC125_MetaG_FD_89802 | JGI IMG/M metagenome (GOLD analysis project Ga0116175, IMG submission 89802) | Active sludge microbial communities of municipal wastewater-treating anaerobic digesters from USA - AD_UKC125_MetaG | ecosystem: Engineered > Bioreactor > Anaerobic > Digestate | place: USA... | reverse complement strand
GGTCGGTAAACCTCTCGAACATCCGCTGACTCCCATCACGATCGGATTTCTCACTCTAACCTCGTGCTAGGACAACCACCCGCGAACTTACGTGCTTCCCACATTCGCCCTGGGTGAACGCTCAGGCCAACGCGCGCTGCAAGAGTTCGACGATCCGCGCCTCGACGTAAGCGGTTATGGCCACGATCGCGAACGATGTGGCCCACATGTCGCCGTCGTCGAGGTGGGCGGTGTCCTGGAATCCGAGAGTCGCGTAGCGGTACTTGAACTTGGCCGCGTCCTGGAAGAAACACACGATCTTGCCGTCGAGGGCGTAGGCCGGCATCCCGTACCAGGTCCGCGGCTGCAGTTGTGGTGCGTACTCGGCGACGAGTGCGTGGAGGCGCTGGGCGAGCACCCGATCCGCGTCGGGCATCTCGGCGATCTTGGCCAGCACGTCCGCCTCGCCGGCGGCCCGGGTCTTGGCCGCCTTCAGTTCCTTCGCCCGCTCCTTCATGGCGGCCTTCTCCTCGGCGGAGAATCCTGAGTTGGCCATGGGTGCCTCCTTGGGTGGTGGTGCCAGTCAGTTTCCGCCAGTTCGTTCACTTTCCGCAATGAGGCTCAGTGCGGGAAGTGAACCAAGTGGCGGAAACAGCGCTTGGTGCAGGTTCGCCGCTTCCGTTCAACTGCGCCCCTCCGAAACGGTCGGTACTGAACGGCAGCGGCGATCCACCGTCCGCATGGGGCGCGTGCGCCCACACCCCGCGGCTACCCTCGCACAGTGAGCGAGTACGAGCGCATGAAGCAGGCCGGCAGCATCGAGCACGGCCCGGAGGAGGCCGGCCCCTGGTACCAGTGGGGACCGTACCTGTCCGAGCGGGCGTGGGGCACCGTCCGGGAGGACTACTCGACCTCCGGCGATGCGTGGAACTACTTCCCGTTCGACCATGCTCACGCGCGCACCTTCCGCTGGAGCGAGGACGGTCTGGCCGGCTTGAGCGACCTGCTGCAGGACACCTGTTTCGGCATCTCGTTGTGGAACGGCAAGGACCGCATCCTCAAGGAGCGACTGTTCGGGCTGACCTCCACGCAGGGCAATCACGGCGAGGACGTCAAGGAGTACTACTGGTACCGCGACGCCCTGCCGTCGCACGCCTGGCTGCGGTGGCGCTACCACTATCCGCAGAACGCGTTCCCTTACGACGATCTCATCGCGACCAACGCCAAGCGCACCCGTCACGACCCCGAGTACGAACTCATCGATACCGGCATCTTCGACGACGACCGCTACTGGGTGGTTGATGTCGACTATGCGAAAGCCACCCCCACGGACATCAGCATCCGGATCAGCATCACCAACGCCGGCCCCGAGGATGCCACTCTCGACGTGCTGCCGACGCTGTGGTTCCGCAACGCGTGGGGCTGGGGCCGCGGCCACCCGGTTCCCGAGATGCGGGTGGACGGCCGCGCGCTGGTGGCCACCCACTGGCGATCGGGCACCTACCACTTGGATCCCGGGCCGCTGCCCGACGGCACCCAGCCCACACCACTGGTCTGCAACAACGAGACCAACCAGGAACTGCTGTTCGAGACACCCAACGTCACCCGCTTCCCCAAGGACGGCATCGACCGCCACATCCGCCTCGGCGACGACAGTGTCAACCCTGAACTGCGCGGCACAAAAGCCGCCTGGTGGTACCGCCTGCACGTACCCGCCGGGCAGACGCAGGAGATCCGCCTGCGGCTGTGGAAGTCGCCGGACAACAAACGCCAACCGAACAGCCTGACCAGCGACTTCGACGCCCTGTTCGCCACCCGGCAGGCGGAGGCCGATGAGTTCTACGGCGACCTCGCCCCGGACAATTGCCCGGCCGACGAGCTCGCCACCATGCGCGCTGCATTCGCGGGCATGATCTGGAGCAAGCAGTTCTACCGCTATGACGTGCAACGCTGGCTGGCCGGCGATGAGGGCGAGCCGCCGCCACCACCGCCCGAGACCCGCCGCAACCACACCTGGAAGCACGTCGACGCGTACGACGTCATCTCCATGCCGGACGCCTGGGAGTACCCGTGGTTCGCCGCCTGGGACCTGGCCTTCCACACCGTGGTCTTCACCCATGTCGACCCCGGCTACGCCAAGTACCAACTGCTGCTGATGTGCCGCGAGTGGTACATGCATCCCAACGGCGCGTTGCCGGCCTACGAATGGAACTTCGGCGACACCAATCCCCCGGTGCACGCCTGGGCGGCCCTGCGGGTGTTCGAGATCGACGGCGGCACCGACTACGCGTTTCTCGCCGAGGTCTTCCAGAAGCTGCTGATGAACTTCACCTGGTGGGTCAATCGCGTGGACGAGGAGGGCAACAACGTCTTCCAGGGCGGCTTCCTGGGCTTGGACAACGTCGGGCCGATCAACCGTTCCCAACTGCCCGAAGGCTGCAAGCTCGACCAGGCCGACGGTACCGCCTGGATGGCCTTCTACTGCCTGACCATGCTGCGGATCGCGATGCGGCTTGCCGAGGACGACGAGGTGTACGACTCGATGGCGCTGAAGTTCGCAGAGCACTTCGCCTCGATCACCGACGGCATGGTCGAGAGCGGCATGTGGGACTGGCAGGAGGGCTTCTTCTACGACCAGCTGACCCGACCCGACGGCACCCGCGAGGCCCTGCGCGTCCGCTCGATCGTGGGCCTCATCCCGATCCTGGCAGCCGCCTGGATCCAGACCGACCAGGCACTGCAGCGCAACGCCCGTCTCTATGAGCGATTTGCTGACTTCCTGCGGCGGCGCGGCCTGGACACCATTGACATGGGCCGGGCCGGTTTCGTCTACCGGTCCCCGGACCAGCACAAACTCCTGCTCACGGTGCTCGACCCGGAACGGCTGCGCCGGGTTCTGCTGGAGGTCCTCAGTGAGGACTCCTTCCTGTCCCCCTACGGCCTGCGCAGCCTCTCCAAGCGACATCAGAACGCGCCGTTCTCCGTAGAGATCGACGGCCACTCGTTTCGCGTCGACTACGAGCCGGCGGAGTCCCAGACCGGCATGTACGGCGGCAACTCCAATTGGCGCGGGCCTGTGTGGTTCCCGATCAACCACTTGGTCATCGAGGCACTTGAGCGCTACTACATGTACCTCGGCGACTCATTCCAGGTGGAGTGCCCGACTGGCAGTGGCGAGATGGCCAACATGCGCCAGGTAGCTGAGGAACTGCGCCGGCGGCTCATCTCGGTGTTCCTGCCAGACGAGAACGGCCGGCGGGCGGTCTTCGGGGACACGAGCAAGTTCCAGGATGACCCGCGCTGGAACACCGCCCCGTACTTCTACGAGTACTTCCATGGTGACAACGGCGCCGGCCTCGGTGCCAGCCATCAGACCGGATGGACCGGCTTGGTGGCCGACCTGATCATCGGCCGGATGGGCTGACCAGATCCCCCAGGTACCAGCCGAGCGTGGCTGCGGCCAGCCCCACCACAAGGCTCGCGGCCACGTAGCCCAGCGCCCGACCACCCCGGCCCTCCTCGGTCATGCGCACGGCCTCGAACGAGAAGGTGCTGAACGTTGTGAAACCTCCGCAGAACCCCGTGCCCAGCAGCGACAGCAGTGGCGCGCAGGCCGCGGCCCCCACCACGAATCCCAGCAGCAGCGACCCGAGCATGTTGATCGTGAAGGTCCCCCACGGGAACAGGCTCGGGTGCCGGGTCTGGATCGATCTGTCGAGCAGCCACCGGGCAGGCGCGCCGACAGCGGCCCCGGCCATGACCAGCAGCAGGATCACCGCAGCCTCCGGGTCGCGCTCATCGCGATCCATGTGGCCAGCAAGCCAGCGGCCAGCGACCCGAAGAGGTAGGCCAGCGCCGCCGGGCCGCGACCGGCAGCCAGCAGGGCGTGGGTCTCCACGGTGTAGGCCGAGAATGTGGTGAAACCGCCGAGCACCCCCACCCCCAGGAACGGTCGCGCGTAGCGGCGGGGCGCCAAGACCTCCAGCAACGCCACCATGAGCACGCCGATCAGCGCGCAGCCGACCACGTTGGCCACCAGCGTCGACCAGGGGAAGGACGCGTGCGGGATGACGGTGCCCAGCAGGTAGCGCGCACCGCCACCGAGGGCGCCGCCCGCAGCGATCACCAGCAGCAGATCCCACACGGGTTCGTGGCCGATCACATCCCCGGTATCGGGGTCTATTGGCAGCAGCGGATCGCGGTCGGCCATGGTGAGCAGAGTAACGATTTGATCAGACCACATTGCTCAGCGGCAGTGGCGCGGGTGACTATAGGTATGTGATCGATGCACTGGCCGCTGCCGTTTTCCTGCTTCCCGCCGACGAGACCCCCGTGACGCCGGAGCCGACGCCCGTCCCGGCGCCCCGTCTGGCGGAGGTCTACGCCGGCGAGGCGAAGATCCGCCCCGACATGGCGGGCCCGGCGGTCGAGGTCATCCAGAAGCAGCTCACGGGCGTGGGCAAGACCGCGCCGCTGACCGGAGTCTGGGACGCCGAGTCACGCGCTGCCTACAAGTCCTGGCAGTCCAAGTTCGGGTACTGGCCGACCGGCACCGTGACCGGCAAGCAGGCCACCTACTTGAAGAAGCTCTACGGGAACGGCAAGCTGCCCAAGATCTGCCGCACCGGCCGGGTCCTTTGCGTCGACAAGCACCAACTGGTTCTGCGTGCGATGAAGAACGGCAAGCAGCAGTTGGTCACCGACGTCCGCTTCGGCTCCTCCGAGACACCCACGCGCAACGGCAAGTTCGGGGTCTACGCGAAAGTCCCCTACCTGATCAGCGACCTCTCCGGTACACCGATGCCCTTCTCCCTGTTCTTCAGCGGCGGCCAGGCCGTGCACTTCTCCCCCGGCTTCCGCCGCGACGGGTACAACGGATCCTCGCTGGGCTGCGTGAACGTGCGTTCGCTCAAAGACGCCAAATGGATCTACCGCCACACCCCACTGCGGACCCCGGTCTACATCTACCGCTCGGGGCGCTGACGCCGCGCGCACCCACCGGGTGAGAATGGGCTGGTGCGTTGGTGGGGCTGGCTGGTCGACCTGTGTCTGGTTGCCGCCTGCACAGCGATCGCGGCCAGCCTGACCCAGGACGCCAACTGGGACCAGCTGCAGTATCACTACTGGTATCCGTGGCAGCTGTTCAACGGCGGCTTCACCGACCCTGACCTGTACGGCGGCCGGTTCCAGAACCCGCTTGCCCAGGTGCCGTTCTACCTGATCGTCAACGCCCTGCAGCCACAGGCCGCGCAGGCCGCGCTGGGCGCGATCGCCGGCATCGCCGTGGTGCTCACCCGGCGGATCGCCACCTGGGTGCTGCCGTACGACGGGGCGTGGCTGCTGTCGACGAGCACGCTGGCGGCCGTGCTGGGCGCGGTCGGCGCTGCATTCCGCAGCGAGTTGGGAACCAGTTACGCCGACGTCTGGCTGGCGGCCCTGCTGCTGGGCGGGCTGCTGCTCACGCTGCGGGAACAACCGCTGCTGGCCGGGCTGCTGGCCGGGGCCGCGGTTGGGCTGAAGTACACCAGCGCCCCCTTCGCGTTGGCCATGGTGGCCGCAGTGCTGGTGATCCGGTGGCGATCGGTTCTGTGGTGGCTGCTGGGAGCGGTCCTGGGCGCCCTGATCACCGGCGGGTGGTGGGCGTGGTCACTGTGGCGCACCTACGAGTCCCCGGTGTTCCCGTTCTGGAACAGCTTCTTCGCCAGCCCCTGGTACCCGGCCGACAACCTGACCGACGAACGCTACGGGGTGATGGGGTGGCAGGGTTGGCTGCGCTGGCCCTACGAGACGGCAACGGGTGAGGCGAAGGTACTGGATCTGGCGGTGCGTGATCCACGGTGGTTGCTGCTGGCCGCCGGCCTGCTGCTGCTGGTGGCCGGAGCCCGCCGCTTGGGGCGCCCGGCGTGGGCCGTCGTCGTGTTCACGCTGGTGGGCGTGATGGCCTGGCTGGCGGTGTTCGGCGTGATCCGGTACGCGATCCCGGCCGAACTGCTCACCGGTGTCCTCATCGTGCTGGCGCTGAGCCTGTGGCTGTCCCCGCAGACCACCTTCGTGCTCTGCCTGATCGTGGCTGTGGGGGCGGGTCTGTGGACGCAGTCCGCGCAGAGCCGGCGGGTCGAGTGGGGCGGCCGGTGGTACGCGGTGGAGCCGGGCGCCTTCGACCGGGTGTCGCCCGGCGACGTGGTGCTGGTCGACGGCCAGTATCCGAGCACCTTCCTACTGCCGCAACGGTTGCCCGCCGATGTGCCGGTGCACGTGGTGCAGAAGGACTTCATCGGCACGCCTCTGCAGGGCTGGCTCGAGCAGCAGCTCACTGGCCGGATCTGGGTGGTCACCGGCCGGCCGCCGAGCCAAGTGGATCCGGCGATCGGCACCATCGGGTACGAGGAATGCACCCGGATTCGAAGCAACGTCGTGGACCGGTGGTTATGCCCAGTGACCCGGTGAGCGCCTGGCGGGACGGCCAGGTGGATGCGCGCGCCATCGATCGCGCGACCGCCTGTCTGCGCGCCGGCGGAGTGGTGGGGATGCCCACGGAGACCGTCTACGGACTGGCCGCCCGGGCCGAGGATGCCGTGGCGGTGGGCCGAGTCTTCCAGATCAAGGGCCGCCCCTTGAACCATCCGGTGATCGTGCACGTTGGGGGGCCGCAGGACATCGCGGCGTGGGCCGTGCAGGTTCCGCGTTATGCTCGCGACCTTGCTGCGGCGCTGTGGCCGGGCCCCCTGACCCTGGTGGTGCCAGCCGCGGAAAGCACCGGCCGTTACCTCACCGGCGGTCAGGACACCGTGGGGTTGCGCTGTCCAGCCCACCCGGTGGCGCTGGCCCTGATCGAGACGGCTGGCGCGGTGGCTGCCCCGAGCGCGAACCGGTTCGGGCACGTGTCACCGGTGACCGCGGGCGATGTCGTTGCTGACCTCGGGGACCGGCTCGAGGACACCGACCTCGTGCTCGACGGGGGTGCCTGTCCGGTGGGGGTCGAGAGCACCATCCTCGACTGCACCGGGTCCGCCCCCCGGGTGCTGCGCTGGGGCGCCATTGAGCTGGCGGACATCCACGCGGCAGGAGGTGTGGCCGTGGATGCGGCCCACTCGGCGGTCCGCGCCCCCGGCGGACTCGCGTCTCACTACGCACCGAACGCGCGGGTGCATCAGCGCGGGCTTCCAACGGCTGGGGCCGGGTTGATTGCGCTGGCCGGTGTCGACACCCCGCCCGGGGTCGTCCGTCTGGCCATCCCGGCCACCCCGCGCGAGTTCGCCAGCGTTCTCTACCGAGGTCTGCGGGATGCCGACGGGATGGGACTTTCGGACATCTGGGTGCTGGCGCCTGCGGACTCCTCCGCCTTGAGTAAGGCGGTGCGCGATCGGGTGACCCGGGCTTCGGTCCGGTCTTTCTGAGTACAACCGATCCGGGCTGGCCGCAGACTGGAGCCATGCGCGCAGTCACCATCACCGGGGTCAACCAGATCGTCGCCGGTTGCGTCCCCGACCCGACCCCCGGCCCCGATGAGGTACTCGTGCGCGTCGAGGCCAGCGCTGTGTGCCGCACGGACCTGCAGATCCTGCGCGGGGACCTGCCGGCACACCGCCTGCCCGTGATCCCCGGCCACCAGGTGGTCGGTACCGACGTCGAGACCGGACAGCGGGTCGGGCTGGTCTGGCTGGCACAGACCTGCGGCACCTGCCGGTTCTGCCGCAGCGGCCGCGAGAACCTGTGCGACGACGCCCGGTTCACGGGTTGGGACCGGGACGGGGGTTACGCGGAGCTGGTCACCGCCCACCGCGATTTTGTGCATCCCTTACCGCCGGGTGACCCGGCAGCCATGGCACCCCTGTTGTGCGGCGGGGTGATCGGCTTCCGGAGCCTGCGGGTCGCCGGCCTCGGCCCACACTCGGCGGGCACCAGGGTCGGTCTGTTCGGATTCGGCGCTTCGGCGACGGTCGCGATTCAGGTCGCTCGGTTCTGGGGTTGTGAGTGTTATGTCGTGACCCGATCCGAGGCCGAGGTGCGCAGGGCGTTTGAGCTGGGTGCGGTGTGGGCCGGGACGTACGACCAGGCGGTTCCGCAGCGCCTGGATGCGGCCGTGACCTTCGCACCCAGCGGCGATGTCGTGGTCAGCGCCTTACGGGCTCTGGACAAGGGCGGCACTGTGGCGATCAACGCGATCCACCTCGACCGGATCCCACAGTTGGACTACAACGACCTGTGGTGGGAACGCAGTCTGCGCTCGGTGGCCAATGTGACCCGCGACGATGTCCGGGACTTCCTGGCGGTGGTGCCTGCTGCTGGGGTCACGACCCAGTTTGAAGTGGTGCCGTTGGCGGCGGCTCCCATGGCATTGGATCGGGTGGAGTCCGGTGAGGTGCGGGGCGCGTTCGTCCTGCAAGGTTGAGCTGGGGCCGCTGACTACTGTCGGGGCGAAGTTCACGACGTTGTTGCCCGTTCGACGGGTTGCGCGGGACAACGACCCCGGAAAAGTGGCCACGGCTGCGGCGATTGGCCGACCCTCCCCCAGCGCAGCAATCCGACAACGGTGTCCAGGCCAACGGCGGCCGAGGTTTTCCCACGTTGTTGCCCGTTCGACCCGCTGCACAGGACAACGACCCCGGAAAAGTGGCCCCACCACCGCCACCCGCCGCCCGGTAATCCGCCTCCCTGTTGCCGGACGGACGCGATGGGGTGCCCCGGGAGCTGCGGCGGCACCCCACGGGTTGCGCGGTCACGTCTGGGGCCGCGTTGCCATCCGAAACGTTGCAATGTCTGCTGTAATCGGTGGCGTGTTGGGACTGGCGGCCGATCCGGGACAAAGGGCGCTGCGTCGCGCCACGCGGATCGCCGTGATCGCGCCAGCGACGCTCTTCACCGCGCTCCACATCCCATTTCTGAGCCGGGGCACGCTGCTGGCGTCATTCTCCTGCCTGTCCCTGACGCTCTTCGCCGACTTCGGGGGGCCGCTGCGGCGACGCTTCACGTCATACCTGATCGCGACAGCAGCGGGGGTGCCACTGATCGTGGTCGGCGTCTGGGCCAGCAGCAATCTGCTCGCTTCGATCATCACCGCGTTCCTCATCGCGCTGATCGTGGGTGTGGCCGCCGTTCTGCGTGGGCCGGTCGCAGCGGCGCAGAGCGTGCTGCTGCTGGCAGTGGTGCTGGCGCTGACGGCGGTGGCCCCCAGCACATTGCTGCCCAGTCTGGCCGGGTGGGTGTACGGCGGGCTCGTCGCAGCCACTGCGGCAGTGCTGTTGTGGCCCGCACAATCGCAGCGCGCGTTCAGGGAAGGCATCGCTGGAGTCCTGGAGGCGATCGCCGACGCCTGTGATGCCCGCTGGGTAGACAACGACAAGGCGGCCCTGAGCGCGGCCCGCGACCGATCCACCGAGGCTCTGACCACGTTGCATGCCCGGTACGACGGCGATCTGCTGCGCCCATCCGGGGTGACGGAGGCCGAGCGGGCCCTTGCTGAACTCGTCGACGAGGTGGGCCGTCTGCGCTATCTGCAGCGCTGGCGCGATGTCAGCCCACAGCGGGATCCCTACCTCGTGGATCTGATGGCCAATGAGTGCCGACGGGTCACGCAGGTGCTGCGGGCCTGCGCGAACCGGCTCGCCCACGGCGACGCCGACTGGCCCACACGCAGTCTCACCGATCTGCGGGCACGCAGCCTGGACGACATGTCGCAGTGGCTCGCGGATCACCGGGACACTACTGACACCACCGTGTTGCGCCAGCAGATCGATGATGCCTTTCCGCTGCGGATCACCACGCTGGTCGCCTCACGCATCATGGATCTGACCATCACCGTCTCACCGCGGCCCGGCGATCCCACCCCCGGCGACACCCCTGGGGCCACCTCGTGGAGTCGTATTCGCGCCCACCTGTCGTGGGACTCCCCGTGGCTGCGCAACGGCCTGCGCACAGCAGTGGCGCTGGCAATCAGTGTGGCGGTGGCCAAGAGCGTCAGCCTGGAGCACCCGTTCTGGATCGTTCTCGGCACCCTGAGCGCCCTTCGGTTCGACGCCCTGGGTACCGGCCGACAGGCCTGGCAGGTACTGGTCGGGACGACAGTCGGTGTGGCGATCTCTGCCGGCGTGCTGACCCTCGTCGGTGATCAGCCGCTGGTGTGGTGGCTGCTGCTGCCCGTGGTGCTGTTCATCGCCGGCTACACGCCCGGTACCACCTCGTTCGCGGCCAGCCAGGCTGCCTTCACCCTCACCGTGATCGTGCTCGTCTCCATCATCGAGCCCAGCGGTGTCGCCCTGGCCGAGGCCCGGTGGGTTGACGTGGTGCTGGGTTTGGCGATCAGCCTGTTGGCGAGCGCGCTGATCTGGCCGCGGGGGGTCGTTGAGACGTTGTACAAGCGCATGCGCGAGGCCATGACCAGTTCCTGCGACTTCTACGTCGCG
>Ga0116175_1002744_pt1 | contig 10389 bp, 9 predicted proteins | sample AD_UKC125_MetaG_FD_89802 | JGI IMG/M metagenome (GOLD analysis project Ga0116175, IMG submission 89802) | Active sludge microbial communities of municipal wastewater-treating anaerobic digesters from USA - AD_UKC125_MetaG | ecosystem: Engineered > Bioreactor > Anaerobic > Digestate | place: USA... | reverse complement strand
GGATGTCGCTGTCCGGCTGCGCTTTCAGTTGGGCTTGCCATATGCCCCGCGCCTCGTCCTTGCGGCCCAGCGCCCACAGCACTTCGCCGAGGTGGGCGGCGATTTCGCCATCCTGAAACTTGTCGAACGCCCGCTTCAGATAGGCCGCAGCATCTTCCAGCCGGCCCTGCCGGAAGGCAATCCAGCCCATGCTGTCGAGGATTGCGGCATCATCGGGTGCCAGTTCGTGCGCTTTCTCGATCAGCGTGCGTGCCTCATCAAGATTGATGTTGCGATCAGCAAAACTGTAGCCAAGCGCGTTGTAGGCGTGGGCGCGCTTCGGTTGCAGTGCAATCACCTTGCGCAACCGCTTCTCCGCCTCGTCCATTCGATCAATGCGCTCGGCCAGCATCGCGCTTTCATAGAGCAGGTCAGCATCTTCACTGTCGACAACCAATGCTGCGTCGAGTGCCTCAAACGCCTTCACGTTCTCGCCAGCATCGCGCCATAACGCCGATTCAGTTTGCGCCAGACTCAAACGCTCCAGCGCGTTACCGGGCTTCAACGCACGCAGGTGCGCCACCGCCTGCAGCATCTGCTTGTCCTGCGCCAGCGCGTTGGCCACGCGCAGTTGCGATTCCCAGTAGCGCTCGCTCGGCGGCACCTGCGAGTAGCGCTCAACAGCCTCTGCCCAGCGCTTCTGGCTTTCCGAAATGCGGCCCAGGTAGTAGCGCACTGCCGCCGGGTCACCACGATCAGCCTCAAGCGCCTCGCTGAATTCGCGGTCCGCCGTCACCCAATCCTTGGCGTGATAGGCCGACAATGCTGCCGCGAGCCGCATCTCCTCGGCGTCTTCCTTGCCTTCGTCAGCCAGCGCGAGGAAGCGCTTGCGCGCTTCTGCGAAATTTTCCAGATCGAACTCCGTGCGCGCCGCCAGCACCCGCAGTTCGCGGCTTTCCGGCGCGGCGGCAATCGCCTTTTCGAGCACCGACATCGCGGCGGCGCGATCGGCGGCGCCCTCTTTACCAGCCGCCGAACGCGCAAGCAGCAGGCGCGACTTCACCGCCACCGCCTGCGGCCAGTCCGGACGCAGCGCCAGCGCGCGGTCAATCGCCAGCATCGATTCGTTGATGCGTGCATTGTTGTTGCCGGTGCTTGCCACTGACAGCGCGTAATACGATTCCGGCATCTTGGGAAGACGCTCGGTGAACACCGACGCCAGCTTCACAGCCGCATCGCGGTCGCGGTACTGCGCCAGCTGCCGTGCAACGTCCATCACCGCCTCGGCCCGCTTCTCCTCCGGCAACGACAGTACGCGGGTCACCGCCTGCTGCGCGCGAGTCTCGTCCTGACTGGTCAGGGCCAGCGCCAGTGCGATCTGCAGCGGACGGATGGCGTCCGGATCGGCGACCTGCCAGAGTGCGGCGATTTCCTTCGCATCATTCACCCGGCGGGTGCGCACCAGCAGATCCACCGCCCGTTCGGCCACCTTGGCATCCTGCGTGCGTTTGGCGACCTCGTAGTAAGTCGCGGCGGCGCTCGCCACATCGCCCTGCTGCAACGAGAACTCGGCAGCGAGGATACCCATCACGACGGCACGATCATTCACCGCCTGCGACGACATGGGCCGCGGCATCTGTGCCTGCGCGAGGGGCGCAAACAGCGTAACAGCGCCCGCAGTGGCAAGCGCAACAGGAATAGCCAGACGACGATATTTCATGGCGGCGAGCATACACCCGCAAACCTGACTGGACGCGGCCTCTACACTCACGGCATGCCGGAACTTCCCGAAGTAGAAACTGTCCGCCGGGGCCTTGCCCCAACCCTCGTCGATGCCCGTATTGACGACGTCATCGTGCGTGAGCCGCGGCTGCGCTGGCCAGTGGCGGCGGACTTCGCCGAGCGGCTGCGCGGGCGCCGCATCGAGCGCGTCGAACGTCGCAGCAAATATCTGCTGTTGCGCCTCGCGGGCAGCGACTCACTGACGCTGCTCGCTCATCTCGGCATGACCGGCAGCTTTGTCGCGCGCCCCATTGCCGACGGTGAGAACGTGCCGCTGCGTTTGCACGACCACGTCGACTTTCGCCTCGATACAAACGCTGGCCACTATCTGCTGCGCTACAACGATCCGCGCCGGTTTGGTTCGATGCACGTGTTCACCGGGGCCGATCTCGACCAGCCGCTGCTCGCCCACCTCGGCCCCGAGCCGCTCACTGATGCGCTGACCGGTACCTATCTCTTCGAGCAGACACGCCGCCGCCCCGGCCCGATCAAGCAAGCGTTGATGGACAACACGCTGGTGGTCGGCGTCGGCAACATCTACGCCAACGAGTCCTTGTTCCGCGCCGGCATCCACCCCAATCGCGCGGCGAACCGCGTGTCACTGGCACGCTACGAGCGGCTGGTGCAGGAGGTGAAAGCTGTGCTGACAGAGGCCATCGAGGCCGGCGGCTCCACACTGCGCGACTTCGTCAACGCCAGCGGCGAGCCGGGCTACTTTCAACTCGATTACTTCGTCTACGGCCGCGACGGACAAGCGTGCAAGCAGTGTGGTGGACTGCTCAAGCTCATGCGCCACGGTGGGCGCGCGACGGTGTATTGCCCGACTTGTCAGCGGTAGGCATCGAGGCTACGGGCCGTGATTGCGCAACGCTTCGGCAACCAAATCCCACGGCAGTCGGCGCCAAGGGCCAACGGTAAAGAAAAACAATAAAAACGGAACGAAGGCTACCGTCAATGCAAACGGCGACGTGCCGTTGCGATCGGATCGCCTCTCACCGGCCACAAAGAGACTGGCGCTGTCAACACGGTTGGTCGTAATACGTGGCGATGCCGGTAGCGTGATCGCAGGCTGCAGGCGCATCCCGAAGTCAGTCGGGTACCACCCCAACTCCCTTGGCTTAAGCGGTACCGAAGCAATGATCTGCATCCACACCAGAACCAGCGCCGGGAGCAGCACTCTCATCGCGACGCCAGCGCCTCCCACTGCTCCATGGCGGCGAAGATGAGTTCGTCGAGTTCGCCGACGCGTTTGGCGGCTTCGGCGGCGCGCTTTGGGTCGCTTTGAAAGATGGCGCCGTCGGCGAGCAGCGTGTTCAGCTCTGTCTGCTCGGTCTCCAGCGCTTCGATGCGGCCGGGCAGCGCGTCGAGTTCGCGCTGTTCCTTGTAGCTGAGCTTGGCGCGAGCCTTCGCTGGCTCCGCGCTCGCGTTGCGTGCGGGCGTGGCAGCTGGCGCGCGCGCGGGGGCGGCCGTCTGCTCCGGCGCGACCAGGCTCGCCATCACGCGCGCCTGGGCCTGCCAGTCGGTGATGCCGCCTTCGTATTCGCGCCACAGGCCGTTGCCTTCGGCGACCAGGCAACTGGTGACCACGTTATCGAGAAAGCGCCGGTCATGGCTAACGATGAACACCGTGCCCTCGTAGTTGGCCAGCTTGTCTTCGAGCAGCTCCAGCGTGTCGATGTCGAGATCGTTGGTCGGCTCGTCGAGCACCAGCACATTCGCCTCTTTCGCGAAATGGCGCGCCAGCAGCAGGCGATTGCGTTCACCGCCCGAAAGCATCTTCACCGGTGCGTTGGCGCGCTCCGGCGGGAACAGGAAGTCCTGCAGATAAGTCATCACATGGGTGCGTTTGCCGCCCACCTCAATCCAGTCGCTGCCCGGCGAGATGAATTCGCCGAGCGTGGCGTTCTCGTCCAGCGCGTCGCGCATCTGGTCGAAATACGCGATCTGCATGTTCATGCCGGTGCGGATCTTGCCGCTGTCCGGTGCCAGCTCGCCGAGGATCAGTTTCAGCAGCGTCGTCTTGCCGATGCCGTTCGGGCCGACCAGCCCCACCTTGTCTCCGCGCAGGATGGTGGCGGTGAAATTCTTCACGATCACTTTGTCGCCGAAGGCTTTGCTGACGTCGGTCAGCTCGGCGATCACCTTGCCGGACTGCGCACCACTGGTGATCTCCAGCTTCACGCGGCCGAGCGTCTCGCGCCGTGCCGCGCGCGTCAGCCGCAGCGCCTCCAGCCGCCGCACGCGCCCCTCGTTGCGGGTGCGCCGCGCCTCCACGCCCTTGCGAATCCACACCTCTTCCTGCGCCAGCAGTTTGTCGAATTTGGCGTTGACGGTGGCCTCAAACTCCAGCTGCGCCGCCTTCTGCGTCTCGTACGCCGCATAGTTGCCGGGGAAGGTGGTGAGCTTGCCGCGATCCAGCTCGATGATGCGGGTGACCACGTTGTCGAGAAACGCGCGATCGTGGCTGATGATCACCGCGCTGCCCTTGAAATTGCGCAGCAGTTCCTCCAGCCAGGCAATCGCCGCGAGGTCCAGATGGTTGGTCGGCTCGTCAAGCAGCAGCAGATCCGGTGTCGCCACCAGTGCGCGGGCAATGGCAACGCGCTTCTTGAGCCCGCCGGAGAGCGTGGCGACCTTCGTGGCGGCATCCAGCGAGAGCTGCGTCAGCGTGGTGGTGACGCGCGATTCCCAGGTCCAGCCCTCGAGCGCATCGATCTCGTGCTGCATGTCGGCCAGTTCGTGCGCGTCGCCGCCGGCAGCGGTCATCGTCTCGTAGCGCCCGCGCAACGCCCGCACATGCCCGAGGCCTTCGGCAACGGCATCGAACACCGTGGCGTCCGGCGCAAACACCGGCTCCTGCGGCACCGTCGTGACCCGCAGCCCGCTCTGCTGCGCCATCGCGCCGTCGTCCAGCACCTGCACGCCGGCCAGCACTTTGAGCAGCGAGGTCTTGCCGGCGCCGTTACGGCCGATCAGGCCGATCCGTTCGCGGGATTCAACAGCGAAATCCGCACCATCAAGGAGCGCGGCGAGACCAAAGGCGAGGTGGGCGTTTTGCAGAGTGAGAAGAGCCATCCGCAAAGTGTAGTCGGCAGGTGTTCATCTTTTTCCGCAAACGACGTATGAACAGGGCTCGGCGCCGTAAATCGCATTAAGTCGACTATTCAACAAATAGTGGTCTATGCCCTTATCAAATAAGGTTTTCAGCAAAAAGATGATCGACTGTCGCACGCCAGTTCAAACGCGCAAATTGCTGCACCGCAGCCAAAATTTGCGCTGCTATCATGCCCTGCAAAGCGTTGCGCTGCTTCACATTGCGCGCAACGGCAACCACTGACCACCGACGCCGCGCACCGACGCGCCGTCGCACTGTTTCAACGAGGAGGAACCCGTGGACAAACCCTGGCTGAACAACTATCCGGCCGGCGTACCCGCCACCATCAAGTACGACCAGTACAGCTCGATCGTGCAACTGCTGGAGGAAAGCTTCCAGAAGTACGCCAGCCGCCCCGCCTTCAACAGCATGGGCAAGAACATCACCTATGGTGAGGTTGACGAGCAGTCGCGCGCGCTGGGCGCCTACCTGCAAAGCGTGGGCCTGCAGCCGGGCGACCGCGTCGCCTGCATGATGCCCAACGTGATCCAGTACCCGGTCGCCGTCGCTGCCATCCTGCGCGCCGGCTTTGTGGTGGTGAACGTGAACCCGCTCTACACACCGCGCGAGCTTGAGCACCAGTTAAAGGATTCGGGCGCGAAAGCGATCGTGATCCTGGAGAACTTCGGCGCCACGCTGCAGCAGGTGCTAGACAAAACGCCAGTGAAGCATGTGATCCTCGCTGCGATGGGCGACATGCTGGGCTTTGTCAAAGGCGCGCTGGTGAACTACGTGGTGCGCAAGAAGAAAAAGCTCGTCCCGCCGTTCACGCTGGCCGGCGCCATGAAGTTCAACGACGCCGTTGCCCGTGGCAAACCACTGGCGCTGTCGCCGTCGAAGGCCAAGTTTGAGGACCCGGCCGTGCTGCAATACACCGGCGGCACCACCGGTGTGTCGAAAGGCGCCACCCTGCTCCATCGCAACATCGTGGCCAACGTGCTGCAGTCCGAGGCATGGATGCAGCCGGCGCTGAACAACCCGAAAAAACCCAAACCACCAGAGCAGCTCACCACCGTCTGCGCGCTGCCGCTGTATCACATCTTCGCGTTCACGGTCTGCTTCCTGCTGGCGGTGCGCACCGGCGGGCTGGTGGTGCTGATCCCCAACGCGCGCGACTTCCCTGGCACCATCAAGGCGCTCAAGGGCTTCAAGATCCACATGTTCCCGGCGGTCAACACGCTCTATAACGCGCTGCTCAACGAGCCCTCGTTCAAGGAGCTCGATGTGTCCGACATGCGCGTGGCCAACGGCGGCGGCATGGCGGTGCAAAAGGCGGTGGCCGACAAATGGCTCGCCGCCACCGGCTGCCCGATTGTGGAGGGCTACGGCCTCTCCGAGACGTCGCCGTCGGCCACCTGCAACCCGACCGACACCGATGCCTACTCTGGCACCATCGGCCTGCCGCTGCCGTCCACCGAGATTGCCATCCGCGATGACGACAACAACGACGTGAAGCAGGGCGACGCCGGCGAAATTTGCATCCGCGGCCCGCAGGTTATGGCGGGCCACTGGCAGCGCCCCGACGAAACCGCCAAGGTGTTCGCGCCGGACGGCTTCTTCAAAACCGGCGACATCGGCGTGATGGACGAGCGCGGCTACGTGAAGATTGTCGATCGCAAGAAGGACATGGTGCTCGTCTCTGGTTTCAACGTCTACCCGAACGAGGTGGAAGACGTGGTCGCCAGCTGCCCCGGCGTGATGGAGTGCGCCGTGATCGGCGTGCCGGACGAAAAATCCGGCGAAGCGGTCAAGGTGTTCGTGGTGAAGAAAGACCCGAACCTCACCGAAAAGCAGGTGCGCGACTATTGCGAAGCCAACCTCGCCGGCTACAAAAAGCCGAAGTACATCGTCTTCCGCGCCGACCTGCCCAAAACGCCAGTAGGCAAGATCCTGCGTCGCGAACTGCGCGACATGGAGAAGAAAGCGGCATAGCTGCCCGACGGAAAGTTGCGTCTCTGCAACTTGTCACAAAACGGCCCTGCGGGCCGTTTTTGTTTGGGAGAGACTTACAACGGTCGGAATTTATGAATGGCAATTCGCGCTCGCCGTCGTGGGCGTAACAAGAAAGCCATCCCTTGATAAAACGCTTGTTCATGCGACGGACAATCTGCACTTTGTGGAGATAACTGTTAACAACACACCAGTGTCCGACAAAACAAGTTAGACCTTGGATTTCATATGCCCAGAAAGAAGAGCATCAAGCACGCCACCACCGAGTTCAACACAGAAGTAGACAAGATTCTTGCGTTTCTTTCGACCGTGAAAGCGAACCAGTCCGAAGAGCACATTACTTGGTTGCACAACTACGCAGTAATTCGCCTCTACAAGGAATTTGAGGGCTTGATGTTAGATGTATTAGTTGCGGCAGTGAATAACGACACATCGACACTTGAAGCAACAACGGATGTGAAGTTTCCTAAGCATCTGACAGATGAAGTCTGCGAGTTTCTTATAACCGGCACTGGGTATTTCGATTTCAAAGGGCGCTCTGGCCTGATTAAAACCTTAAAGTTATTTGTTCCTGACACGCATTACTTGGTAGCTACGGTCAAGAAGCAAACCTACACGGTCGCACTAGATCAACTTTCGACCCTGCGAAATTTCGCAGCTCACGAAAGCCAAGTCTCTAAGCGTGCGGCCCTTGAAGCTATCGGAGCCACAAATCTTTCCAGCAGCGGGGCGTGGCTCAAGAAACAGTCCCGGTTCGATACCTTGGCTCAAAAATTGAAGGCCCTGTCGTCGGAGTTACACGGTCTTGCCCCGTACTAGGTCTAACAACTCTGTCGAGAGGGACGCCCCAAAGCTCCGCTTTGAGTTTCCTCCGCCCCCGACTCCGGCCGCCCCTCACGTCAAACGTTCAGGCGTCACATGAGCTCGCGGCAACGCCTTACAGCCTTTGAAATCGCCGAGCATCAACTCCTGAGTGCTCTGCAGCTGTGGTCGACCAGCGACTACATCAGCTGCATCACGCTTGCAGGTGCGGCGGAAGAGATACTTGGCAAGCGGATGCGCGTCCTCGGCCTTGAGCGGGACAAGGGGTCGGGTTGATTTTCGCACGGGTCGCCCGGCAGCGCATGAAGGAGCATCAACATGCCTAGCAGCCTGCAACAGTTCAGGAAGAAAGCGCTCACCAAGCCGGGCGTTCGCGCTGCCTATGACGAGCTGGCCGAGGAATTCGCGTTTCTCGACGAAGTGCTCAAGGCGCGCGCAAAGGCAGGGCTCACACAAGCGGAGGTTGCCGAACGCATGGGCACCACGCAGTCTGCCGTAGCGAGGCTGGAATCTGGCAGCGCGAAGCACTCACCTTCCCTCGCTACGTTGCAACGCTACGCGCAGGCGTTGGGGTATCGTGTGGAGGTACGGTTGGTGCAGGCGTGAGGTAAATTCGAACAAGTTTTAATTGATCAAAATCTCAAGGCAATGGTCTTGGATTCGACACCATGCGGTCGGTATTCCAAATCCGTGTACTCGGTCCGTTGTCAGATGCATCACACTTTACCGATCACCACCGGGAGAAAGCTTTGAATTTCGTCGCCGCAACATGTCCAAAGTGCTCTGGCAGCCTTCAATTGCCGCAGAATAGGGATACGGTCAAGTGTATGTATTGCGGCGTAGACATACTTGTTCAAGACGCGATCAAAGCAGCGGCAGCAACTATTGATCCTCAGCACTACATGTTGCTTGCGAGGGAGTCTGAAAATGGTGGCGACCACGACACAGCCAATTTGTACTATTTGAAAGTGCTTGAAGTCGACCCTTCAAACGTCGCTGCTTGGCAGGGAATTGGCACTTGCTCCGGATGGCGATCGAACTTGGTAGTTTGCCGTTTTAGAGAAACAATTAACTCTTATCATAAGGCTCTTGAGCTTGTGTCTTCCGAAGCGAATCGCGATTCCTTAAAGGCAGAGATGGCTGCTTCTGCGCTGCTTATCGCTCGGGCATATTTCGAAATGTCGCTTGATCACACGGTGAAATTTATCGCCGTCCGCGAAGCTCAATTTGAGCATGCGGACCGAATTAAAAATGCGATTGACCTCTGCGAGTTTGCAATTGCCCTCGACCCACGCCTGACTGAAGCAAAAAAATTTGTCGCCGACATTGCTGACAGGGCGTCCAAAATTCACTATTTGGGACCAAATGAACTGCGGGACTTCAAAACTAAGGTTGTGCAATATGCGTCGAGCGTAGAGAAGTCTCGCAGCGGTTCGGGGCAAGCAAATGATGGAACAAGCACGTACGTGTACGTGGGCATTTTTTATGTAATTTGCTTCGCGCTGGTAAGCAGTATCTTTGACATACCCAACATAGTCGTGCGGCTACTTGTGACCCTCTTTGTACCAATACCGATCCTGATCGTGGCGGCCTGGTCCTACTTGATCTATCAAAAGTTGTTCAAGTAATTCGAGCGTCGAGGGCATGAGCTTCTGAAGCCCCCCCTGCCTTTTCCTGACGAAAGTTTCGACGTGACATACGGGGTGTCCGTTTTTACCCACCTGCGCGAAAACTGGGAGCACGAATGGTTGAAAGAGCTACGCCGCGTTCTTCGGCCTAGAGGGACGATGCTGGTGACCGTACACGATCAGACGGCTGTCGATTTTGCGGGACTCGATCCATTCAACTACAGCGCTTTGATGGGGCGAGTCGAGCGGGAAGGGTTGGTAGTAACAAGTACAAACAACCAGCTTGATGGATTTGTGGAGCACCCTGAGGAATACGTCAACGTATTCCATTCGAAACGTCATATTCAGACCGCGTGGGGCAAATACTTTGCCGACATCCGCCAATTGCCTGGGTACATATTTACCCACGACCTCATCGTTGCAACCAAAGCGGGCTAGGTAGCGGTGCGGTTTCCAGGATCGCGTCTCCCTGGGCAACAGACTGATACATTGCTGCGAATCTCGTTCCATTTGCGTAGGGCGCTCCATGAAGCTCCGTGGTCTGCTGTTGGCGTTGCTGATGTTCGCGTCCCTGCCCGGCTGGGCAACGACGGTCCAGCTCTTTCAGATATTGAGCGGCGGCACCGTTCAATGCAGCGGATGCAACCCTGCGCTGGCCAACACCGATACCTTCTACCGGCTAAACGTCCTCGACGACAGCGGCAACACCGCCGGACCGGGGACCTTCGCGATACTCCAGAACGGAACGCCAATAGCCAGCGGGCTCCCCTGGCCGTCCGCAACCTTGACATTCAAACGCAACCTCCCGGCCGGCACCTACGTGCTGAGCATCGTCTACACGCCGTCGGCGTCCAATACGGTCGACGTCGCCGCCAGCGCGCAGTACACAGTCTGGTTCGGCAGTGCAGCGGCGGGCGATCCGACGACGGCGATCGCGGTGAGCGCCACACCGAACCCGACCACCGTCTCGACCGGCTTTGGCGCCGTCGCCCAGGTGACCGGGATGCCCGGCAACGCGGTGACAGGCGGGCAAGTCCAGTTCAGCCTTGACGGGCTTACCCAACCGCCGGTGGC
>Ga0116175_1002739_pt1 | contig 10409 bp, 9 predicted proteins | sample AD_UKC125_MetaG_FD_89802 | JGI IMG/M metagenome (GOLD analysis project Ga0116175, IMG submission 89802) | Active sludge microbial communities of municipal wastewater-treating anaerobic digesters from USA - AD_UKC125_MetaG | ecosystem: Engineered > Bioreactor > Anaerobic > Digestate | place: USA... | reverse complement strand
CGTCGTCCAGAGCCGCTACGAGGTCGAAGCCCGCACGGTCCGGCGGGTGTCGGGCACACGCACGACCGCGCCCTAGACTCACCCGGCATGACGACCGACCACGACGGCCCTCCGGCCTGGCCCACGGGAGACACCCAGACGGCGCCTTCGGGAGGCACCCAGGCGGTGTCCACGGGAGGGGCCCAGGCACGCCGCGGTGCATTCGTCGTCGGTGACCGCGTCCAGCTCACCGACGCCAAGGGACGCCTGCACACCATCACGTTGGAGGCGGGCCGGGAGTTCCACACCCACCAGGGCCGGCTGTTGCACGACGCGCTCCTCGGGCAGCCCGAGGGCAGCGTGGTGGCCAACACCGCCGGTATCGAATACCTCGCGCTGCGCCCGCTGCTCGCCGACTACGTCATGTCGATGCCCAGAGGTGCCGCCGTGGTCTATCCCAAGGACGCCGGACAGATCGTCACCATGGGTGACATCTATCCCGGGGCACGCGTCGTGGAGGCCGGCGTCGGATCCGGCGCGCTGTCGATGTCGCTGCTGCGTGCGATCGGTGCCGACGGTGAGCTCATCTCATTCGAGCGCCGGGCCGACTTCGCCGACATCGCCGCCGGCAATGTCCGGGCCTTCCTCGGGCGGTCCCATGCGTCCTGGCGCATCGTCATCGGCGACCTGACCGAAGCGCTGCCCGAGCAGGTCGAGGCCAGCAGCGTCGACCGAGTGGTGCTGGACATGCTCGCCCCGTGGGAGTGCGTCGATGTGGTCGGCGACGCGCTCCGCCCAGGTGGGGTGCTGACCTGCTACGTCGCCACGACGACGCAACTCTCCCGGGTCGCCGAGACAGTACGGGCGCACGGCGGGTTCACCGAGCCGTCTGCCTGGGAGAGCTTAGTGCGCGGTTGGCACCTCGAGGGGTTGGCCGTGCGTCCGCAGCACCGCATGCATGGACACACCGGTTTCCTGCTCACGACCCGGCGGTTGGCCGATGGGGTCGCCGCGCCGCGCCGTACTCGGCGTCCCGCCAAGGGCGCTTACGGCGAGTCGGGCGTAGATGGCGCTCGGCACACCACCGGGGCACCGCCCGCAACCGGTGCCGATCCGCTCTTCGAGCAGGAGACTTCGAATGGGCCGGACGGCATACCGGCTGCTGCCCCCGACGATGCCCTCCGCGGAGCCGAGTGGACCCCCGAGGCCCTGGGTGAACGCCCCATCTCCGACAAGAAGGTGCGACGCGCGAGACGGTCGGTCACCGAGACGATGCCGTCCTGACCAAGCCGACGCGGCTAGTGTCGACATAGGCCACTACGTCGCCCGAGCGTCGCCCGAGGCCCCCACGGAAGGCAACCACCGATGTCCGATCCCAAGCAGACCCCGGCTGCGAGCGCCCCGGATGCCGGCGCAGAGCGGCTCCAGGCCGAGATCGCCGCGCTGCGCGACAGCGGCCGACCCGAGGCACACCGGATGCGCGAGCTGGAACGGCGCCTCATCGCCCAGCAGTCCTCGCTGTCGACGCTCAGTGCCCAGAACGACCGGTTGACTCGCACACTCAAGGATGCCCGGGCCCAGATCGTCAACCTGCGCGCCGAGGTCGACCGCCTGGGTGCTCCGCCCAACGGCTATGGCGTCGTCCTCGGCGAGGTCGAGGACGGAAGCGTCGACATTCTGACCGCCGGGCGCAAGATGCGAGTCGCGGTCGCTCCCTCGCTGGCCGCGAATGAGGTGACGCCTGGCCGTGAGGTCATGCTCAACGAGGCGCTCAACGTCGTTGCAGTCAAGGGCTTCGAGAAGGTCGGTGAGGTCGTCCTGGTCAAGGAGGTCCTCGACGACGACCGGCTGCTGGTCGTCGCGCACGCCGACGAGGAACGGGTATGCCGTCGCGCCGCCTCGCTCATCGGGCAACTCGTCCGGGTCGGTGACGCCCTCACGGTCGACCCGCGTTCCGGCTTCGTCTTCGAACGGGTGCCGAAGGCCGAGGTCCAGGACCTCGTCCTGGAAGAGGTCCCCGATATCGCGTACGAGGACATCGGCGGCCTGGCCGGCCAGATCGAGGCGATCCGCGACGCCGTGGAGTTGCCCTACCTGCATCCCGAGCTCTACAAGGAGCACCACCTCAAGGCGCCCAAGGGGGTGCTGCTCTACGGACCGCCCGGGTGCGGCAAGACGCTCATCGCCAAGGCCGTGGCTGCGTCCTTGGCGCGCAAGGTGGCCGAGCGCACCGGCCGGCCGGTCGAGAAGAGCTACTTCCTCAACATCAAGGGCCCCGAACTGCTCAACAAGTACGTCGGTGAGACCGAACGGCACATCCGGCTGATCTTCCAGCGGGCGCGTGAGAAGGCCTCCGACGGCACGCCCGTGGTGGTGTTCTTCGACGAGATGGACTCGCTGTTCCGGACCCGCGGCTCCGGAGTGTCCAGTGACGTCGAGACGACGATCGTGCCCCAGCTGTTGTCCGAGATCGACGGTGTGGAGCGGCTCGAAAACGTCATCGTCATCGGGGCCTCCAACCGCGAGGACATGATCGACCCAGCGATCCTGCGGCCCGGCCGCCTCGACGCCAAGATCAAGATCGAGCGACCCGACGCCGAGGCGGCCCGAGACATTTTCAGCAAGTACCTCACCACCGACCTCCCGCTGCACCCGGACGACCTGAGCGAGCACGACGGGGACCGCGACCGGACGGTCACGGCGATGATTCACGCCGCAGTCGAACGGATGTACTCAGCGGCTGATGAGAACCGTTTCCTCGAGGTCACCTACGCGGGAGGCGACAAGGAGGTGCTCTACTTCAAGGACTTCAACTCCGGCGCGATGATCCAGAACGTCGTCGACCGGGCCAAGAAGAACGCCATCAAGGACTACCTCACCACGGGACAAAAGGGCCTGCGGGTCGAGCACCTGCTGTCTTCGTGTGTCGAGGAGTTCAAGGAGAACGAGGACCTGCCCAACACCACCAACCCGGACGACTGGGCGCGCATCTCGGGCAAGAAGGGTGAGCGGATCGTCTACATCCGCACGCTCATCAACACCAAGGACGGCACCGAGCCGGGACGCTCCATCCACACCGTGGAGAACACCGGACAGTACCTGTAGGCAGGCTTCTCCGGAGGCCGGTCCGCCCCGGGAGGCCCGTCCATCGGACCACCCAGGGGGTGGGGCTCACTTGATGAAGGTGATCCCCGTCCACGTCTGGGCGGCGGCCAGCGTCTGGTCGGTCTTAGGGGCGTACACCCAGGACTTCACCGTGCCGGCGGCGACATCGATGGTGACCAATCGCATCGGGTTCGTCACGGTGGAGTGGTAGCACTGCAGCATCGAAAGAATGACATTCCCGTGCGTGCCCAGATCGCGCCGGGTCGTCGCGGTGCCGTCGTGCCCCGAGAACACCATTTTGACATTCCCGAACGGCTTCACGACCTGCTCGAAGATCACCGAGGCGGGATTGTTGCCGTAACCGTCCGTCGATGTCGCGATGGACCCGCCGGAAGTCAGGTAGGAATGCGTGACGACGATGACGTTGTAGTCGGGATGAGACGCGACGACATCACGAGCCCAGGTCACGACCTCCGTGCGTGGCCAGAGCTCGATCCCCAGGACGAGCCATTTGGTGCCTCCGGCGGTGAAGGTGTGGAAAGCGTTCTCCACCTGTCCGGCGACCCGGGTACCCGCGACGTTGTCCATCGTCCCGGCCAGGTAGGAGTTGAACGTGGTGGCGTCGCGGACCGCGACTCGACCGGACACACCCGGACAGCCGGAGCCTCCAGAGCACACGACGGCGGTGTCGTGGTTGCCGGCGACTGCCATCCACGGGATCTTGCCCTTGAGCACCGACAGGGAGTCCTTGGCCTTCTGGAACTGCGCCGGAGCGACATTGCCCCAGTTCGTCACGTCTCCCACGTGGGCGACGAAGCGGACGTTGAGCGCACTCTGGTTGGCCACCAGCCAGGTCCAGCGGTTGACGAACCGGTCGTCGCTGGCATTGGTCATCTCCATCTGAGTGTCTGGGATGACGGCAAGCGTGAACGCGCTGGGATCCTGCGGCGAGACCGGTGCCGGGGGGACCGGGTCGACCGGGGTGGTCGGCGCGGCCGTTGTGGATGTCGGCGTGGGGCCGGTCGATGTGACGCTCGAGGACGCGCTGGCCGTGGGTTGCGTCGCCGTGCTCGTGGTCGGTGCAGCGGTGGTCGTCGTCGTCGAAGTGGAGGTTGGGACCTGCGTCGTTGGCGATGAGGTCGCATCGCCGGCGGCGCCGACCGGGCTCGTCGGCAGGTAGAAGGCGACGTCGACGGCCGCCCAGCCGACGCCCTCGGCGCTCGTCCGCTCCGACGTGCCAAACGCCACTCGGTGCTTGCCCCCCTTGGTCATCTGGAAGGCAGGGACGGTGCAGGTCGATGCCTCGGCCGCCGCGTAGAAGGCAACCTGCTCGAGGGCATACCCGGCCTGTTGGGCCTCAGCCACGGCAGCTTCCGCGGCGAACATGAAGTCGGCACGCTCCTGGCTGTACATGCGATAGACCACGGTCAGCCCGGCCGCGGCACTCCGGGACACCTGGCCGACCGACGGCCAGGCTTCGGTGAAGCCGTACTTCGTCCGTGCCGACACGACCTCGTTGGGATTGCGGGTCAGCAGCGAGGTGCCGCCGGGTTTGGCCACTTGGTAGACCGGGGTTGTGAAGACCGAGCAGTCTGCGGCCGCAGCTCGGGCCGACACGGTGATCAGGGAGCCGAGCAGCACAGTCACCAACACGGCAGTGATCACAGCAGCGTTCTTGGACACGGGCAGGTGGCGCACCAGGATCCCTTCGATGGGGTTGCGGCGGGGCCGCGGTCACGACGCCGGACCATCCCGACGTAGTCCGAACCGGGGCCGACTCTAAGAGGAAATCGCCGCCCGCGAAACTCCCACACTAATCCGGGAAAAGAATCACGGGGCGGTTTGGAGTGGATTGTGACCGTATTTCCGGATTCATCCCAGGGACGTCCGGGCCTCGACTTCACCTTCATCGGGGAGACCCAGTTGATACCACGTCGTGTCGACCCACCGGTCGAACTTTCGCCCGACCTCGCGCAACGTGCCCACCTCCTGGAAGCCTGCACTGCGGTGCAGCGCGTGGCTCGCGGCATTCGGGCCCGCGACGACGGCCACCGCCAGGTGCATCCCGTCGGCGCGCAGCAGATCGAGCAGCACGGCATACAGGGCGCCGCCCAGGCCGCGCCCGGTCACCTCCGGAGCGAGGTAGATGGAGGTCTCTCGGGTGAATCGGTAGGCCGGCCGCGGCCGGAAGACGCCTGAGTACGCAAACCCGAGCACGGGTCCGTCGTCGTGGTGCGCCACCATGACGTGGTCGCCGGGCTCGACCGACCGGATGCGGGTCAGCCAGTAGTCGGCCGGGGGAGCAGTGATGTCGAAGGTCGCCGTGCTGGTGTGCACGGCGTGCCCGTAGATCGCGTTCAGCGCGTCGACATCCGCGGGCGTGGCCGGTCGGTAGCCCCACCCGCCGGGGAGCGCGCCGCCCATCAACGGGCCGGGTCGGATCGGCGGGCCCACCAGACCGCCAGCCAACGCCAGCCCAGCAGCAGGATCGCCAGCGCCGAACCGGCCACGAGGATGAACGAGAGGGCTGTCGATCCACCGAAGAGCACGCGCAGCACCATCCCGAGGGCCAGGGTCGACAACCACACGGGTATGCCGGTGCCTACCGACAGCGGCCAGGTATGCGACCGCGTCCGCACCAGCGCCCACCCCGCGAGCGTGCCGACGACGAACGGCGCCGCCGTCGCGAGAGCGCCTACGACGGCGTTCTGCTCGGCATGGCTGGCCCGGCCGATCGCGGCGAAGACGACGACGAGCACGAGGTCGAGCAGCAGGGCCCACGGCATACCGATAGGGTTGCGGTCGGCTGCGGGGGGATTCGGGAGTGAGGTCATAGCGTCGGCAGGGTCGGGTGGTCATCGAACGGAAGCGACGGCTGAGGTGGGGCATGCGTGGGGTCGACACCCCGGAAGAGCTTGGACACCGACTTACCTTGGTGGATGCGCGAGATCGCCTCGGCGAAGAGTTCTGCCACCGAGCGCACCTCTAGCTCGGGCCAGCCCTGCGGCGGCGGGACGGTGTCGGTGGTGACGACTTCGCGGATGAAGGGATGACCGCGCAGCCGTTCGACGGCCTTGCCGGTGAACAGGCCATGGGTACAGGCGACCGAGGCGTCGATGCAGCCGGCGTCGGCGAGCCGATCGAGCAACTCGACGATGGACCCGCCGGTGGCGATCTCGTCGTCCAGGACGATCGCGCGCTTGCCGGCGACATCGCCGACGATGGCGTCGATGACCACCTTGTCGTCGGCCATTCGCTGCTTGCTTCCCGCTGCGACCGGGAGGTTGAGCAGACGAGCGAAGAGCGTGGCGGTCTTGGCGTTGCCCAGGTCGGGAGAGACGACGATGTGGTTGTCGAGGTTCATCGCCCGGTAGTGATCGGCGAGCACTCCGATGGCGGTGAGGTGGTCGACCGGCACCCGGAAGAAGCCGTGCACCTGGGGCGCATGCAAGGCCATGGTGAGCACGCGGGTCACGCCTGCGGTCTTGAGCAGGTCGGCCACCAGCCGGCCACCGATGGAGATCCGCGACGCGTCCTTCTTGTCCGACCGCGCATACGCGTAGTGCGGCATGACCGCCGTGATCGATGCGGCCGATGACCCGCGCGCAGCGTCGATCATGAGCAGCAATTCCATGAGGTGCTCCTGAGTGGGGGGCACCAGCGGCTGGATGATGTAGACGTCGCGTTGGCGGCAGTTGGCCAGCAACTGCGCCTGCAGGCAGTCGTTGCTGAACCGGCTGAGGTTGACGCCCGAGAGGCGGACGCCGAGACTCGAGCAGATGCGTTGAGCCAGAGCGGGATGGGCGTTTCCGGAGAAGACGACGACGTCCGCCACGAGGTCCCTTTCGATGCGGGCTGCGGGATCCAGGTCAAACCCTAGACCAGGGCTGCCGGGACCCGGGAAGGGCGCGCAGGCGACAGCGGCACACATCACACCGGTATGCCGGTGCGGTTGCCGACTGCGCTCGGACGGGAGCCAGGCCCTCCTCAGCAGGCCCGGGCGGTGTCTCGCTCATCGAGCAGCCGTGGTCATCGTGCAGTCTTAGTCACCCAGCAGATGCCGTCGGAGTTCGGTGACCAGTTCAAGGCGGGCCTGCGGGCCGACCACGGTGGCCCCGGGGAAGCTCATGAAGCCATGCACGGTGCCCAGGTAATTGGTGACACGGACGGGCACACCCGCGGCGGTGAGGCGGTCGGCATAGGCCAGTCCTTCGTCGCGCAGCGGGTCGAGATCGGCGGTCTGGATGAGCGCCGGCGGCAGGCCGGCGAGATCGGCAGTGAAGTAGGGAGACACGCGGGGGTCCTCGGGCGGGATCCCGCTATCGCCGAGGTAGTGGATGCGGAAGGCGTCGAGGGCGGCCTTGTCCAGGACCGGTGCGTGAGCATGCTCGTGGATCGACGGGAAGGACTGGCTGAGGTCGGTCGCCGGGTAGATGAGGGCTTGGTGGGCCAACCGTGGTCCCCGGTCGTCGCGCAGCCGGATTGCGACGAGGGCGGCCAGCGTTGCGCCGGCGCTGTCTCCCGCCACAGCTAGCCGACCCGGATCGCCGCCGAGATCGCCCGCACCCTCCGCCAGCCAGCGAACCGCATCCTCACAGTCGTCGATCCCGGCAGGAGCGCAATGTTCAGGCGCAAGCCTGTAGTCGATCGACACGACTGCCGCGGGAATGGCACTGGCCAGGTGCGAACAGATCGGGTCGCTCTGCGTGATGCTGCCCAGGACAAAGCCGCCACCGTGGAAGTAGCAGACGACCGGCCAGCCGCCCTGCGGCGGCTGTCCTGCCGGACGGTAGACGCGCGCCTGCCGGCGGCTGCCGTCCCGGGTGGGGAACCACTCCATGCTGACCTGCAGGTCACGCGAGACCCGGCCGACCACCCACGCCACGGGTGCCCGGGAGGGCAGCCGACGGGCCCGTGAGCGCTGGATGGCAGCCAGGTCCATCGTCGCGATCGACGGGAAGATCCCACGGCGCAAGAGCGCGGCGAGCGCCCGGGTCCGCAACGGCATACGAGGCATGCGGCCAGTGTGCCGCACCGGAACCGGCGCGGCCGACGCTGTCGATGCCTTCGATGTGCGGCTCACGCTCCCGTGGGCCGGAGCGGACATAGGGTGGCGCTATGACGGTGCGGCGGGTCATGGGGATCGAGACCGAATACGGCATCAGCGCCCCCGGCGACCCGAGCGCCAACCCGATGTTTCTCTCCGGCCATGTCGTCTCGGCATACGCCCGAGCCCACGGCCTTATTCCCGGGCAGGGCGGCTGGGACTATTCGACGGAAGCGCCGCTGCGCGACGCGCGTGGATGGGAGATCGGGCGGTGGGCAGCCGACCCGAGCCAGCTCACCGACATCGACGACCCGACGCTCGCCAACGTCGTGCTGACCAATGGAGCGCGGTTCTACGTCGACCACGCGCATCCCGAGTACAGCGGACCCGAGGTGACCTCGCCGCTGGACGCCGTGATCTGGGACCGCGCGGGCGACGAAGTGATGCGCCGCGCAGCACTGCTGCTCAACCCCGACCCGGCGCGACCCACGGTGGCGCTCTACAAGAACAACACCGACGGCAAGGGCTCCTCCTACGGCACCCACGAGAACTACCTCATGCGCCGGGCGACATCCTTCGGGGACATCGTGCGGTATCTCACCCCGTTCTTCGTCGCCCGTCAGGTGATCTGCGGGGCCGGCCGGGTGGGGATCGGCCAGGATTCGCGCAGCTCGGGCTTCCAGATCTCGCAACGGGCCGACTTCTTCGAGGCCGAGGTGGGCTTGGAGACCACCGTCAAACGGCCGATCATCAACACCCGTGACGAGCCCCACGCCACGCCGGACCGCTACCGCCGTCTGCACGTCATCATCGGCGACGCCAACCAATGCGATGTGGCGACCTACCTCAAGCTCGGCACCACGTCCCTGGTGCTGGGGCTGATCGAAGCGGGGGCAGCGCCGCGAGGGCTCGACCTGGCCGATCCCGTCGGTGCCCTCAAGGTCATCGCCCGCGATCCGACCCTGCAGGCGACGGTGCCGCTGCGCGACGGCCGACACCTGAGGGCGCTCGATCTGCTGTGGGCCTATCACGACGCCGCGGACGCGTGGCTGGACTCACTCGGAGAGCGCGACCCGGAGACGGACGCAGTCATGTCCCGCTGGGCCTCGGTGCTGACCCGGCTGGCGGCCGACCCGATGGGTCTGGCCGGCGAGATCGACTGGGTGGCCAAACTCCGGGTGCTGCAGGCCTACCGGCAGCGCGACGGACTGGCATGGACCGAACCGCGGTTGGCGGCCATGGACATCCAGTGGACCGACCTACGGCCCGAGAAGAGCATCTTCGCGACCTTGCGGGCCAAGGGCCGGGTCGAAGAGCTGGTCAGGGCGGAACAGGTCCTCGCGGCTGTGACGACGCCCCCGGAGGACACCCGGGCCTGGTTCCGGGGGGAATGCCTGCGGCGATTCGCCGGCAGTGTGGTCTCGGCCTCCTGGGACTCGATCGTCTTCGACGTGCCGGGCCAACAGGCGCTGCAGCGCATCCCGCTCAACGAGCCGCTCAAGGGCACCAAAGCCCAACTGGGCGACGTGGTGGCTCGCAGCCGTGACGTGGGCGAGCTGCTGCGTGACCTTGTCCGAGTGTCCGACTAGGTTGGACAAGGTGGTGGGCGTTCGCCCACGACGTTCGATCCTGGAGGACACCATGGCCAACCTCGAGCAGAGCCGACCGCAGCGCCGCGAGGGCGACCCCGACCTGCCCCCGGACCTGCCGGCGCCCGCCGCTGCCGCGTCGCAGCTGTCCGATGCCGACCTCGACAGCGTGCTCGACGAGATCGACGATGTCCTCGAGACCAATGCGGAGGAGTTCGTCCGCAGCTTCGTCCAAAAGGGCGGGCAGTGACCGGCGCGGGCGGGGCTGGGAGGCTGCACACGGCATACCTGCAACCGGGGAGTTCCTCGTTCACCGAGTTCCTCGCCGGAGTCGCGCCCGAGCTGCTCCCCGGCCGGCGCGCGGTCCCTGGAGGTGCTGAGGTGGCCGCCCCGCATGGCACGACGATTGTCGCCGCTGAGTTCGCGGGTGGGGTCGTCATGGCCGGCGACCGCCGGGCCACCATGGGCAATCTCATCGCCAACCGCGACATGGACAAGGTGTATGCCGCGGACGAGTACTCCGTGGTCGGCATCGCGGGCACGGCCGGAGTTGCGCTGGAAGTCGTGCGGCTCTACCAGGTGGAGCTGGAGCATTACGAAAAGATCGAGGGCGCGATCATGTCCATCGAGGGCAAGGCCAACCGGCTCGCCTCGATGATCCGCGGCAACCTCGGGTTGGCCATGCAGGG
>Ga0116175_1002734_pt1 | contig 10429 bp, 7 predicted proteins | sample AD_UKC125_MetaG_FD_89802 | JGI IMG/M metagenome (GOLD analysis project Ga0116175, IMG submission 89802) | Active sludge microbial communities of municipal wastewater-treating anaerobic digesters from USA - AD_UKC125_MetaG | ecosystem: Engineered > Bioreactor > Anaerobic > Digestate | place: USA... | reverse complement strand
TCCGCGGTGGCGGTCCTCGGCCCCAACGGTGCGGGCAAGTCGACGCTGGCCCGGGCGCTGTCCGGGCTGATCCCGACCACCGGCGGCAGCGTCGAGTTCGCCGGACGCACCATCACCGGCGCCTCTGCCACCGCCATCCGGCGCGCGGGCCTGGTGCATCTGCCCGAAGGGCGTGGCATCTTCCCCGGACTGACCGTGCAGGAGAATCTGCGGCTGGCGCTGTCCGTCGACAAGATCGACCCCGCCGAGGCCTTCGACCGCGCGTTCGGGTTCTTCCCCGCGCTGGCCGAACGGCGCAAGCAGACCGCGGGCACCCTGTCGGGCGGCGAACAGCAGATGCTGTCGCTCTCGCGGGCGCTGATGGTGAATCCGCGACTGGTGATCGCCGACGAGATGTCGCTGGGACTGGCGCCGATGCTGGTCGACGCGGTCTTCGACGGCCTGCGAGCCGCGCTCGACGCGGGTGTGGCGGTGATCATGATCGAACAGTTCGCGGCCAAGGCCATCGCATTCGCCGATCACTGCCTGATCCTGCAGCGTGGCGCGGTGGCATGGTCGGGCTCGTCCGCGCGGGCCGGCGGCGAACTGCTGCACCGCTATCTGGGTGCGGCCGGCGCGGGTGTCAGCGGCTGACCGGACGCTCCTGGGACAAATCCCCGACCCCCTCCGGCAGAACCGGCCCCGATCGCCGGAGCCGGTTGACCGTCCACCAGATCGCCAGCCCCACCACGATCGTCACCCCGATGGACAACATCAGAGTGGCGCCGAGCTGGGCGCCGGCGAAGTAGCCGACGAGTGAGATGGTGGTGCCCCAGGAGACCACACCGATGACGTCGGCGATCACGAAGTTGGCGGTCCGCATCCGCACGATACCCGCCACCGGCGGCATCAGCGTACGCACGAAGCCGAACCAGCGCCCGGTCGCGACTGCGACCATCCCCCGCTCGTTCACCCGATTCTGCGCCCTGACCCAGCGTTCACCGCCGAATCGGCGGCCCGCCGTCGACGACATGATGCGGGGTCCGCTGACCCGGCCGATCCAATAGCCGGTGAGATCGCCGGCGAACGCCGCCACGCACAGGGAGACCACGAGCCACCCGATGTTGGTGGGCCCGACGGCGGCCGCGACGCCCGCCGCCAGCACTATCCCCGACGACGGCAGGATGAAACCCATCACCAGCGTCGCTGTTTCGACGTAGACAATGGCGCAAGCGATCAGGTACACCGCCCACGACGGCACGTCGGCGATGATGCCTTCGAGCCAATCCGCTATCCCTGACACGTCATTCACGGTAGCGCGTACGATCGCGGTCACACCAACCGGTTTCATACATCAGGATCGACACCGCGACCTGGCCCGTCACAGATCTGGGTCGTCACAGATCTGGGTCGTCACAGATCTGCGGCGCACCGGAACCCGAGATGCCCGGTGGCCGAATCGTCGGACTGAGCCGAACGCGCCGCCGGACGGTAGCGCCTGCAGTACTCGGGCGCACACAGAAACGATCCACCCTTGGTCACCCGCATCACCCGGGGCGAGGTGGTGGGTGCCAGCAGGTCCGGGCGTCCACCGGCATCGACGATCGGACCGTCGGCCACAGGATGGCGCGGCACAAACACGTCGACGACCCGCTCCCAGACGTTGCCGATCATGTCGTACAGACCGAAACCGTTGGCCGGATACGTGCCGACCGGCGACGTCGACCCCCAGCCCTCGTTGAGATAGGGAAATCGACCCTGCCAGGTGTTGGCCATCGCGCGGCCACCCGGCCGCAGCTCCGCACCCCAGGCGTACTCGGTGCTGCGCCCACCCCATGCCGCGTACTCCCACTCGGCCTCGGTGGGCAGACGCCGGCCCGCCCACCGGGCATAGGCCTGCGCGTCGCGATAGGCGATCTGCACCACCGGGTGCCCGGGCAGATCGTCGACGCCGCTGCCCGGGCCCCGCGGCGAACGCCAGCACGCACCCGGCACCCACCGCCACCATCGGCTCCAGTCGCCCAGGTCGACGGGACCGTCCGTCGGGGTGAACACCAGTGCGCCGGGCACCAGCTGTGCCCGATCGGCGCCGGGAAAATCCTCGGGGTCGATGGGTTCCTCGGCAACGGTCCGGTAACCCGTCTCGGCCACGAACCGCGCGAACCGGGCGTTGGTCACGGGGTGTCGTTCGATGGCGAACGGCGCGACCCGGCGATCGTGCCGGGGCCGTTCCTCCGGATAGTGCCTGTCCGACCCCATCCCGAACACGCCGCCGGGCAGCGGCACCAGCTCGGACAGTGGGACCACCTGCGTCGACGGCACCCGTCCAGACTAGGGCGTGTCGCCCGGCAGGTGCACGCCGTGTGCGGTGCGGGCGGCGCCGACTACCCTTGCGCCGACTATCCTTCAATGTCGGGAATCACCGGCCACCCGCCGGAGTCCCCAGCAATACCCCCAAGCAATACCCACTGAAGCAATGCCCATTGGGGCGATCACCCGCCGCGGCCGCACGCCGCGCCGATGCGGTGCCCCGCACGGCAGTGACCCGAGAAGGGATCCCGATGCGTTACGACCCCCCGCACCCCCACGACGTGGAGAACGGGTCGATGCGCGCCTGTATCCGGTGGGGTGTGCTGCTGGTGGTCGCCGTATCCGTGTGCGCGGGCACCTACTACCTGATGGTGCGCACCCAACGCGGCCAGACGATCGAGGACTACGCACTGGCCGGCGCCGATCAGATCGGCAGCAACGCCCGGCTGCGGGCCGGTGACTTCCTCTCCCAGATGTCGATCGGGTCGTTGATCATCACCACGATCGTCGTCACCGCCATCGCCCTGCTGCGCGGGCGTCCCCTGCTCGCGCTCGCCGGTGCCGCCATCGTCGTGGGTGGTCAGGTCGTGGCCCAGCCGCTCAAATCGGAACTGACCCGGCCCGGTCTGCTCACGGCGACCGGAGCACCCGATCACAACAGCTTCCCCAGTGGGCACAGCGCCATCGCCGCCAGCATCGTGTGCGCGCTACTGCTGGTGGTGCCCTACCGGCTGCGCGGCATCGTAGGAATCGCAGGGGTGATCGGGGCCACCGCGATCAGCACCTACACCGTCGTCGCCAAATGGCACCGGTTCTCCGACACGGTCGGCGCCAACATGGTCGCGGTGGCCGTCGCGTGTGTGGTGCTGATCGTCTTCACCGCCTGCGGCGCGATCCGGCTGCAGGTGGTCGCCCCCGGCGACGGCAACACGGTCCTGCGCAACACCGCGCTCGCGGCACTCGCCACCGGTGCGATCGCCGTATTCGCGGCCGGGGTGCTGGTGATCTACGACGGATGGAACCGGACACCACTGGACTGGGTGTCCTCGGACAGGTTCCTGCTGGGCTCGCAGCTGCTCGCCGCCGCCACGACTGTGCTGGCGCTGCTGGCGTTCTGGGCGACGCTGTATCGCCTCGACCTCGCGCCGCGCCGGCGAGTAGCACTGGGTGGAAAGGCCGTGTTGCGGGTCTGAGCGCCCCGATAGGGTGGTCAGCGACAGCCGTCCCGGCCCGGGACGACGCAGCGAAGTAGGAGAACTGTATGGCACCGACCGGCATCCGTGTCCTCGTCACCGGCGCGTGTGGACTAGTGGGGAAGGCGACGGTCGCCACGCTGCGCTCGCGGGGCCACCATGTGACCGCCACCGACCTCGACACCCCGGCGGGCCGCAAGACGATCAGGCAACTCTCCGCCGACACCTACGACGCGCCGGGCACCCTGGCCGTCGAATGGGTGAACCTGACCGATGCCGATGCCGTCAACGCGCTGGTCACCCGCACCGCACCCGACGCGATCGTGCACCTGGCCGCCGTCATTCCGCCGTTCTGCTACGAGAACCGCGAACTCGCCCGGGCCGTCAACGTCGGCGGCACCCGCAACCTGGTCGAGGCGGCCACCGGTGTGGCCGATCCCCCGCGCTTCGTGCAGACATCGAGCATCGCGGTCTACGGTCCGCGCAATCCGTACGCCGGGCGCGGCATGCTGCGCCCCGACACCCCGATCGCGCCGGGCGACCTGTACGGCGGGCACAAGGCCGAAGCGGACACGATCGTGCGCAACTCGGGACTGGAATGGGTGATCCTGCGGCTGGGCGGTGTGCTGCCCGACAGCCTGCTGACCGCCAACCCCCGGCTCGCCGAACTCGACGCGGTGCTGCCCAATGACGGCCATGTGCAGTCGGTGGCGGCCTCGGACGTGGCGACCGCGTTCGCCAACGCCGTCACCACCACCCAGACGCGCCGGGAGTATCTGATCGGCGGCGACGACACGCACCGGCATGTGCAGGGCCCGCTGGTGAAGGCCGCCGGTGATTCGCTGGGCATCGGCGGCGCGATGGGCAGCCACGGTCGTCCGGGCGATCCCGCCGACGACACGGCCTGGTTCGCCACCGACTGGATGGACTGCACCGAGTCCCAGCGGGTACTGGAGTTTCAGAACACCACCTTCGGTGAACTGATGGCCCGGGGCAGACTGGGCGGCGCCAAGCGTCTGGCGATGACCGCGAGCACCCCGATCATCCGGGCGGTGCTCAAGCACCGCTCACCCTACCGTGGCAAACCCGGACGCTACGCGGACCCGTGGACACTGATCCGATCCACCTGGGGTGACCCCGGACCCGACCCGGAAAGCCTTGCCGCACTGAAATCCCCGCCGCAGTAGTATCCCTGTCGCAGTAGTATCCCTGTCGCGCTAGCATCCCTGTCGCAGTAGTATCCCTGTCGCGGCAGCGGATCGGCGTCGTCAGGACTTGCGCGGGAAGTGCCGGACCAATGCCTCCTGCGTCACCGAGGCCACCAGTGCGCCCTCCCGCGTCCAGAAGCGGCCCGAACCCAGTCCCCTGCCGCCGGCCGCGACCGGGGATTCGGTGGCGTACAACAGCCAGTCGTCGAACCGGAACGCGCGATGGAACCACATCGAATGGTTGACGGTGGCGGCGAACAATCTGTCGAATCCCCACGAGAGGCCGTGCGTGGTGATGATCGAGTCGAGCACCGTGGTGTCGGAGGCGTAGCACATCGCCGCCACATGCAGGACCGGATCGTCGGGCAGCGGACCGTCGGTCCTCATCCACACCCGATTGTGGTCGAGGCTGCGTCCGGCGGTGTGCAGCTTCCAGCTCGGGTCGTTGGCGAAGCGCACGTCGATCGGGTGCAGGGCGTCGACGAAGGTCGTGATCTTGTCCTCATAGCCTGCGAACTGCTCGCCCATCGTCGGCAGTTCGTCCGGGTGCGGCGCCTGCGGGATGTCCACCGCATGCTCGAGGCCCGCCAGCGTGTCCTGGAACGCGACCAGCACCGTGAACAGTTCCTCATCGTCCTGCACGGCGGTGACCTGCCGGTTGGCGAACGACTTGCCGTCGCGGAAACGCTGCACGTGATACTCAATCGGCTTGTGCACATCGCCGCCACGGATGAAGTGGGCGTGCAGGGCGTGTACCGGCGGTGCGCCGCGGGTCAGCGACCGTGCGGCGGCCACCGCCGATTGCGACAGCATCTGCCCGCCGAAGGTCCGCGGGGTACTCACCCGGGGCGGATTCCGGCCGATGAACAGATCGTCGCCCCGACGCTCCAGATCGAGGATCGACAGCAATTGCCCAAGGTCGTCGGACTGCTCCACTGACATGCCGTCAGCCTATCGGCGAACAGGGACAGCACGGGTCACCAGGGTCGAACCCACCGCAACAACTCAGTGGTCCTTGACTCAGTGGTCCTTCTCGCCGATCTTGTGGACATGGATCATGTTGGTGGAGCCGACCGTCCCCGGCGGAGCGCCCGCCACCACGACCACCACGTCGCCGTCCTTGAGGCGGCCGATCCGCATCAGTTGCATGTCGACCTCCTCGACCATCTTGTCGGTGTTCTCCACATGATTGACGATGAACGTCTCGGTGCCCCAGCTCAGGGCGAGCTGGCTACGGACCGCCTGCAACGGGGTGAACGCAAGCAGCGGCAGTCGCGAATGCAGCCGGGCCAGACGCCGGACGGTGTCACCGGACTGGGTGAACGCGACGAGCGCCTTCACCTCCAGACGTTCGCCGATGTCGCGGGCGGCGAACGAGATCACGCCCCGCTTGGTGCGCGGCACGTGTGAGAGCGGCGGCACTTCGCGCGAACCACCCTCGACGGCCTTGGCGATCCTGTCCATCGTGGCCACCGCCTCCACCGGCCACTTGCCCACCGACGTCTCACCGGACAGCATCACCGCGTCGGCGCCGTCGAGTACCGCGTTGGCCACATCCGAGGCCTCGGCGCGGGTCGGGCGTGAGTTCTCGATCATCGAATCGAGCATCTGGGTGGCCACGATCACCGGCTTGGCGTTCTCACGGGCCATCTGGATGGCCCGCTTCTGCACCAGCGGGACCTCCTCCAGCGGCAACTCGACGCCGAGATCGCCGCGGGCGACCATGATCGCGTCGAACGCCAGGACCACCGCCTCCAGGTTGTCGATGGCCTCGGGCTTCTCCAGCTTGGCGATCACCGGCACCCGGCGGCCCACCCGGTCCATCACGTCGTGGACCAGCTCGATGTCGGACGGGCTGCGCACGAACGAGAGGGCGACCATGTCGACGCCCAGTTGCAGTGCGAACTCCAGGTCGGCGATGTCCTTCTCCGACAGCGCCGGCACCGACACGTTCATGCCGGGCAGCGAGATGCCTTTGTTGTTGCTGACCGGGCCACCCTCGGTGACCGTACAGATCACGTCGTTTCCGTCGATACCGGCCACGATCAGCCCCACCTTGCCGTCGTCGACGAGGAGCCGGTCCCCGACCACGGCGTCGCGTGCGAGTCCCTTGTAGGTGGTGGAGACCCGGTCATGGGTGCCGTCAACGTCCTCGACGGTGATCCGGACCTGTTCGCCGTTCTCCCACACGGTCTTTCCGTCGCAGCCGTCGAATCGGCCCAGGCGGATCTTGGGTCCCTGCAGGTCGGCCAGGATGCCGACCGCCTTCTCGGTGATGTCGGTGGCCCTGCGGATACGCGCGTACATCTGCGCGTGGTCCTCGTGCCTGCCGTGACTCATGTTGAGCCGGGCCACATCCATGCCGGCCCGCACCAGGTCCACAATCCGTTCGTCGGAGTCGGTGGCCGGCCCCATCGTGCAGACAATTTTCGTTCGTCGCATCGTCACCTTGGCTACCTTAGTCCCGTCGGATGGGCATCTCCACGCGATCGCATCGCCGCGGCCGCAGTCGCCCGGAGGATTCAGCTGTTGTTCATCCGCACGCCGTCACCGGACCCCGCTATCGCACGCTCAGCGGCAGCGCGGCGGGTTTCACCGGCGACGGGAGGTCGGAGGCGCCCATCAGAAACCGGTCCACCGCACGAGCCGTCGAGCGTCCCTCGGCGATCGCCCACACCACGAGCGAGGCGCCCCGGTGCGCGTCTCCGCACACGAATACGCCGGGTGCGTCGGTCTGCCAGTCGCTGCCGCACGAGAGGGCGCCACGCCGGTTGGGCGCCACCCCGAGCCCGGCGAGCAGCGGACCCTTCTCCACGCCCTCGAATCCGATCGCGAACAATGCCAACTCACAAGGGATCTCGAACTCCTCGCCCACCGGGGTGATCGATCTGCTGCCGTCGGCGTCGCGGGTGACGGCAACCTCGGCCAGCACCATCGTGGTCACCTTGCCGTCGGCGTCGCCGGTGAACCGCTGCACCGCGACCTGATACTTGCGCTCGCCACCCTCCGCGTGTGCCGACGAGGTTCGCATCACCAACGGCCACGTGGGCCACGGCGAGCGCGAATCATCGCGGTCGAGGGGCAGTGCGGGGTTGTAGTCCAGTTGCACCACCGATGCGGCGCCCTGCCGGTGCGCGGTGCCCAGGCAGTCGGCTCCGGTGTCGCCGCCGCCGATGATCACCACATGCCTGCCGGCCGCCGAGATCGGGCTCGGGCCATCGCCCTCGCATTCGCGGTTGGCCGGTACCAGATGTTCCATCGCCAGATGGACACCGTCCAGCTCACGTCCGGGCACCGGGTTGTCGCGGGCGGCCATCGCACCGATCGCCAGCACCACCGCATCGTGCCCACCACGCAGGTCGTCGACCGAGATATCCGTTCCCACATCACAATTGACGACAAACGTGGTGCCTTCGGCCTCCATCTGCGCCACCCGGCGGTCGATGTCGGACTTCGGCAGCTTGTATTCGGGGATGCCGTACCGCAGCAACCCGCCGATCCGGTCGTCGCGTTCGTACACGGTCACCTCGTGACCGGCCCGGGTCAGCTGTTGCGCCACGGCCAGACCGGCCGGGCCGGAACCGACCACCGCCACCGTCCGGCCGGTGAGGGCCGCGGGCGGTTCCGGGCGGATGAAGCCGTCGTCCCACGACCGGTGCGCGATGGTCTTCTCGATGCGTTTGATGGTGACGCTGCCACCGGTGGCCGGCTCCGAGATCGACAGCACGCACGCCGCCTCGCACGGCGCCGGACACACCATGCCGGTGAACTCGGGAAAGTTGTTGGTGGCGTGCAGCCGGGCACTGGCCGCATCCCACCGGCCGCGGCGCACCAGATCATTCCATTCGGGAATCAGGTTACCCAGTGGGCATCCCGCACTTCCCGAATGGCAGAACGGAATTCCGCAATCCATACAACGCCGCGCCTGGTCGGAGACATCGGTCAACTCCAATGCCGGATCGGCCGGGTGCGCGTACACGTCGCCCCAGTCGTGGATCCGCTGATCCGCCGGCCGGTACCCGGCCTCGTGCTTGGCAACTTCGAGAAATCCGCGCGGATCAGCCACGTGCCGCCTCCATGATCGCTGAATCGACGTCACGCCCCTCGGCCTCGGCGATCTGGGCCGCGTCGAGAACCCGCTTGTAGTCGCTGGGCATGACCTTGGTGAAACCTAGGCACCGGCGCGGCCAGTCGGCCAGCATCGACGCCCCGACCGACGAATCGGTGAGCTTGGTGTGGGTGGCGATGGTGTCGTACAGCCACAGCAGGTCGTCGGGGTCCGGCCGCATCAGCGTCACCAGTGCCTTGTTGACCTTGTCGGCATCGAGATCGTAGACGAAGGCGATACCGCCCGACATGCCCGCCGCCAGATTGCGGCCGGTCGGGCCGAGGATCACCACCCGCCCGCCGGTCATGTACTCGCAGGCATGATCGCCCACACCCTCGACCACCGCACACGCACCCGAGTTGCGCACGGAGAACCGTTCACCCACCCGGCCACGCAGGTACACCTCACCCGAGGTGGCCCCGTACAGGATGGTATTGCCGGCGATCACCTGATCCTCGGCCACGAACCATGAATCCTGATGCGGTGCAACAACTATACGCCCGCCACATAAGCCCTTGCCGACGTAGTCGTTGGCATCGCCCGCCAGGTTGATGATGATACCGGGCGGCAGGAAAGCACCCAGCGACTGACCGGCCGAACCGATGAGGTTGACGGTGATCGTATCTTCGGGCAGACCCTTGGCACCGTAACGCCGCGTCACCTCCGAACCGAGCAGGGTGCCGACAGTCCTGTTGACGTTACGCACCGGCAGCTCGACGGTCACCGGCCGGGCATCGCTGAGCGCGCCCTCGGCCAGTTGCACGATGGTGTTGTCGAGCGCCCGGTCGATACCGTGATCCTGGCCGGTGATCCGGCGCGGCGAACCGGCGTCGGGCACCCGGCGGAAGATCGGCGACAAATCCAGCCCCTGGCTCTTCCAATGTGCCAACGCCGCATCCGTATGCAGCCGCTGGGACTGCCCGATCGCCTCGTCGAGAGTGCGGTACCCCAACCGCGCCAGATGTTTACGCACATCCTCGGCGATGAACCGGAAGAAATTGACGATGTGTTCTGCCTGCCCGGTGAACCGGGCCCGCAACGTGGGGTTCTGCGTGGCCACCCCCACCGGGCAGGTGTCGAGATGGCAGACCCGCATCATGATGCAGCCGCTGACCACCAGTGGGGCGGTGGAGAATCCGTACTCCTCGGCACCGAGCAGTGCCGCCATGATCACATCGCGGCCGGTACGCAGCGCACCATCGCACTGCACCGTGATCCGGTCACGTAAACCGTTGAGCATCAACGTCTGCTGGGCATCGGCCAAACCGATCTCCCATGGTGTGCCCGCGTGTTTGAGCGAGGTGAGCGGCGAGGCGCCCGTACCGCCGTCGTGACCGGAGATCAGCACCACATCGGCGTGCGCCTTGGACACCCCGGTGGCCACCGTACCCACACCCACCGCGCTGACCAGCTTCACGTGAATCCTGGCCTGCGCGTTGGCGTTCTTGAGATCATGTATCAGCTGCGCCAGATCCTCGATCGAATAGATGTCGTGATGCGGCGGCGGCGAGATCAACGCCACACCGGGCGTGGAGTGCCGGGTCTTGGCGATCCACGGGTACACCTTGTACGCCGGAAGCTGCCCGCCCTCACCCGGTTTGGCGCCCTGCGCCATCTTGATCTGGATATCG
>Ga0116175_1002722_pt1 | contig 10452 bp, 15 predicted proteins | sample AD_UKC125_MetaG_FD_89802 | JGI IMG/M metagenome (GOLD analysis project Ga0116175, IMG submission 89802) | Active sludge microbial communities of municipal wastewater-treating anaerobic digesters from USA - AD_UKC125_MetaG | ecosystem: Engineered > Bioreactor > Anaerobic > Digestate | place: USA... | reverse complement strand
CTGCCACGAAACAGCCAAGGGATGAACGGGCGCGCTCCAAGCCCCTTTTCAGGGAGGAGGCCTTGGGGCTGGATAATGGTTTGCCCTGCAGGCCGGCGCACCCGACCGAGGTGGTGATGTGCTGCCCAAGGTCCGTCAGTTGATGCAGCACCCGGACTTCACCCTGCGCAATCCGAACCGTGCACGCAGCGTGATCTTCAGCTACTGCAGCGCCAACCCCGGCGCCTTCCACCGCACGGATGCCGCCGGCTACGTTTACTGGAGCGAGCGCGTGATCGAGCTGGATGCCATCAACCCACAAGTCGCGGCCCGGCTGGCGCGCGCGTTGGACCGCTGGAAGAAGCTGGCCGACCCCTACCGCACCGCCGCCCGTGAGGCCATCGCCCGCGTGGCCGCGCGCACCGATCTCAGCAACGACGTGCGCGAGGTCGTGACCCGTGCGCTAGCCGACTGAGCCGAATCGTCCGGATGCAACGACCCAAGGAGGAAAACCATGCACAGAAAGATCTCACTGACCCGCTACCTGGTGGAGAAACAGCACAATGACGGGCGCATTCCACCCGAGCTGCGACTGCTGCTGGAAGTGGTGGCCCGCGCCTGCAAACGCATCAGCCTCGCCGTCACCAAAGGGGCGCTGGGCGAAGTGCTCGGCTCCACTGAAAGCGAGAACATCCAGGGCGAAGTACAGAAGAAACTCGACATCATCGCCAACGAGGTGCTGATCGAGGCCAATGAATGGGGCGGCCACCTGGCCGCGATGGCGTCGGAGGAAATGGACGACATCTACGTGGTGCCTCACCGCTTTCCGAAAGGTGAGTACCTGCTGATGTTCGATCCGCTGGACGGCTCCAGCAACATCGACGTCAACGTCAGCATCGGCACCATCTTCTCGGTCTTGCGCAAGCGCAACGACGACCCTCAGGTCGTCGAACCGGTCAGCGAGGCTGATTTCCTGCAGGCGGGAGACCAGCAGGTGGCCGCCGGCTACTGCGTCTATGGCCCCCAGACCACGCTGGTGCTGACCGTCGGCGACGGCGTGGCGGTGTTCACGCTGGACCGGGAACAGGGGTCGTTCGTGCTGACTGCGGAAGACTTGAGGATCCCGGCGGACACGAAGGAGTTTGCCGTCAACATGAGCAACCTGCGCCACTGGGATGCACCGGTCAAGCGTTACATCGACGAATGCCTGCAGGGCAAGGAAGGGCCGCGCGGCAAGGATTTCAACATGCGCTGGGTCGGCAGCATGGTTGCGGACGTCCACCGCATCATGACCCGCGGCGGCGTCTTCATGTACCCCTGGGACCGGCGCGAACCCAACAAGCCCGGCAAGCTGCGATTGATGTACGAGGCCAACCCGATGGCCTGGCTGATCGAGCAGGCCGGCGGCGCTGCCACCGACGGCCGACAGCGAATCCTGGCCATCCAGCCAACCCAGCTCCACGAGCGCGTCAGTGTGGTGCTGGGCTCAAAAAATGAAGTCGACCGCGTGACGGCCTACCACAACCCGCTATAATTCGAGGCTTAGCCGGTGTAGCTCAGTCGGTAGAGCAGCTCATTCGTAATGAGAAGGTCGGGTGTTCGATTCATCTCACCGGCACCAATATAGAAAAGGAAACCCCGCTATCGTAAAGGTAGCGGGGTTTGTTCTTTTCGGGGGCTTACAGACTGTTTACAGACTGCGGTGCATTCATTCGCACCATTCAAACCAGCACCAGACGGAAGAAAACCCGCACGCGGCCCATCGAAGCACGCACCACCACGGCCAGTTCTGTTATCCGTGGCAAGGCGTAATCATTTGCGCCGTCTGCACGAAATTGTGCAAGCGGTCAGTTCGATGCCGTGCCACACGGCGTTGCCTGGTACACCACGCCACTTGGACCGGTGCACTTGTAGAACGCGTTTGGTGACTGTGCAGCCGCGCCAGGCAATTGGTTTTGCTTCTTGTATGTGTTGAGCATTCCAATGACTTCTGGGGCAGTGCCCTTCACTACGATGCGTTCATACGCTGGGTACTTCACCAACCAGGCCCGGAAACCAGCGGAGGCGAGAACGGCTTCGATATCGGGATGGGCCGCATAGACGAGCCGGAAGTGCTCCTTCATGGCCTTGTCGTTGTCACTTTGCGCGCTCGTTGAAGGAGCATCGTCTAGCTTCCCGTTGAATGGCACCAAATTTGGTCTTGCAGGCGTCGCCATCGCATCTTTGTCTCCCCAGCCTGGGGCGGATTGTGTCGGCCGGTCGCCCTTACCCCAGTCAGATTGGTCTGGGCTAACTTGTGCCATTGGCTGAGAGGCGGTTGTCGGCCCGGCCACCACCTGGAGCCCTCTGTACTCCCGGTATGCGTATATCGCCAGCATGGACGCAAGGACGACAGCTCCAACGCCGAGCCAACTACTCGGGGCAAGATGACGCGCACAGAGGTACCCATACATCCTCCCCGCAGTTCTGAAGAAGCCATATTTCGTCTGTGCAGTTGGGACGCTTGTATCGCGCTCCTCTACCACCGAAGGCTGAGTATTCTCCCAAACCACAGAACTTTTTGCAGCCCCAGCACGGGCCTTGATGTAGAGGGCCTTCGCTTTCGCATCCTCACCGCCAGCATCAGCGAAGGAGCGAGCCCAAACGCCCTTGTCCAGCCTGCCCTCTTCGATTTCAGCCAATGCGTCAGCATAGGAGTCATTGCCAGCCGCAGCCAGAACACTCGGTTGGGCATCATTCTTCAGCTTGGCACTGTCGACCTGGACCTTCGGCCCAAATTTGGCACGTCCCTTGTAAACACCGTAGCCAGAGCAAATCAGCGCCCACCAGAATAATTTCCCGAGAAGACTGGTCGTTGCGGCAGCGATGTTGACCGTGCCTGTCACTGCAAACACTAATGCAGACATACCAACCCCACCTACCCACGAAACCATGAACGCAACTGCAAATCCAGCTACGGCCCGCCAATAAGCCAAACCTGTTGAACTAATCCAATACGCGATGTAAAAGCCAAGTGCCCCCATCAAGACTAGCAAAAGCGCCGCAAGCATTTCATGTGTCCTTCAGGGTTGAACGGTGCGACTGGACCCTCCTCAACTTTAAGGGGGGGGGCAGCAGGCGGTCTCTGGGGTCCAGTCTACACACCTTCCAAGCCACTCAGAAAAATACTAGCGAGGGTTTGCCTTCACGACCATGCCCACTGACGCCGGTACATGGGGTGTCCTCAACTTTAAGGAGCCCCCCTACCGGGTTGCTGTTCGGTCATGGCGAACTACGGGAATTTTTCAATCAGTCGCTCATAGTCCGGCCCTTTGTTCGCACACAGCCACATCCATTTCGCGGCTCTCTCAATATCGGTATAGACCCTGCGGCCTGTCTGGTCGAATGGCGCTTCGAGTTGCTCCAGGCGTTTTTCAAGAGTTGACATTTCTTGCCTTCCTTTCAGGGTCATCTACCACGATAGGCAGTGAACTGCCATGTCGCAAAATGCTTTCAAGTACAGCAGCAAGAAGGCGTGGACTCCCCCAATACTGGCCTTCATGTCCGCTTGGCGGGCACCAGCCCAATGTACTGATGTAGGCGCCCAATTCCTCGTCGGTCATCTTCTTCATGTCCGAGTTGGCCCTGTCGCCTTCAATCTCCGCGACCCTCTTTTCAAGATTTCCCATTTCGCACCTCCAGCGCAGCAATGCGCGATTCAAGTTCATCCATCTCGGTCACGCGCGCCAGCGTGCCGATGGCACCGAGCAGCGCGGCCCCTTGTGACGGTGCCAGTTCACCATCAGCCACTGAACGCAACACGGCGCGGCCCTGGTCGGTCAGCGTGCCATCCGGCAAGGTCAGAGCCTGAACCGGCTCGATGGCCTTCAGCGGGGCTACAGCACGCTCCAGCAGCAGGCGGGCAGCACCCACATCGCCTTCGAGGGCTTTGGTCATCATGGCGTCCAGCAAGTCGGGCACTCGCTTGGAAATGGCGGCGCGGATTTTCGCTACCTCGCCAGTTCCGGGTTTGCGGCCGGCGGGGTTGCCGCTTTCGCCAGCCTTCCAGCGGCCAGGACGTTTCTTCTTTGGTTCAGTCACTTTGCTTTCCTCCTGCTCTATCAATGCGGGCGGGTTGCCCGGTTTCAAAAAATAGCGTGCTGGTGGATTCGGTCGCGCAAACGTCGATAACGCAAACTTCCAACGACTTTGCGCAGGCTTTGGCCAGGACACGCAGGGCAGCGCGTTCGCGGCGCTTTGCTTCGCTTGCCCGAAGGTCGGTCGCAGGGCTTGCAATGGCGTAGCCCGTGCGCTCTTTGTTGTGTTGTTGCTCGCGGCGCTTTTCGGCCCCGGCCTTCAATCGTTTGATGTTGGCGGCGTGCCAGTGCATTGCCGCGACGGTGATTTCGTAGGCGGTCATTAAGTGGCTCCGAGTTCGCGAATAACGTCCCGCAGGTCACGGGCCATGAATGCCACACCACCAGCGCAGCGGATGCGTTCCAGGAAAACCGATTGCTCGGGGCGCAGGCGTCCAGTCGGACCCTTGACCTCCACACCCAGCAATCGACCATCCCGCAATTGCCCCAGAACGTCAGGGCAGCCCTTGAACCCGAAGCGCACGAACCGGCCACCCATGCGGGCAGCGCCTGAGTTCATCCGCTCGCACCAGGACACGGCAGGATGCGCGTTCAGTGCCTTCAGGACTTCCACAAGCGCGGCGGCTTCCTTGCGGTCGTTGGGCGGCTTCTTTGGTTGTTGTTCCAGTCCGAAAAGGTCGGCATCCGGCTTTGCACCAGCGTGTAACCTACTCATGGAACACCTCGCTTGCGCCTTCTTGCGCGCCATCTTGTGTGCGCGCTCTATCCCCCACACCCCCTGTGTAAGTTGGCGCAGTTGGCGCGCCCCCTTTTGCGCTATCTTCGGGTGCGCCATCTTCGGTAGTTGGCGCAGTTGGCGCAGTTGGCGCAGGTAGTCCAGAGAATGCCCGGCCCTCGGTCGTTATCACCCATCGCTGGTGCGGCTTGCGGTCAACGGTGCGATAGTCAAGCGGTGCAATCCACCCGGCGCGCTGGCACTGATTCACCAGCCGCTTTGTGTCGTCTGGCTTCAGCTTCAGTTTCTGGAATGTCGGCTCGCTTTTCAATACCGCGTGAACATGATTGCGTGACGTAATGGCAGGACTACAGAACTGGCCCCGGCCTTCAAACTCGGCAATCAAGCGAAGCAGCGCGGCGGCGCGGTCGTCGTCGGCTCGCCCTTGCCTCCCGAAGCCGTCCGGGTCGAATGCGCTCGATTGGTCAACCAGGTGCGGCAACCCGTCGGCAGGCCAGGCCAGCGTTATCGGCTCGCACATCTTGCCCAAGTTGCTTTTCTGGTGTTCCAGCGTCAGCAGGCCATCATCGCCACGGGTCATGAACAAGCGACTGCGGGCGCTGTTATGCCAGGCGGTCGAACCTGAGTAGCCTTCGCCCCCTTCCGCCTTCTTGTTGCGGCTTGTCGCCTTGTCAACGTGCGCCAGCAGCAGCACGCTGCAATTGGTCAGGCGCGCCACCTCTGCCAACGAGCGCATAAATGCACGGACTTGGCGGCGCTGGATTTCCTCGCCCCCGAATGCGTCGCTGGCGTTGTCCACAATCACCAGCCCGGCATTCTCGGATTGAACCAGCTTGCGCAGTTCAAAGTATGTCCCCGTCGATTCACCAGCCCCCCGCGTTTCGGCAGCAAACAGTTCGGGATGTTCCGTTCCGTCAACAATGTGCAGGCGGCCATGCAGCGCCAGCGGGTCAACTCCCCAAGCCCGGCAGATATGGGCCAGGCGGTGCCTCACGATGTTTGCGCCATCCTCTAGACTCACAAAAACCGTGTTGCAGGTCGCCGTGTCAACCTCGAACATCGGGCGGCCCAATGCGGCGCAAACCGCAAGCATCAGGGCAATAGTGCTTTTGCCCGTTCCGCCGTGGGCGCCCATCAGGGCAACCACGCCGCGCGGCAAATACCCGTCCCAAATGAACTCAGGCGGCGGCGCTGGGTGACTCAGCACGTCGGACACTGACACCGGCCTCAGCAGCGGCTCGGGCTTGGGCGTGTCTCTGGCGTCCGATAGCAGGATTTCCAGCACGTCGAACCCGTCACGCTGGGCAAGGTCGTTCACGTCGGAATTGTTCGGCCAGCCTTCAGGCATTGCAGCCACTGCGGCCCCCACATCGCGGGCTATCTTTTCAGCGTCCTGTTCCTTGCCCACATCAGGCACCAGCACCAGCCGGGCGGACTTGTCACGCTGGCGCAGTTCGGCGGCCACGGTGCGAACCCGGCCCCAGCCAAAGCAAACCACGGCGGCCCGGCCTGTCGCCTTCCATGCGGCCCATGCTTGCCCGATGCCCTCGCACAGATACACCACGCCACCGGGCACCATTTCGCCCACGGTGAACCAGCCTTCTAGCGGGTAGCCCGGCAGGTTCAATTTTCCGGTCTTGCCTTGGGCTTTCAGTCTGGCGGCTACATCGGGCAGCGTCACGAATTGCAGGCTCGATATGGTGCCATCCTGTCGCAGCACGGGCACCACCAGCGCACCAGCCATGCTCTCGCGTTGAATCGTCAGGCGGTCGCCATCTGGCACCACGCGCAAGCCTTCGGGGCGGCCTTGCTTTGCCGCGATGTAGGGCTGCGAGTCTGTCGCCAGTTCGCAGCGGTTCCAAACGTCGGAAGGGCTCATGCCTGGGGCAGCCTGTCGGGGCTTGTCCTGGGGTTTCCTTGGGGCTTGGGCGGGCTTTGCTTTGTAGGCACCAATGCGCCAGCCATGCCCGGCGGCAGTCTTGAACAACGTTCCAGCACCTACCCCCTTACCCGGCTTGATGCTTCGCCACACGTCCCGGAAGTCGCGTTCACTGTAGTTTCCAGCTTGGGCGCTCCATTGGTCGGCTTCATCCTCTGGAATGCCGGCAGCATGTGACGCCATAAGCACGCGCACCCATTCATCACGGGGCAGGTCGGGCGGGATGGATTGCAGCGCATCCAGTGCGCGTTCAGTGTCAGCCAGCATGTGTAGCCCTCCCATTCATCGCCAAGGCTTGCGCGGTGAATTTCGCATCCAGGTGATACAGGGCAATTACCCGGTCGGGGCTTTGCTCTGTCGGGCTCGGAATCTCGATGGTTTCAATCGGCCAGCCCAGAGCGCGTAATGTGAACACCACGGCCCCAAGGCGCCAGCTTTGCGTGCTGTTCTCGAAGTCCGGATGGTCAAGCATGTCGCCATTCATGAACATCCCGAGAGCCCTGTCGGCAAGCGTGTTCCTCGTCGGCCAACTGGGGCAGAACGGCGGCGGCGGTAGGAATGACAGTTGCTCGCCAGTCCCTTGCGTCGCGGTAGGTGCATGTGCTTTTCTCATGCGGCACCCCCTCGCTGATGGCCCTTTGCCTGCCATTGGTACACCTTGCGGCGGTCGGCAGGACTCAGGCTGTAAACACCAGGGCGGCAGGGATAACCATCGCGGTCAATGAAGTTGATGCGCTCGCATGGCACATCAAGGCCACGACGGCGAAGCTCTGCCACCAGTTCAGGCGAATTGCTGGCGCCGGCCACGCTGTCAAGCTCTTGACGGCTCACAGGACGGCGAATCAAGACAGTGATTGCTCGCAGGTGTCGTGGGTTGTCGGTTCCGGTAAACTTCGCGCTGTTCGGGGCGCTCGATTCTGCTTTCTTGGTGGGGTCGGGCGTTTTCATTGCGCGACCCTCCATTGACACAGTGGGGGCGCTCATCGCGGCACCTCCGCTTCATTGGCCAGCGCCAGCAGCTTTGAGGCCACATCGCGCAACCCAGCCGGGCCAATCGAAACAAACGCGCTCAGACCCTCTGCATCGTTCAGCGTAAACAGGCGAGACGTTGCGACATCAAACTGAAGCTCCCCCATGCCATCAGGGTGTTGGTACAGCGCATCCATTACGCGACCGGGGGCTGACCGATGCGCGGCGGCATTCAGCCCGAGTTCAATCACGTTCACCAGCATCACAGCAAAGCCCCCAGCGGCGCGGTCTTGGTAGGGGAAGCGCTGCAACTCAAGCAAAGCGGTTTGCAGAATCGCCATTGCCTCAGCTTGCGTCTTTGACGCGAGTATTCCGTCAAGGCAGTTGGACGCAATGGCACTCCCGGCCTGCTCCGCACAATCGGCGGCGGTGTAGGTTGGGGTACTCATGCCGCCACCCCCAGCAAACGCTTTGCCCCAGTGGTAGGCCAGTTCAGTCGCCCGCCGACACGAATCGGCCTCAGGCCCTCAGGGAAGGTTTCGCGGCAAGCATGGATGCGCCAAGTCTGTTCGGACTGGTTCGCGTAGTACGCAATCTCAGCGGTGGTCAGATTGGGTTTCGTGACCCTTTCCAGCGGCGGATAGGGTGCATCAGGTGCGGGGCTCAGTTGCCGCGTCAATTGCTCCAGCAGGTCAGGGTAAGCCTCGCGCAGGATGGCGAGAAGTTGCCCCGTTGTGTCGGGGCGTTGAATGGCTAAGGCTTTCACTTGGACTCCAAAACACCAGCGAATGCCGATGCATGGCTTCCCATTCTGTGAATATCGAAGCGCCGGACAAACTCCGGAGTAAAGCCGGAGATTTCCCGGAGAAAGCCCGGAGTATCAGCCTTTCAGCGCGTGATTTTTCTTCCCGGGAGACTCGCCATGATGTTGATACCTTGGGTCAATGCGTCAGCAGGTTTTGCGGTGTCTTTCAGCTTTCCTCTTGACCTTGCCCACGCCAGCGCATTGGCTTCATGCCAACCTCGTGCGCCAGCTCTTGCTCGCGAAAGCCCATTTTTAGCGGCGTCTTGTAGGTCGCGACGGATGGTCGGCCATTTGCTCTCGTGGGCTTGAATTAGCGCGCCCCGGCACATGCCGTATGCCGGCCCGTTTGTGCCGAGTCGCGGTTCCTTTGCTGGGGCACCGGACGCGCTCTCAGCGACCACGGGCGCGGCGCAGGCTGTCTCGGCCTTGGGTGCTGGCACTGGTTGCAGTGGCTCATCACCTGGCGCGCTCTTTTCCTCCAAAGGTGCGACGCTGGGAGGCATCATGGCCTGAGGCTTTGGTTGCAAGAGTTGCCGCACCATCGCAGCGCGCCATGCAATCCACGTTGCATCTGACTTGGCGCAGGCTTTCAACACCCGGGCTCTTAATTTGGCGGTGGATGAAACAGCGCGCGCCCGCCGTTGAGAGGCTTCTTCGCCACTGATTCCAGCCTCAAAAACACCTTCGCTTCTGATGGCTTGCTCATTGGCAGATTCCAATTCACTTCGCTTGTCATAGGCCCGTTTTTGTTTCTTGTAGTCGAACTTGCCCACCACAGATTGCGCTTGCTCGGCCAAGGCATAGGCGCTCCGTAGTGCCTCACGCACCAGCCGTCCACGCTTACCGAAACGCTTCAGCGCCTCATCATCCAGCGGGCAGCCGATGCGCCTACCGAGGTATTCCTGCAATCCTGCCCCCATGCCATCGAGCATGAACGCAGCAAGTTCGCCCGCAGTGAACGGAATGGGCAGTGCAGGTGCAGTGATTGGATTGGGGGCTCCAGGCCAGTCCATGTCATAGGCAGGAGTCCAATCAAACGCCTGCTCTGGCGGACTGCAATTGCGGAAATCGTCTGCAACAAAAACTCCATCATCTTGTACCAGTCCGGCCTCTGGAAATGCCAACATCGCCATCATGGCCTCGGCCGTACCTCTATCGAATTTATGTTGCTCCACTTTCCCACCCCTTCCAGGCGCCCTTCAAAGGATGCCCCAGCAGGCGGGTGAAGGTGTCCCGCTTTTCGGTTCGCGGGCCTAGCTGGGGCGAATGGGTCAGGCGGCCAGCAGTTCAGCCTGAAAGCAGTTCGCCGGGATAGGCGGAGTTGTGCATATTCACGCCTTCACCACGCCGCGCTTGATGGCGTCGCGCAGCAGCGCATTGATGCGGGTCTGCCAGCCTGGCCCGGTTGCCTTGAACGCCTCCAGCACCTCGGCATCCACCCGCATGTTCAGCGTCGGGCACTTCACGGCCAAGGCTGGACGGCAGCGTCCGCGCTGGATGGTCGCGTCCTTCCAGTACGCAGCCACGGCGGCGGCGTCGTTCGGGTTGTAGAGCTCTCTGTCGGCATCGGCGGCCGGGTCAAACGACACACGCACATCTTGCGCGGCTTCGCGCTTGACGCGTTCCCAGTCGGTGCCCGTGGGCTTGGGCTCAGTGGGTTTCTTGCCAACTTGCGTCATGGTGCAAGCGGGTCAGGCGGCTGCAGACTCGCGGCTCACATCAAGGTGCAGACCAGCGCCACGCACTACGGCCAAGAAGGTCTTGATGGTCGGGTTTCCCTTGGGACTAAGGGCCCGGTAAAGGCTCTCGCGGGGTATACCAGCGCGGGCGGCGACGGCGCTCATGCCTTGCGCTTCCGCAATGTGGCGTAGTGCCGCCAGTAGCGCAACTTGCCCGCCGGGTAGCTCCGCCTCTTCCAGCGCAGCGGCCAGATACTCGTTTGCAAAAT
>Ga0116175_1002721_pt1 | contig 10453 bp, 6 predicted proteins | sample AD_UKC125_MetaG_FD_89802 | JGI IMG/M metagenome (GOLD analysis project Ga0116175, IMG submission 89802) | Active sludge microbial communities of municipal wastewater-treating anaerobic digesters from USA - AD_UKC125_MetaG | ecosystem: Engineered > Bioreactor > Anaerobic > Digestate | place: USA... | reverse complement strand
TCCAATGACACCATAATCCAAATTATCCATTCACTTGTCCGTTTTATATTTGTTGATATGTGCTTACAAATATAACCATTCTTGTAGGAAATTAGAAAAACCAACTCAAGAATTGCGCTACAACACATCACTTAGTCCTCCGCATTTCCACAAGTGAACCAAAACATTATTAAATTGTTAAAACACAAAAGGAAGTAACATCCAATAAAACAAGTTGGAGAAAAAACAATATTCGACATAATTTTGTTACTTTTGCAGGTAGTTTCTCTGCTTATATTTCATTCGCGAGACAATAGACCACTTACATCTTTAAAAACATATAGACTATGCAAACAATGGATTCTTTCAATTTTGCCGGAAAAAAGGCATTTGTTCGCGTGGATTTTAATGTGCCGCTCGACGAAAATTTCAATATTACCGACGATACACGTATCCGCGCAGCCATACCGACATTAAAAAAAATACTGCAAGACGGAGGAAGTATAATCATCGGTTCGCATCTGGGTCGTCCAAAAGGACCCGATGAAAAATATTCGTTGAAGCACATTCTCCCCCGTCTGTCGGAACTGCTGGGGGTGGATGTGGAATTTGCCGGCGACTGTATAGGCGAAGAAGCAGAAGCCAAAGCCGCTGCTTTGAAACCCGGACAGGTTCTCTTGCTTGAAAATCTTCGATTCCATGCCGAAGAAGAAGGAAAACCCCGAAATCTGCCCGAAAATGCTACCGAAGAAGAAATAGCCGCTGCGAAAAAGGCAATGAAGGAGGCTCAAAAAGAATTTGCCAAAAAACTGGCGTCCTACGCCGATGTATATGTCAACGACGCATTCGGCACAGCCCATCGTGCTCACGCCTCCACTGCATTGATTGCCGACTACTTCGATGCCGATCACAAATTGTTCGGTTATCTCATGCAAAACGAAATCAATGCAATCGAAAAAGTCATGAACGATGCGCAGCATCCCTATACCGCAATTATGGGAGGATCGAAAGTTTCCACCAAAATCGACATCATTAAAAATCTGCTCGAAAAAGTAGACAACCTGATTCTTGCAGGCGGGATGACTTACACCTTTGTTAAAGCATTCGGGGGCAAAATCGGAAATTCGATTGTCGAAGAAGACAAACTCGACTTGGCACGCGAAATCGTAGAACTGGCCAAACAAAAAGGTGTGAACCTTATTCTGCCCACCGATGCCAAAATAGCCGATAAATTCAGCAACGATGCCAACACGGCCTATGCTCGGGCAAATGATATCCCCGATGGATGGCTGGGGCTCGACATTGGTCCCGAATCTGAAAAAGCATTTGCCGAAATCATCAAAAATTCCAGAACTATCCTTTGGAACGGCCCCGTAGGCGTATTCGAATTCGATAATTTCGAACATGGATCTCGCGCAGTTGCCGAAGCTATTGTGGAAGCTACCGAAAAAGGGGCTTTCTCTCTCATAGGAGGTGGCGATACGGTGGCTTGTGTCAATAAATTTGGTCTTGCCGACAAATTTTCCTATGTTTCTACCGGCGGCGGCGCTTTACTCGAAATGATCGAGGGGAAAGTCCTCCCGGGAATTAAAGCCATCAGGGGATATTAATCGATATCTTCGCGAAAGATTCGAATCCCCAACCGTTACCGCACTGAAATAAAACCATATGGGCTATCTTGTTCCATATGGTTTTCTGTTTTGTTTTTCCTATTTCCACCGTTTTTTTGTAATTTTGAGCACTTTTTCGAAAAGGCTGAAATTTATTATTCACATACCGACATCGATTCGTTTTTGTGAATATCACCAAACATAATCAATTGCATGAATATTTCTTATAACTGGATCAAAGATTATCTAAAATTCGATTTATCCCCACGGGAAACGGCCGAAGCACTCACTTCAATCGGCATTGAAACAGAAGGCATAGAAGAAATACACTCCGTCAAAGGCGGATTGGAGGGTTTGATTATTGGCGAAGTACTGACATGTACTCCTCATCCCAATTCCAACCATTTACATCTCACAACCGTAAACATCGGGAACGACAAACCACTGAAAATCGTTTGCGGAGCACCCAACGTAGCAGCAGGACAAAAAGTGGTAGTGGCTACAATTGGAACAACACTTTATATGGATGATGAAGAAATCACCATCAAAAAGGCTAAGATTCGCGGCGAAGAGTCGTTTGGAATGATTTGCGCAGAAGATGAAATCGGCATCGGAACATCGCACAAAGGAATCATCGTATTGCCGTCCGATGCAAAAGTAGGGATGCCCGCAAAAGAATATTATCAAGTCGAGACCGATTACGTTCTTGAAGTGGATATTACGCCAAATCGTTCGGATGCCACTTCACACTATGGCGTTGCACGCGATCTCGCAGCATACTTGAAACAAAGCGACAAACCGTATAAACTTACAAGGCCTTCGGTTAACGAATTCAAAATCGATAAAACAGAAGGAGGGATAGATGTCATCGTAGAAAATACGGAAGCCTGCCCACGCTACTCGGGTTTGACGATTCGCGGGGTGGAGGTGAAAGAAAGTCCCGCCTGGTTAAAAAACAGACTGACGGCTATCGGTCTTCGACCCATAAACAATATTGTGGACATCACTAATTTTGTCATGTACGAAATCGGTCAACCCATGCACGCTTTCGATGCCGCATACATTTCCGGAAACAAAATCATTGTCCGCACACTCCCCGATAAAACAAAATTTATTACCCTCGACGGGCAAGAATGTGAATTGAGCGACAAAGATCTAATGATCTGCAACGAAAAGGAGGGAATGTGCATTGCCGGCGTTTTCGGCGGTTTGAAATCGGGAGTTACAGAAAACACCAAAGATATTTTTCTGGAATCTGCTTATTTTAACCCTACATGGGTACGCAAAACAGCTCGACGCCACGGGTTGAATACCGATTCATCGTTTCGCTTCGAACGAGGAACAGATCCCAATATTACGGTCTATGCGCTTAAACGAGCCGCATTGCTCGTAAAAGAGCTCGCGGGCGGTCAAATAGAAGGTGAGATTCGCGATATATATCCGCATCCCATCGAAAAACCCCGCGTTGTTTTGAGATACGAAAAAGCAGCCTCTCTTATCGGGAAAACAATCCCGAAAGAAACCATCAAAAGCATTCTCGAAAGTCTTGAAATAGATATCGAGGAAGAAACGGAAAGCGAACTGACCTTACGCATACCCACCTATCGGGTAGACGTACTTCGCGAAGTAGATGTCATAGAAGATATTTTGCGTATCTACGGATACGACAAAATCGACTTCAGCAGTTCACTGAAAGCAAATCTTTCTTATCAAACGGCTGTCGATCACAAACACAGGGTGCAAACGTTGATTTCGGAACAACTCACGGCAGTGGGTTTCTACGAGATTATGAACAATTCGCTCACCAAAAAAGCTTACTACGAAAACAACGAAACTTTCCCTGCAAACCAATGTGTTCCAATTATCAACCCGCTAAGCAACGATCTCAGCGTAATGCGTCAAACGCTTCTTTTTGGAGGATTGGAAAGCATTGCCTATAATCGCAATCGCAAACGCAACGATTTGCGTTTTTACGAATTCGGAAACTGTTATTTCTATCATCCCGAAAAGAAAAAGGAAAACGACCTGCTTGCGCCCTATTCCGAAGAAACCCATCTCGGAATATGGATTTGCGGTAAACGCACCCACAAAAACTGGGCTGCACCTGATGCCGAAAGTTCGGTTTTCGAACTGAAAGCCCATATAGAAAATATCCTGAAAAGGCTGGGAATATCTCATGAGCAAATCACATCCGAACCGTTCCAAAACGATATTTTCTCGACAGGTATGAATATATATGCCCAACGAACTCGGCTCGGCAGCTGGGGAATCGTGTCGCCAAAAATGTTGAAAATGGTCGATATAGACACTGATGTGTTTTTTGGTGAAATAAATCTGGATAATTTGTTGAAGAAAACCGCAAACCGTGTTGTCCGTTTTTCCGAAATATCCAGATTCCCTGCCGTAAGTCGCGATATGGCATTGCTTGTCGATAAAAATGTCACCTTTGCACAAATCGAGCAAATAGCGCGTAAGTCAGGAAAAAAACTGCTGAAAGAAGTTTCGCTTTTCGATGTGTACGAGGGTAGCAATCTCCCCAAAGGCAAAAAATCATATGCCGTAAATTTCGTACTGCAAGACGATGAAAAAACGCTTACAGATAGACAAATAGATGAAATCATGCAAAAAATCAGAATAAATCTCGAAAAAGAATTGGGCGCGACTTTGCGTTAGCCGAACGCAATAAAAAACCGGATAATATTTAATCGGCACATTATTCCTCATAAGGGAAAAACAAAACCTAAAAGCAAAAGAGTATGGGAAGAGCATTTGAATATCGTAAAGAAAGAAAATTTAAACGTTGGGGCAATATGGCTCGCGTATTTACCAAATTGGGAAAAGAAATCACCATTGCTGCAAAAGCCGGCGGTCCCGATCCCGATATGAACCCCCGTTTGCGGGTGTTGATTCAACAGGCCAAAAAAGAAAACATGCCGAAAGACAACATCGAACGGGCAATAAAAAGGGCTACGGAAAAAGATGTTTCGGATTATAAGGAAGTGATATACGAAGGATACGGCCCTTACGGCATTGCCATTCTTATCGAAACAGCCACCGATAATCCCACACGCACCGTGGCCAATATCCGCAGCTATTTCAACAAACACGGGGGTTCGTTGGGCACGTCCGGCTGTGTGGAATTTCTTTTCGAACACAAATGTATTTTCAAGATAGCGCCAAAAGAAGGAATGTCTCTCGAAGAACTGGAATTGGAACTTATCGATTATGGCGTAGAAGAAGTGGAAGCCAAGGAAGATGAAATTGTTATTTACGGCGATTTTAAATCGTATGCCGATATTCAATCCTATCTTGAAAAAAACGGTTTCGAAATCCAATCCGCCGAATTTGAGTATTTTCCCATAGAAACCAAATCGTTAAATCAGGAACAGCGCGCACAAATAGAGAAGCTGCTCGAAAAATTCGAAGACGACGACGATGTTCAAAACGTTTTCCATAATATGGAAGAAATCGAAGAAGAGGAAGAGGGAAATGAAGATTAATTTTTATCGTTAAAATCCGTCAATCCAAAAAACAATGAATATTATACGAATGTCTTCGGGATTAGGAAATCAAATATTCCAATATATCGTAAAAATTTAATCGTTAGTTTCGATTATTTTATGCTCTAATTTATTATTCCTATCTTGGAGTTCAAGTATTTTAGCCACCATGATAAATTTATACATTCCCTTGAAATATGCATAAATAAATCCGGCCTTACCATCTTTAAATCCACTTTTCAGTATATATACTTTAAAGAAAGTAAAACATGGTTTGTAAAATAAGGACGCAAAATTTATTTTTTTATTTTTTCTTTTAGGTATTTCTGCCGTAGTGTATATATTTGTTTTAGTTATTAACTCTTCTATACTTTCATCTGCAAGATGAAGAATTGCCAATTCTCTTCGCTTAGCAGGAATTTTTATTATAATTCCCTTTACTTTAGGTTGTAAATGAATTTCAGAAGGCCATATAATTTCACTTTTCCTAAAAAACCTAAGAATATGATCAGGATACGTACCATGCATAAATCGTCCCATAAAAAAATTCCTTCTCGGAATTTTTAAACCTTTTATTTTGTCATCTACATTTTGAATAAAGTTATACAAGTACTGACGCAACTCATCTGAAATTACTTCATCTGCATCAACCAAAAGCACCCATTCATACGAAGCCGATTGAATTGCAAAATTACGAGCGGGTTCGACAAAAGGTTCTTTTTTATAATAAACAATCCGACAATTATATTTTCTTGCTATTTCTAAGGTCTTATCTGTACTATACATATCACAGATGACGATCTCGTCAAATTGTTTAACCGAATCCAATACTTTTTCAAGATGTTTTTCCGCATTATAGGTATTGATGACAACAGAAATACGGGGTGGAGACGAATAATGATTCATTGATAAATTACTCATTATATTTATACAATTTGAAGAGGAAGATCAGTGTAAATAAATGTAGCGCACAGCGGAATCGAACCGCTATTGCCTGCGTGAGAAGCAGGATTCCTAACCGTTAGAAGAGTGCGCCTTTAGATTAAATCCATTTATAAATACAAAGAATGTTTGGGAAGCACAAAAGTAAATAAATTCTCTATTCTTTCAAAAAAAACCTCGATAAAACTTTCCGGAAAAGTTGCACTTTCATGTTGAACTTACGCGGGAAATTCGCACTTCCATGTTGAACTTACGCAAAAAAACAGTCGCAATGTTTATAAATGGGAATCATTTTTTAGCCGTTTTGGCCAATGAAAAAACTCATTTTTGTTGCATTCCATAATAAATATCCAATGCTTCTTTGGCTGCGGCAAATGAAGTTTTCTGCGCCGAAAGCACATCTTTCTCAAGCCGGGGCATAAGTTCTTCGATAACCGGATTGCGATAGAAGTTATTCTTTAGCTGCTCATCGATGGTTTCATACATCCAATATTTTGCCTGTTCGTTTCGACGACGCTCAAAATAACCGTTCTCCTTCACAAAAGCGATGTATTCGTGAATCATATCCCAAATTTCCTCAATCCCAATATTGTAATAAGCCGAATAGGTCAGTACCCGTGGCGTCCATCCCGATTCGGGAACCGGGAACAAATGCAACGCATTTTGCAGTTGCCGTTGTGCTATTTTGGCTTTCTCGATATTGTCGCCGTCGGCCTTATTGATAACGATACCATCGGCCATTTCCATAATTCCGCGTTTAATGCCCTGCAACTCATCCCCTGTACCGGCAAGCTGTATCAACAAAAAGAAATCGACCATCGAGTGCACGGCAGTTTCCGACTGCCCCACCCCTACCGTTTCCACAAAAACATAGTTGAACCCGGCCGCCTCGCAAAGAATAATGGTTTCTCGTGTTTTTCGAGCAACACCACCCAACGAACCGGCCGCAGGAGACGGACGAATAAATGCATTTTTCTGAACGGATAATTTTTCCATGCGGGTTTTATCGCCCAAGATGCTGCCTTTCGAGCGTTCACTCGAAGGATCGATGGCAAGTACGGCCAGTTTATTCCCCTTATTGATCAGATGCATGCCGAAAGCATCGATGGAAGTGCTTTTCCCCGCACCGGGAACACCGGTGATTCCTACCCGAATGGAATTTCCGGAATGCGGCAAACATTTCTCGATGATGGCTTGAGCCATTTCCTCATGCTCGGGTTTTGAACTTTCTACCAGCGTTACTGCCTGGCTCAATATCGGTATATTCCCGGCCAATATGCCGTCAACATATTCATCAACCGTATATTGACGCCGTTTCGCCTTCTTTTTCAAATACGGATTTATACTGGGTGGTTGTGTGATGCCCTTGTTCACGGTTAACCCTTTATATTTGGGATCATTTTCGGGATGTTTCATAACAAAGGAACTTATTGTCTCTTCGGGATTACGTTCCCTTTAATGGTTAACACGTAAACCGTATCGGGAACATTGGTGTACACGGCAATCGTTTTATTGAAAGAACCCGGACGAGCTACTGTAGAATATTTCACTGAAATTGCACCTTTTTTGCCGGGCAAAATGGGTTCACGGGGATAACTTGGCGTGGTGCATCCACATGATGCCGATACCCGCTGAATAATGAGTGGACTCGACCCCACATTGGTGAATTCAAACATCGTGGTTACAGCCCCCAATTCTTCTTTAATAGAACCAAAATCATGCACGGTCTTGTCGAATTTGGCTTCGGGTTGAGATCGAGTAAGAGCTAATCCTACTGTCGCAATACCGCATATCAATAACAACAAACCCAACTTTTTCATTTGTCTATCCTTTTTTATTAAAGATTCTTTCTTTATTTTATCTTATGATACAAAAATAGACAATAAGTTTAAACACGCTTATTCTTTAACATTAATTCTTATTCCTGCGGTATGCGAAGAAAATTCGGGAGCATACAGGCATTGGATGGTTGCCATTCCATTGGAATAACTACCTGCTCTGTCAACATAAACGCCGTATTCAAAAACATGAGTGCCTCGAGCCAAGCGATCGAAATAGAAATGTGTGGAAGCATCTTTCGAAGTCCGATAATAAAGGGTTCTTCCCTGCCAACAGGTACCCGAAATTTGATCAATCGGTTCGAAACAGGCCGCACGCAAATCTTTCAGGTGTACAAACTCGATATCGCGATCGGTACGAACGGTAAGCCGGACAACCACCTTATCCCCCACTTGTAAAGGACGATTTCCGTTAATAGGAACAAGTTCTTTGCCCGAAGCACCTGTTTGCTCAACAAACAATGCTTTTTCAACATCAAGCGAAGCATCGCTTTTGGCTATCTTATCGATATCCTCGAAATACTGCCAGTACAAAGCACCCCATGCAGGCGTATTCCCTTGATGCACAACTTGCACCTTTCCCATTTCGGGTTTAATTTCCGACCCACTCCACGATTTCTTGAAATAACCTGTGCCCTGTTCTTCGTTTTCGGGTTCAATAACCTCTCCACCTATCTTGATGGCCGTTTTTCCCGAAGAAGAAAACCAATCACTCCCCGTGCTCAGCAGCGCAAATACTGCATCGGCCGTAGCATGGGTAGATTCCCAAATCTCTGTCTGTTTCTGTTTTAAAAGCCACCGTTTCATGTTATCCATTTCATCCGATTTTGCACCACCAATACGAAATGCATCCATGATAAACGTGTGCGCCGAAACCGCCGACTGCGACATAAATACATTGCTACGGTTGTTTGCCCAATACATTCCCATTTCATCGTCAACCGTCGCATGTTCGCGAAATGAATCCAACATATCGGACACTACAGACTGCTTGCCTTGGCGCGACAGGAGCACAACAATAAGCGAACGCTCATATAAACCATATTTTGTCCGGTTATCTGCCAATGACGCCGTGTAAAAATTCACCATTTCTTGCACATCCTTGCTCAAAGCATACTGCGGATATGCCGACCGTACATATAAGTATTCCAAATCGGGCGTGGAAATCACTTCGATGTTTCTCCAATTCTTATCGTGCTTTTTCAATTGCTCAAAACCCCGCAATGCTTCCGAATCGATATACGAAACGGCTTTCGCCTGCATCGTGCGAATATCGTCGGTAAATTCGACAGCTTTCAGTTCTTTCAATTGGCTGAATCCGTAAAGAATATATTGCGTGATACTCCGGCTTGGGCGAAAATCTTTAAACCAACTCCAGCCTCCTTCGGGAGTTTGCAATTCGCGAAGTTTATCGACAGCCTGTCGGGTAAGCAAATTTGCACGATTCCGATCGAACAGCAACACCAGTTTTTCCTTTTGCTCTGCCTCGTTTTTAGCTTCCAACACCCATGGAGTTTCTTCAAGCAAGACATTTTTCAGTTCTTCATTCTTTTGGAGATTCGAGAGAAAAGTTTCGTTCGAAGACGATTGTTTTTTCCATACCTCAATCATGTTGGCAACTTGAGGATAAGCCTGCGAAATATGATATCCCAAGGCATTGGCATAGTACGAAGCGAACCAACTCACCGCATTGTCGCTTTCGGGATTGCTCATTACGGGCAAAGCCTGTATGGCGTACCATGCCGGATTGGAGGCGAATTCCAACGTGAGACGATAAGGTCGGGCAGTAGCGGAAGAACGATTTGCCAACCGATCCATCGTAAATTCCTTGGTTTCATTGGCCTGCACATCCAAGCGCATGCTTTCGGTAACAAGCATACGGTTGGGAAGCACGGCAATGGCGTGTTGTTCGCTATCGCTGAACGATGCGCTTTCGGCAACAATACGTACGCCAAGAACATCGATATCGGTCGGTATATCAACTATCCATGATACGGCGGATGAAGCCCCTTTTGCAAGCGAAAACGTGTGCACTTGCTGCTGAACGGCAATGTTGCTCATTACTTCATCGGTTACGGGATTGAAAAATTCGATTTTCACATTCCCTGCGATATCGCTATCTGAAAGATTCGCTATTTTTGTTGAAATTCCCGTCGTGTCGCCTTGAAGAAAAAATCGCGGCATGTTGGGCGTAACCATCAGTTCTTTCTGCGATACGGCAAATGCTTCGACTTGTCCGACGTTCAACTTTTTATCGTGAGCCAGTACCCGAAAACGCCAGCGGGTATTGCTCTCGGGAACCGTAAACGCCAACTGCGTCTCGCCTTTGTCGTTAGTTCGCAATTGAGGAAAGAAAAATGCGGTTTCGTTGAAATTTCGTCGAGGTTGCCGAATATCCGTGAAACCCGGCAATTCACTTTGTTCATCAGCCGAAACCGCTTCCTCTTGCAATTCGTTTGCTGCACCGCCGGATTGAAATTTCACATCGGGAGCAAATGCAGGAGCATCCTCGGCAACAATACCGCTTTTTTCCATCGAAGCAGCTCCGAGCAAATTCACTCGTGCATCCGTAGATAATCCTCTG
>Ga0116175_1002720_pt1 | contig 10454 bp, 10 predicted proteins | sample AD_UKC125_MetaG_FD_89802 | JGI IMG/M metagenome (GOLD analysis project Ga0116175, IMG submission 89802) | Active sludge microbial communities of municipal wastewater-treating anaerobic digesters from USA - AD_UKC125_MetaG | ecosystem: Engineered > Bioreactor > Anaerobic > Digestate | place: USA... | reverse complement strand
TCGAAGGCAATGACACCCTCGAGACCCTGCACAAAATCACTCATCTGCACACTCCAGCGTTCGTGAAGACACCTTCAGGTCAATAACCTAGTGCCACAGGTTCAACCACGTGGCCCCGAGGCGGAAATGAACGAGATTCGCAGAGTCGACTATCAGTCCGAGCCCCTTGGTGAGCAGGATCTCGCGGCCACCCCGCTGGCACAGTTCCGCAAATGGCTCGACGAGGCGGTCGCCGCGAACATCGAGGAACCCAACGCGATGGCCGCGGCCACCGTCGATGAGTCGGGGCAACCCCACGTCCGGATCCTGCTGTGCAAAGAAGTGATCCCCACCGGGTTCGTCTTCTTCACCAACTACGACAGCGACAAGGGCCGGCACCTCGCCGGGAACCCCCAGATCGGGCTGTGTTTCCACTGGCAGCCGCAGCACCGGCAGGTCCGAGTGACCGGCGTCGCCGAACGTCTGCCCGGCGCCGAGTCGGATGCGTACTTCACCAGCCGCCCCCGCGAGGCCCGGCTCGGCGCCTGGGCCTCGTCGCAGTCGGCGGTGATCCCGGACAAGCAGTATCTGCGGCAGCGCCTCGACGAGGCGGCCGCGCGATTTCCCGGCGATGTGCCGCGCCCCGACCAGTGGGGCGGCTACCTGGTCCGCGCGCGCTCGCTGGAGTTCTGGCAGGGTCAACCGAGTCGTCTGCACGACCGGTTGCGCTGCACCGCTTCCACAGGGACGGCTGATCTCGACGATGTGAGCGCCTGGAGGGTGCAGCGGCTGGCGCCGTGACGCCAGCTCAGACGCCCGTTTGCACTAGGGTGACCACCACATCCGGTCGTCTCGCGCCCCGCACCCCTTGAGCGACCTCCAGGCACCTGCTTCCGATGTTGTTGTCCTTTGCCACCGCACGTCGCGGCCATGACCGACCAACCGCCGACGAACGCATGGGGTGCAAGAGCCTGGGTCGCGACCTCAAGCCCGAGCGATGTACCCGCGCAGCGCCGCCGTGACCACGTCATCGAGGCTGTCGCCCTTGGCCTTTGCCGACTGCCTGGCGGCCTTGAGCACCGACTTGCTGACCTTGACCTCAAGCGTCGACTTCTTCTCCTTCTTGGCCCCGCGCCGCACGAGGGTGTCAGAGGTGTGCCCCCCGATCCCCATGACGGGCCGCAACTCGGCCGGGCGTGGCGCGGGCACGACCGGAGGGGCCGCAGCTACCGGATGGACGTCCGAGTCCGGGGCCTTGCGCAATGCAGGTCGAGGCGGTGGATTGATCATCAGCTCTCCGATTTCGCTTGGTCGGTGACCATGGCACGGCCGGTGACATCGGCCACGCGCCCCAGCAGGTCGTCGAACGTTCGTGCCGCAGAACCAGCTCCCCGGCTCTTCCAGGCATGGATGGGGACGCCCGCACCCTGCGCCTGCTGAATGGCGGTGCGTTCCGAGATCGGTTCGGCCACGACATCGCCGAACACATCGTGCAACTCCTGTAGCCGGTACCGGTGCTCGGACTGGGTGGCGCGAGTCCGGTTGGGGACGATCGCGATCACCGACAGGTCCCGGTTCCCCTCCTGCCGGGCCACCGAGACGGCCTCCACCGCCTGCTGGGCGCCCTGGACCGCGAAGTACGTCGGCTCCGTGACCACGACGGCCTGCGTGGCGGCGAACAGGGCGTTGCGCGTGAGTTCACCCAGCGATGGCGGGCAGTCCAGCAGGATCAGGTCGTAGCGTTCCCGCACACCGCGCAGGGCTCGCTGCAGACGGCGGCCCGGATCGTGGCCCGATGGAACCGCCCGATGCTCCAGCGCCCGTTCCGCCGGGATGCAGTCGACCAGTTCACCCCAGCCCGTCGCCGTGATCGCATCGAGGGCCACACCTGGCCGGCCGTCATACAACACGTCCGAGGTCGAGAAGTCATGCGTCTGCGGCACCGCCAGGCCGGCGGTGGCGTTCGCCTGCGGATCCAGATCGACGACGAGAACCCGCCGTCCCTCGTGCATGGCAGCACTGGCAATGCCCAAGGTGACGGTGGTCTTGCCCACGCCTCCCTTGAGACTCAGGACTGCGACGACCGGGGCTTCCATCCGGTCATTGTTCCACTTCTGTTCACCGCACGTACCCTGCCACGCCGGTCGTCACCGCACTGTGCGTGGTGGCAGCGCCTGAAAGCGGGCCAGCGCTACCTCGCGCTCGCGGCCGTGGTCAACGATCGGCGCGGGATAGTCGGGCGCGAGAATACCCGGCTCATGGGGATCCGCCACGTCCGCAAGCTCCGGGACATACCGGCGGATGAAGGTGCCATCGGGATCGAACTTCTTGCCCTGCGTGACCGGATTGAAGATCCGGAAGTAGGGCGCCGCGTCCGTGCCGCAGCCTGCCACCCACTGCCACCCGAGCTGGTTGTTGGCCACGTCACCGTCGACGAGGTGTTTCATGAACCAGGCCGCGCCCCATTGCCAGGGGAGGTGCAGATCCTTGATCAGGAAACTGGCGGTGACCATCCGCAGCCGGTTGTGCATCCAGCCCTCCGCCAGCAACTGCCGCATACCGGCATCGACGAACGGGTACCCGGTGCGACCCTGCTGCCAGGCGGTGAAGTGGGCCTGATCGGCGGAGTACTCCATATCTGTGTCGAACCGTTCGTCCAGACTCGCCCAGGCCGCCTGCGGCCGGTGCCACAGGACGTCGGCGCAGAACTCCCGCCACGCGAGTTGACGGGCGAACGGATCTGTCGTCGGTTCAGGAATGTCGGCCAGGATCGTGCGCGGATGAAGTTGTCCGAAGTGCAGCGCGGCCGACAGCCGACTGGTGGCATCCAATGCCGGCTGGTCCCGGTCACGCTTGTAAGCGGCCAGACCCTCATCGCGAAACTGCCGCCAGCGCTTCACCGCTGGCGTTGGATCTGGCGCCGAGGCAGGCGCCGCCCAGCCGCGTGCGAGCCACGCCTTATAGAACGGTGTGAACACCCGAAAGCCGGCGCCGCTCTGGTTGCGCACCTCACCAGGCGGGACGGCGTACGGCGAATCGATCATCACCAGTTCCACACCGGCCTGCGCCAAGGCTTCGGCGACGGCCTCGTCACGACGGGCGGCGTATGGGGTGGAGTCCCCGGTGCAGAACACGCGGCGGGCGCCCTGGGTCGCCGCCTGCGCGGGCAGCACAGCCACCGGATCGCCCGTCACGTGGACCACGCCCAGCGGCCGCAACGCCTCCTGCAGGTACTGCGCACGCGGCGAGCCCACGAGCGCGAAGTGCGGATCGTGGACGAACATCCGCACGGCGTCCGGTCCGGCGGCGTCCAGCGCGGGATTGTCGAACGTGCGCAGGTCCCGACGGAACCAGAAGATGTCCGGCATCAGACCGGTTCGACCGCGATGTGCTCAGCCACAGCCAGCCCGATCTCCGCGTACTCCCCTCCCGATCCGATCAGCAGCCCGCCGGGCGAGCGAGTGACCTTCACGGTGGCGCCCGGAATGGCACCAGCGCGCCGGAGCGCCGCCATGACCTCCTGCTCGGTCTGCAACGGCTCATCGATGCGTCGCACGAGCACGCGGATGGGGGAGGAGTTCAGCCTCTGCGTCACGCTGCTCAGGCTCGGCGCCACGATCATGCTCACGTCCCTGTCGGCTCCGAGCTCGGCCAGTCCCGGGATCGGGTTCCCGTAGGGCGAGGTGGTCGGGTTGTCCAGCAACTCCCAGATGCGACGCTCGACGGCTTCGCTCATCACATGCTCCCAGCGGCAGGCCTCAGGATGCACATCCTCCCAGGGCAGACCGATCACATTGACCAGCAGGCACTCGGCAAGGCGATGCTTCCTCATCACCGAGACGGCGTACCCCCGTCCGGACGAGGTCAACTCAAGGTGCCGATCCCCCGAGACGATGACCAGGCCATCGCGCTCCATGCGCGCGACCGTCTGCGAGACCGTCGGGCCTGACTGCCCCAGACGCTCGGCGATCCGTGCCCGCAGGGGAACGGTCCCCTCCTCCTCCAGTTCGAAGATGGTCCGCAGGTACATCTCGGTGGTATCGATCAGCTCGCCGCTCACACTTCATTGTGACTTAGGTCAACCTATGTGCAAGCGTCCACGGTCGATTAGGTCTCGAAAGGTGGAGCACAGTGTGGTGTGCGCCACATCACTCACTCACCTGCACTAGATATGTCCTCGAATGAGTAATGCGGGACTAGATGTAGTTTCGGGTGCATTCATTGCTCTGATCAGGTCAGACCCGGATTGGCGTCATACACAATTCGTCCGGTAACGTGACAAATCCGTTACGTGAAACTACAGGCGTGTCGCTTGACATTCCGAAGAAAAAGTACCCGAACAAGGAGACCTGATCGATGAGGCGGATCGCGATCACCGGGCTGGCCGTTTGTGCGCTCCTGGCCCCCACGGTGCCAGCCATGGCCGCCGATCAGCCTGTCCTCACCAAGGGCATGTCATCGACGTCGGTCCGACAAGTGCAGAAAGCGCTGGGCGTCTCGCCCACCGGATTCTTCGGCCCCCTGACGCTGCAGGCCGTCAAAACCTACCAGCAAGAGCACGGTCTGCCCACCACTGGAGTTGTCGGGCCCTTGACCTGGGCCGCTCTGACCAAGGACAGCAAGGTGGCCGCCAAGACGGCCAAGGCCAAGCGAGTCGAGCGCCACAAGAAAGCCCAGAAGGCCCAACGGGCCCGGGCGGCCAAGAAGGCGAAGAAGAAGGCCGCGCGCGCAGCGAGCGCCAACCCCTATGCGGCAGCGACTCTGCAGTATGGGGACAGAGGTGCGGCAGTTCTCTTCCTGCAGCAGCAACTTGGAGTGCAGCCGCAGACCGGCTATTTCGGCCCCATCACCAAGTCCTACGTCGAGGCGCTACAAAGCGCGGCCAAACTGCCCGTCACCGGCATCGTGGATGCCACCACCTGGCGCAAGGTGGGCAAAGTCAGTTTCACGGCCCCGGTCGCCCCGCCTGCCTCGAGCAGTGCCGCGCTGCCGGCACCGAGCAGCGCTACGGCTGCTGAGGTCTTGCGGATCGCAGCCAGCCAGCAGGGCGTGCCCTACGTGGCCAGCGGGAACTCGCCGGCTACCGGCTTCAACTGCAGTTCCTACACCCAGTGGGTCTACGAGCAGGTTGGCATGGACCTTGGCGGCGCCTACACGGTCTGGCAGTACGACAAGGCCAAGAAGATCACCGCGGACGAGGCCAAACCTGGCGATCTGGTGTTCTTCTACAACTACGCCAACAACTTCATCGGTCATGTGGGCATCTACGCCGGCGGCGGCATGATGTGGCATGCACCCCGCACGGGGCGGGTCGTGAGTCTGGAAAAGGTCTACACCGACAAGGTCTACTACGCTCGCGTGCTCGCCCAGTAGATAGTTTGGGGGCCATGACCGCACCCACGTCGCCCGCCGCCCTCGCCATCTTCGCTCCCGGTTTCCTCACCGGAAAGCACGCACTGGTCACTGGCGGAGGGTCGGGGATCGGACGCGCCTGCGCCCAGTTGCTCGCCCACCTGGGAGCAGAGGTCACGATCGTGGGCCGGCGTGAGGAGCCGTTGCTGGAGACGGCCGCGGGCCATCCCGAACAGATCACCGCTCTGACGGCGGACCTGCGAGAGCCCGAGCAGGTCGATGCCATGCTCGAGCAGGTGCCAGGCTGCCACTTCCTGCTGAACAACGCGGGCGGCCAGTTCGTGGCCCAAGCCCAGGACATCACGTACAACGGTTTCCGAGCAGTCACCCGCCTCAACCTGGACGCCCCCTGGTACCTGACGACGGCCGTGGCGAACCGCTTCTTCATCCCCCAGACCTACGGCAAGATCGCCTCCATCACCATGACCCCGCACCGGGGGATGCCTCTGATGGCCCACTCATCGGCCGCCCGCTCCGGCGTGGAGTCGCTGACCCGCAACTGGGCCGCCGAGTGGGGCCGCTTCGGGATCCGGGCGGTCGCCATCGCGCCTGGCATCGTGCACACCGCGGCATGGGGGCGGTACGGGCTGGATCCGGCCGAAGTGAGCAAAGGCCTGCCGGGGGGTCGCCTGCAGACCGCTGACGAGATCGCCGCCATGGTGGCCTTCCTGTTCTCGCCGGCCGGTGACTACATCACGGGCACCACGCTGACCTGTGACGGCGGTTTCGACATCATCGGGCCAACGTTCGCCGGGTGATGTCAGGGGCCTTCTCCGGCCTCGTTTCCCCTGTTGTTGGCCATTGTCAGCGCGCGTCGGGACGACAGCGTCGGAAAACTCCGGGGCCGGCCCAGGCGTCGTCCGGTACAGCCGTTCGGCGGGTCGCGGCGAACCGCGGGACGACAGACGGACGACTCCTGTCCCTAACAGTTCCACCGGCCACAACCTGGCAAGGACCTGCCCAACCCGGCAGCCACGAATCCCGAACGATGACAAACCCCTCCAGACATTGCATTGCCACGCACAGCAGGCCATGATTGCTCACCACAAGGCATGGACGGAGGCGACAATGACCAGGCGACCCGTCGAAGTATCCGCCTTCCACCGGCGCGACCTGAGCCTGGCAGGTTTCCTGCTCCACGGCCGGTGGCCCGAGTCGACCCTGGAGTGGTCGCAGGTGCTCACGTTGGCGGTTCGCATCGCAGCGGTCCCCGGCATCCTGGCCACCACCACGGTCTTCCGCGCCACCGACAGCACACCCGCTGGGGCGCAGACTCATGCGGTTGGCGCCATGGCCAGCGCCGGCCCCGTCCTCGGTGACACCGCGCCCGAACCGGGCTCCTTGTCCGCGCCGCGGCCACCCGCGTTGTTCATCCTGCATCCGCCCGCCGAGACCCAGGCATCCCTGCCGGAGGCTGACGGTGCCGCCAGTGGCGTCGTGTGGCTGCCCGGACTGCCCGAGTTGGGGCTGGAGCACCGGGCCGCCTGGGTCGAGGCCGAGCAGGACGGCACCATCTCCCGCCTCGTCAGCGTCATGAACGTGGACCCCTGGCAGGACCCCGATCTGGCCGTCCTGGCCACCCTGGTGGCGGCATGAGCGCGGTGACCATCACCGCCGCATCGACGACGGCCACCGTGGACGTCGCCCGTGGATTCACGCTGTACTCCTGGACGGTCGACGGGTTCGACTACCTGCACACTGAACCCGGCTTCCCCGACCACGGCAAGGTCACCCACAGCGGAATCCCGATCCTCTTCCCCTGGCCCAACCGGATCGCTGACGCCCGGTTCACCTGGGACGGCGCCGACTACGTACTGCCGGTCACCGAACCGGCGACGGGCGCCAGCCTGCACGGGTACGCCGCTTTCGCCGCGTGGCAGGTGATCGACCAGGGCCCCCAGCATGTGACGGGCGAGTTCCTGCTGTCGCGCGATGCGCCAGATCAGGTGTGGCCGGCGGACGCAGGTCTACGCGTCACCTACCGGGTGGCGCCGACAGTTCTGCACGTGATGGCCGAAGTCTTCAATGACGACACGGTCGACCTGCCCTTCGGCCTGGGTTTCCATCCGTATTTCCGGGTGCCCGGCCCCTTCGATCAATGGCTACTGCAGTGCGACGCCACGACGGCTTGGCCGCTGATCAACATGGTGCCCGAAGGGGTGGCCGTCCCCATTCCAGAGTCCGTGGATTTCCGGACACCACGTCGCCTCGGCGATCAACATCTCGACGATGCGTTGACGGGGCTGCCCGCGGCACCTGCCATGACCCAGCGAGCAGCCCTGCGGTCCATGGCCGCAAACCTCAGCGTGTCCAGCGACCCAGCCTTCACCGACTACGTACTCTTCACGCCCGCATCGCGCGACGCGGTGGCCATTGAGCCGTACACCTGCGCCACCGACGCGGTCAACCTACAGGCTCGCGGGATCGATGCCGGGTGGCAAGTGCTGCCTGCCGGGCGGACCGCCCGTTTCGCCTGGCGGGTCGACGTGGAATAGCCCCGGCTCGTACCCGGACGATCCGTCGCCATACCCGCCTGTGGCGATTGCTACCGTTCGGTTAGACCCACCTCGAGGAGACCCATGGGACACCTTGCCCGCTGGGCAGTGCGCAAACCCGTTCTGGCCATCATCAGCTTCTTCATTCTGTTCCTTGTCATCGGAGTCCTCGGGGGCCGGTTCGGCGGGGAGTTGAAGGACTCCTTTGAGTTGCCCGGTACGGAGTCCCAGGTCGCTCAGAACCTCCTGTCGGAGACGGCCGGGGCCGATGCCGCGACCGGCGCCACAGCCACTCTGGTCTGGGGCGTTGATGCGGGGACGGTTACCGACGCCACCGTGAAGCAGACCGTCACCCCCTTGATGGAGAAGATCGCCGACCTGCCCAGCGTCGCCTGTGTCCAGTCGCCCTATGGCCAGACGTACGGCACGAGTTGTCCGCAGCGCAATCAGCAGGCCAATCCCTTCCCGCTGCCTCCCGAGATCCAAGCCGAGATCGATAAGGCCACCGAAGCAGCAGTGAAGGCCACCTCGCCCATCAGTGAGAACGAGCAGGTGGCGCGCGCGACGATCACGTTCACGAGCACCACCGACATCCCGACCGCCACCGCCGGCACGATCCTGGATGAAGTGGAGGCCACGAACGGCACAAATGGGGTCACGGTGGGCGCCAGCGGCCAGGTGTTGGCCTTCGCCGGACAGGAGCCCCCGAGCGGCGAACTCATCGGCATCCTGGTCGCCATCGTGATCCTGCTGATCGCCTTCGGGTCCGTCGTGGCCGCGGGACTGCCCATCGTCACGGCCGTCTTCGGCCTCGGTGCTGGCCTGGCGCTGGTCACGTTCACCGCCAACTTCTTCAGCGTCGCCACATTCGCCCCCACGTTGGCCGCGATGATCGGTCTGGGCGTCGGCATCGACTACGCCCTGTTCATCCTCAACCGATTCCGGCAGGCAGTGATGGCTGGACATGACCCCAAGGACGCCGCCTACGAGTCGGTGAACACCGCAGGGCGCGCCGTGCAGTTCGCCGGCACCACGGTGATCATCGCGCTGCTGGGTCTGTTCGTTCTGGGGATCGGGTTCTTCAACGGGTTGGCGTTGGCCGCATCCCTGACAGTCGCGATGGTCATGCTGTCGGCCGTGTGGTTCCTGCCCGCCCTGTTGAGTCTGTTGGGCGACAAGGCGTTGGCGATCAGGATGCCGTGGGCGCGCAAAACCAAGGCCTGGCATCCCGAAGGCGGCAAGTGGGCTCATTACGGTCACGTGCTGCAGAAGCGGCCCTGGTTCTACACCCTGGCCGCAGCGCTGCTGGTGATGGTCATGGCCATCCCCTACTTCAGCATCCGCCTGGGGTTCCCCGACGACAGCGGACAACCGGTCGGCAGCCCGGCACGCATCGCGTATGACCTGACTGCCGAAGGGTTCGGACCGGGTAGCAACGGCCCCTTCTTCGTGGCCGTGCAACTCCCCTACGCCCTGGACGAGGACTCCCTGCGCGGGCTGATCCAAGACCTCAACGAGACACCTGGAGTGGACCGCACGATTCCCAATGAAGCGATGGTGCCGATCTCCGTGACGGCGAATCAGACCATCGCCGCCATCCAGGTGATTCCAGAGACGTCGCCGCAGGACCCTGCGACAGACGAGTTGCTGCAGCGCCTGCGTACCGAGACGATCCCGCGGGCGGAGGAAGGCACCACCATGCGGGCCTATGTGGGCGGCTCCACGGCGGTGACCACCGACTTCACCACCGTGCTCAGTGAGGCCCTGCCAGTATTCCTGGCGGTCGTCATCGGGCTGGGCTTCATCGCCCTGACCATCCTGTTCCGCTCGCTGATCGTGCCCCTGATCGGCGCGGTGACCAGCCTGCTGAGCCTGGGCGCCGCCCTCGGCGTCACCACAGCCGTCTTCCAGTGGGGCTGGGGGGCGAGCCTGCTCGGCGTGACCTCCACCGGACCGATCCTGCCCTTCCTTCCGATCATGGTCTTTGCGATCCTGTTCGGACTGTCCATGGACTATCAGGTGTTCCTGGTCAGTCGTATGCATGAGGAATGGGGCCACACCAAGGACAACGCCCTGAGCGTTCGCCGTGGCTTGGCCGGATCCGGTCGCGTCGTCGCGATCGCCGCGGCCATCATGGCCAGCGTCTTCTTGGCCTTCATCCCCACCCCTGAGGACACGATCAAACTCTTCGGTGTCGGCCTGGCGACCGCCGTCCTCGTCGACGCGTTCATCATCCGCCTCGTGCTTGTGCCATCGCTGATCAGCTGGATCGGGCCGAACACCTGGTGGCTACCCAAGTGGCTGGGCTTCCTGCCCGAGGTCCACATGGAGGCCGAAGGCTCCGGAGACGAGATCGTCGACGACGACCCGGAACTGGTCCCCGCACACTAGCCAGACCCGCCGGGCGGCATTGGCCGCAGCACCCTCACCACAGCGCGCAAATGGGGTTCATCGGATTTCAGCGGGGTGTCATGGTCGGGAGTAGGTTCCAGTTGACGCCTCCTGCCTGCAGTAGGACACGTATGCGGTAGTTGCGGAAGGTCCGGAATCCGAAGCCTGTGCGTTTTA
>Ga0116175_1002719_pt1 | contig 10455 bp, 14 predicted proteins | sample AD_UKC125_MetaG_FD_89802 | JGI IMG/M metagenome (GOLD analysis project Ga0116175, IMG submission 89802) | Active sludge microbial communities of municipal wastewater-treating anaerobic digesters from USA - AD_UKC125_MetaG | ecosystem: Engineered > Bioreactor > Anaerobic > Digestate | place: USA... | reverse complement strand
GCAGGTAGTCGGTCTTGCGGTCGGTGACGATGAACTTGGACATGCCAGACCTCGGTCGCTTGAATAGCTATGATTATAGCATATCCGGCAGCGGCAGGCCTATAGTCCGACAGGCTGCTAGTCACTCATGACACAGATCTTTACATTTCCTGAGCAAATGCAGAAAGGTCTGATGACTTGGCTTGTCATGCCACGGTTCGTGCCAGTCGGCAAACGTGGTCGCTTCGTTGCCGACGATATCCCGCGTCTGCCTGATCTGCGATGAGCTGAGGTTCTGCACTACCGTCGCCACCACATCGCTGATGTGGACCGGCTGCAGCGCTTGCTGCCCATCGCCGATCGCCGGAATCGGCGGCCATGCCGCCAGGCAAAGGCGTATCAATGGGGCCATGGCGGGTCGGCGGCAGTCTTGTCAGCAGGTGGCGTGAAGCAGTCGTCAACCTTCCGGGATACCGGGTCCGCTTCCGGAGGGCTGCCGACCGACGTCGCACAGCGCCCGGCGACCCTGCGGCCGCAGGGCCGCCGATCAAGCTAGAATAGCACTCCTGAATATCGAGGTGCTGGCGTTGAGAACCTGCTCGATCGTGGTCAGCCGTGCTTCGTTGATCTTGATCACCTCCTGGCGAGGCTACACCCACCTCTCATTTCCTCCGCTCAGGTGTATTCCTCGGTGCAAATACGCGCCCTGTTCAGGCTCACACGCCGTTGGACAAGGCCCAATATGTTTAAAATCTGCTTGCACCACGCGAGTTAGCCATCAGGAGCTAGTGACATGACCCGATTCAAACTGAAAATCCAGTTCTTCTTGCTGACCGTGGTGCTGCTCGCCGGCTTCGCTGCCTTCGGGTTGCAGACCTATTCCGGACTCGCCAAGGTGAAGGTGGGCGGCCCGCTCTACGAGCGTATCGTGCTCGACAAGGATCTGGTGGCAGATATCCTGCCGCCGCCGAACTAAATCATCGAGTCGTGGCTGACCGTACTGCTGCTCGCCGACCCGGACCGCGCGGTGCAGCAAAAAGAACTGATCGACAAACTCGCGATCCTGAAGAACGAATACGATACACGGCACGATTTCTGGCTCAAACAGGACTTGCCTGCGGCGATGAAGGCACGCTTTCTCGGGGATGCCCATGAACCGGCGGCGCGCTTCTACGCGCTGGTCCAGAGCGATTTCCTTCCGGCGGTGAGCGGCAACCACACGGCGCAGGTGAAGGCGGCGATGGTCAAACTCGAAACGCTCTATGAAATGCACCGCAAGGCGATCGACGATGTCGTCAAGCAGGCGACCGAGCACCAGACCGCGGTCGAAGCCGAAACCGCAGCGGCAACGTCTCGGAACTCGATGGCGCTCGCCGTCGTCTTCTTCATCACTCTCGGCGCCGCGATCGGCTGCACCTGGCTCCTCAGCGTTTCGTTTCTCACTGGCGTCGATTGTGCGCGCAAGCACCTCGCGGCCATCGCCGCAGGCGATTTGTAGATGCGCACCGAACATCGGCGAGGTGACGAGATCGGTGGTCTGCTCAACGCGATGAACGATACCGCGGGAAAACTCTCCATCCTGGTGAGTTCGATTCGCAACAATGCCGATTCGCTGAGCGCCGAAGCCGAACGCCTGTCAACGACGACGGTGCAAATGGCCAGCAACTCGACCCGGCAGAGCGCCGCCGTCTCGGCGATGGCGGCAACCGTCGAGCAAATGTCGACCGGCATCGCGCATATGGCGACGCTCGCCGACAGCTCGGAAGCCCGGGCATTGGCTTCTGGCGAGCAGTGCCGGACCGGGTCGAGCGAGATCCGAGCGGACGGCGAAAATCGTCGGTGAACTGGCCACCGGCGTCCAGTCATCGGCAAGCACCGTCGCCGCACTCGGTGAACGCTCGCGTGAAATTTCGGCAATTGTCGGCGTCATCCGTGAAGTCGCCGACCAGACGAACCTGCTGGCACTGAATGCCGCGATCGAGGCGGCGCGCGCCGGCGAGCAAGGCCGCGGTTTTGCCGTCGCCGCCGACGAAGTCCGCAAGCTTGCCGAACGCACCGCGCAGTCAACTGAACAGATCGCCAAAGTCGTCGCCGCGATTCGCTCGGGGATCGACGCGGCGGTGGCGATGATGCAGGCGGAATCGACGAACGCTCAGGTCAGCACCGAAGCCGTCAATCGCTCGCGCGAAACCATGCTCGGCATCGAAAGCACCGCGCATGCCCTGGTCGCCGAACTGCGCGGCGTTGCCGCCGGTCTGCAATCGCAGCAGTCCGGTAGCCAGACCATTACCGGCGAAATCGAGAGCGTGGCGAAGGCTACCGAAGAGAACTCGGCCGGCGCAGGGCAACTCGCCGCTTCGGCGAGCCGTCTCGCCGAAGCGGCGCGCCGAATGCAGCAATCCACCGGCAGCTTCAGGTGCTGAGCGCGATCGGCGGGGAAAAAGGTCGGGCCGCGTTCAGGGGGCGGCCCTTCAGGGGACGGCCCCCTTCGCCGCTGCAGACCGCTATCGCCTTGGCTGACGGCAGAGTTGCCGACCCCCGCGCTCTGAGAACAAACGAATGACAGGCAGCGCTCCTGTCGAGTCATTCATCCACCGGGTCTTCGTCGCGCACAGCGGCCTCCTCGCTTTCTTCATCCTGGAGACCTTCTTCGATCGGCAGGGGGACTTCCTGCGGCCCCGGTTCGAATTCAACGGGTCGCACCAGGGTGCGGGCAAGGTTGTCTTCGATCTGTCCCGATAGGTAGCTTACCCCGGCCATCACCCCGCTTGCCGGATCCACCATCTGGGCGTGCCACATGTCGTCCAGGGCAGCGCCGAGGTGTTCCCGAAGCTGAGCTTCCATTTCCGGGCGCTCGTTCGCGTGCGCGATAGCGCCGAAACCGAGCGAGCCCAGCGAAATCACCATGCCCGCGACGCCGCCGACGGCCGCCGCCGCGGCGCTTGCCCCGCCGCTCGTCGCCAGTCGGGCCATCAGTTTCTCGCTGGCCCGCTTCGCCACTGGCGATATCCGCGCGTTCGATGGGCCCGTTCCGACGCCACCGCCGGCTTCGCGGAGGCGAGCGATCAGCGCCACATAGGCCGGCAGCGTGTCGATTGGAGCGGCGTTTACCACCTCGTAGAGCGAGGCGTCATGGGCTGCTGGAGGTGCCAGCGCAATCGCCGGAATGTCCTTGAGACGCCGGTCGAACTGATCGGGCGGTATCCCGTAGCGCCGCGGGATTCCCTGAAGTTGCTCGCCGAGGAGGTGGAGGTAGAGCTTGGAGGTTTTCCCTCGGACCACGTCGGGATCAATCTCCCTGGCGACAGGGTCCAGCACACGATCGCGGAATTGCTCCTGCAGATAGGCGGCCAGTCGTATCGTGGCAGGATCCGTCCCTTCCCCGATGCTCAGTTTGTACCATGACACTTTGATGGCCAGCCATTGCTGTGTCCAGTAGCCTGTGAACCACGGAATGAAGTCCGTCTCGATGCGCTTGGCGACGTGGCTTCGCCAACTCTCCATGAAGCCGCGTGCGTAGTTCCTGGCCGGCGCGGTCGCGGCTCGCGACGCGGCGACGATGTCGCTATCGACCTGCCACCAGACACTCTCCGAGATCCGGACCGGCGGAGCCGCGTCCGGGGCGCGCTGCGGAGTCGCGCAAGCCGCCAGCAGCATCACCACCAAGGCGACGACGCGGGACCGCAGCGTGAAGATCGCCATCCGCATCGGAACACTCCCTCAAGACGTCGTGCCATCAGAGTTCGATCGGCCCGGCAGCGCGAGCATCGCCAGCGAGCCGTCCACCACCCGGCGCGGCCGTGTCGAGGCCTTGATCGGCTTCGGCTCGTCGAAGACCGGTACCGCCGAGAGTATAGGTAGCCCCGCCAGGCGTCGTCAATCTCGACTCCGTCTCGCTCGGTGGCAAGTCGAAGAAGCGTGCGATCTCCGCCGTGCGCGCTCCCTGCGCCAGGCGCTCGCGCACATCCGCCTTCCAGCCGTCGAGCCCGAGACGCAGCGAGCGCGCTGCCGTCTCGCCGCCGACCGTTTCGCCGGTCAGCTCGGCGGACGGGTTGGCAGCACCGCGCGCGGCGATCATCAGGCCTTCGCCGATGAAGGTCCCGGCAAGCGGAGGCTTGTCAGGGGGGAATCAGGGGTGTATTAATATTAATATTCCTTTCAACGCCGATCAGGAGGACTGCAAAATGCCAGACACTCGCTTCAAGCCTCTACCTTTGACGAAGCTCACGAGAAGCGTCCCCTGTTTCCTCCCCAAGGCGGCAGTGCGCACCGGGGTGGATGCGACTTCGCCGGCATTGGCGGTCATGACCGATCTCCAGCAGGTCACACTCGTCACGATTACTCGCGATGCGTCTCTAGACGAAGCCAACAGGATCATGCGCCTGTGCCAGGTGCGCTACCTGCTGGTCGCCGATGCGCAGAGACACCTGCTGGGGATCGTGACCGACGCGGGCACGAAGGGCGACCGGCCGCTGGCCGTGGCCCATACGCTGGGCGTGCGCCCAAGTGAGCTGGTGGTCGGCGATGTGATGGTCAACAAGCACGACGACGCCCAGGTCATGCACCTGACGGACGTGACTGCGGCAAAAGTGGGCAACATTGTCGCCACCCTCAAGGGCTTGGGCACCCCTTTCTGCCTGGTCGTCGATCACGACGCCGAGGACAATCACGTGCTCTGTGGCGTCTTCTCCTTGTCTCAGATCGAGCGCCAGATGGGGCTCGAGTTGCATGGCGAGGAGATCGCACACACCTTCTCGCAGGTCGTGACTTCTCTGGGCCATTGACGTCATCAGCTTGCCGTTCTTGGTCCGCCGCCTGCAGACCCGGCGGTCCGCTTGGACGTTGGTGTTGCCGGGAACTCGAGGCTTAAGCCTGGTTTAAGCTGCTTGTCGGACGATGCCTGCCCGGCACGATCCGGAGTTGGTGCCGGCTGATCCGGACGTGCAACCTCAGGCGGCAGCAAGCCGCGCGTCATGATCGACTATCGACCGCGGTAGAATGCCGGCAATTGATGATTGGGAAGGTGAGCGAGCCATGGGCACCCATAACGAGGCCCCCGAGATTTCTTTCGACGACCCGGCGCGGCACGGCATGACGCAACGGGTCACCTGGATCAGCGTGGTGGTCAATGTTTTCCTGACCATCGCGCAGGTGGTCGCGGGTATCCTCGCCCACTCCCAGGGCCTGATCGCCGACGGACTGCATTCGCTCTCCGATCTGGTGTGTGACTTTCTGGTTCTTTTTGCTGCCCATCATAGTCGGGATCCGGCCGACGAGACGCACCCCTATGGGCACGCGCGCATCGAAACGGCCGCGTCGTTCGCCCTCGGAGCGATTCTGGCAGCGACGGGCGCGGGCATCATCTGGGGAGCCGGGGTCAAGCTGCAAAACCTGGAAGGTTTGCCGCCGGTACAACAGATGGCCTTATGGACGGCGATTCTGGCGCTGGCGGCGAAGGAGGGGCTGTTTCGTTACATGCTTCATGTCGGAGAGCGCCTGCGCTCTCCGATGTTGATCGCCAATGCCTGGCACGCCCGCTCCGATGCGGCCTCGTCACTCGTGGTGGCCCTGGGGATCATCGGCAATCTGCTGGGCTACAACTTTGCTGACTCGGTAGCGGCAGTGATTGTCGGCTTCATGATCGTCCGAATGGGGGTCGTGTTTTCCTGGGATGCCGTCCAGGAGTTGATCGATACCGGACTGTCGGCCGAGGAGGTCGCCAGCATCCGCCAGGTGATCATCGATACCCCCGGTGTTGGCAGCCTGCACGAACTGCGGACGCGCCGCATGGCGCATCGTTCGCTGGTTGATGCGCACGTCTGCGTCGATGCGCGGATCAGCGTTTCGGAAGGTCACCGTATTGCCGAGATGACCCGCAAACGGGTGCTCGATAGTCACCCCTCAGTCTCCGATGTTCTCGTCCATGTCGACGTCGAGGATGATCTGGAGCACGACACCAAGAGCCAGAACCTGCCGGATCGCAGCGAGTTGCTGAAGCAGTTGGCACCTCTGCTCGTCGACCTGCCGCAACCCCAGCGCGTCGTCCTGCACTATCTCAATGGTCGGGTTGAAGCCGAACTTCATCTGCCCCGGCACGCCCTCGAAGACCTCGCCGTTGTCGCCAGGGTCGAGCACGCAATCGCCAGGCGCCTGGCAGAGCACCCCTTGCTGCATTCACTGTCGATCAATTATGGACGGCAGGTCTTTCCTGCCAAAGCGCACTGATGCCTCCTCCTGCTTACGATGCCAACAGCAACTCTCAGGTGGTCATCGAGTGCGCGAGTGCTGCGACCTCGGAGGTGCGTTTGCTCCAGCCTGCGCCGAAGACGTCGAAGTTGTCGAGCGAACGGTAGTAGGCCAGGCGCGCCTCGGCCAAGGCGTCGATCAGTTTGCCGGCGTCGGTAGCTGTTGCCGCAGCCAGGGTCTGTGGTCCCAGCGATCCGTCGGCGGTTACCCCGACGGCGCGCTGCATCAGTTTTACCGAGGTGCGTGGGCCGGCGTTTACGCCGAAATCGAACAGCATCAGATCCACCCCCCGCGGCAGGTCACCGCAGCGCATCGGTAACCAGTAGTTGGCACGGTAGATTTCCGCTGCCTCACGCTTGGTCAGCGCCTTGAGGTCGGCGAGGAGTTTCGCCTTGGCCTCCTCGGTGATCTCTTCGAAGTTCAGTCCTTGCCACGATGCCAGCGTGCGCAGGGTAATGCCCAGGTTGGTTGGTCCGCCACGGTCGCGGGGATGGTCAGAGAAGCCGCCTTCCTTGTCTACAACGATGGCCAGACAGCTTTCGAAATTGGCATCCCCCGATGAAGCCGGTTTGGCCGCAGGCACGGCGGGACTCGCGGCAGCGGCCAGCGTCTGGACCATGCGTTCGGTTGCCGCGGCATGCGTGGCTTGCAGGTTGAGCGTCGCAGTCTGCAGGTCGCGCGCCGTCGAATCCTTGTCGCGCGAGCCCTGGGATGATCCGAGCCAGAAATTCACGACGGTGGCGAAGGCCGCAGCCAGCGCACCGACGGTGATGTTGATGATGCTCGTCAGCTCGGCCGGGAATGCCTTGTCCGACAGGATGAGTACGAGCAGGATCCCGAAGAAGCCCACGGTGACAATCACCGAAACGACTGGCGCCCCCCAGGCGATCGAACTGCCGGACTTGACCAAGTCAACCATGGTGCTGCGCGCGCCCTGGGTGTTCTCGAGTGCTTTCTGTTGCGCCGCCAGTTCCGCCTGGCGCTTCTGCTCGGCGGCGCTGTCCATCGCCTTCTGGGTTTCCAGTGCGATCTCTGCCAGACGAATGCGCAACTGGCTCGCCAGGGCGGGATCTGAGGCGAGCTTGCGCTGCGCCTCGGCTGCGTCGGGAGTGCCGGTGACTTCCTGGACGACGTTGGCGACAGTCGTTGCCACGTCGCCGGCCTTGTCACCGGCGATCATCTTGATGAGTTCAGGAACGATGGACAGGGCCAGCGGAACGAGTGGCAGCATTGGCGTTCTCCCAGGGAAAAGGCAGCGGCAGGTTCACCAGTAGCGTAAAGAGTATCTCTCGCCGTAGCGACTGCCGTCAAGCCGGCTCCAACTGCCGGGTTGCCGCACTTACCAGGCTGGTTTATCGCGTCGGTGACTGGGCCTGCATGAGTTTTTGCTCGATCTTGGCCAGCGGAACGGCTCCGGGGATGCGCTCGCCATCGGCGAAGAAGATCGTCGGCGTGCCATTGATGGCCAATTTGCGTCCGGTTTCAACGCTCTTCTTGACCGCTGTCGTGTCGCAGTCGCCCTTGCCGCCGGGCGCCTTGCCATCGATCATCCACTCATTCCACGCCTTGGCCTTGTCAGCGGCACACCAGATTTGATTGGATTTTTCCAGGGAATCCGGCGAAAGGATGGGGTACAGGAAGGTGTAGATGGTCACATTGTCCAGCTTGGCGATTTCCCGAGCCATCTTCTTGCAGTAGCCGCAGTTCGGATCTTCGAAGGTGGCCAGAACCCGTTTACCGTCGCCGCGCACCTGCTTTACCGCAAGTGTCAGCGGCAGGTCGGCGAACTTGATGGCGGTGAGCTTCTGCATACGCCCGTCGGTGACGTTCTTCATCGTCTTGCCGTCGATCAGTGCGCCAAGAAGCAGTGCTGAAACCTTTTCGTCGGTGTAGACGATCTGGCCGTCTACGTAGACTTCATAGAGGCCGAGGTAGGGGGTCTTGGTGACGCTGGTCACCGCGCCTCCCAGCTTGCCTTCAACAGCCTTCTTGACGCTGGCCTCGTCGGCCAGACTGGGCATGCTCAAGGCCATGGCAAGCGTGAGCGGCACTATTGTCTTGTACATCGGGGGCATTTCTCCGGGGTAGAGGGGTGGTCGCTTCAGAAGGCGCCGGTGGCGTACCGCACAAGCATGTTTTTTAGGACTGGCAAAGCGTTCGTCAGGTTCATTCCCAGATTGCGCAAGGCCCTGAACCCCGGGAAGTCCTGCTGGAAGAGGTGGTGCAGGGCGTGCGTGGTGGCCTGCATGAGCAGTGTCTCTTCGCGTCGCTGACGCTGGTAAGCATTGAGCAGGCGTTCGTTGCCGATGTCCTGCCATTCGGGCCTCGCCGCCAGCAGCTCGGCCAGGGTCCTGGCGTCCTGGTAGCCAAGGTTGATGCCGTGGCCGGAAAGTGGATGAATTCCGTGCGCCGCGTCGCCAAGCAGTGCCAGTCTTGGAGCGACGATCTGCGGCACACGCACCAAGCGTAGCGGGAAGGCTGTCGCCGGGGTGAGGAGTGTGAACGTACCCAATTCGCAATTGCCGGCAGCGGCGACGCGTGAGCAGAGATCTTCAGCCGGCAAGGCCAGCAGTACTCGCGCGTTCTCGTCGGGAGTGGACCACACAATGGAGACGCGATCGCCTGCCAGCGGCAGCCAGGCCAGGACTCCGTCACGGCGAAACCACTGGCGTGCGATGCCACGATGCGGCGTCTGGCACTCGAAATTTGCGACCACGCCCATCTCGTCATACGCAGTGATGTGCGCCCTCAAGCCCATCGCGGTGCGTGTCCAGGAGTCGCGTCCGTCCGCGCCGACCAGCAAGCTGGCGGCCAGCGTTCTACCGTCGGTCAGAGTCAGCAGCGCGCTGGCGGTACCCATCTCGAGTTCTGCTGGCGTCGCGGGACACAGCAGGGTGACGTTGCTCTGACGCTTGACGTTTTCCCAGAGTTCGCAGGCCATCAGCGACGACTCCAGGATCCACCCGAGTTCCGTGAGACCAGCGGCGTAGGCCGAAAAATCCAGGCGCGCGCCATCGTTGCCAACAATCTTCATCGCCGAAATCGGCGCCATGCGCTCGGTTGGCAGATGCTTCCAGATGCCGATCGTCTGCAGAAAGGCGGCGTTGGTCGGCGATACGGCGTAGACACGCGCATCCCAACCCGCTGCGGGGCGAGGTGCGTGTTGCTCCACGAGAGCGATTTTGAGGCGCGTGTCGCGCAGTGCACAAGCCAGAGCAAGGCCGGCCAGGCCACCACCAACGATAATGACGTCGAACCTCGTGACTTGCATGCCTTGTAACTCAGAGAAATGAAAGCGGTACCGCCCACGATCGGGAATTTACAAGCGTGGCCAGTGATGTTAGAACTTCATCATCATGATCCCCAACGCCAACTTTCCCTGCCACGGCTACTTTCCGGCCGTTGTTCGCGTCGAGTGTGACTCCCCCATAGATGCACTCATCGCAGCGTGCGTCCCGCGTCACGAGGCAATGGATCTGGTCGCCGCCTCTTGGGCCAAGGGAGGGACGGCGTGTATTGTTGCCACGCTCGACGGTGGTCGCCAGGTTGTCGTCCTGCGTACCCCGGAAGGGCGCTGGGCTGCGTGCAATGCCTTCCTGGGCAAGCTCTGTGCTACCCGCCAGGAGGCTGACCGGCGATTGAGCCAACTGCTAAAACACTCCCGCCAGGGCTACGTGGTCTGCCTGGAGAGTGGTTAGGCAGTACCGCTGGCCGCGCATCGTCCAATCGAGGGAACCCAGGCCCCAGCGCAGCATTGGCGATTGCCGGTGCCGGTCAAATCAAATTAACTCGGGTTGGCCTTGAGGCACTCGCTCATGAACTGCTTGCGCTCGTCGCCCTTGAGTTGCTTGCTGCCAGCTTCTCCGTTGCAGGCTTTCATCTTCTCCTGCTGGGTCACTTTTGCCGGCTTTGCCCCGAGACAGGTGCTCATGAACTGCTTGCGCTCGTCGCCTTTCAGCTCCTTTTCTGCGGCCTGCGCGTTGCAGGCTTTCATCTTTTCCTGCTGCGCTTTCTGGGCGGTCGAGGGTTCCTTTTTCTCTTCGGCCGCATAAGTGCTGCCGGCAGCAAAGGCAAGGGCGACAAGGGCGATCACGGCTTTCATCGGAAGTTTCTCCTGAGGGTTGAGGAAGTCTGCTGATTAAGCCACTGCTACAGGTCGTCGTCAAGGAGCGCTTGCTGCTGCCGGTTGATGAAGTCGCCCATGCTGTCTATGCCACGCAACTGCAGAAT
>Ga0116175_1002718_pt1 | contig 10465 bp, 9 predicted proteins | sample AD_UKC125_MetaG_FD_89802 | JGI IMG/M metagenome (GOLD analysis project Ga0116175, IMG submission 89802) | Active sludge microbial communities of municipal wastewater-treating anaerobic digesters from USA - AD_UKC125_MetaG | ecosystem: Engineered > Bioreactor > Anaerobic > Digestate | place: USA... | reverse complement strand
TAGGCAGGATCGCCTGCGTCGCGGGGTTGCGGCCGCTGCGCGCCGAACCACCCGCCGAGTCACCTTCGACGATGAACAGCTCGCACTCCTCCGGGCTGGTGGAGGAGCAGTCGATCAACTTGCCGGGCAGACCGCCGCCGCCGAGCAGACCCTTGCGGTTACGCGCGAGGTCGCGGGCCTTGCGCGCGGCCACCCGTGCCACTGACGCCGCGACCGCCTTGCGGGCGATCTCCTTACCCTCGGCCGGGTTCTTCTCGAACCACTCCCCCAGCTGGTCGTTCACCAGCCGCTGCACGAACGTCTTGGCCTCGGTGTTGCCAAGCTTGGTCTTCGTCTGCCCTTCGAACTGCGGCTCCCGCAGCTTCACGCTGATGATGGCCGTCAAACCCTCGCGGATGTCGTCGCCGGTGAGGTTGGCGTCCTTGTCCTTGAGGATCCCCCACTCGCGGGCGTACTTGTTCATCAGCGACGTCAGCGCCGCCCGATAGCCCTCTTCATGGGTGCCGCCCTCGGTGGTGTTGATGGTGTTGGCGAACGTGTAGATGGACTCGCTGAAGCCGGTGTTCCACTGCATCGCGACCTCGGCGCTGATGCCCTTGTCCAAGTCCTCGGCCTCGAACTCGATTACCGACGGGTGGCTCGGGCCCTTCTTGGCGTTGAGGTGCCGCACGAAGTCACCGATACCGCCGGCGTAGCAGTAGGTGATCTCCGTCGGCTCCTCGTCGTCTTCGTCGCGCGGGCGCTCATCGGCGAGCCGGATCGTCAGGCCGCGGTTGAGGAAGGCCATCTCCTGGAAACGCCGGGACAACGTCTCGAAGTCGTAGACCGTGGTCTCGAAGATCTCGGGGTCGGCCCAGAAGACCACGGTGGTCCCGGTTTCGTCGGTCGGCTCACCCTTCTCCAAGGGTGCGGTCGGGACGCCGCGCTGGTACGCCTGCCGCCACACATTGCCCTCGCGCTTGATCGTCACCTCGACCCCGCTGGACAGGGCATTGACCACTGAGACGCCCACTCCGTGCAGACCGCCGGAGACCGAGTAGCCGCCGCCGCCAAACTTGCCGCCAGCGTGCAGGACAGTCAGCACGACCTCCACGGCTGGCTTCTTCTCGACCGGGTGCATGTCCACGGGGATCCCGCGGCCGTTGTCGGTACAGCTCACCGAGCCGTCGGCGCGCAGGACCACGTCGATCGTGTCGCAGAACCCGGCCAGGGCTTCGTCGACCGCGTTGTCGACGACCTCGTAGACCAGGTGGTGCAATCCGCGCTCGCCGGTGGACCCGATGTACATGCCCGGGCGCTTGCGCACCGCCTCGAGACCCTCGAGAACCTGGATATCGCTGGCGTCGTAGGACACGCACAGCCCCTTTCGGATGTTCACATCGGATAGGGCCGTGGAATCGCCGGAAACTACCCGCTTACTTGACCATTCTAGCGGTTGCTGTGGGGTGCCCTGGTCATTGCCGGGCTTTCTGGGCATTTCTGAGCGGTTTTACCCCAGGACAGGCACCCCCCCACGTACGTGCTTCCGCCACCGCAAGTGGTTTTGTTGCGTTGTCATCGGTAATCCCGGCGTGTCGTGACCACAACGCGACAGCCGGGACAACTTCGCGACATTTCCCGGAGGGTGGCCGCCGCCAGCCTTCTCAGCCGTAGGTGTCCCGCGGCCCGCGCCCCTTGACGCGCAACGGCCCGCGCGGTGCCGGACCCACGTCCGGGCCTAGTACCGTGATGTCCTGCAGCAACTCACCGGGGATCTCCCCCTGCAGGCGCTTGCGTAACTGCGTGGACAGCATCCGGACCTGCGTAGCCCAAGCCGTGCTGTCCGCCCGCAGCGTCAGCCGCCCAGTAGTCCGGTCGAAGGCCTCCGGTTTGACATGCTCGGCAAGCGTCGGGCCAACCAATGACGCCCACTCCCCCCAGATCCGGCCGATGGACGCTGCCGCCTGCCATCCCCGATCAGCAACCAGGGCGACGATGGCATCGGCGACGCTGGCCGGGTCCCGGTCGTCGGGAGCGGCCGAGGAGTATGTGGGTTCGCGGCGCGGCGCGGGGGGCGCGCTGGTGGCACTACGGGCGACCTGTCGGGCGCGAGCGAGGACCCGGCTGGCCAGGTCGCTGATGCCCTCGTCCGTCACGTCTACTCCTGTCTGATCGCACCACTGTCTACAGAGAATCTAACCCCGGACAGTCCGGCCGGGACGTCAGCGGACACGGCAGCGGTCACCAGTAGTTGTCCGCCGCTGGCTCCAGCGACCTCGGCAAGACGTTCCCGGCGCTGCTGATCGAGTTCGGCGAAGACGTCGTCGAGGATGAGTACGGGGTCACCGGCAGACTGATCCTTGAGTAGTTCGAAGCTGCCCAGCCGCAGGGCCAGCGCCAGGGACCAGCTCTCGCCGTGCGAGGCATACCCGCGGGCAGGCAACTCGTTGAGACGCAACTCCAGTTCGTCACGATGCGGACCGACCACAGTGACTCCCCGCGCCATCTCCTCGGTGCGGACCTCCTGCAAGGACTCCCGCAGCGCCGCTTCGAAGTCGGACACCGACGTGGGAGCCCCCGACAGGCGGGCCGGCACGTAGGCCATCTCCACGGCATTGCGCGCTGGTGCGACCGTGGCATAGGCCTGCGCCACGGGCTCCAGCAGCTGGTCCACCAGCGCGGCCCTACCGGCGGCCAGTTCCGCACCGAAACCGACCAGCCGGTCGTCCCACACCTGCAAGGTGCTGTGCAGCGATTCCCGTTGGGCCGGACCAGACTTGGCTGCCGTGCGCAGCAACGAATTGCGCTGCCGCAGAGCGCGCTCGTAGTCCGACAGCACGGCCGCGTAACGCGGTGCCAGTTGGATGAGGATCTCGTCGAGGAAGCGTCGCCGCCCGGCGGGCTCCCCCTTGACCAGTGCCAGATCCTCGGGCGCGAACATGACTGCGCGCACGATCCCCAGCGCGTCCCGCGTGCGCTTCACCGGACTTCGGTTCACCTGGATCCGATTGGCGCGGCCGGGGTTGATCTGCACATCGAGGCCGATAGTCCGCTCGCCCTGCGTCACCCGGCTGCGGATCACACCCCGATCGGCTCCGGCTCGGACCAACGCTGCATCCGATGCGACCCGGTGGCTACCGAACGTTGCGAGGTACGCGATCGCTTCCACGAGGTTCGTCTTGCCCTGCCCGTTGGGACCGATCAGCACGTTCACCCCGGGCTCGAGGTCCACCTCGAGTTCGGTGTAGTTGCGGTAATCCGTGAGCCCGAGGTGATCGACCCTCACCGCTGCAGGCGCACGGGCATCAACAGGTAGCGGAAGGACTCCGCCGCGTCGGGATCGACCCCAGTCAGCACGGCGGCCTTGTCCGGCGACTGCAGACTCAGTCTCACCGAGGAGTGCGTGAGGCCCGCCAGCCCGTCGGCCAGGAAGCGCGGGTTGAACGCCACGTCCAAGCTCTCACCGTGGACCGTGCACGGCAGAGTCTCCGTCGCCGTCGGCTCATCGCCACTACCTGCCCGCAGCACCACCTCGTCGGATCCGAAAGCCAGGCGGACCGCAGAGTCCTGGTGCAGCACCAAACTCACCCGCTTGAGCGCCTCTCGCAGCGAAGCGACGTCGATCTCGGGCTGGCTGACGAACTGGGTTGGCAGCAGGGAGCGGAACTTCGGGAAGCTCGTGGCGTCCATGAGCCGCAGCCCGCTCTGCCGAGTGTCGGCGGTCAGGGACAACGACGTGTCCGACTCACCAAGGTGGATGCTCACTTGCCCGGCGTCGGCGAACGCTTTCGCGGCTTCGACGAGTTCGCGGCCGGGGATGGTCACTGCGATTCCCTGATCGGTGCCGGCTGGTTGCCAGGGCAGATCCCGCACCGCGAGTCGATAGCGGTCGGTGGCGGCCAGCGTCAGATTGCCGTCGGGTTCGATCTCCATGCGAATGCCGGCGTAGGCATGGTTTCGGTCGTCCGGCGAGGCCGCAGCCACCGCCACCTGTCCGACGGCGGCGGCGAACTGCCCGGCGTCGATCGTGCCGACCGCGTCCGGGAGTACCGGCAGCGGCGGGTACTCGTCACGGGGAAGCGTGGGCAACAGGAAGGAGGCAGCGCCACATGTGACCTCGACGCGGCCGGAACTCTGCAACGCGAAACTCACCGGCTGGTTCGGCAGTGAACGCGCGATCTCTACCAGCAGCCGGCCGCTGATCAGCGCGGTGCCAGGCTCCCCCACCACAGCGTCGGCGGTGTTGTGCGACCAGGTGTCCTGCGTCGTGGTCGTGAACGCGACCCCGTCATCCCCGGCATCGACCAGCACGCCGGCCAGCGCGGGAAACGGCACGCGGGATGGCAGCGTGCGCGACACCCAGGTGACGACATCCGCGAGGACATCTCTCTCGATGCGAAACTTCACGTTTCCTCCTTGCACCGCATCGTGTCATGTCCTGCGGCGATGGCGTACGCGAATCGCGGAGTTCCGACTGTCCACATCCTGCCGCCCTGGTTCGAGGGTTCTTGTCATTCATTTTTAGAGATGACGTAGACGTCGTAGGGGGTGTGGATTCTGTGGACAGCCGACCGAATCGCCTGGTCATCCGCAGGTAATTACATCGCACACGTGGGTGTGGGTGTGTGGGCCGGCGGTGTGGACGTCTGTGGGTGGCGGGACGATGTCCACGCGGTGTCCACGAAATGACAAGGATTCGTCCACGAGACGGGCTGTCGCAAGGCCGGAATTGTGACCAGGTTCCACAGGTGGTACACAGCCTAATCGGGCCGTTCCGCGCGGAAATGGGTCGGTCCTTTGGTGCTGTTGGAAGCCGACGGGAGGCTGCTAAGAGCGGTCCCAACCCCTGATGGGAGAGCACTGCGGACATCCGTGAGAACTAGGACGCGGTTTGGTGCCCGGTGTGCTCACGGACTGCGACGCAGCTGGCCAGAGGGCGCTTACGTACCGCAGTTATCCACAGACTGTCCACCGTGTGGGGATACGCAGTGTGACCGAAGACACACCTAAATGACTCTAAGTGATCAACTGACTACTAAACGGAAGTCTTGATCTTGTTGGTGAGGTCGGCCACTTGTTCGTAGAGCCGGCGGCTCTCCCCGATCTGACTGCGGATCTTGCGGTCGGCGTGCATGACCGTGGTGTGATCCCGGTTGCCGAACTGGGCACCGATCGCCGGCAGCGACAGGTCGGTGAGTTCCCGACACAAGTACATTGCGATCTGCCGGGCACCGACCAGAGTCTTCGAGCGGGACGGGCCCTCCAGATCGTCGACTGTGACCCCGAAATAGGCGGCCGCTCTGGTCTTGATCTGATCGGCGGTGACGTCCTGTGCGGACTCGTGCGGGATGAGGTCCTTGAGCACGATCTCGGCCAGGTCGACGCTGATGGGTGAGGAGTTCAGGCTGGCGAACGCCGAGATCCGGATCAGTGCGCCTTCGAGCTCGCGGATATTCGAGGTGATCTTCGTGGCGATGAACTCCAGCACCTCGGGAGTGATCTCGCGGTTCTCCTGCATGGTTTTCTTACGCAGGATCGCGATCCGGGTCTCGAGGTCGGGCGGCTGGATGTCGGTGATCAGTCCCCACTCGAACCGGGAGCGCATCCGGTCCTCGAAGTCCTGCAACTGCTTGGGCGGCAGGTCGGAGGTGATCACGATCTGCTTGTTGGCGTTGTGCAGCGTGTTGAAGGTGTGGAAGAACTCCTCCTGGGTCTGCACCTTGCCGGACAGGAACTGGATGTCGTCGACCAGCAGCACGTCGACATCGCGGTAGCGGCGGTGCAGGTCGGCTCGGCCGTGGTCGCGGATGGAGTTGATGAAGTCGTTGGTGAACTCCTCCGAGCTCACGTAGTGCACGCGGGTGCCGGCGAAGATCCGGCGGGTGTGGTGGCCGATGGCATGCAGTAGGTGGGTCTTGCCTAGGCCGGAGTCCCCGTAGATGAACAGTGGGTTGTACGCGCGGGCCGGCTGTTCGGCGACGGCCATCGCCGCGGCGTGGGCGAACCGGTTGCTGGCCCCGTAGACGAACGTGTCGAACGTATAGCGCGGATTCAGCGGAGTCTGCTCGTACTCGGCGCGCACCACCGGGGTCAGCGGCGACGGCTCGCTGTAGGTCGAGTCGGCCAGCGTGTCGGTGACCTCGTCGGGGATCTGCGGGGCGCGGGACTGGTCGACCAGAACTTCGATGGTGACGCTGTGACCGAGTTGATCAGCCAGTGCCTGTTGGACATGCGGACGCAGTTTCGTCTCGAGCATGTCCTTGGTGAAGTCGTTGCCGGTGACCAGAACCAGGGCCTCTTGGGTCAGCGCCACCGGTTCGGTGAGATCGACCCACGCCCGCTGGGTTTCCGGCACGGACTGCTTGGCTCGGGACCACAACTCGCCGAGGTCGATCATTACGTCCAAGTGTGGCTCCTGTAAGTCGGACACAAGTTCTCCACAGTGTGGATAACACTTGTGGAAAGGCTGTCCGGCGTCTCCCGGCGGGGAAGGGGAGTACGTCGTGCGATGACGCTAATCGAATCAACGTCGGGGTTACAACCGATTGTCCACAACTCGTCGGTGATTTTTTTGGCGGGGTCGGCGTGTCTTCCCGGGGCGGCGTGTCGTCTCGATGTATAGGCCCCCGGGCCGTGTCGGGGTCGCGGCCCGGTGACGTATGCTTGTCGCGGTGGCCCTTGTCGTGAACCGACCGTCACGAACGGCGGTTGTCGATGGGGGCTATTCGTACGCCCCGCATTTCGGGAAGGACTTGTCATGAAACGCACGTACCAGCCGAACAACCGGCGCCGGCACAAGAAACACGGGTTCCGCTTGCGCATGCGCACCCGCGCCGGCCGGTCGATCCTCGCCAACCGTCGCAGCAAGGGCCGCGCTCGCCTCACGGTGTGATGTGTTGCCGCGCGACCGCCGTGTGCACCCCCGATCCCAGGTCCGCCTGACCATCCGCCGAGGCAGGCGGGTCCGCAGCGGGGCCCTGGTGCTGCACCATCTTGACGACGGGGACTCTCCGCGTGCTGCGGTGGTGGTCGCCCGCGGAAGCGGTTCGGCCGTCGTGCGCCACCGCCGGCAACGGCAGGTGCGGCACGCCCTGGCCGAACTCTGGGAGCAGTTGCCGACGGGAAATCTGGTGATCCGGGCGCTGCCTGGTGTCGAGGACTACCCCCGACTTCTCACCGATCTGCAGCAGGCGGTGGCCCGACTGTGAACCTCCTGCACACGATCGTTCGTCTGCCCTCGCTACTGGCGATTGGCTTGGTTCGGATCTACCAGCGTTTCATCTCGCCGCTGACCGGACCGACCTGCAAATTCCATCCCACCTGCTCGGCCTACGCCGTGCAGGCTCTGCAAACCCACGGGCTGATCAAGGGCACCATTCTTGCTGTGGCACGCTTGGCTCGATGCCATCCGTGGCAACTCGGCGGTATCAATCCGCCACCACCCGCGGGGAAGTGGCGCGCGGACGTTGACCTCGACGGAAACCCCAGGGGGGTATCATGTTCATCATAACGTGGCTGGAGACTGCGGTCTCCTGGATCCTCGTCACGTTCCACGCCCTGCTGTCCCCGATGTTCGGCGATGCCTCCGGGATCACCTGGGGACTGTCCATCGTCGGCCTGGTCATCGTCATCCGGGTGCTGTTGATCCCGCTGTTCGTCAAGCAGATCAAGGCCCAGCGCAATCTCCAGATCCTGCAGCCGCAGATGAAGGAGATCCAGAAGAAGTACGCCGGGGACCGCCAGAAGCAGTCCGAAGAGATGATGAAGCTCTATCGGGAGACCGGGACCAACCCGCTGTCCTCCTGTTTGCCGATCATCGTGCAGGCGCCGATCTTCTTCGCGCTCTTCCGGGTGCTGCAGGGAATGTCGCGCGGTGTGGCGGTGGGCGTGCTCACCCCGGAACTCGTGGCGCAGGGCCGGGAAGCGACCATCTTCGGGGTGCCGATCTACGGCACGTTCATGAACGCCTCGGAGACGCCCAACCCCACTGCCACCCATGTGGTGACGCTGGCGATGATCATTCTGATGTCGCTGACGACGTTCATCACCCAGCGGCAGTTGATCGTCAAGAACACGGCGGCCGACAACCCGATCGTGCGCCAGCAGAAGCTGCTGCTGTACATCTTCCCGATCATGTTCGCGATCGGCGGTATCAACTTCCCGCTGGGTGTGCTCATTTACTGGCTCACCACGAACCTGTGGTCCATGGGCCAGCAGTTCTGGGTGATCCGGAACAACCCGCAACCGGGTACCCCTGCCTTCGAAGCGAAGGCACGACGGGACGCGGCCAAGGCCGCGAAGAAAGCCGGCACCGTCGCCGCCGCCAACACCGCAGCGATCGAGGTGGCCGAGGAAGCCAAGCCTGTGCGCAACCAGCCTAAGAAGCAGTCGCGCAAGAAGCGCAAGGGATAGGAGCGTTGCATGACTGAGAACCCACTGGAGAACGAAGGCGACATCGCTGCGGACTACCTCGAGGGCTTGCTGGACATCGTGGATCTCGATGGCGACATCGAGATGGACGTCGAGAACGACCGGGCGATGGTGGCCATCGTGGGGGAGGACCTCGACGACCTCGTGGGCGACAACGGCGAGGTCTTGGATGCTCTGCAAGAGTTGACCCGGCTGGCCGTCATGCGCGAGACCGGGCACCGCTCTCGCATGATGCTGGACGTCGGCGGCTATCGTGCCGCCCTGCGCCAGGAACTGACCGCGGCTGGGGAACGCGCCGTGGAAGAGGTGCGTAGCACCGGCGAGTCGGTGGCGCTGCCCCCGATGACGCCGTTCGAGCGTAAGGTCGTCCACGACGCCGTGGCTGCTGCTGGTCTGGTGAGCGAGTCCTCCGGCGAGGAGCCCAACCGCTACGTCGTGGTGCTTCCCTAGTTTCACGTGAAACGCCTGCAGGAGTACCAGCATCTGCTGGCCACCGATGGGGTCGAATGGGGGCTGATCGGGCCCCGAGAGACCGAGCGGTTGTGGGAGCGCCATATTGACAACTGCCTGGCGGTCACCGAGGATCCCCTGTGTCTCCCGCAGGGCGCAACCGTGCTGGACGTGGGCAGTGGCGCCGGACTACCCGGTCTGGTGTGGGCGATCGCCCGACCTGACCTCGACGTGACGCTGGTCGAGCCCCTGGAGCGACGCGTGAGATTTTTGGAGCAGGCGGCAGATCGTTTGGAAGTGCCCGTCCGGGTCGTGCGGGCGCGCATCCAGGACGTCGGCCTGCAGGCCGATCGGGTGACAGCCAGAGCGGTGGCCGCAACGTCCACACTCCTCCCCTGGCTGGCGCCGCATGTCCGCGGTGGCCGTATGGTCCTTCTGAAAGGTCAGCGCGCTCAGCAGGAGCTCGACGCCGCATTGCCGTGGCTGACGCGTAGGGGCTGGCAGGCGGAAGTTCGTGTGGTGGGCGACCCGCCCCGCACGCGCGTCATTGACGTCCACCGCGACGAAGTGGGGTGAGGATGGAACGAGCAGGTCTTGGCTGGCCGGAACGACCGGTGCCACCCCTGGACTCACCGGGGGCACCGGCCGGCGTGGGCTGGCCAGAAGAGGAGGACACCGCGTGATCATCACGGTCGCCAACCAGAAGGGTGGCGTCGGCAAGACCACCACGGTCGTGAACATGGCCGTGGCGCTGGCTCAGCTGGGTCGTCGGGTCTTGGTGGTCGACCTCGACCCGCAAGGCAATGCGACGACCGGGCTGGGTGTATCCAGCAGAACCGACAATCCGGGCATTTACGACGTCTTGATCGAAGATCTGCCCATGGCGCAGGCCGTGGTGCCGATCGCCGAGGACGAGCGGGTGCGGCTAGTGCCGGCCAGCCTGGATCTGGCGGGCGCGGAGATCGAGTTGGTCTCGATGGTGGCCCGTGAGTACCGCTTGCAGAAGGCCCTAACGACCTACCTCGCCGAAGAACCCGCCGACGTCGTGCTCATCGACTGCCCCCCGAGCCTGGGCCTGCTGACGCTCAACGCCCTGGTGGCCGCCGAGGAGATCCTGATTCCAATCCAGTGCGAGTACTACGCCCTGGAAGGGCTCGGTCAGTTGATCCGCACTGTCGAAATGGTCACTCAACATCTCAACCCGGGCCTGCACATTTCGGCGATTCTGCTCACGATGACCGATAGTAGGACGCGGCTGTCCGATCAGGTGGCAGATGATGTTCGCGGCTTCTTCGGTGATCTCGTGCTGAAGACCGCGATCCCGCGCTCCGTGCGGCTGTCGGAGGCTCCGGGCTATGGCCGCTCGGGGCTCGCCTACGACACCAACGCCCCCGGATCGCAGGCGTACCGGGCAGCAGCGCAGGAACTGGTAGCCCGCACGATCGACCTGCGCTCGACGACCCAGCAGGTACAGGCGTGAGCCGCCGGGCGCTGGGCCGCGGGCTCGGCGCGCTGATTCCGACAGGGGACGTAGATCTGCGTGCCGAAGAGCTGCACGACGTTCCCGGGATGGTCTATCAGGACATCCCGCTGGCGACCATCCGGC
>Ga0116175_1002717_pt1 | contig 10466 bp, 11 predicted proteins | sample AD_UKC125_MetaG_FD_89802 | JGI IMG/M metagenome (GOLD analysis project Ga0116175, IMG submission 89802) | Active sludge microbial communities of municipal wastewater-treating anaerobic digesters from USA - AD_UKC125_MetaG | ecosystem: Engineered > Bioreactor > Anaerobic > Digestate | place: USA... | reverse complement strand
TTCTATAGTTTCAGGTTTAAAGTATATAATTGGTGGTCTTGCTCCAAACATGGTAGCATGCATCCTAAGGCAATTTGCTTCAGCTATAGTTCCCAGCTTTTCCAAATCCTTATCCCAAATTGCCTTCTTTATCTCCATAAGATCCTTTTTTGAACTTTTCACCCAAGCATTATAAAATGGCGAAGTATCAACAGTCCTTTTCATTCCTTCTCTACTAGATATCTCTTTTTTTGATTTGCGTACAATTACTATCACCATGCCAACATCCCATTTAGCATTATCTATTGGAACTGCATAGGAAGTTTCAGAAGAATTTCCCTCCTTCCATTCTACAAAACCTCCATATATACTCCTTGTAGCACTACCAGATCCTTGCCTTGCATATATGGATAATTCCCTCTCACATAAATTTAATCCACTAGCCACATTGGCCGCTGCAGCCAAAGCTGCAAAACCAGAAGCTGAAGAAGCAAGTCCTGCAGCAGTAGGTACGTAGTTAATACTCTTTACTAGTACATTATATTTTATATCCATCTTAATCCGAAAAAGATCTAAAAATTTACTAATTTTTTTAGTCTCAAATTCACTTTGCAATTTATCATTTAAGTAAAAATAATCCCTATCTAATTGGCTGTCAAATACCACCTCAGTTTCCGTATAAAAACTATCTAATGTTAGGGAAAGGCTACTGCTCATAGGTAGAAATAATTTCTCATCTTTTTTACCCCAGTATTTAATAAGAGCAATATTAGCATGAGCTCTTGCTTTTCCTCTATTCATCACATATCAACTCCCATATTGGAAACCCAGACTTTTTTAGCACCCTTATCCAATAATTTATTAGATATATATTTCGCTTCATCTTTTGTTGAGCATAATGCAATCATAGATCCACCTCTTCCACCACCTGTCAGCTTAGCACCAAGAGCTCCATTATCCAAGGAGATATCTACTAGCTTATTTAATTTTTCATTACTTACACTTAATTTATCTAATAGAAAATGGGCCCTTGTCATCAAATTCCCCAATTCAATTGGATTGTTCCCTTCCATAGCCATCTTTCCCCTATAGGCAATATTCCCCAATTCATCAATAATAGGTCTATATTTTTTTGGATTTTTTTCTATCAATAGTCTAACATCTCTAACTGCATCCTTTGTTTGACTTTGACTTCCTGTGTGGGCAACTATTAAGTAAGCATCTAGTTTAAAATGAAATGGATCTAGTTGTTTTCCCTTTACATAGTACAGATTAGTCTCCATAACAATAACAGATGTATCTATACCACTAGGATTACCATGTACTATTTTTTCAGATATATTAGTCAAATCTATTAATCTATCATTGGTTATACTTTCCCCAAAAAATCTATATAATCCTCTAATAGTAGCCACAGCTACAGCAGCACTAGAGCCCATTCCACTTTCGTAGGGAATAGTGCTATTGATTTCTATATGAAAATCCCTAAGTTCTTTATCTAAATCTTCAACTACCTTTTCAATAACAGTCTTAGTCCCTAATATTCTTTCAGGAGCATTAGAGAGTAAACCTCTGAAAAATACACAATCCAAGGTTACATCTCCATTAGTTTTTTTAATAATTGCCTCTACTTTCGTATTCGAAAAAGGTATAGCTATGGCTGGTTTACCATATACAACTGAATGTTCTCCAAGTAATATTATCTTGCCAATTCCAGTTCCTATTGCCTCTCTATTTGTCATAGTACACTCCTATCTATAATAAAATAATTTTTTCTATAATCCAAGGTGCAGCATACAGGGTCATAAATTGTACTCCATAGTTTACTCCCAATCTGTTTAAAGTACCACATGTGATTCCAATTAATAAAACTCCAAATATATTGATTAAACCTGCATCCATATATGCTAATAATAATATAAAAGATATAAATAGTCCAAGTATTGCTTCATGGGGAATTTTATTTAGCACAAAGTTTGAAATTTTGCTAGCATATTTATTGGTGATAATATAATTTATACTGGCCCCTATCCCTGCTCCTAATATAATAGCAAAATTAAATTCCCATCTATTTAAAATATGGTGTAAATTACGTTCCACTGTAAATACTGGCGGTGCATTAAACAATGCACTTCCAGGTCCTATAGCAGTGGGAGATAAAGGTACGCCTAATGCAATCAAAGGTATAATTATTCCTGACAAATAAGTGGACTGAGTTAAAGCGCTCATACACACAATGGTAGTCATAGACTTCTCAACTGGATCCTCTATCCTATTGCCCATGGCCTCACCAATTAGTATAGTTAATCCTACAGGACTTAGTACAAATAGGAAATTGGAGATAAAAGCCGAAATACTAGCCTTTTTTATTTCAGATCTATTTAATATTTTAAAAGGATTCAATTCTTCTCCAGCTGCACCTTCTTTAGGAATAGTTATTCTTTTCCTTTCTCTTCTCAACATATCCTTCCTTTTATCCTTATTTAAAAGACTAAATAGGGAAACTATTAAAGGACCTATAGTAATCCCTAAGAAAAACGAAACCGTTATATTTTGATCCTTTGGAATGATCCCAGTGCTCCAATATAAATACCTTAGTCCCATAAATAATATTGCCATAGGCAAAATACTAAGTAAAGATAATATTTTATTGTTGCTAATTAAAGATAAAAATACTGCCCCTAGGAAAAATAACAATGGTGCAAATTTTTGTACACTTTCACCATAAGGTGCAATTATATTTGCCAGTATTAAAGCCATGGGTACAGATATTATAGTACCTATTAGAGAGCCTACAGCCATTTTCTTAATCACTACTGCAGACATGCCTTTATCCTTTAAGTATAGAGAATGCTCCATCATTGGACTAGACATAACCCCTCCAGGTAACCCAACTAATGCCGTAGGTATAGCATTTGTTAGATTTAAAGTTACTATTGCCACAATAAAAAAAGTCAAAATAATTATAGGCTGTGCCCCTGATAGTACAATAGCCAATGTAATAGGCATGAGAACTGAAGTCTCATCTGTTCCTGGTATAAATCCAATAAAAGTATATATTAATACTGCTAATAATGCAGCTAAAATCATCTGTAAAATAAGTAGAATATCCATTTAGTTATACTCCTATCTATTTTTCTATATTTATATCCCTTTTAGGCTTAATTAAAATTGTAGAGATAATAAAGCCTAAAACTGCCCCTCCTAGCCCAAAAAATAATTCTTTAGTTTGATGCCCCTTTGGTGCAAAAAAATAGCTTCCCATAGTAGTAGTCGAAGAAATAATTATAGCTAAAACTAATGCCTTTAATTCTACAATATCTCCCCAAATTTCTACCATTTCCTTATTATTCATACATTCATCTCCTTTTTATCTACTATATTATTATACAAATATATCTTTCTTAAACATATATTTATTTTCATTACTTATACCCTCTAAACCATTTAGCCTACCTTTTTTTTAGAAAAACTAGGAGTAAAATCTACAAAATAAATGATCCCATCAAATAGTATAATGGTAGATGCATTACTTTGTATAATATGATATAAAAGATATATACTATAATATTTAAATTTTGAGACAGGGGAAACTATCCCTGCTGTCCTAAAAGGGTGAAAAATATGATTAATCTTTTTTTAACAGGGAAAATTGGTGTGGGAAAATCTACTCTTTTGATGAATATAATTGAAAAAATTGATCTTTCCATAGGAGGATATATTACAGAAAGGGAATTTGAAGGGCATACTAAAATTTTCACCATAAGATCTCTATATAATTATATAGAAAAATACCCTATTGCTAAAATAAATAATAAAACCTTAAATAAATATATATTTGAAGAAAATTTTAGATATCCTATTACATCTACTTTAGATAAAAGTTTAAAAAATAGGGATTTAATAGTTATGGATGAATTGGGATTTATGGAGGAGAATATAGAACCTTTCACTTCAAAGGTATTTGAAATACTGGATAGCAACAAATTTGTATTAGGGGTTTTGAAAGATCATGATTGCCAGTTTTTAAATAGTATTAGGGCTAGGGATGATGTTTTTGTTCTTGAAGTTACTAAAGGCAATAGGGATTTTATCTACCATGATATAATAAATATATTAGCAAACCACCACATACCCTTTAAAAAAGCTAACAGCTTCAACTGGAATAAAGAAAGAGTAAATTGGTATAATGGCGCTTTAGAACATCCAAAGAATACCTATCCTAAAGCCTTCTTAAATGAAATAAAAAAGTATACGGGAAGTTTGACTAATAAAAGGGTTTTGGATATAGGAGCAGGTACTGGAGCTTTTGCTATACCTTTGATGAAAGAGGGAGCTTATGTAACAGCTGTTGATTCTTCCCTTTATATGATCCAATCTCTGGTACATAGGACTGAAAGGCTAGGATTAGATAATATAGATTGTATTCTTTCACCTTTTCATAGGGTAAAAACAAAAAATCATTATATAACCATCTCTGCCTTTAGTGGTGGCAGCACCAAAACCAGAGAAGGCATTAAAAAGATGATGGATTTAACCTATGGATATGCATTTATAATATCTTCCTTTGAAAACCAGGAGGATAATTTTAAAAGGGATATACTGTATGAAAAGCTTAAGAGACCTAACCACAATAGAAGAACCCATAAAGGTACTCTATCTGAAACGTTAAATATGTTGGAACAATTAGGATATAATTATGATTACAAGGAAATTAAATATGAGCTCTCCCAATATTTCTACAATTATGATGAAGCATTGGCTTTTTTTAAAGACAGGTTTTCTATTTGTAAAAAAGATGAACTTGTTACCTTAAGTGAGTTTCTTGACAAGTTTTTATTATTAGAAGAAGATGGTTATGTGTTTAAGAATATAAAAAAATCCCATATCATAGCAATAGAATCCAAATTTTAATATCAAAATTTGGATTCTACCATATTAGTCTTTTTTCAATTTCTACCTCATTCATTATGCTCTTCATAATTGCCATATCGATTTTTCCCGCTTCTGCTTCCATAGAATTGGCAGTACCACAGGCAGCTGCTATCCTCAATATATATTCAAAATCATAATCCCTATATAGAGAAACGGCAAATCCTGCCATCATGGCACTCCCAGCCCCTGAGGGATTTACAGCTTTTATATTGGGAATATTAACTCTATAATAATGATCTCCACGAAGTACCAATGCACCAGCTTTCCCTAAAGAAATAACTACTATCTCAACTCCATTTTCAATTATATATTTGGCGGCCCTTACCATTTCCACCTCAGAAGTCATTATAAAACCTGCCAGCTCTTCTAGCTCATCCCTATTGGGTTTAATCAAAAACGGTTCTGCTTTTATACCAAGTTCTAAGGCTTTCCCACTGGTATCTAATAAAAATTTTTTCCCTTCTTCTTTTGCCATTACTATTAAATCTCTATATGTATCCTCTGGCAACCCTCTAGGTAATCCTCCAGAAGCACATATTATATCTGCTTCTTTTATCAAATCCCTATATAATTGATAAAATTCAATAACCTCTTCTCCAGATACAGATGGGCTTTTTTCTAATATTTCCGTCTGAATACCAAAATCTGACAATATAGCCATACGGCTTCTAGTTTCATCATTAATAGGGGTAAACTTATGGTCGATTCCTAAAAAGTCCAAAGATTCCATAACATATTCGCCACTACGCCCTCCACAAAATCCTGTTACCTTTATTGGTTCATTAAAAGTTTTTATGATTTTAGCTGTATTAAGGCTATCTCCACCAGGAGTATATTCCACATCATAAGCCATATAGCTTTTGCCTACTTCAAAATCATTTATAAAATACCTTCTATCTATAGAAGGATTCAAGGCCACAGTTAATATCAACTTCACTTTCCCCCTTTATAAGAATATATGGTATATAACACCATTAAACCCTATACGGTTATTTCCTTGTCCCTATGGCAATAGATTTTTTCAGGTAGTAATTTTTTAAATTTAAAAAAATCATTTTTTGCAAAGAACATCGAATAACTTTTCCCTTTCTTACGATAATTCAAAACAGTAGAATTATCAGATTTTAAAAAATAATGTTCTATATCATCAATTAATATTTGAACTAAAGACACCTTTTCCTCCATATCTATAATTTCATCTATTGAGGTAACAAAAGGAAAAAAGCATAGCATACCATCCTGTACCCACATTTGTAGATTTCCCTTTAGTATATTAACATCACCTTCCTTATAATATACAATATAGGTTTCTATAGGAAAGTCTACTTGAGACTTTATTTCTTTGTACTTCTCCCATGCCCTATCCTTAGCTTCAATGGCTTCTTTTTCTTTTTTAATCAGCTGATCTTGGGTATGCTTTATCTTTATAAACAACACTCCACCAATTATTAAAATTATTGGAATAAATATATTAGGATAATCTATCACAAATATGAATATTATAAGTAAGAGGATAATACCAAGGCTTGACAAACACATCCCTCCTTAAAAAACAGTCCCTATTATACATTTTTCTACATTAATATTAAAAATCCTCTTTTATTTTCAAAAAATATATGACTACCAAAAATAAAGTTCTTGAAAATGATTATCTATTAGTTTATAATAAATAATATTATACTTCAGGGAGGTTTTAAAAAATTGAAAGATATTTACTTAATATCCGATACCCATTTCGGCCATTGGTTTGCCGTTCGGTTTTGGAAAAGACCTTTTAAGGATATAAAGGATATGAATAATACGTTAATTGCTAATTGGAATAGTAGAATAAAAGAAGAGGATGTGGTTATCATCTTAGGGGATTTTTTCGCTGGTAATCGATTGTTTTTAAAATATCTACTTAGCAATTTAAATGGAGAAAAAATTTTAATTAAGGGTAACCACGATTTCAAATTTAGATACAAAAAATTACTAAAAGAACGAGGAATATCCATATATAATAAGATGGAATTTTTCTTAAATGAACATAGATTTTTATTAACCCATAAGCCAATAAAGAGAGTACCAGAAAAAACTATAAATATCCATGGCCATCATCATAGGAAACTAATACCTTCTAAATATGAACAAAATAAATACTTCAATGTAGCTGTAGATCACAATAACTATAAGCCTGTAGCACTGGAAGAAATAGTTGAAAATAAATTAGGGGAAAAGGATCTAAACCATATTCATATAATAGAACAGATAAAGTACTCTCGTTTAAATAGAAAATATGCTATAGCCTTTGCCTAAAACCGGGGTCAAAACCCTGGTTTTTTAGTATTTAAACTCCTTTTTATTTCGTATATTTATCTGCTATAGATGAAGCTGCATAGGAATTAGGTTTGGTTTCACAACCAAATCCACAAGCTTTTATCCATCCTACTATTTCTGGTATTAACTTAGATGATTGGCCATTTTTCCCAGCATCCACGTGGATACTTATACCAAAATCTATACCTTCCTTTTCCAAGGTTTCTGATAGTCTCATAGCTACAGATAGACTATTGCTAGTCTCATAAAATAGTTTTTGACTAATATTAGTTATTCTCTTGATGTTTTTTATATCATAAAAAAATATCCCTCCATTGCCTATTCTATGGATTGCTACAACTACCACAATCTTTGTATAATCAAAGTTTTGGCTATCGGTACCTACGGAAATGTTGTAAGTACTCTCTGGCGATTTTTTAATAAATCTTTTGATAATATCTATCATTTCCTCATAATTTACCTTGCCATAAGTTGGACTATACATGATTTCCCTTCTTTCTATATATTTTTTATTTGTAAAAGCTATAAATAAAACAAATAATATATTAATATATTATTTATTTTTCTCATTTTTATTGCTTTAATATTCACCACCAAACCTGGTATTTCTTATTAATTTTTCAAGTATATGTCCACCTCTATTCTTAACCAATTCTTTACATATTCTTTATCCTCAACTACTCCTTACATAATTAATATTCTACAAAAATTTGTATTTCCCTTCTTTTATTTAATACTTAAATGATATAATAAAACTTAGGAGGGATTATACATGGTCAATATTTTGAGTATTGACTGGGATTATTTTATACCTTTAAAAAAAGAATGGTCTGGATCCTATATTGAAAATAATAAAAATATAAATTTCCTATGGTATAAGAGATATTTTGAACATAAAAATAAAGGAGAGGATTTAGAATCTTCTATAATAGTAGATAGAAAACTTATGCAACATTTTCTATTAACTCTATCCATTAAATTTTATATAGAAAAAGATGCTAAACTATATGTATCTGATTCCCATAAATTCAGTTATTATATAGCAAAAAATTTTTCATGTGATAATATATACTCCTTTGATGCCCATACTGATCTAGGCTATGGTGGCTTAGCATCTCTTAAATTTGAAGTAAACTGTGGCAACTGGCTAGGGAAACTTTTTGATGATGCCATAATAAAAACCGCCTACATCCTTTTAAGCCCTTTTTCTTTTGAAAATAGTAGCCAATTTAAAGAAATAAACAACAAATTCGATATAAGATATATAGATACAGATGATATATATAACCTACCAAATATCTCCATTATACATATTGCTCGTTCTGGAGCTTGGACACCCCCTTGGCTAGATCACGATTTTTTTCAATTGATTGATAGCTTTGATAGACCTTATAAAGTATTGGATCTTAAACATAGATACTGGAACCCTAAGGGTATATCATTAGCAGATATACTGCCTAATATAGTGTAATAGAAGGAACTATATTTTCAAAGAAAAACACCTATTACAGGTGTTTAAAAATATAAAAACTATATATTTTTGTAACATAAATACCAATCTATACAACAATATCCTTCTTCACCACTTACCCTTCTTAATAGCTCCTCGTAGGTTTGTGGTGCAGGTACTACCACTGGATCCCCTGGAAGCCAATCTGCTGGTGTAGCTACGCTTTCTCTATCTACAGTCTGTAATGCAGTAAGAAGCCTAATTATCTCTGGAATATATCTTCCAGTAGACAATGGATATACGAGAATAGCCCTTATAATTTGCCTTTCATCTATAATGAATACATTTCTTACTGTGCTATTAGTACTAACATTCGGGGCAATCATACCATACATATTAGCTATACTCATATCTTTATCAGCTATAATTGGAAAAGGAATATGAATCCCAGTATTTTGGTATATATTATAAACCCAAGCTAAATGTGAAGGATTTCCATCTAAACTTATACCTATTAATTGAGTATTTCTTTCCAAGAAAGAATTATATTGCTCTGCAAAAGCAATAAACTCAGTAGTTCATACAGGTGTAAAATCTCCTGGATGAGAAAAGAGTACCACCCATTTCCCCATATAATCGGATAATCTTAAAGGGCCAAAGGTAGATTGAGCCTGAAAATCTGGAGCCTTCATACCTAAAGTCAAACATCTATTTTCATTCATTGTTTTCACCACCATAATATATTGTTTAATATATTATATTAGTTTGAACATAATAAGGTGAAAACATCTCTTAAAAGATCTAACTACCCTGTTCTATACCCTATATTCTCCTACTTGAATCCTTAAGATGGTATAGCTTTTTATGTAAAAAAATAAATTCTATCTATGGATATAAAAACTATTAAGATTATCTATATTATAGCCTATTTCATATAGTTCTCCTTTAATGTCTTCCCTTTTCCATATGGGAATATCGTCTGTTCCAGATATTAAATAATTGCCCTTATACTCTGCATTTATAGCTTTAAAAAATAAATCTATAGTAGGAACAATAGCTTGAAAATGCCCTTGAGAATAACTAGCTCCTCCAACAGCTAAAAATATCCCAACCCTTTTAAAATGCCTTTTATAATCTTTTCCTAATTGATACTTAATAGACCAGTATTTTTGGCACCTATCTATTAGGTTTTTTGTGATTCCATTTACCGTATTAAAATATAGGGGAGAAGCCAATATAAAAATATCGCTATTGTCAATATAATCATATATTTTTACCATATCGTCTTTTATAATACATTCCCCTTTAGTGCCACAATAATTACAGCCAGTACAAGGGGAAATATTTTCTCTAGAAATATAAATCTTATTTATATCATGTCCCTTCTCCTCTGCACCTTTGAGCACTAAATCTAATAATATATTGGTATTTTTATTTATCCTTGAGCTTCCCATTAAAGCTAATATTTTTCTCATAGTTTTTCCTTCTCCTTTTCTATATAATAATATACTCCCTTAATTTATTATACATTACTATGCTACTCTAGAAAATAATTTAATACCATTATATAATATATATAATTAATGATGAGAGAAAGAAAATAATGTGTAGTAGATTTTCATTAGATACAGATATAGATCGTTTATTATTACGTTATAATGCATTAAGAAAAATTATGGTTGAATAAAAATATTAAAAATCCAATAATATTAAAAGAACTATTAAAATCTTATGACCATAGTTTAATAATAGAATAAACTATGGTCATATAGTCTAAATTACATAT
>Ga0116175_1002716_pt1 | contig 10467 bp, 10 predicted proteins | sample AD_UKC125_MetaG_FD_89802 | JGI IMG/M metagenome (GOLD analysis project Ga0116175, IMG submission 89802) | Active sludge microbial communities of municipal wastewater-treating anaerobic digesters from USA - AD_UKC125_MetaG | ecosystem: Engineered > Bioreactor > Anaerobic > Digestate | place: USA... | reverse complement strand
TATTGTCAACCACAAAATTGCCCAAAAACTGATTGAGAAACTATCTATGACAACCATTGCGGAAAGCTTAGCAGTATCCACCTCTACGGTCAATCGTAAACTAAAAGAATTTCAGTTCAAGACAGACCTGAACTGACTTCCAACCAATATGAGCTGGGATGAATATAGCTTCCAGAAGGAAAAAATGAGCTTCATTGCTCAGGATTTTGACTCGCTTACTATCTTAGCTATTCTAGATGGACGGACTCAAGCAACCATTCGTAATCACTTCCTCCGCTATTCCAGACAGGTTAGAAACCGCGTCAAAGTCATTAAACGCAATTCCCTTGGTTTCAGGAACTTTGAAAACTTTAAATTAAGAATTCTCATTGCTTTGAATATAAAAATGGAGAGAACCAACTTGGTCCTCTCCAGGTTATGACTTTTCATCAACCCACTACAGTTGACAAAGAGCCCATAAGAAAAGCGAGTTTCACTAAGAAACCCGCTCTTTTATTATCCAATTTTTGTAATATTGGTTGCTTGAAGACCACGTTGGCCTTGCTCCACTTCAAAATTCACTTTTTGACCATCTTCCAAAGATTTGAAACCATTAGACTGAATTTCAGAAAAGTGTGCAAATACATCTGGTCCATTTTCTTGTGAAATAAAACCAAATCCTTTTTCTGCATTAAACCATTTGACTGTACCTTGTACCATTTTTGTTACCTCTTTTTATTTATTTGTAAAACGAATCAAGAGAAAAACAAAAGATGAAACTGATACTTAAACTCTAAACTTATTTACATTATCCATTTTAACAGGATAATCATCATTTGTCAACAATAAAGGTTGATCATTTGATAAACTTCATCATTTCACTTCCACGGATTATAAAATCTCCCCTGATTTGCAATAAAGAGGGTAATGGTAATGCCTATGAGGAAGAAAATGATAATTAAGACGATGTAATCCATTTGTTTCAGAGGCTGGTAGGTGTACCAGGTTCTCTTTTTATTTTTTCCAAAGCGCCGTAATTCCATGGCAGTTGATATGGTATCAATTCGTTCCAAAGAACTGAAAATCAATGGGATTACAAGTGATAGATTCCCTTTTATCCGATCCACTAATCTCCCTTTTTTAGACAACTCTAGACCCCGTGCCTCTTGAGACATCCGAATCGTATAAAATTCTTCTTGGATATCTGGAATATACCGCATAGTCAGACTTACTGCATAAGCGACTTTATATGAAACCCCAATTTTATTCAAACTTGATGCAAACTGACCGGGATGAGTGGTCATTAAAAAAATCAAGGCAACAGGAACAGTACAAAAATATTTCAATAACAAATTGAGCAGATAAAATAGTTGCTGACTCGTAATAGAATAAGTCCCAATCCCCGACCACAAAACGGTCTCTGCTCCATATAAAGTCACACCATAAGTTGGGGCAAATAGATACACCATCAATGCGTTCAGCAAGGCAAATACTGTTGTAAACAAGAGAACAAAGGAAACATCCCGATAACGAATGCCCGATAATTTAAACAGGCTGAGGGAAAACACGGCAATGCATAAAATAAGACGAGTATCGTAGGTAACCATCGCAACGACGGAAAATGCTAGAAAGAACAATAATTTACTGACCGCTGAAAGATTGTAGATAAAACCTTGTCCATTACGATAACCAATTAATGACTGGCGATTCATCAGTTCCTCCTCTCTTCTTGCATATAAAACATCGTCAACTCTAAAGGATTCACTCTAAGACGTTCTGCCAAATGGAATATAGAGGTTTCTTTCAAACTGGCCTGTTCTATCACAGCAACATCTGATAATATTTCTGCTGGACTAGCATCTTCAATAATCTGCCCATCCACCACTACAACTGCTCTGTCTGAATAATCCAGCATGAGTTGCATATCATGGGTAATCATGACAATGGTATGCCCTTTAGCATTTAATTGGTCCAAAAAATCCATCATTTCTCGATAATGTCGCTGATCCTGCCCGGCTGTCGGCTCATCCAGTAGAATGATTTCCGGATTGAGAACCAAGATAGAAGCAATCGTCACCCTTTTTTTCTGACCATAGGAAAGTGCCGATATAGGCCATTTACGGAATGGGTATAAACCACAAACTTCTAATATATTGAGAACGCGCTGTTCAACTACTTCCTCATCTACTCCACGCAAACGGAGGCCAAGTGCCACCTCATCAAAAATCATATTTTGACTTATCATCTGGTTAGGATTTTGAAGAACATATCCAATACGCCCCGCACGCTCTTTAATAGAATCATCCTGAATAGATTGACCATTCCAAAGAAGTTCTCCCTCTGGCCGAATAAAGCCACAAAGTGCCTTGGCTAAGGTAGATTTGCCAGCACCATTCTTTCCGACAATTGCCAACCGCTCACCCTTATGAATGGTAAGGTTAATATCTTTTAACACCTGCTTCTCTGGATAGGAAAAATGTAGATGGTTTGTTTCTAATAATACTTCCTCTGACTCACTTTCAAAATGCAAAGCTGGTAGTTGACCAACAGTCAAGGATGCTACATCAACCTCCCATACTGAAGCAAGATGCTCTGCGTCTTCAATTGGATAACCCAACGCTCGAAGAGTAGAAATATAGAGAGGTTCACGTATCCCATTTTCTTGTAACAAGGAAGTCTTCAATAATTGATCTGGGTTTCCGTTAAATAAAATTTGACCATCATTTATCAATACCACTCGATCTACATGACGGTACAAGACATCTTCTAAACGATGTTCAATAATAATCGTTGTGGTGCCTTCTTGTCGATGCAGTCGATCAATCAAATCAATCGTATCCTGACCTGATTTAGGATCCAAATTAGCAAGTGGTTCATCAAACAATAAAATAGGGCTCTCATCTATTAACACTCCAGCTAAACTGACACGTTGCTTTTGACCTCCAGATAAATCTTGTGGCCGATGGGCCAATAAGTCTGTAAGTGACAGTTTTTCTGCCCAATCCCCTATTTTTTGATGCATGACCTGTTGACTTTCCATATCGTTTTCTAGGGCAAAGGCAAGATCTTCTGCAACCGACAAACCAACAAACTGTCCATCTGTATCTTGAAGAACTGTTGATACTAGTAAAGATTTATCATAAACTGATAAATCAAAAGCCTCCTGACCATCCAAAATCAGGCTCCCACTGCGTTCTCCCTTATAAATGTTGGGAATAATGCCATTGAGACACTGCCCTAACGTTGACTTTCCGGAGCCAGAAGGTCCAATGATTAAGACTTTCTCCCCTTGATAAATGGATAGTTGAATATCCTTTAAAGTTGGCTCCTGCTGTGCCTGATATTTAAATGTAAAATCTTTAAATTCAATGATTTTTTTCATAGAACCATTATAACGTAAATTGGCTTTGAAAAAAAGGAAGAATCACTAGATTCCACCTTTGTGAAGATGTTCTGTCAATATTTCTCAATCAGAAATGTCATTTATAATAAAAATTGCACTGATTTCTCAATGCAATTTTTTTAAGCATTTACAGGCGCCAAACTCTCCCCGATTGCTTCCAATCGTTCTGCCCATTCCTGTCGTGTCAAACCATTTTCAACAATGTAGCGGTTATGCTCATGAGCACGACATTCAGCTGAACAGCCACGAACAAACTTGTGCTCATTTTCTTCCGATGTCAAAATACGACGGTTACAGAATGGATTGCCACAGTTGACATAGCGCTCACATGGTGTGCCATCGAACCAGTCCTTACCAACGACAACTGGGTTAACATGGTTAACATCAACCACAATACGCTCGTCAAAGACGTACATCTTACCATCCCACAATTCGCCACGAACTTCTGGGTCTTTACCATAGGTTGCGATACCACCGTGAAGCTGACCGACATTCTTGTAACCTTCACGAACCATCCAGCCTGAGAATTTCTCACAGCGAACACCACCAGTACAGTATACAACTACGCGCTTGTCCATGAATTTCTCTTTGTTATCACGGACCCATTGTGGCAATTCACGGAAGTTGCGGATGTCTGGGCGGATCGCACCTCGGAAATGCCCTAGGTCGTACTCGTAGTCATTACGCGTATCCAAAACAACTGTATCTTCATCCAAGAGAGCTTCTTTGAACTCTTTTGGTGACAAGTAGGCACCTGTTGTTACAAGTGGATCTATATCGTTGTCAAAGTCGTTGTCTTCCAAACCAAGATGAACAATTTCTTTTTTATAACGAACAAAAATTTTCTTGAAAGCTTGCTCATTTTCTTCGTCAATCTTAAACCACAAGTCGCTGAACAATGGGTTTGCATGAACATAGTCCATGTATTTTTGTGTTGTTTCATAATCACCAGAGACAGTACCGTTGATTCCCTCATCAGCAATCAAGATACGTCCTTTGAGTCCGATAGACTTACAGAAAGCTAGATGCTCAGCAGCAAAGGCTTCCGCATTTTCAATTGGGATATATTTATAATAAAGTAATACACGAATGTCTTTTGACATAATTTCTCCTTCTCAATCTTTGCAATAGATTATAAAACTCTATCATTTCTAATAAATGACTCTCTAAGATTATATCGTGTACCAGTCAATATTACAAAAATCTGAACTGAAACCTGTTTTGATACAACAAAAAACTATATTGATATTTCACAACGAAAAAATGAACTGTTTTGTAACAGCTCATCCTATTTTATTAGTCTTTTGATAGGCTACCAGATTTTACTTGTGTTCTCGCATACACAACCAATAAAATCGTACCTGCAATAGCAACAGTAACACTATTTGCAATGCCCGCAACTAAACCTTGTACAAAAACTTTATTAGCAGGTTCGCTATAAATAACGATGTCTAGTACTGGAGCAATGATACCCCAAGAAACAATGTTTGCCACAATCTGGAAGACATTGAACACAAGGATGTCTTTGCCTTCAAAAATTCCTTCTTGGATACGAAGACGACTTTTTGCTACACCCACAACAAGCCCAAATACACCTGAAGCTAAAATCCAAGACCACCATGGACCATACTGAATAGAGTCTTTAAGAGCATGACCAATAAATCCAACAAAGAATCCAACAACAGGACCAAAAAGAATGGATAGAAGAGCCTGAACAGCATATTGAAGCTGGATGCTCGTATTTGGTACAAAGGTTGGAATATTGATTACCAAGCCAATTACAACGAAAAGAGCAGCACCAATCCCAGTTGCAACAACAGTTTTAATTGAATTATTTTTCATTATAAGTCTCCTTGTAAAATAAAGTAATTAATTGACAATACGTCTAATTTCAATATGCCAGTTCTGACCGACACCGACATTATAAGCTTTGGCGAACGATCCTTGATTAATTGCAAGTCCAACACGATAAAGTGAGTTGATATAGAGCAAGGGTTGACCTATGCGCACATCCGCAAATGATTTTCCATATGTTACCTGATTCTGGTAGACAAGCATATCATTATTGTAAATCGTTACCTCGAAGCGATCTCCAAATTCTGGCAAAAGAGTATAAAACTCTTCACGAGTGACTGATGTCCAAAGAGATCCAAATCTAACATCAAGAATATCAATAGCACCTTTGACAAAATCAGAACCGACTTCTGTTTCTACAGTTGGGATCTCGACAATATGTTCCACACTAAGTTCTGGTCCAACTTCTTCGAAACTAATATGCCCTGACGCTAATTTTGCACCCGTATAAGCATAAACATCTCGTCCATGGAACGTATAAGAATGCTCGGTATTCGCACGACGATTAGCGACTTCTGAGATTTCCCTAACAGCTTTTATCCCAACATGTTTCTTAATAAAAGATAGGGTTCCATTATCTGGTGTGACAATATACTGATTTTTATTAGTTAGGGCAACAACGCTTTTTCTCTTGGAGCCCACACCTGGATCAACAACCGAAACAAAAGTTGTTCCCTCCGGCCAGTATTCCACTGTCTGGAAGAGACGATATGAGCCCTCAAAAATATTGTAGGGAGTAATATAGTGCGTCAGATTGTGAACAACAAGATCTCTTGATTCTTGAAGTGCTACACCAATCATAGCTGATACCGCACCATCAACTAATCCAAAATCTGATTGTAAAACAAGTAAGTTATTTGACATTCTTCCTCCTTATATTACTACCGTTCTATCATAACAGAAAAACCATAACCGTTCAAATAGATATTTTTAAAGACCTGTTATAGTCTATATTTATATCAAATACCTAATTCTATCAATTTTTCTCAAATTCACAAAGAATACTGCCTACCGTCAGTTCCAATCTACAACCTTCTAATAAAAATGACTGTCCCCCGGACTTTTGAGTATAAAGAAAACTGCCTGCCGGCAGTTCCAATCTCCAACCTTCTAGGACGTCCCACGTCCTAGAACCCATCTACATTCGTGTAGATTTTTTGTACATCTTCGTCGTCTTCGAGGGCGTCGTAGAGTTTTTCAAATGTTGCGAGGTCATCACCTTCAAGTGATACCTCTGATTGTGGGATCATTTCAAGTTCAGTCACGTTAAACTCTTGGATTCCAGATTCTTTAAGTGCAACGATGGCCTTGTGCAAATCAGTTGGTGCTGTATAGACAGTGATTGCTCCGTCTTCTGCTTCTACATCATCGACTTCAACATCTGCTTCAAGAAGCAATTCGAAGATGGCATCTGCATCATCACCAGCAAAAACTACAACACCTTTTTTATCAAACATGAATGATACTGAACCAGATGCACCCATGTTCCCACCGTTTTTACCAAAGGCAGAGCGAACATTAGCAGCTGTACGGTTTACATTTGAAGTAAGTGTATCAACAATTAACATTGAACCATTTGGTCCAAAACCTTCGTAACGCCCTTCCACGAAGGTTTCGTCAGTATTCCCTTTTGCCTTGTCGATGGCTTTATCAATAATATGTTTTGGAACCTGCGCTTGCTTAGCACGGTCGATAACGAATTTCAGCTCTGAGTTTGTTTCTGGATCTGGGTCACCCTTTTTCGCTGCTACATAGATTTCAACACCAAATTTGGCGTAAACTTTTGAGTTAGCACCGTCTTTTGCGGTTTTCTTGGCTACAATATTGGCCCATTTACGTCCCATGGGGAACCTCCTACATTTTATAAAATCGCTTTATTATACCACAAATAACAAGGATTGAGAAGATTTTTTAAAATTGAAAGACAAGCTCAAAATGAACTTGTCTCTCAATTCTTATAATTCTACAGTTGCAACTTGACTATCTTTACTTACTTGTCCAAGGTTTACAAGACTAACAGATTTAATTTCTGCAGAATTTGTAAAGGCTACTACAATTGTTGTTTCACGGTCAGCTGAACGGATAGCATCCAAATCTGCTACAAGGAGTAAGTCACCAGCTTGAACATGTTGTCCATCTGCCACCTTTGTTGAGAATGGTGCCCCATTAAGCGCAACAGTGTCTAATCCAACGTGTACCAAAACTTCTACACCCTGGTCTGACAAAATGCCGACAGCATGTTTTGTAGGGAAAACACTGGTTACAGTACCAGAAACTGGTGCGTAGACATTGCCATTTACAGGCTCAACTGCATACCCATCACCCATCATTTTTTGTGCAAAAACAGGGTCTTTCACTTCAGTAATAGATACAGCTTGTCCATCTGCTACTGAGTAAACAGCTTCAGTGATTCCTTTGAACTTAGTTTCAGATGTCGCTGTATTAGTAGAAACCACTTCTGTACGAGGAATTGCAACACCAGATTCTAATAAATCCTGAATGTCTGATTTGAGAACATCTGCTTTTGGTCCATAGACAGCTTGAACACCTGAATCTTTGATAATTAAGCCCATAGCACCAGCCTGTTTCCAAGCATTCTCATCTCCGACTTGTGCAACATCCTTCACACTAACACGAAGACGAGTCATACAAGCATCAACTTCTTCAATATTATCACGGCCACCAAGTAGGTTGATAATTTGCACCACTTGTGAATTTGCATTCGCAGTATCTACATTTGAGTTAGAAACTACATCTGTTGTCTCAGTATCATAGTTACCATTACGTCCTGCTGTTGCTAGATTAAATTTCTTAATCATAAAGTTAGCAATGAAGTACATAAGAACAGCAAAGAGTACTGATACCCAGATAAAGTTTACAAGGTCCATACCGATGCCGGCTTTAATAGCCATTGGTGTACGAGTAAGGAATTCAATATTACCAAAAGAATGCACACGTAAATTAACAACATCGGCCATCGCAAAAGCAGCACCTTGTACGAATGCATAGACTAGATAAAGAGGCATAGCTGCAAACATGAACATGAATTCAATTGGCTCTGTTACACCTGTCAAGAATACAGCTAAAGCAGATGAAATAAACATCCCTTTATACTTATGTTTCTTGTCTTCGTCAACATTACGATACATCGCGTAAGTTAAGCCCATCAAAATCCCTGAAGAACCAATCATTTGACCAACTTTGAAACGAGCTGGTGTGATGCTTGCAAAAAGATCATTGTATTGAGTCATATCGCCAGCATCTTTTAGATTAATCAAGTCTGTAACCCAAGCCAACCAAAGTGGATCTTGTCCAAATACTTGTGTACCCGCTTGTGCACCTGTCAAGATGTCATAAGTACCACCTAGTGATGTATAGTTCATCGGAATAGTCAACATATGGTGAAGACCAAATGGAAGAAGCAAACGTTCCAAGGTACCATAAACGAATGGTGCTAAGATTGGTGCTGTATCCTGTGAACTTGCAATCCATTTACCGAAGCTGTTGATTCCTGTTTGAACAACTGGCCAGAAAATCGCTAAACAGAGTGCCACCAAAATTGAACGATAAATAACAACAAATGGTACAAAACGTTTTCCATTAAAGAATGTTAATGCATCTGGTAATTTACGATAGTTGTAGTATTTATTATATGCTGTAGCACCCACAAAACCAGCAATAATACCAACGAAAACACCCATATTAAGAGCTGGTTGTCCTAAGATGTTTACAAAGTAACCTGAAACAGGAATTTCAGTACCAAAAACAGTTGTTACTGTTGCAGCAGCATCAGCGAGCATATCCGTTGTCACACCGAAAAAGTGACCTGTAATCAAGTTAATCAATATGAAGGCTAGACCTGCCGAGAATGCACCGCCAGCTTTTTCTTTAGCCCAGCTACCACCGATTGCTAAAGCAAAAAGCAAGTGTAAATTCCCAATAATACCCCAACCAATTTGGGCAATAATATTCCCAATACGAATCAATAATTCTGACTCAGGACTGATCAATGGGATAGAGTTCCCAATAGAAACCATGAGACCTGCTGCAGGCATAACTGCAATCACGACCATCAAACACTTACCGAATTTTTGCCAAAATTCGAAACTAAGAAATTTTTTCATTTTTTCTCCTTTATTTTTCGGCCTTACGCCATTTATACACTAAATTCAACTTCCACACCAAAATGGTCTGAAATGATAGGACGGTTATGTCCGTTAAAGATAACCTTACTTGTAAAAACTGTTTTTTCTTGGTTGAAAAAAACATAGTCTAACCGTTTCTCTTGGCTATGACCTGCCCAACCATCAATTGCTTTTTCAGCAGTTATTCCTTTATCTTTTTCTAGCGCTAACTCGTAGGTATCATGGAGCCCAAGATTCTTGATTGCATCGTAGGCATCCCGGTCTGAGATTGCATCAGTATTAAAATCCCCCATCAGAATTTTAAACCGCTGATGACCCGTACGTTCGACAATTGTTCGAATATTGTCCAGCTGATCCTCTTCTTCACTACCTGGTAAATTAATATGACACGAATAGATATCAATTAACTGGTCTTGATAGAAAACTGTCAACCCCATAATTTTTCGAGATAAGATAGAATGAATACTTTTATTTTGACTGCAATAAAATGAATCAGCCTCATAGACAGGGAGCTTCGTCAAAAAGGCAATCCCTTCCTCATAACGATCATAGCCAATGTGAGAATGACTCCAATGATAGGAATAATCAAACTGCCCAAGATTTCTTAATTTTTCTAATAAAATCAAGCCATAATTATCCATCTTCAATTCTCTTGTGACGAATTTAGAAGCTATAAGCTGATTAACCTCCTGAAGAGCAATGACATCATAAGCCTTTTCGGCAATTGTTTGAGCTAAAATATCTAGTTTTTCATCCTGATTTTCTTCTAACCAAGCATGGACATTTACTGTCAGTAATTTCATGACTCTCCTTTCCTAGAGAACACGTAACCGTTTTCTTTATATGCATAGTATAGCGTAAACGTTTGCATTAGTCAATAGCTTTTCCGTAAATTTTTAAACTTTTACGTAAATTTTTAAACTTTTACGTAAAAGTTAATAAAGGTAGTAAAAATACAGCTGTATTTCCCAATTCTAAGCCTTTTATGGTACACTAATGAATAGAAAGATGGAAATACAATGAGTAAATATAAGAAAGTTTATCAAGATATCAAGAAAAAGATAGAGTATCAAGTCTGGTCAACAG
>Ga0116175_1002711_pt1 | contig 10477 bp, 5 predicted proteins | sample AD_UKC125_MetaG_FD_89802 | JGI IMG/M metagenome (GOLD analysis project Ga0116175, IMG submission 89802) | Active sludge microbial communities of municipal wastewater-treating anaerobic digesters from USA - AD_UKC125_MetaG | ecosystem: Engineered > Bioreactor > Anaerobic > Digestate | place: USA... | reverse complement strand
TCGGTGCGCTGGCCGTAGACGTCCCAGCCGGTGTGCAATTTGCGGACCTGCTTGTCGGACAGGCCGGCCCGGCTGTCCGAACCGACCACGAGGAACGTCAGCGGTTCCCCGGCCGCCGGTGCCGGGCGGTCCTCGCCGAACGCGTCGATGCGTTGGACCTGCCCCGCATAGTGACGCACCGTGGCCCAGGCCGCGCCACTTCCGAGCAGGATGACAGCAGCGAAAACAGTGGCGATCACGCGCGTGTAGCGCTGAAACTGCACGTGGTGAACCCTTTCCTTCAAGCGGATTCCACGGTAACCAGCGATCCGGCCGATCCCGGGGACCCGCAACTCGCGCGTGTCTGCGTTCGAAACCTGGCCGCCAGCTGGGTCTGCCGCCTCGACACGCCGCACCTGTCGGAGTTAACCCGGCGTGTTGCCTCGTCAGTGGCCAGGTTTCGAACGCCGCCGGGCGCAGCGACCCGGGCCAGCGCCGCGTAGCCTGGCACCGATGAACACCGAACTCCCCGGCGTGGCCGTCATCATGCCGGTGCTCAACGAGGAACTGCACCTCGCCGAGTCGGTGGCGGCGATCACGGGGCAGGACTACCCGGGCGACCTGCAGATCGCGCTGGCGCTGGGGCCGTCGACCGATGGCACCGATGAGGTCGCCGCCGCGCTTGCTGCCGGCGATCCGCGGATCGTGCTCGTTCCGAACCCGAGCGGGCGTACCCCGGCCGCACTCAATGCCGCGCTGGCGGCCACCAGTCATCCGGTCGTGGTCCGCGTGGACGGCCATGCGCTGCTGCCGCCGGACTACGTCAGCACAGCGGTTGCGGTCCTGGAACGCACCGGAGCCGACAACGTAGGCGGGGTCATGGCAGCGGAGGGCACGACAGCGTTCGAACGGGCCGTCGCCTGTGCGATGCGGTCGCCGCTCGGGGTAGGCGCGGCGTCGTTCCACACCGGCGGTGAGGAGGGCGAAGCGCCCACCGTCTACCTCGGGGCCTTCCGGCGGGCGGCGATCGAGCGGGTCGGGGGCTACGACGAGGCCTACGTGCGCGCGCAGGACTGGGAGATGAACCACCGGATCCGGCAGACCGGCGGACTGGTCTGGTTCACCCCGCGGATGCAGGTCATCTACCGGCCCCGGCCGACGGTCAAAGCCCTGGCCAAGCAGTACTTCCATTACGGCCGATGGCGCCGCGAGATCGTGCGTCAGCACCGTACCGTCAGTCCGCGGTATCTGGCACCGCCCGTGGCCCTGACCGCGGTCGCAACCGGGTTGGCAGGGGCCACAGTGGCCGCAGTGACCGGGCACAAGCGCGCCTGGCTTGGTCTGCTCCCGGCGACCAGCTATCTCGTCTTGATCGCCGTCGGCTCGGCCGCGATCAGTCGTCAGCAGCCGGCGGCGGTGCGAGCCCGGGTGCCGGTCGCGCTGGTCACGATGCACATGAGCTGGGGGGCCGGATTCCTCACCAGCCCCGGAGATCTGCGGACGTGACGATCACAGCGATCATCTGCGCCTTCGGGGATCAGCCGTACTTGGCCGACGCAGTGACGGCGCTACAGGCTAGTCGCGCAGTAGATCCGGACATCATCGTCGTGGACAACGGCAGTCCACAGGCGAAGGACCTGACCGGTGTGACAGTTCTCGATCCCGGCCGCAACACCGGCTTCGCGGGTGGATGCAACCTCGCAGCGCGGGCGGCGCAAGGGCAGACCCTGGTCTTCGTCAACAGTGACGCGCTGGTCGATCCGGACTGTCTTGCTCACCTGCAACGTGCCGCAGCCGAGGGAGACCTGGTCGGCGCCACGATCCTGCTGGCCGACGGTTCGGGCGTGAACAGCTGGGGGAACCCCGTGCATCTGCTCGGATTCTCGTGGGCCGGCGGGTACGGACAACCGGAGACGGCCGCTGCTGACGGCAACGTCGCCAGCGTGTCCGGTGCGGTGTTCGCAGTCCGCCGGGACGTCTACTGGGAACTCGGGGGCATGGATGAGCAGTACTTCGCCTACGGCGAGGACGTCGATCTTTCGCTGCGAACACTGCTGGCCGGCCGTGCTGTACGCGTGATTCCGCAGGCGCTGGCCAGGCATCATTACGACTTTTCGCGCAACCCGAACAAGATGTACCTGCTGGAGCGCAACCGGCTGATCACCGTGCTTACCACCTACCGAGGGGGCACTCTGCTCGCGCTGGCGCCACTGGCGGTGGCTGCCGAAGGCGCGATTGCCTTGCGCAGCGCCCGGGAGGGATGGTGGCGGGAGAAGGTCGCCGGCTGGCGCTGGCTGGCCGGGCATCGAAGGTACCTGCGCCAGCGCCGCAACCGGATCCAGGGCACCCGCCGGTGCGACGACGCCGATCTGCTGGCGCATCTGAGCGTCGATCTGGATCCGCCGTCCCGATTCGGCATGTCTGTGCCGCCTGCCTACCGGCGGCTCATCGTGGGCTATTGGAACGCCGTGGGTGCCCGGATCGCGCGAGTGGCTGGGGGCGGTAAGCAACCACGGTTGTGAGACTCCGGCGCAGGTGTGAGCGATGGGAGCGGCCGTCTACATCTCCCAGCCGCATGGGCGCGGTTGTCCACGCTCTGCGTCGGCGCCGGATCGCCAGACTCGGAGGCTGATTGCGTGCCCGCCGACTACCCTGGCATTAGGGGTGGTTGCTCACGGACGTACACCGAATGTCCGTGGCGGGGCAAGCGAAGGTGGTGACCTTCCATCATGACCAGCGGCAGGCCGGATATGGCGATGAGTGAGGCCGGGGGTGTGCCCGAGGAACTTGAGTACCCCGCCGAGATCGATCTTCCGATCACTGACACTGCTGGAGCCATCCCGGGCCGGAACGCGGCACTTCAGCCCGAACGTCTCTTGTATGCCGTGCGCAGCGATGACGGCTGGGCCGACGTCACGGCAGGACAGTTCAACGAGCGGGTGTGTGCGGTGGCCAAGGGTCTGGTGGCGCGCGGGATCACGCCCGGATCGCCGGTGGCCATTCTGTCGGCCACCCGTTACGAGTGGACCGTTCTGGACTTCGCGTTGTGGCGGATCGGCGCGTTCGCAGTGCCGATCTACGACTCGTCGTCGGCCGAACAGATCGCCTGGATCCTGACCGACAGCGCGGCGGTTGCGGTGATCGTCGAGGATCAGGCGGGTGTGCAACGGGTGCGCGAGGCGGTGCCGGAGCCACCGCCGCTGTGGAGCATGGAAGACGAGCTGCTGGATGGCCTGGCCGAGGAAGGGGTCGGCGTCTCAGATGCTCAATTGGACGCGCAGCTGGCCGAAGCGAGACCGCAGGACCCGGCCACGATCGTCTATACCTCGGGCACGACGGGCCGGCCGAAGGGTTGCGTCATCACGCACGCGAACCTGCTGTTCGTCGTGCGCACTCTCGTGGCCACGACACAGCCGGTGGTCAGCGAGTCAGCTGCGAAAACGGTGTTGTTCCTGCCGCTGGCGCATGTGCTCGGCCGCGGCGCGCAGGTCTACTGCGCGGAGGGCGGGATGCAGGTGGCGCATTGCCCAGCGCCCAAACAATTGCCCGCCGACATGCTCAGCGTGCGGCCGACGTTCCTGGTCGGCGTGCCGCGGATCTTCGAGAAGATCTTCAACGCCTCTCAGCAGAAAGCCCACGCAGAGGGCAAGGGCCGCATCTTCGAGCGCGCCGCGAAGGTGGCCATCGAGTACGGACGCGCGAGCAGGACGGGCAAGCCGTCGCTGCGGCTTCGCGCCGAACACGCCATCTTTGACCGGCTGGTCTACGGGAAACTGCGCGCGGCGATGGGTGACCGGCTGCACTTCGCCATCACCGGAGGCGCCAGCCTCGGCGAGCGGCTCGGGTACTTCTACGCGGGCATAGGGCTCACGGTCATGGAGGGCTACGGGCTGACCGAGACCACCGCCTCCGCAACGTTCAACAGAGCGGAGAATCCGCGGATCGGCACCGTCGGACAGCCGATGCCGGGCACAGCGGTCCGGATCGACGAAGACGGCGAGATTCTGGTGCGCGGGCCACAGGTCATGGCTGGTTATCACAACAGCCGGGCAGCCACCGACGAGGTGATCGACAACGAGGGCTGGTTCCGCACCGGCGACATGGGCGCTCTCGATGCGGAGGGCTTCCTGCGGATCACCGGGCGCAAGAAGGAGATCATCGTGACGGCCGGCGGCAAGAACGTGGCACCGTCGGTCCTGGAAGATCGCATGCAGGCGCACAACCTGATCGGTCCCACGATGGTCGTGGGCGAAGGGCGGCCGTTCATCGGCGCGCTGATCACACTGGATCCCGACGCACTGGCGGTTTGGGCGCGCCAGCACGGCAAGCAGGGCACCACGCCGGCCGGCCTGCACGACGACCCCGACCTGCGGGCACTGGTGCAGGCGGCCGTCGATGATGCCAACGCCGCTGTGTCCAAAGCGGAGTCGATCCGGTCCTGGCGGCTGCTCGACGCGTCCTTCACAGAGAACTCGGGGCACCTCACGCCCACCCAGAAACTCAAGCGCAACGTCGTAGCCGGGGACTACGCGGAGGAGATCGACGCGATCTACGGATCGCCCCATCCCTGAGCACGGGGCGAGGTTCGCCCTAGCGATGCCTGATCGGGGGATACAGTCGGGTCGATGGGGCTCAGTGTTGTCGTCGCCTGCCATGACGTGGCGGAGTTCTTGCCCGCATGCCTGGATTCATTGCTCGCCCAGCAGGTCCCCCCGGACCAGGTCATCCTGGTCGACGACGGGTCCACCGACGCCACCTCCGCGATCTGTGCCGAGTATGCGCAAGCGCACGCGGGCTGGCAGGTCGTGACCGGACCGGGCAGCGGGCCCGGCGGAGCGCGCACCCTCGGCCTGGAGCACGTGACGCACGAGTACCTCGCGTTCGTCGACGGGGACGATGTCGTGCCGGAGGACGGCTTCCGGATTCTGCTCAGTTCGCTGCGCCGCACCGGTTCGGATATCGCCTGCGGCGACGTGCTGCGCTACGACGGCGCGCAACTGACTCCCAGCGGTCCACATCGCAACGCCATCCTGGCCACGAAGCTGCGCACGACGATCCACAAAACGCCGTCGCTGATCTACGACACCACGTCCTGGAACAAGGTCTTCCGGACTCAGTTCTGGCGCGATGCGGGACTGCACTTCGCCGCGAACGTCACGTACGAGGATCTGCCGGTTATGGTGGCTGCCCACGCACGCGCCCGCTCGGTGGACGTGCTCAAGGCGCCGGTCTACTGGTGGCGGCGGCGGATCGACTCCGACGCCTCGATCACCCAGCGGCGCGGCGAGCTCGGCAACCTGCGCGACCGCATGAACGCCATCGACGCCGTGGAGGCGCTGACCGCTGACGACGAGTACCTCAAGCGCATCCATGACCGCAAGGTGCTCACGTTCGACATTCCGCTGTACCAGCCGTTCTACGCCGGCGCCGACCCGCAGTATCAGCAGTTGTTCATGGAACGGGTGGGCGCGCTCGTGCGGCGCACGCTTCCGGACGTGTTGCTGGAACTGCCGCCCCGTGACCGGGTCCGCTACCACCTGATCGAGCAGGGCGACCGCGACCGGCTGCTGGAGTTCCTGGAGTTCGAGCGGGATCCCTACGCCATCCGCAAGACCGTTCCCGGTGACGGTGTGACCTACGCGGCACTGCCATTCCTGGGCGAACCGGGTTTCCCCGACGAGTTGTACATCTGGGGCAAGGCGCAGCCCGTCGTGTCAGAGGTGGAGAGTGTCGCGTGGACCAAGGAGGGCCTGGCCGTCACGGGCTACGCCTACCTCGAGGGGATCGACTCCGGAGGTCCCGAGCAGCGCAAACTCAGCGTGCGGTTGCTGGGCGGCGAGGAGCCGGTTGGATTGCCGGTCAAGTGGATCCAGCGCGAGGACCTGACCGCCAGGGAACTCACTGCGGAGGTTACCTACGACAACGTCGGGCTGTCGTTCACGATCGGTTTCGACGTCCTGCCCGACGAGGGACTGCGCCGCGTGGACGTGTTTGTGGCCGCGCCGGGCGGTAAGCGCCGAGTGCCGCTGTCCGGGACCTACGACGGCGCCGCGCACTTGCCCCGCCGGCTGGTCCTGCCCGATGGCCGGATCGTTGTTGTGCGCTGGCGCGGGGAGAACTTCGCGGTCATGGTCTACCCGCCGCAGCCCATGGTGCGCGAGATGGCAGTGCCGGCGCCAGACGTCCTCCGGGTGGAGTTCGACCAGGTGCTGCCCGACGCCCAGGTCATCGCCCGCCGCCGCGACGACTACGAGCAGGTCGCGGTGCCGATGGCGAACTCCGTGGAACTCGATGTGTCCGGCCTGCCTGCGCTGGACACCCTCAACCAGATCGAGTTCGACATCCTCATCGAACAACCCGGGGACGAGGAACCGCAGCCGGCCATCGTCCATCCTGCAACCGCCGAGCTGTTGCAGACCCATGGCGACCAGGAGTACTACGCGCGAGCGGGAATCACCGGCGGTCTGGTGATCACCGTGCGCGAGCCGCGTCCGCGCCTGCTGCAGTGGCGCTATTCGAAAGCTGGGCTGGAACTCACCGGGGACCGGGCAGGCGGCCTGCGCAGCCTGGTGCTGGAAAATCGCAACGAGGTCCGCGAGCGCTACCCCATTGAGCGGCAAGACCAGGCCTGGCGGGCACTGCTGCCGGCCAAGGACACCGGCGACCAGGTCGGCATTCGGCATCTGCCCGTTGGTCGCTGGAGCCTGTTGACCCAGGACGACGTGCCCTTCCATGTCGCGCAGGCCACCCGCGAGACGATGACCGCGCCAGAATGGCACGACCTCGACGGCGTCAAAGCCGGGCTGCGTGCGCGGCGCAGCGCCACCGCTGCCTTGCAGATCGACCCAGCCGGTGACATCCGGCCGCCCGGGTTGCACGGCCGCCGCACGATCGTGGAGGAGTACTACCCCAAGCGCCGGCGCAAGCGGCTGCAGAAGGTCATCCTGTTCGAGAACTGGAAGGGCAAGCAGTACAGCGACAACCTGCGTGGCATCGACGAGGAGTTGCGTCGTCGGCGGGATCGCCGCAAGCGGATCTGGGTGGTGCGCGACAACGGCGTGCGGATGCCTGACGGAGTGCAGACCGTGCTGCGCTTCAGTCCCGAGTACTACGACCTGCTGGCGCGCGCTCGCTGGGTGGTGGCAAATGACTCCATCGACCCCAGCTACGTCAAGCGGACCGATGGCCAAATCTACCTTCAAACGTGGCATGGGACTCCGCTGAAGAAGGTCGGCCAGGACATCGAGAAGGTGAACTTCGCTCGTAAGGGATACCTCGAGTCCTTCGCGCAGGAGAGTGCGAAGTGGAACTGGCTGGTCAGTCCTAACGAGTACTCCTCGCAGATCATGAGCCGGGCGTTCGGTGTGGGCCCGGACCGGATCCTCGCGACCGGCTACCCGCGCAACGACATCTTCTACCGAACGGCCGAGCGCGAGGCCAGGGCCGCAACGACCCGCGCGCGGCTGGGCTTGGACCCGTCGCAGAAGGTCGTGCTGTATGCCCCAACTTGGCGCGACGATCGTTATGACGAGCGTGGGCGCTACATCTTCGACCTCAAGCTCAACGTCGAGGCGATGCGTGAGCAGTTCGGCGGGAGCCACGTGTTGCTCTTGCGCGGCCATCATCTGCTCGCCACGCGCACGGCCATTGCGACCGGCGACGGATTCGTGCACAACGTCTCGACCTACCCGGACATCGCGGACCTCTACCTGATCGCCGATGTGCTGATCACGGACTACTCCTCGGTGATGTTCGACTTCGTCAACACCGGCCGGCCCATGCTGTTCTACACCTGGGACCTCGACGATTACTCCGGCCGGGTGCGGGGACTCTACTTCGACCTCACTGAGGACCCGCCGGGCCCGGTCTGCCGGACTTCTGCGGAGGTGTTCGAGGCGCTGGCTGATCTCGACGGCGTGCAGCAGCAGTATGCGGGAGCGTACGCGCGCTTCCGTGAGCGGTTCTGCGCCTGGGAGGACGGAAACGCTGCTGCCCGCGTGATAGACGCGGCTCTGCGCTGACGTCCATGAATTGTCGCGTTGTTGTTCCGGTTGTTGCGTTGTTGGTGATTTCGACCGGTCAAAACCCCAACAACGCAACAGTGCGCCCAACAACGCGACAAAGTGCGTCATGAGCATCTCGCGCTGGCGCTGGCCGGTCGACCTGCCGGTACTGCTGCTGCTCACCGCGGCCGCGCTGGCCGCTGCCTGGCTGTTCCGGACCGTCCTGGTCACCAGCGACCCCTGGCACTACGCCCAAGCCGCCCTGGACTTCGGCCACCACGAGTGGATCCCGTCCGGACTGACCCGCTGGGGCATCATCGTGCCCCTCATCCCGGTCGGCTGGGTCTTCGGCCCGACGCTGCCGACGTTCTACGCGTTCGCCTTCGCAGCCACCGCGCTCGTCGTGCCAGTCGTGTACCTCCTGAGTCGCGGCGTGTCCGATGTGGCTGTGGCTGCGCTGACGACAGTGGCATTCGTGGCGATGCCGCTCACATTCATCAACCTCTCCCGCGGCTACCCGGATCTGATGGCGATAGCGCTCAATGGCCTGACGCTGCTGCTGGTGCTGGCCGCTCGAGACCGTGACCGGGGCTGGCTGTTACTGCTGGCAGGTTTCGTGGCTGGGTGGGCTTTCGAGGTTCGCGAGACCACCGTGTTCACGTGGCCGCTGTTCGCCTGGATCGTGTGGGGTCTGAGCCGGCGCTGGCGGGGTTATGCGGCGGTCGTGCTCGGACTGCTGCCATGGGCAGTGCTCGATGGCGTGCTGTCGTGGCGCACCTTGGACGACCCCCTCGCCAAGTGGCACGTCCTGACCGGCTCGGATCTCAACGACTCGACCTCGCCGCTGGACGGCTCGTACCTAGGTCACGACCGGCTGTGGTACGTCCTGCGACTGCCGCGGGCCATCCTCGAACAGCCGTGGGGATGGACGGTACTGCTCGTGGCCGGGCTCGGCCTGCTGGGCGGGTTGGTCCTGCGTGGCCGGGTCGGTCTATACGTCGTTTGGGCGCTGCTGCCCGTTGCTCTGCTGATGCTGCAAGCCGGCGTGCTGGATCCCGCTCATCCCAGCGTGCGGGTCGATGTGCCACGGTACTGGCTGGCTTTCACACCGGGGCTGACGATCGCGGCGGGGGCCTTCTGTGCCTGGCTGGCGCAGCGGGTGCGACTGCCGGCCTGGGCCGGGGCCCTCGTGTTGACCGGAACAATGGTGGTGGCCGGCGGCTCGTATGCCACAACTGAGCCCACGTTCTTCCCGAACAGTGGCGACCTGCCGTACCGGACCGCGCGCCAGATCCCGGACGGCGCCACGGTTTGGACCGACGGCCGCACCGCGCGCATCCTGCCCGTGTATCTGCGCGACGCGGGCGCTTCGGCCACGGTCCGGGACTTCACGGTGAAGGGCTTCAACCCCCAGCCGGGTGACTACGTGCTGGTCTTCAGCGACACCGACACCACGTGTGAGTTCTGCAAGCTCGACTACGACTTGTGGCGGGCTGATGGCAACAGCTTGCCGGTCGAGTCGTACGCGCTGGAATGGACTGCGCCGGACGGCAAAGCTCGGTTGTACCGGGTGGATTGAGTTGTAGTCCAGGTCTCACAGCTGCGTTGTTCTTGGGATTTCGCCCAACCTCCCGCGTCGGACCCGGGACGCACAAGGCACCCCGCCTAGACTCGCCTGCGTGAAGCCCATCGAGTCCGGGGAGTTGCTGCTGCACGTCGGCGTGCACAAGACCGGGACCACTGCCCTGCAGGCGGCGCTTGCCGATGCCCGCGCTGACCTGCCGCGCTACGACGTCGCATATCCCGGGTCGGGCACCTTCCAGCACGGCGCGATCCTGGCCGGCGCCGGGCGCAGCTACGGCTGGAAGCGTGACGCGAAAGATGTCCCTCGCAAGCAGTGGGACACGCTGGTGGCACAGTCCCGGGGACGCAGCATCATCAGCAGCGAGTTCTTCGACGACCTCGAACCCGACGTGGCGCGCAGGATGGTCGAGGACTTGGGCATCGAGCGGGTGCGCGTGGTCGTCACGCTGCGCGCGATCGGGAACATCCTGCCGTCGGCCTGGCAGCAGCGACTGAAGGCCGGCTACACGGGTGGTTACAACGCGTTCCTGAAACAGATCTTCGCCGCCGACCTGAACTCCAAAGCACGGCACTTCTGGTATCGCCACGACCAGGTTGCCCAAATACAGCGCTGGGCCGAAATCGTCGGTCCCGATCGTGTCGATGCCGTGGTCATCCCGGACGGCGACCGTACGGCGATCTTCACCGCCTTCGAGGGTCTGCTGGGGCTGCCGCCCGGATTCCTTGCGCAGCGGCAGGTGCACATCCAGAACCGCTCGATGACCGCACCGGAGGCCGAGTTCGTCCGGCGCATCAACAAAGCTGTGGCCGACGATCTCAGCTGGGACGACTACCAGCGCGTGGTCCGCCGCACGCTGATCCTCACGATGGTCGAGCAGCGCACCCCTGCTCGCGACGAACCCCGCATTTTG
>Ga0116175_1002707_pt1 | contig 10480 bp, 24 predicted proteins | sample AD_UKC125_MetaG_FD_89802 | JGI IMG/M metagenome (GOLD analysis project Ga0116175, IMG submission 89802) | Active sludge microbial communities of municipal wastewater-treating anaerobic digesters from USA - AD_UKC125_MetaG | ecosystem: Engineered > Bioreactor > Anaerobic > Digestate | place: USA... | reverse complement strand
CATTTATTTTCGATGATGTCTAGTTTGTTTTTTAATGTGTCGATAGCATCCATCATTTCGGGACCTACTTTTGATGTAAGTTCGCGATTGCTAATGGCACACCACCAACTTATTTATTTCAGTGTTACAAATATATTGAATTTATATCAATTTAACAAGTTGTTTATTAATTTATTCCTAGATTGTTTAATTTATCGATTCTTATTTCTTGTATATCTAATTCAATTGATTCGTTTCTATCTTGATCAAAGATATTACAAGCTATACCACCAGACTTTGTTCTACTTTCTGTTAACTCAACTCTATAAAATTGTAAGTCTCTATTTATACCACAGATAACAGCTTTTTGATTAAAAACACCTGCAATAGGTTTGGTTACGATTACTTTATCACCTATTTTCATTTATCTAAATTTTTAGTAAAGATAGTTAATAATTTTGTTATAAAAAAATTGTTATATTAGAATGGTTACCTTATCTTTGTATTTATATAAAGAAGAAGAATAAAAGATATGGGTATAAAGACATTTGAGGCGTTTAATTCTGGTGAATTAGATAAAAGTAGGTTATCATTTAAGGTATTTGATGATATAAATGAGCCGATTATTTCAAGAGATATAAACGGTAATGATATTCAGTTAACGTATGAAGATTTGATTGCTAGTACTTCTGCTGAGCCTTATTTATGGGTTATTTTCTATGGTGGTGATGCTGAAACTGAGGATAAATATACTTGTGAGTTTCCAGAGGAAGATATATTTGATGATATATCTTTTCCGGATGATATGTATGAGGTTTCAGAGGGTATATTTGGATATGATGGTCCTTTATCAAAGAAAGAATTAACTGAATTATTATCTCAATATTTTAGATTAAAAGATTAAAGATTAGAAAACTTTTCATATCTTTGTAGTATAAATTACGAGTTATGAGTTGTGGCTCGAAGATTAAACCAAAACTCAAATTAAAATTAAATGGTTAGATTAATAGTAATTCTTGAAGATTGTCATGAAGAAGCACAAGCTTGTGCGTTTGATTATGATACATTACCTAAAAATGTTAGAAAGAAAGTAGATAAAGCTTTAGAAAGTAGAACAAAATCTTGTAAGGTAGATATCTATGAAGATGGTTTACAATACCTTTATAGTATTAAACATCCACGTATTGAATCAAATAGTGTTGTTGAATTTTTAGGAGTTGTAAAACTTTATAATAGAGATTAAATTAAAAAAGATTTGGTGGTATAAAAAATACTCCTTATCTTTGTCAAACAAGTAACAAAACTACGAAAGGTCTGTTGAAATAAACAGTAAGTTAATTTGAAGTGATATTCTATTAACAAGCAAGTAGAGCCAGAGGTGGTAAAACATAATAACCTAATTTTAATATGAAAGAAATAGAAAGTATTTATAGAATTATACATGATGAGACCTATAATAATCAGGTTCTTCTTGATATAGAACTTAGTAAAATCAGTGATGAAAAACTAGTGGTAGGTATGTTATGTGACCTTTATTCTAAAGAAGGTTATAAAGCTGATAAAGATGCAATGATATTAAGTATGAGAAACTATTGTGATATAGAAGATCTTGATTTACAAGAGTGTAATGCTTATTACATTGATAAAATGAAAGAATATAGCTCTACTGTTAAAAAAACACCAAATGTTGGTAAGCTTGGTCAATTTTTATCTATTCTATCATCCATCAAAGAATCAGTTGATGCGGATGGGAATGTTTGTCTACCAGACAATAAAGAGTATGTTGATTTTGTTAAAGGTTTATCCAATGATGAATTTGAATTCTTCAAAAATATCCTTCTTAAACAAGAACTATATGAAGAAGTGGCTAATATGATTAAAATCAGAGACTAATGACAAAGGTGGTTAGAAAAGTTCCTCAGAGAGTTTTCTGTGAGAATGGCTCTGCTTTACTTAAAACGATTAGTTCTCATAAGGATCATGGCAAGGTAAAGGTTATAGGTGGTGTGACGTATGAGGTGATAGGTGGAGATATGTTATTTAATACGAAAACGAATAGAATAGAGAAGTTATGATAGTTGTATGTATTCATCATAATCTTTATGGATTTACCTATGGTAAGTCTTATGAGGTCTTAGCTGGAGGTTACTTAAAAAAGATTTGGTAGTATCAAAAATATTCCTTATCTTTGTCAAATAAAAATAGGGGCAACCATTAAGGTTTAGGTTTTGATGGTTAGGCTTCTTACACTCAAAAAAATAAAAAAAAGATTTGGTGGTTTGAAAAAATTGTCTTATCTTTGTCAAACAAAATAGAGTAGGTGTCTTGTGAAATTCTTGACTTTTTGGTGTACGATAGCACAACTCTCCGGTCTGTTCGTCTAGCGGTTCATAACAAACGTAGTTATGATTTAGGACTCTCCTTAGAAAGAGCTAACATGGGTTCGAATCCCATACAGACTACAAAGTGGTGTTTCTCTTTTAGAGAAATCAGGATGCTGGAGGATAAGCCTAGTTATGAAGCCTCACACCACAAGTTATACTCTTCGGTCTTAATAGAAGATAATAGCTATATGCAAAAAAATACGCGAGGATATTGTAAAACAGCATTAGAGTTTATAAGAAAAGGGTATAATTCACCTATAACTATCGATGAGTATGGAAGTTAAAAAAGAGTGGCTTGTGAAAGATTTTAAGCAAAAGTATTTCTTATATTGCAGAGAATGTGAGTTTTCTATTAAAAAATACAGCGATTCTCTTGCACAATTGAAAAATAAGTAGTATGTTTGTAAAAATTATTTCTGCTGTGTAGGGACTACGTCTTTTATTTTTTATGCGACGAAAATCTTAAACGGAGTGTGGAAAATTAATAAATATAAAACTATGGCACAATCATCTCCTGAAGGGCTTATTTTAGAAAAAGGTTCAAGATTAATATCACTTGAGACTTCAATTAATGGACAGAAAGTTATATCTTTACAAACTGAGAGTAAAGAAGATAAGATTAAAAGATTAGAAATTGAGTTAGAACAACTTAAGAAATAGATTTTGAAAATAGAATTAGAAGATAATCATGAAATCAATAAAAATATCAAATAACACTTATGTACATGTATTTTTACATCACATTAATGTTTCTTTAGAAGAGGCTGTTATTTCAAGCGATACTTGGGAATTACCTGATTTTGAAAAAATGGCAGAAGATTATATTGACGCTTTAGAAGGCAACGATTGTGTTGCTTTTTTAGAAGAGTTGCATAAAGCTTCTGCTAGAAGAATAGTTCAACATTGGGAAGAATGTGCTCCACATCAATTAGAAACAGATTATTATAAACCTTATTTAAAATTTAAAAAATGATACTAAATTCAATTCTATTGCTATATGTTTTACCAATGGTAATTAACATGATAGTTATTTATAAAGAAGACAAACCTGAAACTATAGCGGGAGAAGGATTCGAACCCGTGTTTCCCTAATCACTCACGAAAAGGTGATACTATATATAAACTTTTATTATCTTTGTACTATAATTAAAACACTAAATAAGTGAGGTGAAAAATACCAAAAAAATTAAAAATAATTTTGGTACTTTGGAAAACATTTTGTATCTTTGTACTATAATTAAAACACAAGAAAAACGTTCTTAAAATTATTGGATTATCCATTCAGGAGCATTAGCTCTTAATAAAGATATACGACCGTGTATAGTCGTTAAATAAGTTTCCGAAAGGATTCCATAAAATGGAGGTAACAAGTGTAAATACCTCTGTGGCTTTAGTAATAGAGCTCGAGTACACAAGTGAGATATCATCTGACCTTGATTATCGAGGGCAACGCTTTAGAGAAAGTGGTTAGGTGACCTGGCAATGTGGATTGTCAGGTTGAGGTGGGAAACACCAATAAGAATAACTCATAGGAATTATGTAAGAAAGGTAGCTTCCAACTATCTGATTGCGAGTTCCAATATCAAAGGTAGCTTAAAACCGAAAGGTAAGATAAGTAACAGGTGGTGCTGTCATTATCCTTATCAAATGCCCACCAAGGCGTTGGTATGAAGTTGTCTTAAAGTATGGAGGCCGGGAGGCTTCACGAAGGAGTTTAGTATTCTGTTTCTCAAAAGGAAACGGAGCTTACGGTAGACCACTTCTTCGACACATCCACAAACACGAAAGCTTTTACATTAGGAAGTAAAATTTTTAACAGAAAAGCAAAAGTGTCTACCAGGTCAGCTTGAGGTAATACTTGAGCCCACATTTAACAGGAGATTGGAAAAAAGATAAATTAGAGTGGTTTGTTATACATGCAGATTTAGAAGATTTAAGAGCTAAAAATACTTCTTTCTAATATAGACTACCAAAAATCAATAATAGTGTCAGAGAATAGATAAAACATAGCTTAAATTAGGAGTTAGCTTCTGTTTTTATCTTTTGTCGGCGGAAAAATAAAAAACATGGATTACAAACAAGCACAAAAAGAATCATTAAAAGTAAAATGGAAAGCATCACCATGTCATCAGGGAGAAGAATGTTGGTGTAGAATAATAGAACCTGTTGAACCAATTATATATGACGGAGATGAAGAGTATTATATCGTAGGTTCAGCAAGTATTCCAAAATTAGAAGCAGAACATTTAGTAGAATTACATAATAGAAGTTTATGATTTTACTATACTTAATCTGTTGTATTTCTGTTTTTTATATTTTATTTTCCGCCGAAAAAGTTAAGAATAAAAATTTAGAACAAAGTAAAAAAGAAACGGAGGAATTAAAAACTGAATGGAAAAACTTTCTAAAAGAAGATACAGAAAGATATTATCCAAATAAATATAAAAAGTTTTGGGAATGATAGAAAATAAAAAACAAGGTGTAAAAATACTTTCAGAGTTTATGGGATTTTCAAAACCATTTAACACTTCTTGGGATGCACTTATGCAAGTGGTTGATAAGTTAGAAAGTTTAGATTTAAAAGATAAGATTTATTCTTGGGAAGATAGTAGAGGAACTAATTATAATTTTCAGTGTGTTGAGGTTGAAATATCCTCAGGTAAATGTTGGATAACAATAGAGTTGGATTTAGACCCTTGCGTAATCATAAATAAAGAATGGGCAGGAACACAATATCAAGAATGGTATGAGTCTTCAAGATTAGATGCTGTTTTTTATTCTTGTGTTGAGGCGGTGGAATATTTAAAAGAAAAAGAATTACTATAATGTACACAGAAAAAGAATTACAAAGTCAAAAAGATAAGGCACAAGAAATATCTTCAATTTTCGGCGAGCTTCTACTACATTCGTTTGCTACTGCCTTTGTAGTGTTTAAAGATTCAGTAATATAATTAAATGGTACTTGCATTAGTTCTTAATTAATAAGTATTCTATGGTCGGTGCATGGGTTTAATACTAATTGTGGTTATTTTGTGTTATGACAGTAGATAGAAAACATACAGAAATTTTTGACCAAGCTCATCAAATGTGGGCAGAAGGTACAAGTATTGGAGATGGTGAAGGATTGAAACCTAAAGTGGAAGATATACAAAACCTATTAAGTTCAGAAGGATGGGTTACGGATGAGATTGATATTTGGTTCGATGACCTTCAAAAATTTTGGAGATGGAGTTGCAAGATAGCACATACTAAATTTATATCTAAAAGCATATAATTTTCTTTTATTTTATATTTTTATATCTAAAAGCATATAATTTAATATTTTATAAAGAGATGATTTGTTAGATTCCTAATTGTTGTATTTTATTATCTCTTTCTTTTTGTATATCTATAAAAATATTTCTTGGATAATATCTATACTGATCATCATCACCTTTAAGATAAAAGGAAGAGGAAGAGTATGATCTTTCTTTTAAATGTTTATCTAATGCAATAATACCCACATAAGCATCTTCATTTAATGAATCTTCTCCTATTTTATCAAATTCATATATTTTACCATTTGTTAAAAGTAAAGTTCCATATTCATCATAATACTCTTTTATACATCTTAACATCATATTCCTAAATCATTTAATTTATTATCTCTCCTTAATGAAATTAAGGCTTTTTTTATTTTTCGAATTCGTCAAACTTCATAATTCTTGATTCAACAACAGTCTCTTTTGTATCATTTCTCTCAATGTTTTTCCATCTTTTATTCAAGAATTCTAATTTTGCTTTATCTATTTTACAGTTTCTATCTGAAATATTTCCATCATTGAACATATCAATCATTTGTTGCATGCTTAAAGTTGGGTGTTTCTTATCAAAAAGAGGATCAGGGTGTGACCAACCAAATTTAAGTAACCAGTTTAATAAAGCTGCCTTACTGTAATCTTTGTAATCGTCAGTTGTTCCATTACCACTTCTTTTAGAAAGCTTTTTATTACCATCAAAAAGTAAACCAGCGTGTGTAATTTTAGGAAATGGTTTATTACCTTCTACTTCACAAATCATATCCCATATTTTTCTTTGTTTTGCCTCATTTGCGATGTGATCAACTCCACGTATGATATTAGTAACATTATAGTCATAGTCGTCTAAGATTGAACAAAAGTTATATGTAGGGAATCCATTGTTACGTAGGATAACCATTGAGTACTCTCCCATATCAATTTCATAACCGTTATCAGTTTTGGTTCCGATTTTCTCAGCAACTTCTTTATATCTATCTAATCTTTCAGATTGTCTGAAAGTTAAGTCATAATCTAAGCCATAGGTATGCATCTGGTCATAGATATAATCTACCCACTCTTCTTTATTTCTTTCTTGATCTGTATCATCAATTCTAAGAATGAATTTACCATTATTAGCTCTTGCCATCAAATAGTTTAGTAGAGCAGTACGAAGGGTTCCAAGATGAAAAAAGCCGGTCGGTGAAGGCGCAACACGTGTTACCATATTTTTTATTATTTTTATTAGTTATATATTAATTTTTATTTATGCAAATATACTACTTTTTTCGAAAAAAGAAAATACAATAGATATAATTTAATATATATGTTTATCCAATCTAAAAAATGTAATATCATGAAAAAATTAATAAATTTTATTTTAAGTCTTTTTAAAAAGAAAGTTTATCATAAAAAAGTTTATAGTAAATATTATATAAACGAATTTGATATAAATTTATTTAATGAATTAAATTTATATAGAGAAAAAAAAGGATTACCTTTACTACTATTAGGTAGTGATAAGTGTTTTGATATTGTAGGTAATCATATAGATTGGCTTTATAATAATATAACTTCTATGGAAGATTTTAAAGAAAAAGGTCATTATTATTTTAATGATAGAGCAATTGAAATACAAAAAGAAGTTGGTTCAAAAAATATAGGAGAAGTTTTAGCATATAAATTTAAAACTACTCTAAGTGTTGTAAATGCATGGGATAAAAGTGAAAAACATAGTAAAATTTTAAATGATAATAGATTTACACATGTTGTACCCGTGTCAAAAGGTGATTGTATAATAGCTTTATTTTATAATTAAAATATTGTTATTGTTTTTTAAATTCTGTAAATTTTTTTATTTTGAAAATTCTTCTAACATTTTCTAATTTAGCTTTAATATCAGTAAGAAGTTGTGATTGTTCTTTATTAAGATCAAGTTTTTCAACTGCATCTACAATTGCACAAGTTTCTCTATAATAGTTATTTCTAAATCTTTCCGATGCAGTAAAAGCATCCGCAATATTATTAAATCTGTCTGACAACTTAACTGTTAATGCATTTTCCGACATATGTGTCATTTTATAGATAAGGTAGTCCATTTTACTACCACCCCATTTATGTTTAATTTCGTCAGTGTCAGATGTTAATTCTAATACTATATCTGCAATTTCTTTGCCAAATATTTCTTTAATCTCTGCGTAACCTTCCCATTTGTTCTCAAAACAATCCTCAATTACATCATGTAAAAGTGCAGCAACCAAAACAACAACATTAGTAGTGTATAGTTTACAAGTTCCATTTACTTTTTGCACATGAGCATCAAAATAAGATTGACCTGTAAATTTTCTAACTTGTCCTTCGTGTTTTCTTTTAGCATAATCCCATGCTAATTTTTCTAGTTTTGTAATAGGTGCATTCGCCATAATCCTTTTCTTTTTATATATTACAAATCTAATGTTATTTTTTCAATATCCACTCATAATACCCTTCTTTTTTATTATTATCTACTTTTTCCCATAGTCCAGAGTTTTGAACTGCATCAGTCATATGAACATTTGAACCTTTTTCTTTGCCATTTTCGTCGTAAATTTTCCAAGTATAGTAAACGTGCATGCCTCTTTCAGTATCAACTTTTTTATCTTGAAACCAAGTCCAACCTTTATTTGAATTCTCAATCATTTTATTTTTTCCTTCTTCAAAAAACTTCTGGTCTATTTCTTCATTTGATTCAAATGCTTCTTTTGCTTGATCTAATATTCTTTGTTCTCTTTCACTTCTTTGAGATTCAATTGCATATCCTAATTCAAACTTAAAGTTTTTTTCCATTTCTTCCCATTTCATACCTCTTCTATATTTATCTTCTACATAAGACCATACATCTTCACAATAGATATCAACTTTATATCCTTTAGTAGAATAAACATATTCCTCATTTTCATTTATGTATGCATATGCACCATCCCAATAACCTTCTTTTGAGATTTTTTAGGATATCCATTTTCTTTAATGTATCTTTCTTCTTGTTCATATACAGAACCTGGAAATAATTTATAGTAAATTTTATCTAAAAATTCTATCATTTGATATATTTTTTTGTGATCCTACCAGGATTCGAACCCGTTTAACGCTGGGTTTAGAAGCCAGCTTGCCACCAAGGCAATTACGTTGAAGGACCTTCTTTTATTGTGATACAAAAATACAACTAATTTTTATACCACCAAATTTTATTCCTGTTTTTTTAGATCATCAATTGCATATTGTTCTAAAATAGATGGATTATGAACCCATTCCTTCCAAACATCAAAATCTTTTAATCTTTCAAATGTTTCCTTTGGAATTAAAACAAATCCATCTGGTGCAACAGCACCAAATTTATGATAGTGTGCGTTTTTTATTTTTTCTTTTATTTCCTCTTTTGTTTTCATCAATTTGTTCTAAACTTACTTTTTTATAACTCATTATCTTTTTATAAAGAAAAGGTGATATTTTATATATCAATCTTTCAATTTTTCCTATAAGTATATTATGCCAGCTACCTACATTACATAATGCACAATCATGTTGATATTCTTGATGAGTACTACAGAATGAGTGCCATCTTTTTTTGAAAAGAAAAAATCCCTTATCTTTCATATAGTACTTATCTAAAAACTTATTAATTCTTTTATCTAATTCCTTATTACCAGAATTAAATTTTGTATTTTTATATACTGACATTTTTATTTATATAAAAAATGAATTTATTAGTTTAATATATAAATTATGAAGTATATTAAAAAAGTTGATGAATATTCTATAAATGAAGAGTTAAAAATCAAAATGAATTGGAGAGGGTTTCTATTAGGTATATGTATTATAGCTACATATAGATATTATTCTTCTTTACACAAAGAGAAAAAAAATATTACATTAAGTGAGATGAATCAAATCATCGCTGATGTTGATAATAAACCAGATGAGCGTGAAAAGTCTGCAATTAATAAAATTAAAAACAGTCTAATATCTGATCTTAAACAGGATAATAGAATCTCAGATGATGAAAGAAAAAAACTAATTAATGCTATTAACTCTATACCTTTTGTTTTAGTTGATAGTGAAACCATTGAACTAATTACTGGAAAAAGAACCACACTTGGTTGTTATTTTGGTTATATGGATACGGTTAGAAATAAAGTAGTAACAATAATATTAGTTGATAAAGAAAGAGTTAAATTAGGTGTTCATTTTGATGAGACAATCTTACATGAGTTAAGACACTTAGTTGATGATGTATTAAGTCCGGATATAAAAAATAGTTATAGTGAAATATCAAATATTGTAGAGATTCTAGATAAAGATATTGTAATGAGAAATGAAGAGGGTAAAAGAAAATTAAAAGAGAAGGTTAATTTTTATGCTAATAAGGTAGCATACAATTTATTAAATGATAAAAGTAGAATAAATACTCCTAAAATTAAAGAAGATATTAAAGATTTTGCGAAAGACTACTATAATATTATTTATTTAGACGAAAAAACTATGAATTATTTAACATCACCTGATGAAGTTTATGCTAGATTTCACGGATTAAAAAGATGGATGATAAAAAATGGTTTTCTTAGAGATATGAATGATCAAATAACTCAGGAACTAATAATTAGAATGTTAAGTGATGAAAAAATGTCTGATGAAAATATTATCAAGAAAGACTTTTTCCAATTATTATTTTACATGAATATTGATTTTACTGGTAAGACTAAAAGTGATATGACAAAAGCAAATTCAATTGTAGCAAATTATAGAGATTATATATCAAATGAAAGACCTGCATAAAGCAGGTCTTTTTTAGTTAAAGTTTTTTCT
>Ga0116175_1002704_pt1 | contig 10482 bp, 8 predicted proteins | sample AD_UKC125_MetaG_FD_89802 | JGI IMG/M metagenome (GOLD analysis project Ga0116175, IMG submission 89802) | Active sludge microbial communities of municipal wastewater-treating anaerobic digesters from USA - AD_UKC125_MetaG | ecosystem: Engineered > Bioreactor > Anaerobic > Digestate | place: USA... | reverse complement strand
GCCGCCCGAAAATCCTCCTGCGGGGCCTCCGGGCGGTCCTGCGCGACCAGCACCGCCAGCACCTGGGCCAACACCGCCGGTTCAATCACCGCCGCCGCCGCGACCAGATCCGCCTCCAACACCGCGAACCGCGGCAGACTGCCCGCCGCCCGGCACAACAGCTGCACATGCCGGCCCGTGATCTCACCTTTCCGGTAGGCGTCCGCGACGTGCGGCATGTCCCGCAGGTCCCGGGCCCGCCCGACGATCGCCGAGCCGACCGCCCGGTTCTGCCCGGTCAACGCGGCCACCATCGACCCCGTGGTCCCCGCGGCGAACAACCGGGAGTCCTGCGCGGTGTCACACACCCCGGCCACGTGGGTCTGGTAGGCCTCCAACATCGTCTGCAGACGGGCCGCGGCCTGCACCGCGCCCAGGCGCTGCTCGGCGGTCAACCCCGCCGGATCGGGCAGCGCCAGCACCTGCCCGGACAACTGCTCGAACACCGCCGGGGTTTCCACCGGCAACTCCTCGGCCAGCCTCGCACGCCGCAACGCCGAGGCCGGCACCTCAAAGAACCCCATCAGCACACCCCCACCCGAACGATCGATGCCGAAACCAGGGCACTTCACACCCTGCGACGTCGCTCCACGAGCTGATGGCCACCACCACGGTGACATCACAAACCTACGAGCAGGGTCTGACATTTCCGTGCCGAAGCCCGCACAGCCCTGGGGACAACCCCGATCGGGTCGGGGCCGTTCAAAATCGGCGGCCGCGTGATGCGTGCATGGGCCACCACCTCGATGCCACCTCGATGCCACGCGGCCAGCCGGGCACGACGCAACGCCACCGCCGGCACCCACCAAGACCACGGGCTCCCGCGACAGGGGCACGCACTACACCCTCAACCGCGAAGAGCCGCTAAACAGCCCTGAACTCCAGTGAGCTGACACGGGCCTGCACCTGCGGGGTGTGCCCGAGGAGATCTGCCAGCGCCTGAACCGCGCCCATGTCCGGGCGGTCGAGCACCAGTGCCACGCCGTCCACCGTGGCGGGGTCCGCCTCGAACCTGCCCGTGAGTCCGCTGTCAGCCAGCGCCTGCTGCAAGGCCGTCCGCACCTGTGGCTCATCGAGGGGGTGTAACCATGGCCCCCCGGCAGCCAACGCCCACAGCCCGGTTCCTGCCAGGGCGTAGCGCGTGGGGCCGGCGATGTCGATCAGGAGCGCACTGCACTCCTCCTGCAGCGCGGCCTGCGCGGCCTCCACCCCGGCCACCGGGATCGGTCGGGCGTCGGCGCGCCACGCGGCCACCGAGTCCACCCCGGTGAAACACATCAGCGCTTTGCGCCCGGTCTCATCGGCGATGGTCACGGTGGCCATATGGCTGTGTTTGTCCGCGCCACTGGCATCCTTCTCATCCAGATTGGCCACGACCGGGATCAGCAGCCGACCGTCGAGCAGGCGAGCCACGATCTCGCGTTGGGCCGCGTAGGTCTCAGGATCGCCGAGCAACTCCCGCAGCCGCGGATCCGCCCGGCCGTCGTCACCCTGGAAGCGGGTGACCAGCACGTCCGCACCCTCGAATGTGTTCACAAATACCTCACCACAGCGTTCATCACTGCCCCCGTCACATCGTCGCCCTCGGCGACGACGGCGTCCACCACTCCCGCGGCGACCATGTCGAAGGCGCCCACACCCTGCTGACGCGCAAGGTCAGGGGCTCGGTCAGGTGTGCGGTGCATGATCACAGAGGCACCCTCGGGTGGTAACGGCGACACCCAGCCGTTCTCCGTGCAGATCCTGGTCCCTGCCGGGATGAGTGCGAGGGCCGCACCGCCGCAGCCCTGCCCCATGATCACGGACACTGAGCGCGTCTGCAGCGAGGTGAGCATCATCAGGGTGCGGGCGATCTCTCCGGCCATCGCTGCTTCCTCGGCCTCCCGGGACAACTCCCCGCCCGGGGTATCCACCAGCGTCACCACAGGCAACCGCAAACGGTCGGCCAACCGCAGTCCGCGTTGGGCAACACGCAGACCGGAGGGCGTCACCTCTTCGCGGGTTGTTGCCACCACGAGCGCCCGCCGGCCCTGCCACCGGCCAAGGCACACCCGGATGCCGCCGCCGGCCTCCCCCGCCTGGGTCCCACGCAGCTCAGTGACGCTCGTGAGCTGATCCAGCACAGCCTGCGGACCGGGCCGGTCATCGGCGCGGGTGCACTGGATAGCGTCCCAGGCGTCCACCGGCATAGCCTCGCTGGCCGAAGTGGCCGGCGTCGGGGCGTCGACACCGTTGGTCACATCAAGGATGTGGGCCATCCAGTCGCGGAGCCCGGAAACCGGAACCACGTCGTCGATGATGCCTACGTCGGCCAGGTTCTCGGCGGTCTGCACTGCGGGCGGAAAGGGCTGGTTGTACAGGGCCTCATAGACCCGCGGACCCAGGAATCCCAGCAGTGCGCCGGGCTCGGCGGCGGTGATGTCGGCGTAGGAACCCCACGTGGCCATCACCCCACCGGTCGTCGGATTGCGCAGCCACCCGATCCGCACCTGACCCGTGGTCAGGTGCTCACCGGCGACCCGCGCGATATCCACCATCCGGAAGAACGCCGCGGTCCCCTCTTGCATGCGGGTGCCACCGGACGTCGGCAAGGTGATGACCGGAATTCGCTCGGCGGTGGCGTGCAAGTAGCCCATGACGACCCGATCGGCAGCTTCCTGACCGACGGAGCCGGCCAGAAACTCGAAATCTCCCCCGATCACAACAACCCGGTGGCCCGCGATGGTGGCGTGCAGGACCTGCACCGACTCATCCGATCCGGACCGCTGCCGGGCACGTTCCAGCGTGGCTGCATAGTCACCCTGCGCAGCGCGAGAGTCAACGTGAATGGTCTGGGCGCTGCCTTCGTCCAGCAGTGCCGTCAGGGTCGATGCGAGCGAGGTCATAGCCGGCAGGCGTGGATGTCCGTCACGAGGATGGCACGGGCACCGAGTTCGAACAGGTCGTCCATCACCTGGTGAACGGCCGATCGCTGGACCATGGCCCGGACCGCGAACCAGCCCGGCTTGCTCAGCGGCGCGACCGTCGGGGATTCCAGCCCAGGCGTCACCTGGGTGGCCGCACTCAGCAGGTCCTCGGAGATGTCGTACTCCACCATCACGTAGGCACGGGCCACGATCACGCCCTGCAGGCGCCGCACGAAGGTCTGCTCGGCGGGCCCCGCACCCCCGTTGGTGGCCGGGCGCACCAGCAGCGCCTGGCTGACCAGCAGTGGATCACCGAGTACCCTCAGCCCCGCTTGCCGCAGCGTGTTGCCGGTGTCCACCACATCGGCTACAGCGTCCGCCACTCCCAGACCCACGGCGTTCTCGACAGCCCCGTCCAACTTGACCAGGGTGGCGGACGTACCGGTGCGGGACATCCAGTCCTGCAAGAGCCCCGGGTAGGACGTGGCTATGCGTTTGCCAGTGACATCCGTGACGTCGCCCGGCGCGGCGAGCCGGAAGGTGGAATGACCGAAGCCCAGTTCGATGACCTCAGTCACCGGCGCCTGGGCGTCCACAAGCATGTCCCGGCCACACACGCCGAGATCAAGGGTCCCCTGACCCACGTAGGTAGCGATGTCCTTCGGCCGCAGAAAATAGAAGTCGACGTCGTTGTCGGGATCGTGGACCATCAACTCGCGCTGCCCGGCAGAACGCAGGTAGCCCGCTTCGCGCAGCATCGACCGGGCCGGCTCCGACAGTTGACCTTTGTTGGGGATCGCCACCCGCAGTGTCACAGGTACTCCCAGACCTGTTCCGGCGTGATGCCGAGCGCCAGCATCATCACCTGGACGTGGTAGACCAACTGGGACAGTTCCTCGGTCGCGCGCTCCTTCGACTCGTATTCGGCGGCCATCCAGGCTTCGGCCGCCTCTTCCACGAGCTTCTTGCCGATCTCATGCGGTCCTGCGTTGACCAGTCGCACGGTGCCCGACAAGGGATCGGCGGTGGCAACTCGCTCGTGCAGTTCAGACCAGAGATCATCGAAGTGCTTCACGGTTACAAGGGTAGTTGGGGGCTCAGGTGCGGCGCTGACCGCCCACGTACACCACCCGCCGCTCAAAGGCGGTGAACGCCTGCGTGGCCGGTGCCCGCTGCACGACCACCAGTCGCAGGTTGCGATTGCCGAAAGTGCGCACGACGACCCGGCCCTTCTTGCCGCGGATCACTCTGTAGGACTTCGGCTGGCCCGCCGGCGTACGTCCGGAGACCCTGGTCGTGACCCGCTGACCGGCGTTGGTACGAGTGTTCGCCGGCGTGATCAACGTGCGACCGCTGATCTTGATGCGGCGCGGCAGTGGCACGACGCCCGCCTGCCGCTGCTTGGGCGTCGGGGTCGGCACGACCGGGGTCGCGATGACCGTCAGCACCGATTCCGCGGAATCACTGGCCGCGTGCTCGGAGTTGCCTGCGTAACGCGCGAACATCCGCACAGAGCCCGTCGCGGTCGGCGTGAAACTCAGCGACGCTTTGCCCGCCGCATCCAGCGTTCCGCTGGCCAGAGTCGCACCGGTCTCGGCCGCCACAACGCTCACCGGACCTCTGGGAGTCCCCGTCGCGGCAGCCACAGTCACGGCCAGACTGACCGGCTTGTTCACCTCCCCACTGGCACCACCCGGTACCAGCGTCATGGTGGTCGCGCCAGCGGCAGTCGTGACGTCGAGCACCTCGGACTTGGCCCCCACCGCGTTGTGGAAGTGCACGAGCATCAGACCCTTGCTGTTGTTGGCCTGGTACACCGCTGGGTTACGGGTGACTTTCAACGTCGTGCCCTGGGTTTCGGGGTAGAACGACTGGTTGTTGGCGTCGACGGCCCGCAATCCGGCCTGCTCGATGTCCATGCTCAGCTGCAGGTCACCGTTGGGGGCCACGCCCACGACGTCGATCGGGGACGGCGCCGTCAATGACCAGCCGTACACCCCGTAGTCGATCCGCGGGTTCGCCGCGTTGATCCCCTTCAGCTTGGACAGCAGCACCGGCATCACCAGGACGTCACTGTCGTACAGCGCAGTGTTCACTGTTCCTGGCAGGGCATTGAGGTACTGCACATCCACCTCCCTGCCGGCATCGAGGTCGTACAGCCGGGCCAGCAGCACGTCGGTGTCGGGATAGCGATAGGTGTACGCGACGTAGTCTTGGGTCCCGTCCCGGTCCGTATCGAGATACACGTCGATCTCGGTGTTCCCTGCGGGCGTGTTCCAGGCCTTGTCCACGGCGAGTGCGAAGTACGCCAAGGTGTCGTCAGTCGTCACGCCGACCCGCCGGATGTCGGCCGCCCGCTCGTTGGGCATGGTGTAGCAGAGTTCGTCCGAAGGCGACGTGCACGCAGGCGCAGCCGGACTCACCGCGGCGAGTTCGAATGCTGCACCGATGGAGTTGATGTCGTTGCTGGGATCTTCGTCCGACGTTCCATTGACTCCAAAGCCCAGCCCCGGACCAGACATCGTGACCGTTGCCTTCTGGGTCACCGGATCAACGGTCACCTGGCCACCACCAGTCAGGGCGGACACCGGGCGCGGTGCCGCGTACACGGGTACCCGCAACGGATCCCCGGAGGTAGGCGCGAACACCACCTGCCCGCTGGCCTCAGCCACGGTCGTGCGCGGTACGCCCAGGTTCGAGGTTCGTCCGATCGTGGGGTCCACGCTGTTGTCCAGCGCGGCACGGCTGTCCGCCTCGAACGTCACAGCCACGTCCTCGGTGGCGCCAGGCGCCACGATCAGAGTGGCCGGCGAGACGGAGAACGACACTCCCTGCACGGCGGTGTAGGTGTCGAAAGCGACGTCGTAGGTGACGGGACTGGCGCCTGTGTTCTGCACGCGCACGGTCTTGGTCGCCGTCATCGGCCCACCGACCTCGAGTGGTCCGAACGAGACGCTCACGGCGCCGGGATCGTCAGCGACATAGGCCAGGACGTCACTGGTCACTGCGGACGCCGCCTGAATGCGCCCGGCACCCACCCGCACGGGGGCGAAGCGGTCGCCCGTACCGGCCCCGCCGCTGAACAGGTCGGATGCCGTGTTCATCATGGCGGCCTTGACCTGCGCGGGAGTCCAGGTGGGGTGGGCCTGCTGCACCAGCGCCGCCAGCCCTGCCACGATGGGTCCAGACATCGAGGTCCCCGTCTCGGAGATGCCCTGCTGGCCGGTGCCCACAGCGGCGGAGAAGACGCTCGTGCCCACCGCGGTGATATCCGGTTTCAGATTGCCCGCTGCCCGGATCCCCCGGGAGGAGGACGCGGCGACCTTGTCGACGTCCCCGGGGATGTCCTGGGCCACCGAATTCACACTCGTACCGGTGACACTCACCGGTTCACTGCTATTGAGCGCAGCGCGCACCGCGTCACCGCCGGACTTGACCATCAGCACACCAGGAATGGCCGCAACGCCGGTGATCCCGCCATCGAAGGTTTCGGCGCTGTTGGCCAGGATGTAGCCTTTGGCGCCCGCCGCGGCCAGGTTCCCGCCACGTTTGACAGACCCACACTCCAGCGCCTCCTGCGTCCAGGTGACCAGTGCCACCTTGCCGGTGATCGCCGCCGCCTCGGGGCCAGTGAACGGCTCGCACGCGGTCGCATTGGTGTCCGGGGCAAGGACCACATCACCAGACAGATCGGGATCGGCTGCCCAGTCGTAGGCAAACGCGCGGGCCACCCCGAATGTGCGCGGCGTGCCATCAACGCTCCTCTCCGTCCCGTCGAGGATGCTCTGGGCATCCACGGAATTGGCCACCGAGATGGCTTTGACGGCGTTGGCCGGTGACCCGGCGATGTCCGTGACGTCGCCACCGTTGCCAGCAGAGGCCACGACCACGACGCCAGCGTCGACTGCCGCGTTGGAGGCAACGGAATCCGCATCGTAGGCGGACCCGAAGTCGGAGCCCAGGGACATATTGATCACATCGGCGCCGTCGGATGGGTTGCCGTCGCCGTCGGGGTCGACGGCCTTGTCGATCGCTTGCGTCACTACGTCGGTGGATCCTTCGCAGCCGAACACCTTGTAGGCGTGCAACTCTGCCCTCGGCGCCATGCCCGGACCGATCCGCAAGCCCAGGTAGTCGATGGTCGCGTCGTAGGGTCCGGAGTACGGCGCACCGCCGGTGGTCACGCCACCACCGGCCGCGATCCCAGCCACGTGAGTGCCGTGCCCGTTGCAGTCCAGCGGGTTTGGATCCGGGACCGGGATCGAACTGGGATCCTGGCCGTCGTAGGCGTCGCCGACGAAATCGAAGCCGGTGGTCACCTTGGCCGTCACCCAACTGCCGTCGGCAATGGCTTTGGCGTCCTCAAAGGCCTGCTCAGTGCCTGGTCCCCCGAAGTCGGCGTGGGTGTAGTCCACTCCGCTGTCGATGATCGCCACTTTGATGCCGGCACCGGTCCCTGACGTCTGCCACGCCATCGGGCCGCCCTGCAGCGCAATGGCCGACGACAGGCTGCGGGCCTTCGGCGTGATCGGATACACAGCTGCCACCCCAGGAATCGCCTCGAGCGCGTCAAGGTTCTTGGCGTGCGTCGTCACGGCCACCCCGCTGAGCACGGCATGGGTGCGGTACAGCACGGGGGTCCGGGCAGGCAGGGCCTCGATCACCTGCTCCTGAACCGCTTCGACCGTCGCCAGTTGTTCGCGAGCGGCCCGCCGGCCAGCAGCCCCCTGTCCCGCCGTCCGGTACACCTTCGCGGTCGGGAGGGTGGCGAGCTTCAACAGGTATGCCTGGCGCCGATTGCCCGTTGCACCGCGCGGGGCATCGATGGAATGCCCAGCCGCTGAGGCCGGTAGGTCCGCCGGACCAAGCGGCAAGGGGCTCGGAGTGGGCGCGGCACCCGCCGGGCCGGAGAGTCCCGACCACGCCAGACCCATGACCAGTGCTACGGCGCAGGCACGCCACATCGACGAACTCTTGATCATCGAGAACCCCTCCCGGTACGACCAATGTCACCTCGAGCCTAGACCCGGCCTACGACATGGCGGCAAGGCCTTTGAGAATCACCCAGGTCTCGACGGCCGCCGACGCCGCCTCTCGTCCTTTGTCCTCACTCGACCCCGGAAGCCCGGCCCGGTCAAGGGCTTGCTCTGCTGTGTCACACGTGAGAATGCCGAAACCAATGGGGGTACCGGTGTCGAGTGCCACCCGTCCCAGACCGTCGGTCACCGCCGACGACACGTACTCGAAATGGGGTGTTCCGCCGCGGATGATCACCCCGAGGGCGACCACGACGTCGTACTGCGCGGCCAGACGCTGGGCGACCACCGGAAGTTCGAACGAACCTGGCACCCGAAGCTCAGTGACGGTCGCCCCGACTTCGGCGAGGTACACACGGGCCCCGTTGAGCAGCCCGTCCATCACCTGGTCATGCCAGCTTGCGGCCACCACGGCGACTCGCACTCCGACCGCCGAGATCTGCGTCGGGGCAGCCCTGCCTTCACCGCTCATGCCTGCTCCTCCAGCTCATGCCCCATTAGGGCGGCCTTGGTCGACAAATAGCGCTCGTTGTGGGGGTTGGACTTGATCTGCAAGGGCACTCGCTCCTTGATGTGAATGCCGAAGCCGTCCAAACCGGCGCGCTTGGCCGGGTTGTTGGTCAGCAGGCGCATGGAGGTCACGCCGAGGTCGGCCAAGATCTGCGCGCCCGTCCCGTAGTCCCGGGCGTCCGCAGGCAGGCCCAGCGCCAGATTCGCCTCGATGGTGTCCGCGCCGGAATCCTGCAGTTCGTAGGCCTGCAACTTGCTGAGCAGGCCGATCCCCCGGCCCTCGTGTCCCTTGACGTACAGGATGATTCCACGACCCTCATCGACCACGGCCTGCATCGCGGCATGTAGCTGCGGCCCACAGTCGCAGCGCAGCGAGCCGAAGACATCACCGGTAAGGCACTCGGAATGGACGCGGACCAGGAGATCGCGTCCGTCCCCTATGTCCCCCATGACCAAGGCGAGGTGCTCGGTCGGTTCCACCAGGCTGCGGTATCCGATCGCCCGGAAGTCGCCGTACTCGGTGGGGATGACAGTCTCGGCCATCCGCTCGATCTGTTTGCTCGTGTGCCGGATGTGCGAGATGAGGTCGGCGATCGAGATCATGAGCAGGCCGTGCTCGTCGGCGAAGGTCCGGCACTGCGGCGCGCGCATCATCGACCCGTCGTCATTGACCAGTTCACAGATCGCGCCGGCTGGCGTCAGGCCGGCAAGCCGTGCCAGATCAACACTGGCCTCGGTGTGTCCGGCCCGCTGCAGAACTCCGCCCGGCACCGCCCGCAGCGGGAACACATGGCCGGGCCGGGTGATCTCCCACGGTTCGGTCGCAGAATCAACAACGACCTTGATGGTGCGAGCACGGTCGGCCGCGGAGATGCCCGTCGAGATGCCATCGCGGGCGTCCACGCTCACCGAGTACGCGGTTCCCTTGCGGTCCTCGTTGACCGCGGTCATCGGGGGCAACAGCAGCCGGTCGAGATCCTCGCCGAGCATGGGCACGCAGATGACCCCGGAGGTGTGCCGGATCATGAACCCGACCAGTTCCGGGGTCGCCTTCGACGCTGCGAAGACCAGATCACCTTCGTTCTCGCGGTCCTCGTCGTCCACGACGACCACCGGCTTGCCATTGCGGATCGCGGCGATGGCATCAGGTATGGAATCGAACCTCATCGGTAGCCTCCCAGCAACGACTCGACGTATTTGCCGATCACGTCCACCTCTACATTGAGACGGTCTCCGACCCCGACAGCACCGAGCGTGGTGGCCTGCAGGGTCTCGGGGATCAGACTCACCTCTGCCCCCGTGCCGGTCGTGCGCGAGACCGTCAGCGACACCCCGTCCAAGCAGATGGATCCTTGGGCTACGACATATCTGCGCAGGTGTTCGGGCAGCTCGAATCCGACGACATCCCAATCCGGCTCACGCCGGTGGGTGCTGACCGGCGCCACACCGTCGACGTGACCTTGCACGAGATGCCCGCCCAAGCGATCGCCGAGCCGCATCGCCCGCTCGAGATTCACACGACGACCCGGGGTGACATCGGAGAGGCTGCTCAGGGCCAGCGTCTGGGCCATCACATCCACCCTGAACCAGTCGTCGACCGCTTGCACCACCGTGAGACACACCCCACTGGTGGCGATGCTCTCACCATGTTCGTAGGGGCTGTCCCAGGCAGAGTCGGGGACGATGACAAGGCGCGTGGTATCTCCGGCATCGACATCTCGCACCGTGCCCATCTGCTGGACCAGGCCTGTGAACACCGCCTACCTCCTCCTTGACCCCATGGGAGGCGGACGGCACAGCGAGGCACCGACGTCTCCTCCCATCCGGACTTTCACCGTCGGCCCCGGAGTTCCACCGGATCCACCGCTCGCGCGGGTCGCGGGCTCTCACCGCCGGCTCGGAGTTTCACCGACCCTGGAAACGCTTGTGACCATGGTGTCACACCCGCGTCGAATCCCCCACGCAGACGGGTCTGCGGGCGAGCTGAGGGC
>Ga0116175_1002703_pt1 | contig 10483 bp, 8 predicted proteins | sample AD_UKC125_MetaG_FD_89802 | JGI IMG/M metagenome (GOLD analysis project Ga0116175, IMG submission 89802) | Active sludge microbial communities of municipal wastewater-treating anaerobic digesters from USA - AD_UKC125_MetaG | ecosystem: Engineered > Bioreactor > Anaerobic > Digestate | place: USA... | reverse complement strand
TATTCTCTCATCCGAAAATCAAGGAAGTTAGCAACTTGTAGCTCCGTTGTCTGACCAGGTTTGATAAAGTCCAAGACATCCACAAAGGCCCGATCTGAAATCGAACAAGCTTGGCGGATAGTCGCCGCTTCCTGGGCATCCTTAATCATGCGGATTTTTTCCACAAAATCGGTCAGAGACTTGAGCTCGTAGCCTTCAAAGACCTGGCTTAATTGCTGGTAAAAACCATAGGTTACCTGACTGTCAAAACCAATGCTGGTCAGTTTATCGTCCGCAATAACCTTGGCAATTTCACCCAAAGCATCTCTGTTGTCCAAGATATCAAAGCCCTTGACTACACTCTTGGCGATCAAGGTATAGCGGGCATCCGTCACGAAAATCCGGCGTTTTTTACTGATAAAAAGGGTGGCGCTGGTCCCTGAAAAACCAGTCAAATAATAGACATTGGTCAGGTTGGTGACCAAAATCCCATCCACACCAGCCCCATCGAGGGCTGCTTCAAATTTTACCAAACGGTCTTGTAAATAGTTTGTCATTTTCTTCCTCCTGAAATTCATAAAATCATTGTAGCACGATTGACAGGGAAATGCTAGGGGGAATGCTGATTTATAAAACAAAAAAAGCCTGATAAAATCAGACTTTTAATGCTTATTTCAACTTCTTCTTCAGATACTGTCCAGTATTTACCTTGAACGTAATTCAACAGGTTCAAGATAGATAATCTGACCATACTTTCCTGACTTAACAATTTTTGCTTTGATATGGAAATGATCGCCGACTTTCACACTAGATACATCACTTGATACATTTAAATCATTAAAGTTAACGTCTTCAAAACTCAAAGGTACTCCGCGATAGTTTGTGTGTTCTTCGTCAATCCAATCACCATCTTCAATTGATATAGAATAGCGTGTTTTGTATTTAGCAAGCGGCCACATTCCACTAATATGACCATCAAACTCAATTATTTCACCTCTATATTTTTCGACAAATTCTTTTGTTTTCGGCTCATCGTTATTATTGAAAATATAAGCAAATTCTGGATTATCTAATGTTATAGTTTCATCTTTCTCAGTTTTAGATTCACTACTCTCCTTTGAAGAACTAGGGGAAGTTTGTTCAGAAGAACTTTCCGTCGATTCTGTATCCTCTTTCCCACTTCCCTCAGTTTCTTTCTCTTCGGCTTTAAAGGTATGATAGTGGATAGTTATTGCTACATCTTTGTCAAATAAGTCACCTTCTGAAAAATCATCATCACCTTTTACTGTAACTTTTTCAACTTCTCCATCTTTGGTAAAAATTCCAAGAGTTAAATCTTCTATTTTTTGAGTCGTCACATTTTCAAAACCAGCATCAGAAAGTTGTTTTTGAACAGATTTGTAATCTGCATCGCTGGGTGAAGCGCTAATAGGCATAGCAATTTTATTCGGATCTACTGTCTCCTTCTCTGAACCACATGCAATCAATAACAAACTAGAAATGACGGTTAAACTTAGCAAAAGTAGTTTTTTCAACATTATCGACTCCTTATTTATTTATAAATACATTTTACTATATCCTTGATTTTATTGCAATACGATTTGTAATACAATTTGTAATATATATTATTCATGCTTTTCTCTATACACTTATATTACGGAGGAAAGACATGGCATTCAAGTTAAAATCAGATAAAAAAGAGACTGAAATCAAAACTATTAGATTTCCATCAGAATTAATTGACAGAATTGAGGAAGCAATTGTTAAAAAAGAGGTGAGTTTTTCGAGTTTTGTAATTCAAGCCTGTGACTATGCATTAAAGAATATGAATCAAGAATAAAAAGAGCCAAATGGCTCTTTTTATGCATATAAACGACTATTTCAACTTCTTCTTCAGATACTGTCCAGTATAACTGGCTGGGTTGGCTGCGACTTCTTCTGGTGTTCCTGTGGCGACAATAGTTCCACCACCGACCCCGCCTTCAGGCCCAAGGTCAATAATATGGTCTGCCGTCTTGATGACATCCAGGTTGTGCTCGATGACCAGGACCGTATTTCCATCATCGGCAAAGCGGGCCAGAACCTTGAGGAGCTGGGCGATATCCTCCGTATGGAGGCCGGTTGTTGGCTCATCTAAGATATAAAGTGACTTGCCCGTCGAGCGTTTATGGAGCTCAGAAGCCAACTTCATCCGCTGGGCCTCCCCACCTGAAAGCGTAGTGGCTGGTTGGCCCAAGGTTACATAGCCCAGGCCCACATCCTTGATGGTTTGGAGCTTGCGCTCAATTTTGGGAATGTGTTTGAAAAATTCCACCGCATCATTGACCGTCATATCTAGGACTTGAGAGATATTTTTCTCCTTGTAGTGGACTTCCAGAGTTTCACTATTGTAGCGGGTGCCATGGCAAATCTCACAGGGAACATAGACATCCGGCAGGAAGTGCATCTCGATCTTGATGATACCATCACCGCTACATGCCTCACAGCGACCGCCCTTGACATTAAAGGAGAAACGACCCTTTTTATAGCCCCGAATCTTAGCTTCATTGGTCTTGGAAAAGAGGTCACGGATATCATCAAAGACCCCCGTATAGGTGGCTGGATTGGAACGGGGTGTCCGCCCGATAGGACTTTGGTCGATATCAATCAAGCGGTCCAGATGCTCGATACCGCGGATTTCCTTGAATTTTCCAGGTTTTTCCGAATTGCGGTTGAGCTTTTGAGCAATGGCTTTTTTCAAAATAGCATTGACCAGGGTGGACTTACCAGAGCCTGAAACACCGGTCACAGCGATGAATTTGCCCAAAGGAAAACGAACAGTCAAATCCTGAAGATTGTGCTCCTTGGCCCCAATCACCTCAATAAACCGACCTGTCCCCACGCGCCGTTCCAAGGGAACCGGAATCTCCCGCTGACCAGAGAGATACTGACCGGTGATAGATTTTTTATTTTTGGCAACCTGACTTGGAGTCCCAGCAGCCACCACTTGACCACCAAAATGCCCCGCACCAGGCCCCATATCGATCAGATAATCTGCCTCCCGCATGGTATCTTCATCATGTTCAACCACAATCAGGGTGTTGCCCAAATCCCGCATCTTCTTGAGACTGGCAATCAGGCGATCATTGTCCCGCTGGTGGAGTCCGATTGATGGTTCGTCCAAGATATAGAGAACCCCTGACAAATTGGAGCCAATCTGGGTTGCTAGACGAATCCGCTGGCTTTCTCCCCCTGATAGGGTACCTGAGGCCCGCGAAAGGGTCAGGTAGTTAAGGCCTACATTGTTCAAGAAGGAGAGGCGGTCTCCGATTTCCTTGAGAATGGGCTTGGCGATGATGTTTTCGTTGGCGGATAGGGTCAGCTGGTCCAAGAGTTCCAGATGGTCCGCAATGGACAAATCCGACACCTGGCCGATATGCAGCCCCTTCTCCCCGCCCACTCGGACAGATAGGGCCTGGTCATTGAGACGGTAGCCCTGACAGCTTTGGCAGGTCAATTCATTCATATAGGCCTGCATGACCGTGCGGGTATAGTCGCTGGCAGTTTCCTTATAACGGCGGTGGATATTGTTGACAATACCCTCAAAGGGAATATCAATGTCCCGCACCCCACCAAATTCATTCTCATAGTGGAAGTGAAACTCTTCCCCCTTGGAGCCATAGAGGACCAGGTCTTTTTCTTCCTCTGAAAAATCTTCAAAAGGTTTATCCATATCAATCCCAAACTGGGTCATAGCCTGCTCTAACATCTGGGGATAGTAATTAGAAGAAATGGGATTCCATGGGGTCAAGGCCCCTTCAGACAGAGTCTTGCTGGCATCTGGCACCACCAAATCCAGGTCAACCTCCAATTTCATTCCCAAACCATCACAGTCGCTGCAAGATCCAAAGGGAGCATTGAAAGAAAAGAGACGAGGCTCTAGTTCAGGGACGGTAAATCCGCAAACAGGGCAAGAATAATGTTCGGAGAAGAGCAACTCCTTGCCATCCATGGTATCGATGACCACATAACCATCTGCCAGGCGCAGGGCCGCCTCCACCGAATCAAAGAGACGGGACCGAATCCCTCCTTTGTTGATGAGACGGTCGACCACAATCTCGATGTTGTGCATCTTATTCTTTTCCAGTTCTGGCACTTCTGAGACTTCGTAGATAGCCCCGTCCACCCGGACCCGGACATAACCATCCTTTTGCACCTTTTCAAAAATGGTCTTGTGCTGGCCTTTTTTCCGACGGATAATGGGAGCTAGAACCTGCATCCGCGTCCGCTCAGGCAATTCCAGGACCTGATTGACAATCTGCTCTACGGATGAGGCCGTAATAGCCCCATGACCATTGATACAGTAGGGTGTGCCGACACGGGCATAGAGGAGACGGAGATAGTCATTGATTTCCGTCACCGTCCCAACCGTCGAGCGAGGGTTTTTGGAAGTGGTTTTTTGGTCAATGGAAATAGCCGGGCTCAAGCCCTCAATGGAGTCAACATCCGGTTTTTCCATATTGCCTAAGAATTGCCTCGCATAGGCTGATAAACTCTCCACATAGCGGCGTTGGCCTTCAGCGTAGAGGGTATCAAAAGCCAAGGAAGACTTTCCAGACCCTGACAAACCCGTCACCACCACCAGCTTATCCCGCGGAATGGTCACATCAATATTTTTTAAATTATGGGCCCTAGCCCCATGAATAATAATCTTATCTTGCATAATATTAAGATACAAAGAGCGTAAAGAACAAAGCAAAAACAGATCATTTCTGTAGTGGGCTTGCGCACCAAGAAATGAGTCTTTTTTGCACCGTTCTTAGCTCGTGTTCAGTTCCTTTCATTGATATTAAGGCCGTAAAGGGCACAGTCAAAATAGGCGGTCAGTCCAAAATCTACGATTTTGCAGACGCACCCCCGTCAGGCCGACTAGAACTTTCACAGGCAAGCCAAAGAAAGTTCAGACGGCTACGACGTTGATACTCACAAGGGGTAGAAATAAGGAAATCCCTATCTTTTTGACACAGCCTTTAGGCCGCCTTCAAATCCTTTCCGAGTGCGATCATTTGAAACTTTTTTGCGCTTCAAAACCATAGTTATCCCAACTCTTTTCACATCCTCCATTATACCATACTTCAAAAAAAACTTTTCCTTTAGGGCCCTTTTTGGTATAATAAGAGGTACGCCTAAAAGCATAAAAATCAAACGAAGGAGGGGTTGGTATGAAACAAATTTTTCTTTCTACACTGACTGACTTGGAAGAAATCCACACATTTGAACCAGGAAGCTGGATAAACTTGGTCAACCCTTCCCAGAGCGAATCCATGGAAGTGGCGGAACATTTTAATATCGATATTGCAGACTTGCGGGCCCCGCTCGATGCGGAAGAATCTTCCCGTATTGTGGTGGAAGATGACTATAAGCTCATCATTGTGGACGTCCCAATCTTGGAAGACCGAAACAACCAGGCCTACTATGTCACCATCCCGCTCGGTATTATCTTGACAGAAAACACCATTATCACTACCTGCTTAGAAGAATTATCTCTCTTTGAACTCTTTCGCAATAATCGCCTGCGCAACTTCTACACCTTTATGCGGTCTCGCTTCGTTTTTCAAATTCTCTACCGCAATGCCCAGCTTTACTTGAGCGCCCTGCGGATTATCGACCGTAAGAGTGAAGATATTGAAAAAAGATTACATGAGGCGACACGGAATGAAGAATTGATTGACCTCATGGAGCTGGAAAAAACTATTGTCTATTTCAAGGCCTCCCTCAAAATGAATGAGCGGATTGTCAAGAAACTGGCCGGCTCTTCCAGCCTTCTTCGCAAATATGAAGAAGACGAGGATTTGCTAGAGGATACTCTGATTGAAAACCAACAGGCCATTGAAATGGCGGATATCTATGGCAATATCTTGAATTCTATGACACAGGCCTATGCTTCCATCCTTTCCAATAACCAGAATACCATCATGAAGACTCTGGCTCTGGCTACCATCGTCCTGTCTATTCCAACCATGATATTCTCAGCTTATGGAATGAACTTTAAAGGAAATAATATTCCCTTCAATGATCTCCCACATGCCTTTGAGATTATCATCCTTGTCGCCTTTGCGATCAGCCTCTTTTTGACCATTTATTTCATCCGGAAAAAATGGTTCTAAATTTTATTTTCAACTGACTATCCTAGGAGAGTATTCCCCATGCAACTCAAAAACCTTACAAAGAAAAACCAAGAATTTATCCACATCGCTACAAATCAACTCATCAAAGACGGCAAAAGCGATGAAGAAATTAAAAACCTTCTGGAAGAGATTCTTCCCAGCATCCATGATGCCCAGAAAAAAGGCATTACAGCCCGTAGCCTCTACGGTGCCCCAACTGAATGGGCTGCCAGCAAAACACAAACCGCAGAAGCCAATGACAGTCTCCCTGAAAACGACAATCCTTGGCTCATGTGGCTGGATTCCAGTCTCTTAATGCTGGCCCTCCTAGGTTTTGTTAATGGGGCTATGAACCTATTCGGTCAAGGCTCCCAATATGGCCTAATAACCTTCATTGTTGTAGGTTTCGGTGTTGGAGCCGGCATCTACTTCATGTACCATTTTGTCTATCGCCACATGGGAGAAGGGAAAAAACGCCCTAAAATCTGGAAAGCTATCTTGGCCCTTTTACTTGCAACCTTGGCTTGGTCTGTGATCTTCTTCCTAGCTAGTCTGATTCCAGCCAATATCAACCCTGGACTCTCTCCTATTGCCAACATTTTGATTGCTGGGATTGCTTTTGGTATTCGATACCTCCTTAAAAAGAAATACAACATTCGCAATGCCATGCAGCCAGTGCGGTAACTCGACTAAAACAGATTGGAAGACAATCTGTTTTCTTTTACTCTTTCAACAATTATATCCTTGTTTTTAAAGATTCAAGTAGGAGCCTATGCCCACCCCAAAGGGTCATAGGTTTTTTTATAAGAATAAGAAAAAACAGAAAAATAACAGATGAAGGACAGAGCTACTGTAGACCTCTCTATTATAATGAGGATATCAAATAAAAATACTAGCTATTCCTCATCTTATTGAGCGGTACTCTAATAGTCTAGAGACCTTTCTGTAGAAGGAAAGCTTAAAACGAATTTGGAGGTTGCTTTTGATTGTTACATTGATGATTGCCTTATTTTTATTGAGACTCTTCTTTTTAAAAATCTCAATCAAAAATGAGAAGCGAATTTTGGCGGATGGCGGCAAAGAGTACGGTGTAGCAAATACTAAATTACTGACTATTTGCCACATCCTATTTTATGCAGCTTGTTTGACAGAAGCTATCGTCAAAAAAGCGTCATTTGATGCAGTCAGTGCTATTGGATTAGCCCTGTTAGTTTTTGCAATGGCTATGCTCTACTGGGTTATCCAGCTGCTAGGTCCTATTTGGACGGTAAAACTCATGCTGGTCAAGAACCATCACTTCGTTGACCATTGGCTATTTCAAACAATAAAACATCCCAATTATTTTTTGAATATTCTTCCAGAATTAATGGGACTAGCACTCTTATGCCATGCATCCCTTAGCTTCAGTCTACTTTTCCCGCCATATCTCTTTATACTGTACAGACGTATTCGGGAAGAAAATAGATTGTTGCAAGAAGTCATCATTCCCAACGGTAGAACCTAATTTCTTTAGATAGTCAGATATCTATCATTTATACCAACTCATTAAAGGAGGAACTTATGAGAAAACAAAATATTCTTAACCACCTACTCGTCAGCACAGCCGTCTTGGGCACCATGCTGATCTATCAGCTTCCAACCGTTCAGGCAGAGACAATCTCTGAAACAAGCCCTTCTTCCCTAGAAACCAATTTACCTATTGCTTCCAATACCGAAGCTGTAAAAACTACCGATGAAACACTTTCTGAGCAAGCACTAGATGCAGAAAAACCAGTAAATCAGGATTTACCACCTGAAAACCAAGTAACCACTGCTACCCCTTCGCCACTTGTAACAGAGGTATCCTCTTCCTCAGAAATTGACGAGAACAAAACAGTGACGCCCGCAGCAGATGAAGCAGGAAATTCATCATCCGAGACTACTCCGCCAGTTACTACAGAACAGACAAGCACATCCGAAACAACAATCACAATGACTGAAGCAGTGACACCTGCTACCGCAACACAACAAACAGAGACTCCTACAATAACTCCCCCTCAAACAGAGACACCAGCGATATCGGATCAAGAAATAAGTCCAGTAACCGACACTAAAACAGAAGAAATTCAACATTCAAATGTTGGAGAAAATTCTGTTTCTATTACCAGAGAACAAATAAGCTCAAATACCGTTAAATGGACCGTAACCTTTGATCCAACAAACTGGGGACTCTCTCCTAGCAGCGTCGGAGCATTCTACTTCTTCACACCAAAAAATGCCAAGATTACTAGTATCGTAGACCATGAGAAGAATCAGGAACTCATCCAGCATTTCTCAACCAGAGGCCTCTATAAAGCTTACGATGAGACAAACCCAGATGAGGGCCTTTCTAAGCAATGGGGCTGGTCAGTTGGAAACATTTCCCAGCGAGACCCTCGATTGGACGAATGGAAAAACCAAGGACTCTTCTCCAAGGTCTTTGTTCTTAATGAGAGAACAGACAAGGGTCCTGTCACTTTCACTATAACAGCCACATTGCCAGATGACGCAGTCCAATCCTTCCCATTTGTGGCCGTCATGAAACGCTATAAATATATTGCGCCTACTGAATCTACTGCCCTTGCTGCAACAACTTTTGAAGTGGATCCCAAAATCATTCTCAAACCGTTGTTTCCAAAACCAGCGCCAGAAACACCAACTCCTCCCAAAACTGGTGGCATAACGATATCCCCTTTGAAACCCCAAGTTCCAAAGGAAAATCCAAGTGAGCAAATCCAAGTAACCTTTAAAGAAGGAAAAGGCGGAGGAACCAATCCAGGCACCTTTACTCATTATATTTATGGTGGACAGATTATAAAAATGATCAATCCTGGAACCCCTCTAAAAAATATCCTCCCTACCATAAAGACTGCTCTTTCCGGATTGAAACCGCAACAAGGGGACCTCGTTCTGCAAAAAGGCTACAAAGTAACAGGCTGGGTTGACGAACAAAACAATCGAGTTAGTGAAGATACCATTATCAATCAGTCAATCATCCTTTCCCCTGTTGTGGAAATGGCTGAAACAGAGCCAAATCCACCAATGCCAACACCGGAAAAACCGAAGTCTGAGCCTGAGGCGCCGAAAGTAACGCCGGAGAAACCAAAGTCTGAGCCTGAGGCGCCGAAAGTAACGCCGAAAAAACCGAAGTCTGAGCCGGAAGCGCCAAAGGCAACACCAGAGGAGCCAAAAAAAGAACCGGAAGCACCGAAAGTGACGCCAGAGAAACCGAAGACCGAGCCTGAGGCGCCGAAAGTAACGCCGGAAAAACCAAAGTCTGAGCCTGAGGCGCCGAAAGTAACGCCGGAAAAACCAAAGTCCGAGCCGGAGGCGCCAAAGGCAACACCGGAGAAACCGAAGTCTGAGCCGGAAGCACCAAAAGTAACACCGGAGAAACCGAAGTCCGAGCCGGAGGCACCAAAAGTAACGCCAGAAAAACCAAAGTCCGAGCCGGAGGCACCAAAAGTAACACCGGAGAAACCGAAGTCTGAGCCGGAAGCGCCGAAAGTCATTTCACAAAAAACTCAGACACAAGGACATTCTCCAAAAGTCAGCCCAAATCCTCCAGCATCTACTCCTACAACAACCATCTCAGAAACAAGGAAGACGACCTTGCCAAAAACTGGTGAGAAAAGTAATGTTCTCGCCTGGCTTGGAGGAATACTCGCGGCAATCTTAGTGGGTATTTTGGCACTAAAACCAAAAAACTCTAAAAAATAAGAAGTAATCCGCGCTCCATTTTTAATTGAATTGGACAAGAGATGACACCCCATCTCTTGTTTTTTATTTTATTAACGAAAAAAGACCCGTCTGGGCCTTAACTCACTCTCTCATTTTCAAGCTCGTGAAAAAACAGTCCATTCAAGGAATGTAACTCGCCCTCTTGTTTTCAAGCTCGTGAAAAAACAGTCCATTCAAGGACTGTTTTTTTACTAATCTTCAGTTACGAATGGAAGCAAAGCCATTACACGAGCGCGCTTGATTGCTGTTGTTACCTTACGTTGGTTCTTAGCTGAAGTTCCAGTTACACGACGTGGTAAAATTTTTCCACGTTCTGAAATGAAACGGCTAAGAAGCTCAGTATCTTTGTAATCAACATATTCAATCTTGTTCGCTGCGATGTAATCAACTTTTTTACGGCGTTTAAATCCGCCACGACGTTGTTGAGCCATGTGTATTCTCCTCTTTATATTTTATTCAAGCCATCCTTAGAATGGCAAATCGTCATCTGAAATGTCCATTGGATTTCCGCCAAAGGGACTTTCTTCTCGAGCGAAGTTTGGTGTTGCGGAAGGTGCCTGTGGGCTTGAGCCAAAGCTGTTACCAGCTGTGTACTGTCC
>Ga0116175_1002701_pt1 | contig 10488 bp, 6 predicted proteins | sample AD_UKC125_MetaG_FD_89802 | JGI IMG/M metagenome (GOLD analysis project Ga0116175, IMG submission 89802) | Active sludge microbial communities of municipal wastewater-treating anaerobic digesters from USA - AD_UKC125_MetaG | ecosystem: Engineered > Bioreactor > Anaerobic > Digestate | place: USA... | reverse complement strand
GCCCCAGGCCGCACTCAAGCCCCTGAGCCAGACCTACGAGTATGAGGAAACATTTTTGCGCGACGTGCCGCGCCTGATCATCGAGCACAACATCTATGGCGTGGACATCGACCCGCGCGCCGCCCAGATCGCATCGTTGGCGCTGTGGCTGCGGGCCCAGCGCGCCTGGCACGATGCAGGGGTGAAGGCCAAAGACCGCCCGCTAATCGGGCGGGGCCATGTGGTCGCCGCCATTGCGCCGCCGGCAGAGCGTGAGTTGCGAAAGCAGTTTGCTGCCAACCTTGATCAACGCGACGCCGAGCTCTTCGAGAAGACCCTGCAACTGCTCAAGGGCCTGCCGGAGCTCGGAGTGCTGCTCCAGGTCGAACGCGAGCTACCGAACTTGATTCGCCAGGTCTATGTGGGCAAGGGCACCGGCCTGTTTGCCCAACAGGAGCAAGAGAACTGGCAGCAAGCAGAGGCACGGCTGCGTGAGGCACTTACCGAATTTGCCCAGGCTGCGAAATCCACCTACCAAGGGCGGCTTTTTGCACAGGATGCCTTGCAAGGTCTTCGGCTCATCGATCTATGCCGTGAAGTGTTCGATGTCGTGGTGATGAATCCGCCTTTTGGCGAGCTGAGTGAGAGCGTCAAGAAATACCTGGAAGGCGCTTATCCCAATTCAAAGACCAATTTACTCACAATTTTCGTAGAGCGCGGTATCTCTTTACTCAGAAATGAGGGGCGGTTGGGGGCCATTACATCCAGAACATCATTCTTTCTCTCTAGTTACAAGAAATGGCGAAAGAACGTACTGCTCGAAAATACGAGACTCTGCGAGTTCATTGATCTCGGTGAGGGCGTTCTTGATGACGCAAATGTAGAGGTTGCAGCGTATTGCCTGGAGGTCAACCGATAATGTCTGTTTTCATTAACCTCCTCACTTCGACGGACAAAGAATCCGATCTTCTTTCGGCATTGACGCAGCTTAAGTCCGGTAGACAGGGGCATGGCGTCTTCGAGCGGGATGCAGACTATTTCTCCGCAACTGAAGATTGCGCCATCCTCTATTCGATGCCAGCGAAGCTTTACGAATTCGCCATCAAAAAACAAACGCTCTCAAGAATCGGAGCACAGGCAAGACAAGGGAATGGTGCGCCTACTAGGTACCACCGACTTTGGTGGGAAGTTCTGGAAAAATCTGCGGAGGAGCAGAACGGTTTGGCGTGGCCATTCATGGCGCACGGAACCCCTTACTCTCCTTTTTACAAAGCGAGTTATTTCCGTTTTAAGTGGGGCGGCGATGGAGCGGAGGCAAAGGCGGATATTGCCCATCGATACCCATACTTAAATGGCAACTATGGATTCAAGATTCAGGCAGAGGATCTTTATTTTGAACCTGGACTTTGTTACGGAAAGCGCACATCCAATTTTTCTGTCCAAGTTATGCCCTCGAAGCACCTATTTTCTTTCGAGGGAACGGCAATATCAACTCAAGGCGCTTCTGTCGATGCTTGGGTCCTTCTTGGTCTCCTCAATTCAAAGCCTGTTTCATATTGGCTCTCTCTGGTTTGCGCACAGCATAAGGCCTACAACTACCTTCAGGCCCTACCTATGCCCAACAAGTTCGACCCGGCACTGGGGTTGTACGCATTAGAGGGCTGGAGTTTGATGCGCTCACTAAATTCTGTTGAAGAAACAAGTAATGCCTTCTTGTTACCTGAATTGTTACAAAACCGATTGTTTGGATTTGACCGTCTACGCACTGAAAATCGCTTGTCTGGAATCAAAGAAGCGATAGATGTCATTGCGTTCGATCTGTATGGTCTAAGCGCAGAAGATCAAGAAATTATCAACCGAGGGAATGATCTATACCGGGCAGAAGATGAGGATTCTGACGAAGACGACGATGGGCCTGACGAGGATGTTGAGCAAAGTAGCGCTATCGAACTGTTGCCAAGTGTCTATTCTTGGGCTTGTGGTGTAGCTTTCGGGCGATTCGACTGGCGCCTGGCCACCGGCGAACGCGCAGCACCTGCTGAACCGGAACCTTTCGATCCACTGCCGGCGAAAAGCCCCGGCATGTTGCCCGATGGCGCGATGCCATTTCACACCCACGCCGGCATCCTGGTGGACGACCCAGGCCATCCGTACGACCTAGCGCGTCTGACTGAGGAGGTTCTTGCTCGTGTCGACGTAACCGTTCCGGATGATGTGCGCCGCTGGCTGCAGCGCGACTTCTTTCCCTTCCACCTGCAGCGCTATTCCAAGAGCCGCCGCAAAGCGCCTATCTACTGGCCGCTGTCCACCGCATCTGGCAGCTACACGCTGTGGGTTTATTACCCCAGCCTCAGCAGCCAGACACTGTATACGGCGATCAACGACTTCGTCGAACCCAAGCTCAAACAAGTCGGCGCTGACGTGACGACTCTGCGCAACAAGGGTTCTGCTCGGACCCGTGACGACGAAAAGCAGTTCGAGACGTTGCAAGCTTTCGAGCTGGAGTTGATCGAGCTGCGCGACACCCTACTCAAGCTCGCGCCCAGCTACAAGCCCAACCACGATGATGGCGTGCAGATCAGCGCCGCGCCGCTGTGGCCGCTGTTCCGTCACAAGCCCTGGCAGAAGGTGCTCAAAGACACCTGGGCCAAGCTGGAAAAAGGCGACTACGACTGGGCGCACCTGGCCATGAACTACTGGCCGGAGCGCGTGCGCGAGAAGTGCAAGACTGACAAGTCGCTTGCGATCGCGCATGGTCTGGAGCATCTGTACGTCGAGCCCGAGGCAGCGCCGAAGAAAACTCGCGGAAGGAAAAAGGGAGAGTGAAATGAGCAGCGATGCGCCGAACAGTATTGAAACGATCGTTTGTCTGGCCAACTCAAGGAAGATTTCAGGGCGCTGTGTTGCTGGCAAGCGTACGGGCGATAACTCCTGGTTCCGCCCAATCAGCAATCGAGCAGGGCACGAAATCTCCGAGTTGGATCGTCGCTATTCGGACGGCAAAACGGCGCAGCTGCTCGATGTCATTGAGATTCCGTGCATTGAGGAACGCCCCCACGGCCACCAGAGCGAGAATGTTCTGATTGACGACAGATTCTATTGGGAAAAGAAAGGGAACGCGTCATGGGACGACGTCCTTGAATTGGTTGACCCTGCTGCGGACCTTTGGGCGAACGGATTCAGTGCCTACTACAACCGGAACAATCGCGTTCCAGACGGACTCATCGACGAAGATGGCGGCTCCTTGCGCTTGATCGAACTGGACGAGATGGTTCTTCATGCGGGCCCTAAGGCCCCGGACTTCGGCGACATGAAACCGATCGTGCGGGCCAGTTTCAATTACCGTGGGCAGCACTACAAACTGGACGTTACCGATCCGGAGTATGAGCGCGCATGCTTGGAAAAAGGGGCTGGAGAGTATCGAATTCCTTCAGTCGTTGCATGCATCAGCCTGTCTGAGCCCCACACCAACCAGAATGGGGAGACGTTCGCGTACAAGCTCGTGGCCTCGATCATCACCAGAGAGAGAGCGGGCGGATGAGCGAACTTCTGACCATCGGGCACTCCACGCATCCAATCGATGCGTTTATTGCCCTATTGAAGCAGCATGGCGTTACCGCACTGGCAGATGTCCGTTCGCATCCCTACAGTCGGCATTTTCCGCAGTATTCCAAAGACGCGCTTAAGAATGCGCTTGCTCAAGCGCAGATAGCCTATGTGTTCCTCGGCAAGGAGCTAGGGGCTCGAAGTGAAAACCCTGCATGCTATCGCCAAGGAAAGGTGCAGTACGACCTTTTGGCCAAGGAACCCTTGTTTGCACAAGGTCTAGAACGACTGCGTCAGGGCCTGGAAAAGTATCAAATCGCTCTGATGTGCGCGGAAAAAGACCCGCTTGATTGTCATCGTGCAGTACTTGTCGCGCGGCGCATGTTCGAATCCGGAACGCCAGTGCAGCACATACATGCCGACGGGCATTTGGAAGAGCATCGCGCAATGGAGGCGCGAATGCTCCAGCTCCATAAGATGTCCGAAAACGACATGTTCCACACGCGCGAAGAAATTCTCATCGATGCATATCGGATTCACGGTGAGCAGATCGCTTATCAGGATGAGGCAATGCTGCAAGAAGAACTGCGAGAAGGGGGCAAACAATGAAGGTATTTACCATCGGATTCACAAAGAAGAACGCTGAACAGTTCTTCACGCGCCTCAAACAGCCAGGCCTGGTAAGGCTGGTTGATGCCCGCCTGAACAATGTGTCACAACTCGCAGGGTTTACGAAGAAAGATGATCTGCGTTTCTTCCTTCGCGAGATCAACCGCATTGACTATGTTCATCGGCCGGACCTCGCGCCAACCAAAGAGATCCTCGACGAATACAAGAAAAACGGGGGGGACTGGGCTAGCTATGAAAAGCAATTCATGGACTTAATGGCTCGAAGAAAGGTTGAGGAAAAGGTTCCTAAAGATCTCATTGATGGTGGATGCCTTCTCTGCAGTGAGTCGACTCCTGAACACTGCCACCGGCGGTTGGTTGCTGAATACCTGAAATCCCGCTGGGGAGACCTGGAGATCGTGCATCTATGAGCATTGCGGAATTTATTCGAGAGAGCGTGCTGCGGCCGCGCTTGAAACAAGCTGGCGCCTTGGTGGTGTACGACGCCGACAAGCGCTACCGCGAACAGTGCTTCGACCTGTCGGCTGACAAGGTGCGGGTCATCGATGCATCTGAAAGCAGTATTGAAAGCCGTGAGGCTGCGCTGCTGGCGCTGCGCGAGGTGGGGCAACCGAAGGCGCCGCTGGAAGGTGTGCTGATCTATGTGCCAGCCAAGCGTCCTGAAACCGATGAGCAGAAGCAAGCTGACCCATTCGCCCTGTACGCAGAATGCGGTGCAGTGTTCCCACAAGACGATGGCGATGAATACCTGAGCCTTTGCCTGCGTGCCAGGCCGGATCACGCTACCGAGATCCGCCAAGTATTTGCCGGGTCTCCTGCCGGGCCGACCTTTGCGGTGATCGATGCCATTGGTGGCGGCGTGAGCTGGCCTCAACTGCGAGCCACTCTGCGGGTGGAATCGGGCCGGGAGATTCTGGCCGCATTGTTGGCACCGAGCGCCATTCAAACCGAAGCGCTGAAAGGGCAGGAAGGCTGGGTGCAGGAGGCACGCGACTTCCTCCGCGCCACCTTGGGCCTTAGCGTGAAGACGCGCGGCAAGACCTGGTCCCCCCTGGCGGATGAGCTGTGGCGCTACGTGCTGTTCAGCGAGTTCGTGTTTGATTTACCGGTGGCATTGCCAGACACCTTGAAGGGGGTGCCGCATGCACCGATGGAGGCCAGGCCCATCGTTGAAGATGTGTGCGACCGTCTGCGCAGCGACCCGAAGTCACGCGCGGTGTACATCGAGCGCGCCGAGGCCATCGAGGCTGAACTCAATCTGACCGATCTATGTGGCGCGATTGAAGACCTGGGCGAACGCGATACCTTCCCCTTCGAGGAGCGAACCTTTCTGCGCACGGCGATCAAGGGCATCGTTACCGGCGACACTGATGCCACACGCCGAGTGCTGACCCGCCATAAGAGCTCTGTGTGGCTCGGCAAAGGCGAAAGCCAGGCCCAATGGGAGTTGGTGCGGTCCGGTCTGAGTCTGGTTGAGGCCTGCGAAGACTTTGAACGCCAGTTACCAGATCACGCCCGCTCCCAGGCCGAGCTGATCGACTTCTACCTGGGCAGCCTGCGTGAAGCAGATCGTCTGCAGCGCGAGTTCGAACAAGCGGCGGGCGACTTCCTCGACCCGCATGGCTTGATGCATGAAGTGATCAGCCAAGCTCGGGCGCGTTATCGCCGTTTGGCAGAGAAGGTTCAGGGCGTGTTTGTGAAGCACGTTGAGTCCGCCGGTTGGCCACCCACTGGACGCCTGGCCAATGCAGATGCCTTTGATCGGCTGGTGGCTGATCGACTCAAGGAAAGCGGACGCAAAGTGGCCTACCTGATGGTAGACGCCCTGCGTTACGAGTTGGGCGTGGCCCTCGAAAAGCTGCTGGCGGAAGACGGTCCCGTCGAACTGCAAGCGGCCTATGCGCAGCTTCCGACCATCACCCTGGTGGGCATGGCGAGCTTGCTGCCTGGCGCACGCACGGGGCTGACCCTATCACTGGAGAACGATTCCCTGGTGCCCAAGCTGGCGGGCGCGCCGGTGAGCAATGTCCCGCAACGCATGGGTGTGCTGGCCAAGCGGTATGGCGACCGCTTCGCGGAAATGCCGCTGAATGACTTTGTTCGCGGTAAGCCGAAGATTGCCGAAACCGTCGACCTGCTGGTGCTGCGCTCTACGGAAATCGACAGCCAACTGGAAAGCAACCCGGAAACGACGCTGGGCCTGATCCCAGGCACGCTCAAGCTGATCCGCGTGGCACTGCATAAGCTGCGTGGCATGGGCTTCAAAGAGGCGGTCATCGTGACCGACCACGGCTTCTTTCTGAACGCGCAAGCGGAGGCCGGCGATGTGTGCGTGAAACCGCAGGGGAAATGGCCGGTGAATGCCCATGACCGCATGATGCTCGGTGATGGCACAGCGGATGGTCACAGCCTGGTGGTCAGTGCAGAGAAGGTCGGCATTCGCGGTGATTTCACCCAAGTGGCGCTACCGCGCAGCATGGCTCCCTATCGCTCGGGGCATCTGTATTTCCACGGCGGAGCTTCCCTGGCCGAGGCTGTTGTGCCGGTGCTGGTGGCCAGGCTGGATACCGCCGCCCATGCGGAATTGCGCAAGGTGGTGGTGGAGCTGAGCTACAAGAACGGCGCCAAACGAATAACTACGCGATTGCCGGTTATCGAAGTGATACTGGTGGCCGACGATATGTTCTCGCAAGACATGAGCGTGGAGATCTTGCTGGAAGCGCAGGATAGCAAGGGCAATGTGGTGGGAGAGCCGCGCCCAGGCGGCGATGTGAACCCCGCGACCAGAACCGTGACTCTGATGCCAGGCCAGCGCAAACAGATTGCGCTGAGGATGGATGATGAGTTCAGAGGCAAGTTCGCGGTCAAGGTGCTTAACCCGACAACCCTGGCTGCCTACAGCAGTCTTGCGCTCGAAACCGACTATACGGAGTGAGCCCTATGGACGAACTCGACCAAAAGCTAAACGCCACTTTCGACGGCAAAGTTCTCAGAAAGGACTTGTTGCATCGGATCAAAAAAGGAACGAACGTCCCGACGTTTGTTCTGGAGTTCCTGCTCGCTAAGTATTGCGCCAGCAACGACCAGGCAGAGATGGATGCTGGCATGGAAGCAGTGCTCTCATCGCTGCAGGAAAACTACGTGCGGCCAGACGAGGCCAATGCAGCACAGTCCAAGGTGGCCACCAAAGGCAAGCATCGATTCATCGACAAGGTTCACGTTCGCTACGTCGAAAAAGAAAAGCGCCACTGGGCATCCCTGGAGAACTTCAACTCGCAGCGCATCGCCATCGGTGAGAAGTTCTACCGGGACAACGATAGGCTGTTGGAAGGCGGCATTTGGGCGGAAGTCACCCTGGCGCACAACGACATTGATGAGGATGACTACGCGTTTTCAATTGAGGACCTGCGCCCCATCCAGCTGACACGCTTCGACTTTGAGCGGTACGCAGAGGGTCGAGCAGCGTTCACTCGTGATGAATGGCTTGCGGCGGTACTACGCTCAGTGGGCTTGGAACCCAACAAGCTCTCGAAGCGCGTTCAAATGCATTTCATTGCCAGGTTGGCCGCTCTGGTGGAGCCCAACTACAACTACATCGAGTTGGGTCCGCGCGGCACCGGAAAGTCCTATTTCTTCAGCGAGTTTTCTCCTTACGCCACCTTGATCTCGGGTGGTCAGGCGACCAAGGCCACGCTGTTCTATAACAATGCGCGTCGCAAGGTGGGCCTGGTCGGCTTTTGGGACACGGTCGCCTTCGACGAAGTGGGCGGTATCAAGGTCAAAGACCCGGACACCATTCAGATCATGAAAGACTTCATGGCTAACGGGCGCTTTTCGCGCGGTGCCGAAGTGATTGCTGACGCCAGCTTGAGCTTCGTCGGCAACATCGACGTATCGGTGCAGCAGGTCGTGAATTCCAACGAGCACGATCTGTTTCAGCCTCTGCCACCGGAGCTCGACTTGGCCGTCATGGACCGTTTCGCGGCATACATCCCGGGCTGGGAGATGCCGAAGAACAGCAGCGAGTTCCTGACCAGCAACTACGGATTCATCACGGATTACCTGGCCGAGGCCTTCCACTATCAGTTCAAGCACACGAACCGCTACGAGGAGGTCAGCAAGCGCATCCGACTCGGAAAATCGATTGAGGGGCGCGACGAGAAAGGCATAAAGAAAACCGTCTGCGCTTTCTTGAAGGTGCTGCACCCGAACGGGCCGCCAACCGACGACGAGTTCGAAGAGTACGTGGCCTATGCGACGGAGTGCCGCCGCCGCGTCAAGGAGCAGATGAACAAGCGCAAACCGGATGACGAGTTTGCGCGTATCGATCTGTCCTACTACAAGGCCAGTGGTGAGGAAGTGGTAGTTTTTTGCCCTGAGTCGAAGGATGCGCCCGCGACGCAAGAGCCGGCACGTCGTCGCCTGAATCAAGCGGATGGCCAACCCGGCGCGGCCCAGGAAGTTCAGCCCGGCTCCCCGACCGCGCCTGTCGCTGCAGAGGCACCTTCGGTAGCGCCGGCGCAGACGGCTCCGGCAGTAGCGGCGGTTATTTCATCATCGGTCGAGCTCAAGGAGCAGCATTTCACCATCCTCTACGGCGATACCGGGTACAGCTATGAGTCGATTCTCGGCCCCTACTTGCAGGGTGCGAAGACCGTCGTTATCGAGGACCCGTACATCCGGCTGCAGCATCAGATTCAGAACTTCGTGCGTTTTTGCGAAACGGTCCTAAAGGCCGGTACGGTCAAGCGGATCAATTTGGTTACCGGGTATGACGACAACACTCAATTGGCCGACATCGCGGAGAAATTGGAAGAGCTTAAGCAGAGTCTGTTGGAACAGGACGTCGAGCTTGACGTGAAGCTAAACCCCAATATTCATGATCGCGAGATTCGTCTCGACAATGGCTGGATCATCAAGATCGGTCGTGGACTGGATTTTTACCAAAAGCCGGGGGGATGGTTCGAGGTTGGTGCAAACGATCTAAGTCTGCGCAAGTGCCTCGAAACTAAGGTGGATATCTTTCGAGTGTGAAACAGGAGCCTGGGGTGAGTTTGCCGACAAGGATTGAACCTGCCGGACGCCGAGCGGCTGCGTTGCGCCCCAAACCAGAAAATCAAGGGATACTCGATGTGGCATGACAATGAGACTACTGTCGATTACGTCAATTTCCGCCTTGTAGCCAAGGCTTGCGCTGAGCTCATTCGGGACACAGGGGGTGAGCCAATCTCTATTGGCATCTCTGGCGGTTGGGGCATAGGTAAGTCGTCTCTCGTGCGAATGGTAGCGTCCGAGCTTTCGCCAGATCAAGGGGCCGGCAAGAGTGCTGTGAGTGCGGAAGCATCGAAGTACATCGTCGTCACCTTCAATCCCTGGCTCTACCAAGGCTTCGAGGACGCCCGCACGGCACTGCTTCAGACCGTCGGGGATGCGGTACTCGAAGAGGCACAGAAAAATACGGGATTAGTGGACAAGGCCAAGTCGCTAGTTAAACGAATCAATTTTCTGCGTCTGGCTCAGCTCGGCGGCGAGGTCGCCGCCACCCTCATCACGGGTGTGCCGGTCGGCCTCATTGGAAAGGTTGTGGAGGCAGGCTCCGAGGCATGGAATAAGGAGTCCATCAAGGACGGAATTGCAGCGGTGCAGGAAGTGCCGGGCGCCGCTAAAGGCATCTTGGACGAAGCCAAGCCCATGTCGCTGCCCAAGGAAATTCAGTCATTCCGGGAGGCGCTAGAAGATTTGTTCGAAGAGTTGGGCATCACGCTAGTGGTTTTCGTCGATGACCTTGATCGGTGTTTGCCTAAGACCGCCATTGCAACGCTTGAGGCCATTCGGTTGCTGTTGTTTCTGCGTCGCAGCGCCTTCGTCATCGCCGCTGATGACGTCTTCATCCGCGGCGCCGTCCGTGTGCACTTTGCAGGCACGGGATTGGATGACGACGTGGCAACCAACTATTTCGACAAGTTGATTCAAGTGCCGCTGCGTGTACCAAGGCTTGGACCCAATGAGACCAAGGCATACACGGCGCTGCTGTTCTTAGAGCGCGCTCATCGTAGTGGTCAGTTGGACACAGTCAATTTCGAGGCGGCGAAAAACAGCGTGGAAGCCCGATTGCGGGAAACCTGGACCGGGAAGGCCGTTGACCTCGTATTCCTCGAAAGCCTTGTGCCGCAGGGAAACGCAGAGCTACTCGGACTCATGGGTTTGGCAGAGAGGCTGGCGCCACTGCTTTTTAGCGCGAGTACGGTCCAAGCCAATCCCCGGCTGATCAAGCGTTTCCTCAATACAGTGTTCTTGCGCAAGACGCTGGCCAAACCGCAAAACATCGACGTG
>Ga0116175_1002697_pt1 | contig 10515 bp, 8 predicted proteins | sample AD_UKC125_MetaG_FD_89802 | JGI IMG/M metagenome (GOLD analysis project Ga0116175, IMG submission 89802) | Active sludge microbial communities of municipal wastewater-treating anaerobic digesters from USA - AD_UKC125_MetaG | ecosystem: Engineered > Bioreactor > Anaerobic > Digestate | place: USA... | reverse complement strand
TCCCCGAAGGCACCGGGTGGTTGACCTACCGGACCCTGCCGACCACCCTCATCAGCCTCCCGTTGATGTCGGCCAAACCCAAGCCGCGCCACACCACTCGAAGGAGTTGACCCCCAGACGTGGACCGCGACCTCCAAGTGCTCATCGAAGCCCAAGCCGCCCTGCGCGGCGAGGTCGATGACCTCACCACCGTCGTCGACGAGATCGGCGTGCAACTCAGCGCCGTCGCAGACCTGCTGCGCGCCAGGGCAACAAGCGGCGGCGCCGACATCAACGGCTGGACCAGCCGCTCCGCCAACCTGGATCTGCACGCCGAACGACTCGACCAACTCACCCAATGGCTGGAATGGGCTAACGCCACGTTCCTACCGGCACGCACCCCCAGCCGGTCACGGCCAGTCCCAGACTGTTGGCGCAACCACCCCGGCGTGGTCGAAGAACTCCTCGCCCTCCACGCCGCCTGGGTCGCCGCATACACCACCACCGACCCCAACGACACGATGATCGCCTGGCACGACCGGTGGGTCGAACCCTGCATGACCCGGGTCTACAGCACCTACGCCCTCAGCAGCTGCCTCGAAACAGGCCACTGCCGAATCGCACCCAGAGACCCTCAGGGCTTGCACGCCAGGCGAGACGGTCAGGCCTAGGTCTACTCCATCCACTCCGCGAACCAGGCCGCCGAACCCCCAAACGATCCCAGACCCAACAGGACCGAAGGCAGGCTCTCAGCACCGGCCAAGTGACTCACGCCGTACATGAACTCTCCGACGCTCAAAGACGCCAGGACGATCGTGACCCAACGCGAGGGTAGGGGCGACGACCTCTGGGCGGGACTCGCCGGTCGCGTCTGTCCCGGCAGGGCGACAGGCACAGGATCCGGGCGGTCCGAAGCCGAGTGGCGCTGACGTGGGCCCTTATGTTTGCGGGCCTTCTTCTTGGGCTTGTTTGACATGGGCATCTTCCCCTCATTAACGGGGGCGCCCCACGCCCTTCAGGTCACCGCTCCCCTGCGGTAACGGCCCAAAAGGGGGTACCGTAGAGCGTCCGCCAGTTCTGCATTCTCAAGGTGCTCCCGAACGGACACTTCGGCGGTTCGAGGGGTCAACCTCGGACCGCCGACCTATGTTGCCGCCTCAAGGCTACGGGGCCGCCCACTTGCGTGCCAGGCGTAGGGTGCACATTTTCAGGACTGCCTCCCCCGGTGAGGCTGTGACCGAAAAGGCGTGCAGGGGCACCCACGACATCTAGCGCCTACAAGCACGAAACGGGCACACTCTGACTTGCCCCAACGAGCCCTCCTGCCCGAACCGCGACCTCAGCCTGGAAGAATCCGAGCAGCCCACATATGAGCACCAGTAGCTTCCCGTGCCCCTTCTGCCACCAACCCGCCAAAGTTGGCACGTTCTCCGAGACTGGCGAATGGGTCGCTGGCGGAGGCAGGTGGAGGAAGAACAATCGGCAGTGGGTTCGGGTACGGACCTGCTCGGGGAGCGAGCAACACGAGTTCGAGACGTTTGAGACATACCCTCCAAGCGACCGCCTGGCGGACTACCAAGTGGAGAGGGCGAGTGACAGAGGAGGAAAGTTCCAACACAAGCACCTGTTAGAAGACGTCACCTTGGTGCTTCGCGGCGTGCTCCTGGGACACCAGATTGCCGGCATCGTCGATGCCGCAGAGCGGGGGCTCCTCGTCGAGCTCGACGCTCGACGAGAGAATCGCATGGCGCCGATTCCGCGCCGCTTGATCACGCGTCAAGTGTCCCGCGCCATCAGTGCCCTGGCGGGGCAGCACTCGGTCCTCGAGGTAGACGAGCGTCGCGACTACTTACGTGCTCACGTCCTGTGGACTCTCGCCCGCGGAGAAGACGGACGACTATTCGACGCAGCGGCACTCCTCAAGTGGATGGAGAAGGAGGGGTATGCCGGCGGGGTCGATGACTCACCCCCGCACTACGGCGAAGTCCGGGTGGACGAATGGCACCCGTTGAAAGCCGATGCCGCCCCGCAACCGCAGACCGTAGTCTTCCTCGTCAGAACCCAGATTGGGGATGAGGAGTACAGCTACCAGCACGTCCCGAAGCCGTATGACCACGCACGCCTCGTCCAATCCGTCGAACGCGCCCTGAGCGGAATGCCGGGGCAGCGGCGAGATGCGAACTACGTCGTCCAGTGGTGCTTGTGGGCACTCGCCGGACAGAGCGTGGTGCGAGCCGCGGACCTGGCGAGCATGGTGACTCAATGTCTCCGCAAAGTCGATGACCTCGGCTACCTCAGTTGGGTAACCCGCGTCCGCGATTTGGACATCGAGCAGATCCGAGATGAAGCCGTGGGCCTGGTGCAGTGGCCGTCACCGAAACTTCGATTCAACCCTGAAATCGCCGCAGACCCACGCCGACAACGAAACTGGGACCCCCTGCCGTTGACGAACTAGCACCTAACGAAGCTGAAGCCGAGGCGCGCCAGGTGCGCGGCGAGAGACTCCCGCTTGGTCGAGGGCACGCCTCACAGCAGTCTGGGAGCGACCGGTCAGGGCCGCGAGCATCCGCAGCGATGCGCCCTGCCGGTACTGCTCGACGACAAACTGCAGCAACTCTTGCCGCTCCAGCCTGGATTGGTGCGACTTCGCGGTACCCACAAAGTGCTCCAGAACTGACGGAGTTGGGCGTGACGGGTACGGCATGGCCAGTGAGTTACCTCGTGCTAGGAAGCAGCGGAGCTGACGCGGATGTACCGACGGGACCGGCTGGGAGTGGCGACACGCTCAATGTAGCGCCTCACTCGAGTTGCGGCGAGGGAATGATGAGCGGGTGAGTCCTTCAGGGGTGGGCAACAAGGTGGCGCTGTGGATGCTGAGTGTTCTGCTCGGCAATGTGGCTGCGACATGGTTCGCGTCGGCGGTCTTGGACTCGCGTGACGTCGGGTTGTCTGTGATCCCGCCCTTCGTCCTCGCGGTGGCCGTTGCGCTCACTGCACCAGGCGGCTACTTCTCTCGATCACCTCAGGGGACGTCGCCTCTTGCGCGCTTGGTCGCCTACCTCCTGCTGATGACCTATCTCCTCGTCAGCGCGGCTGGCGCCAGCCTCTACGCGTGGTCAATCCCCGTGCTGCTCGTCAGCTCAGCCTGCCTCGCACTCGCCGCCAGCGTGCTCCTCTGGCCGACGTTGCCACGAAAGGCCACTTTCGCGACCACCCAGTTGTTCGTTCACGTGCTGCTCGTCGGGGTAGCAGTGCTGTCGATAGGAGTGGAGCAGTTGCTGGCTGGGGAAACGGCCTTCGGGCTGGGCTACCTCATCACGGGGGCGGTGTTCCTCGTTGAGGTGGGCTTCAAACTTTCTCCCAAAGGAAGTCTCTGGGCTGTTAGCGACAGGCACCTCAGGATTGGACTACTAACGTTCGGGGGCGCCCTAGTTTTGGCGGGCGCCCTGTTCCTGGGTTGGGGCGGGCCCTTCGACGGCGGGGGATCCCTGTTCGCAGTCGCGGTGGCGGGTGGTGGTGCAGGGCTTCTCTTGTGTGGGAGTGCGATTCGGCGGCGCCGATCAACCCTGGCGCTGGGCGGCATCCAACTTTGTGGAGTCTCGTTGCTACTAGTTGGGGTCGCTTACCTGCAGAGCGGACGCAACCAACTCCTTGGGGTTGCTACCGTCCAAGGCAGTTGCGGCTTCTTGACCTTCGGGTTTGCGTACACGGCGAAACTGAAGCAGGGATGGCTCTCGCGAGCCTGGCACCGCTTCACCACCCGCCGGTGACCGCTCAACTGAGCGCGAACCCGGATGGCTGCGACGGATCGTCGGGTGTTGCCTGGCGGCGTTGGAGAGCTCGGTAGGCGCGCATGGCGGCGTCGATGGTTGCTTCTTGGGGCGGTTCGGCCGCGGGGACTGTGGAGGCGTGTTGGGCCCGGTGGTGGCGTTGCTCGTAGGTGTGGTTGGTGGCGGCGTCGGCGACTTCGAGTGTGGCGACTTCGGGGAAGACGTGGGTGGTGGCCACGATCCGGTCGATGGCGGCGGGCCATTGTTCGGGAGGTAGCGCGGCCACGACCTGAGCGGCGTTGTGGGCGGCGTGTAGCTGGACTTGCGCCCACGCGGTGTCAGAGGCGGCGTATCGGTCGATGAGGGCGTTGGCCAGGGGTCGGGCGTGCGTGACCAGGTGGGTGGTGAGGGCGTCGGGGCCGTGGTTGGTGTAGTAGTCGGCGGGGTCGATGCCTTCGGGGAAGGACACGTATCCGGGGGTGTGGTGCTCGATGAGGCGCCAGTAGGCGTTGGCGGCGGCTTTGCGGCCGGCGTTGTCGGGGTCGGTGGCCACGAGGACGGGAGTGTCGGGGGTGATGTGGGTGCGGAGTTGGGTGACGTGTGCGTCGGTGAGGGCGGTGCCGAGGGGTGCGACGCCGATGTAGCGGCCGTGGCTGGCGGCGGTGACGGCTTCGGCGTCGAGTGGGCCTTCGACGAGGACGGGGGTGGCGTGGGGGTGCTGCTTGAGGTGGTGGATGCCGTAGAGGGTGGTGCCCTTGTCGTAGAGCGGTGTGGTGGTGGTGTTGAGGTACTTGGGTCCGGCGGGTGTGTTGTCGCCGGCAGTGGGGTTGCGGCGGGCGACGAAGCCCACGATGGTGCCGTCGGGACTGTTGATGGGCAGGACGAGGCGGTCACGGAACGCGTCGATGAGGGTGCCCCGGCTGGTGGTGCGGGCCAGGCCTGCGGCGACGAGCTCCGTGTCGCTTGCGCCGTGGGCGCGCAGGTGGTCGACCAGGTGAGTCCATCCTGCGGGGGCGTACCCGGCGGCGACTGGGGCGCCGGGGAGTCGGTGCTGGAGATAGTCCGCAGCCCAAGTGCCGGGCAGGTTGCCGGCGTAGTAGTCGGCGGCTGCGCGGTTGAGGGCCGCGAGCCTGATCTGCTCGGGTGATTCCAGTGGAATCACTGCCTGTGGCCGTGGGGCGGGCGGGTACAGGATGTCGTTGAGGGCACGTTCGACAGCCGCCACATTGAGGGCCGCGTCGGCGTCGGCCATGGTGGGCAGCGCGGCCGGGCCGGTGTCTTCGACTGGCGCCGGGATCTCGTCGACGAAGTCGGGGATCTCGTCGACGGGTGCAGGGTGCGGGGTGGGAGTCCAGTCCGGGTCGTGGTCCAGGTCGGGTAGGTATTCCTCGTCGGCCCAGTCGGGTTCCAGAGGTGCGGGAAGGTCCGCGTAGGGGTCGGTGGGGGTGGTGGCAGCGATCGACAACCGCCAAGCGAGAGCCCGAGCCAGGTCGCTGGTGGCGGTCCCACCTTCAGCGGGTGTCAGGTCGGGGTGAGTGGCGTCGACGGCGAGGCTGAGGACTTGTTCGGGTGACCAGCCAGCGACCGTGGCCCGGTGGACAGCCGCGACGACGGAAGACCAGGCCGGGTCGGTGAAGACGCGTTCCGCGCGGGCGGGGCCGAGCTGGTCGACGAGGACGCGTGACCAGTCGGGGCGGATGGCGGAACTGGCGGCGTCTAGGACGGCGGGACCGATGTGGCGGCGCATCCTCCACCACACGGACGCGGCCGGGAACTCCAGCGGCAACGCCTTCTCTGCGATGGCGGCTTCCAGCAGGTCCCGGGCGGGCAGGCCTGCCCGGGAGAGGGCGTCGAGCTGGTCGACCAGGACGGGCCAGTAGGAGTCGTCGAGCAGGGCCGGGGCGATCTGTTCGGCGACGGTTGTCCACACCTGTAGGTGGGTGGAGTGTCCGGGCAACGCGGCGGTGATGGCACCGGCCAGCCGCCGTTGGTAGGTGCCTTCGGGTCCCCGGCGGGTTTCGCCGAGGAACCGGTGGTCGGTGGCGGGGACGTCGGTGGCGGCGCGCCACACGGCGACGTCGGCGCGCAGTTGGTCGGGCAGGTCCATGAGGCTGCGGGCCCAGGTGGGGGTGGTGTCGGGGGTCCATGCTGCGACCTGGGTGTGCACGTCGTCGCTCATGGTGGTGACGTGCTCGGCCAGGGCGTGCAGGTATGCCGCCCACTCGGGGCGTTGCAGAAGGGCGGCGGGGATCGTGGGCAGCCACGGCAACGGTGGTGACCCGGCCGGGGTGGGAAGACGGGATGCGAGGACGGCGGCCAGGTCCTCCGCGTCGTCGACGAGCAACTGGGCGGCGGCTGCCTCGTGCAGGACCTGGGCGGGGGTCTGACCGGAGTCGAGGGCAGCGACAGCGAGCCGGTCGCGCAGGGTCGCCCAGGCGGGCGACGTGGTGAGGCCGGGCCGTAGGGACTCGGCGTAGGCAGTCAACGTGGCGTCGGTCTGGCCCGATTCCTCGAGGAGTTGGTGGGCCAAGGCGGGGATGGCGTCACGGTAGCGGGCGGCTGCACGCTGCAACCGGGCAGCCGGGGTGGACAGGTCCCGGACGGCGCTGGAGGCCGACTGTTGGGCGTCGTCGCGGGCCAAGATGGAGGTGAGCATGTCCAGGTCGGTGGGTGGGGTCAACGTGGCGGGCCGGGTCAAGTCATGCAGGTCACCGGAGGGCGCGGCGGACACGTAGACGTGGTTGTCGTGGCGGCCGCGGGTCATGGCCACGTACAGCAGTTGCCGTGATTCGGTACCCGCAACAACCACGTGGCAGGCGTCGGCGGTGATGCCTTGCGCGCCGTGGACCGTCGAGGCGTAGCCGAGTTCGGTGGACGCGTGGACGTAGGGGGCGGGGAGGGTGACGGCGCGGCGGTGACGCAGATGCCGGACCGTCAACGACCCGTCCGGGTTGACCGCTTCGATCACCCACCGGTCACCGTTCTTCACGAAGTCGGTCGCGGTGACCGTGAGCCGGCGGTCGTTCAGGCGGGTGACAACGATGTCGCCGGCATACCCTCGGGTGCCGTCCGACAGGTCGACCCCAGTCCCCGGGTCGGTGCCGGTGTCGGTGATCCGATCGGCTTGCGCCCGGGTGTTGAGGGCGGTGACCGTCTCTCGAGTGGGGGCCAGCATGACGGCGTCGCGACCCGACTGGCGGTCGTTCTGCCACGCCAGGTAGGCGCCGTCTGCGGTGGTTCCTGCGTCCCCGACGTGGACTCGGTCGTTGTCGACATAGAAGCCCAGGGCCATCGCGTCACCGGCCCGCAACGCGAGGGTGGCGGCCGCTTCAGCGGGGTCGGAGAAGCGCACCAACTCGCTGAGGGTGGACGCGCCGACCGTGGCGGCCAGGTCTCGCAGGACACCACCGGCAGAGATCGACGCCAACTGTTGGTCGTCTCCGACGAGGCGGACGCTGGCTCCACGTTCCAGAAGCCAGGCGACTCCTGCGGCCAGGTCGAGGGTGCCTGCCATGCCCGCCTCGTCGACAACGACGAGTGTGGATTCGTCGACGGTGGCTGCCCATTCCGGCAGGGTCCCGGTGGTCAACCCGTGGGTGAGGGCAGCCAGAGTGTCACTGGTGGTGTTGATCTCGCCGCGTAGCCCGGCCGCTGCGACAGCGGTCGGGGCGAGACCAATGACGGTTCCGCCGGTGGCGGTCCAGGCCGCTGCCAGGACACGCATCGCGGTTGTCTTCCCTGACCCAGCTGGGGCGATCGCCAGTTGCAGGCGGCGACCTGAGCAGGCCAGGTCGCGGACCATTTGGGCCTGTGCGGGGTTGAGGGTCAACCCGTTCGCGACCGATTCCAGTAGGGCGATCTCCACGTCAGCGGACGTGACGGCGCGACCGTCGAGACGGGCGGCAGCGGCGATCAAAGACCCTTCGGCCGCCAGGATGGCGGGCGAGGTGAACATGCGTGACCCGGCCACCTCGTAGACGCTGGAGCCGTCCAAACGGCGCAAAGCGGCGGGTTCTGGGACGGGGTCCGGTTCGCCTACCCGGATGCTGTGCCGGTCACTGGCGGCTGCTGACGTGACCGCGTCGACGAGGGCAGTGACTCGGTCGGCGGGGACCGGCAGGCACCTGACGCGCCGCTCGGCTTCGGCGCGAATGTCCCACACTTGCCACCGGGAACGGCCCTGACTGACGGTGGCCACGCACACGCTGGCGAGGTGCTCGACGGCCTGCTCAGGTAGGTCACCGGCACCGGACAACAGGGCGTGACGCGTGGGTTCAGGCAGGTCGTGGAATGGGACACCGAAGGTCCGACCCACCATCGTGGGCACCGTCACGGCAGGCGTGAGAGCCGCTTGCACGGCCGCGCCGATGCCGGCGACGCCAAGAACATCAGCCGCCTCTGCGGCCCACTGCTGGCGTTGCTCAGCGTGGGATCGGGGTTCGTGCTTGCGTTGCCGGGTCGCCAGATTCGCTTGCTGCGCCAGCTTGATGGCCTCGACCGGGGTGGGTGTCCGCCCGTGGGTCGCCATGAATGTGGCCGCAAGGTCAGCGCGAGCTGACTCGATCGCGGCCCGGCGCGAAGACCAGCGGGTCAACAGTTCGGTCGGGACTCCGACCACTTCGCGCACCGCTCGTCGACGCACGTCAGGTTGAGGCGTCTCGGTGAAAGCGACCCCGAGACGGGCCACCAAGCCCGCCTCCAGGCGCGTGTTGTACCGCTCGGACGCGGCCACCATCGCCCGGTACACGACCCGCCCGTCCAGGGCCAGCCACCGTCCGTCGCGGGTGGCGACCTTGTTGCTGACCGCGACGTGAGTGTGCAGATCCGGGTCTCCTGCGCGGGAGTCACGGTGGGTGAAGGCGGTCGCCAACAGCCCCGTCGTGTTGACCTGCCGGACCCCCTGAGCACCCTCTCGGGTGAAGGCGACTTGGTCCTCCAGCCAGGCCAACACGTCCCGCACTGCGTCGTCGTGAGCGGCCTCGATCTGCACCCCGATGTGTCGTGGCGCGATCGCCCACAGGGCGCTGACGGACTTCACCGGGCTGAAGGTGATGTCGTATCCGGCCACTGCAGTGGGTGCTGCAGACGCCTTGATGATCCACCGATCCAACTCCCCGGCACCAGGTGTCCGAGAGTGCTCGGCAACGAACATTCGGGTGGCGACCTCGGTGCGGATCCGGGCCCGTTGGTCAGCGGGTAACGCCCAATCTCGGGGCAGACCGTCGCGCTCGTTGGCGGCCGCGAACGCCTTCGCGCACTCGACACGGAACTCGCTTGGGGCGTCGTTCACGGCATACCGACGCCCCAGCGCTGACGCAGCCAGGGCGCGACGTTGGACCTGTTCAGGGGTCAACCTCTTGCCTGCGTTGCGTCCCCGCGTCGCCGGTGGCGTCGCCGCAGCCGCCCGCACCATGGCCCTTTCGATGGCGTCGGCGTTGGGGTGCCGTCCCTCCCCGAACAGGGCCAGCATCTGCCCTTCAGTGACCTGAGAACCCGCCACGAGTGCGGCGGTACCGGCCGGGGTCCCGAGGCCTTCCAGGCCCCGCCCGAGCCACACACCGGGGGTCTCTCCCTGCTCGGTGTAGTAGGCGTCCAGGCCGCCCGACTTGCCGTGGGTGCGGTCGCCACGGGCTACCTGCGAGGTCAGGTACGTGTACCCGTCCCCCGCAGTCAGCTTGTGAATTGACGCCGTCACACCCCGGAGGATACTCCGGGAAGCCGGGATTAGCCTCGGAGTGCAAGAGGTGTGTAGGACGGAGAGTGTTGGAAATCAAGGTGACCTTGTAAGGATGGGGGGGCTGGGAGGTAGGGTGCTGGGATCGAAGCTGAGGTCAAGTCATGGGGGCTTGGCACGGTGTTAGGTGTGGAAGGGCTGATGGTGATGGCGAAGGAAGGTCGGACGGGGACGGCTGCGTCGGCGCGGGAGAAGGCGCGTTCTGCGAAGGCTGCGTTGGACGCTGCGCGTGTCGAACATGACAAGAAGGTCGAGGACGCGGCGACCGGCTACTACAGCGCCATTGAGCAGGCAGAGGCCGCGCAGGCGGCGTTGGCGGCCGCGACTACGGCGAGGGCGGCTGCGTTGGTGACGCTCATCGAGTTGGGCGAGCCGAACGAGACGATTGAGGCCCTGTGCGAGGGGGTCAGCGCGACCGAGTTGCGAGCAGCCCGGGCAGCGCTGCGGCCCAAGCGCGCACTGGCTGACAAGCCTGCGGCGCCTGTCGCACCGGTCGTTGCTGACGGGCACGGTGACGGGCATGACCTGGCGACGACGGGTGCCGAGGGATGGTCACAGACCTGAGTGCAGCCGTTGCGGACGAACAGGTCCGACAGCGGTACGCGGCGAAAGTGCGCCGCGTTGACGGGGACCCATGCGCGTGGTGGGTAGGTGCTGTCTCCGGCCGTGGGACAGGACGCTTTTGGCTCGGTCCAGGCGTCGCGATCATCGCTCACCGATACGGGTTCGCCCTGGCGAACGGCGTCGACGCGCTGTTCCATCCGGACGGCTCCCGGGTATTGCTCGCCCACTCCTGCGATAACCCTCTGTGCCAAGCCGCCGAACATCTGAGCGTGGCCACTCCCGCACAGAACCGTGCCGAATGGGACCGGCGACGGAGCAATCTCGGCAGCCCGCTACGCGACATTCGCGGGGCTCGAGGAAGAGCGATGGCCGTCCGCGCCGCGCTCCTGACCGGCGGGGACGTCGCGGCCTGCCTCCGGGCCGGAATGACGGCCGTCGATCGCGACCAACTCACCTTGTTCTGACACC
>Ga0116175_1002694_pt1 | contig 10522 bp, 9 predicted proteins | sample AD_UKC125_MetaG_FD_89802 | JGI IMG/M metagenome (GOLD analysis project Ga0116175, IMG submission 89802) | Active sludge microbial communities of municipal wastewater-treating anaerobic digesters from USA - AD_UKC125_MetaG | ecosystem: Engineered > Bioreactor > Anaerobic > Digestate | place: USA... | reverse complement strand
GAAAGCACGCTGGCGGACGGCCATCCGACTCTGTCGCCACCCGCCAAAATCCGCGAACGACTGGGCAGCGTGCGCGCCTCGCTGGTTGCCTGCGGCCACAGCCACCTGCCGCGCAGCGTATCGTTAAGCGGTCAATGGCTGGTCAACCCCGGCAGCGTCGGCCTGCCCGCTTATGAAGATGACCAACCGCTGATGAAAGTCGAAACCGGCTCGCCCGACGCACGCTACGCCATCGCAGAGCAACACACCGACGGCTGGCGCGTGGCGCTGTACAGCGTGCCCTATCGCCACGCGCTGACTGTCGATCAAGCCCGCCGCAATGGTCGTGAAGATTGGGCAGTTGCGTTGGGTAGTGGTTTTAATGGCTAAAGAGAAATGCCTGTCTGAAAAAACTGTGAGTTTCAGACAGGCATTTTGCATTTCAATCATGATTACATTTGAGCTTTATAGCCAAACAACGTAATTCTTCACCGCATCGTCATACTCGGGCTTGACCCGAGTATGACGAAGACGATTATTTTTTTAAGTTCATCAACTATAAAACTAAACCGCCACGCTCATTTTCGGCCCGAACGGCTCGAAGCGTACGCTTTGCTGCGGTCGCTCGAACGATTCAAACAGCCCGGCCATGCTGTCCATAAACGCCATCGAGCCGCACAGGTAAACCGTTGCGTTGTCCGGCGTATGGGCTTTCAGCCATTCCGGTGTCATCCGTTGCCCTTGCGCGCTGTAAAAAACATGAGAAACGGCATTTTGTGCGCGAGACAACAAAGCGGCGGTTTCCGCTTTAAAGGCTTGTGCATCTTCATCGGCAGCGGCGTGCAGCCAAACGATTTCACGCCCGGCATCGGCCTCAACTTGCGCCTGCAACATGGCTAGCAGCGGTGTAATGCCGATGCCTGCGCTCAAGAATACCACTGGATTTCTGCCGTTTTCCCAGCAGAAATCACCGGCAGGTGCAGACAGTTTCAAGGTATCGCCCACCTGTACTTGGTCGTGCAGGTAATTGGAAACCAAGCCGCAGTGGCCGTTGGCATTCTCGCGTTTTACCGCAAACTTCAGGCCGCCGGAAGTGTCGGTCGAGCAGATCGAATAGTGGCGCAAAGCCAAGTGGCCTGCTGCCTCGGGGCGAACTTGAACGGTAATGTATTGCCCCGCCCGCACCGCAGGCAAACTTACCGCAGTCGGCGACACGGTGAATTCGACCATCTCGCTGCCGATGTCGCGGCGCTCGGTAACGGTAAAATCGGCAAATCCCTGCCAAGCTTCAGCTTGATATAGGTTTTGTTCCGTAGCGATAAACACATCGGCAATCGCGCCATAAGCCTCGCCCCACGCCGCCAGAATTTCGGGAGTGGCCGCGTCGCCCAATACCTGCCGGATCGCGCCCAGCAAATGTTCGCCGACAATCGGATAATGCTCTGGGCGCACCTGCAAGGCGCGGTGTTTGTTGGCGATATGGGAAACCTGCGGCAACAGGGCTTCCAAATGATCGATATTTTTGGCCGCCGCCAATACGGTGGCCGCTAATGCAGTCTGCTGCCGCCCCTGCCCTTGGTTGGCGGTATTGAAAATATCCAGCAATTCGGGATGTGCGGCAAACATATTGCGGTAAAACACTTGGGTAATTTCACTGCCGTGCGCTTCCAATGCCGGTACGGTGGCTTTAACAATCGTGCGGGTTGCTTCGCTTAACATGGGTGGTTTCCTTTTCTTAAAGATTTTTTATTTATGAATGTTTAGTTCATTATAAATAACATCATGCCTGTCTGAAAACCCTTTATCATTTTTTTACTGCCGGCTCGTTAGTGCGTACAATCCACATTCCTCTCTGCCTGTAATCTGTTTCACTTTATCCCCCTCACCCACCATGCCCCATTCCTCCGAAGCCGCTAACCCCACAACCGCCAGCCCCGAACACGGTGACTGGTGTGTGTATCTAATCCTGTGCGAAGGCGGCTCGCTTTATTGCGGCATCAGCAACCGCCCGGCCGAGCGTTTTGCTGCCCACCAAAGCGGCAAAGGCGCCAAATACACCCGCATCCGCAAACCACTGGAAATGCGCCTGCTGTTCCACCGCCTTAGTCGTTCCGCCGCCACCAAGCAGGAAGCGGCAATAAAAAAACTGAAAACGGCGGATAAGCAGGTATTGTGGGAGAAGGCCGAACGCTTGGTGATAGAACGAGATACGGGCGAATAACAAAATGCCTGTCTGAAAGATTTTTTTCAGACAGGCATTAAGGGAAAATCATGAAAAAAATAATACAAAAAATCAAGCAAATAATGAATGATATTTTGGTTATGGCCATCATATTCGGAGCCTTTAGTATCTTTGACTATGTGATTAGAAGCTATTATTCAGATATTGAGCAAGAGGCAATAAAAAATATTGAAGCGGCGATAGAGCAATCGCAAATTAAGGTGAATACACAATCCAAAGAAACCCGAGGAAATAGAACCACCCGTATTTATGAACTTGAAGCCTTGCCCTCTTATGAAAAAAACAAAGCCCACCAACTGCTCGATAATTTAACTGCTCGCGGTTACCACGGGGAATATCCTGATCAGATTTCAGGTGAAGAATGGCGATATTCTCTATGCAGATATGGTGAACACCTTATTTTATATAGCTATCATCACAACTTTTCTTTGACTTGGGAATATCCCAGCGGGCTTTGTGAATAAAACAATGCCTGTCTGAAAGTAATCTTTCAGACAGGCATTTCACCCTTCACAGATTATTCAAACCCCTCAAGCCGCGTCATCAAAACCGCTGTGGCGCAATAAAGCATCGATTTGCGGTTCGCGGCCGCGGAAGGCTTTGAACGATTCCATCGCGCTGCGTGAGCCGCCCATGGCGAGGATTTCGTTCCAGAAACGCGCGCCGGTGGCTTTTACATCGTCGCTCTCTTCAAAGGCGGCGTAGGCGTCGGCGCTCAACACTTCCGCCCAAGCGTAGCTGTAATAGCCTGCGGCATAACCGCCGGCGAAGATGTGGCCGAAGCTGTTGGCAAAACGGTTGAAGGCGGGCGGTTGTACTACCGCTACTTCGCGGCGCACCTGTTGCAGGGTTTCCGCCCAACCGGCCAATTTGGCGGCTTCGCTTTCGCTGTAAATCAGCATATCAAACAAGCCGAATTCCATTTGGCGCACGATAAACATACCGCGCTGGAAGTTTTTGGCGGCCACCATTTTGTCGAACAATTCGCGCGGCAGCGGGCGACCGTTTTCTTCGTGCGCCGACATTTCGGCCAGCACGTCATATTCCCACACGAAGTTTTCCATAAACTGGCTGGGCAGTTCCACCGCATCCCATTCCACGCCGTTGATACCGGATACGCCCAACTCGTCAACGCGGGTAAGCAGGTGGTGCAGGCCGTGGCCGGCTTCGTGGAACAGGGTGATGATTTCGTCGTGCGACAGGTGCGCTTCTTTGCCGTTCACCGGCGGGGTGAAGTTGCACACCAAATAGGCCACCGGGGTTTGTACCTGGCCGGCTTTGTCGTCGGCAAGGAAACGGCGACGGCCGCGGTAATCGTTCATCCACGCTCCGCCGCGTTTGCCTTCGCGGGCATACAGATCCATGTACACGCCGCCGATGATGCCGCCGCCTTTTTCCAGCTCGTAATAGCGCACATCGGGGTGCCACACAGCCACTTTTTTCTCGATAAAGTTCACGCCGTACAAGCGGTGGATTTGGGCGAACAATCCGGCCAGCACGCGGCCGGCGGGGAAGTATTTTTTCACTTCGGTTTCGGAGAAAGCATATTTGGCTTCGCGCAGTTTTTCGCTGGCGTAGCTCAAATCCCAGGCCTGCGGCTCGCTGATGGCGAGTTTTTCACGGGCAAAGGCTTGCGCTTCGGCCAGGTCTTTTTCGGCAAACGGCTTGGCGCGCTTGGCCAAATCGTGCAGAAAATCGAGCACTTGCGCGGGCGTTTCAGCCATTTTGGTGTACAGCGACAGCTCGGCGTAATTGGCGAAACCGAGCAGGCGGGCTTCTTCCAAGGCGATTTCGAGGCGGCGGGTGATGTTGCCGGTGTTGTCCCAATCGGCATTGCCGAATTCGCTGGCGCGGGTCACATAGGCGCGATACATATCAGCGCGCAGTTCGCGGTCGTCGGCATACTGCATCACCGCCAGATAATGCGGCATTTGCAGGCCGATTTTATAGCCGCTTTTGCCTTCGGCTGCGGCGGCCGCGGCGAACATCGCCTGCGCATCTTCGGGAATGCCGGCCAAGCGGCTGTTGTCGTCCAGATAAATGGCGAAGGCATCGGTGGCATCAAGCACGTTTTGGCTGAAACGGGCGGCCAGTTGCGCGCTTTCGGTTTGCAGTTGGGCAAACTGTGCCTGCTGCTCGGCCGGTAATTCGGCACCGCTCAACACGAAATCGCGCAAATCGTGTTCCAGCTTGGTTTGGCGGGCGCTGTCGAGTTTCTCAAATTCGGGCGAGGCTTTAATCGCTTTAAAACGCTCGTAAAGCTCGATATCTTGGCCGATTTCGGTGAAAAATACGGTTACTTCGGGCATCAACGCATTGTATTCGGCACGCAATTCGGGGGTATCGACCACCGAATTTAAGTGCGCCACCACGCCCCAAATGCGGCCGACCCGCTCGGTGATGTCGGTGAGCCGTTCCACCGTATTCAGCCAAGTGGCTTGCGGCTGCTGCTTGATGCCGGCAATCGCACGGCGGGCTTCTTCCATCGCCGTCTGCATGGCGGGCTTGATGTCGGCGGTGGCAATTTCGTGATAACGCGGCTCGTCGGCCAGATTGAGTAATACGGTGTTTTGCATATAGATTCTCGCTGGGTGTGTGGATTCGGTACGGCTAATGCCTGTCTGAAAAAATTTAATACATCCTATCATAAGGATAGGGGGTTACAGATTGAGTTTGCCTATAACCATGTTTCAGACAGGCATTACATTCAATTCAAAAATAGATAAGGCCATTTCTCAACATTTCACCCCCTTTATGCCGATAAAAAACGGGGCGCTTTTACACGCCCCGTTTAAGCTATCCTATTTTCCGGCTACTTATTTTTCCACCACCCGCAACCAACTCTCTACCCAACGCTGGCGATGTGCCTGAATATCGACCTCACTCGGATTGTTGCTAAAACTCGGCTGTTCGGCAAATTGAAACGACGGCGGCAGCGGCGTGCCTTTTACCGCCGGATACACCCACATCGTTTCCGGAATCGCTTTTTGCACCTCGCCATGTTGTAGGTATTGTACCAACTTGGCCGCCAATTCCGGCTCTGCCGCGCCCCTCAACACCGCCACCCCTTCCACTTGACGGAACACCCCGCCTTGCAGAAACAGATTGCCGGTAGGCGGTTCGCTGTATTTGCCTTTGCTGAAGAACACTTCCGCCGCCGGGCTCGTGGCATAGCTCACCACCAAAGGCCGTGCGCCGCCGTTTTGGCTGAACTCGGTGTAATAAGCCGCATTCCAATCCGGCGTAATCTTCACGCCGTTGGCGCGCATTTTGCCCCACCAAGCCAGCGCTTGCTCTTCGCCCATCTCATGAATATTGGCCGCCAGAAAGCCCAAACCAGGGCCGGACGTGGCCGGGCTGGGCACCACCAACAAATCTTTATAAGCCGGCGTAGCCAAATCATCCAGCGACTTGGGCAGCGCCAGTTGGTTTTTGGCAAACCAAGCTTTGTCGTAATTCAACACCACATAGCCGTAATCCACCGCCAGCGCGCCGTATAAAGGCGCTTCCGTTTCGGCACTCGCTGGCTGGTTATCAGCCAAAATACCCGCTTCCCGTGCCTTGGCCGAAGTGGTGTTGTCCAAACCAAACACCGCATCCGCTACCGGTTTGGCACGACTTAAAATCAACTTATTTACCAACTCGCCGCCGCCGCCCACTTTAATAATATTCACCTTGGCATGGTTTTCTTGTTCAAATTTGGCAATCAACGGCTGCGGCAATTCAAACGATTTGTGTACCGCCAACCGCACCTCTTTCAGCGGCTTTTTCTGTTCCGACGATTGTTCCGCCGGCGAGCAGGCCGCCAACAAAACCACACCCATGGCTAAAAATACCCTACGCTTCATTGTTGTTTTCTCCAGCATTTTGTAAGATGCAGCATCTTAATAACGTAAGCCACTATTTTGCGGCAAAATTTCCATGCCTATCTCTACCGTTTGGTTATTCGATTTGGATAACACCTTGCATCATGCCGATGCCGGCATCTTCCAACTGATCAATCGCCACATGACCGACTATCTGGCGCAAAAACTGCAATTAAATCATGACGAAGCCTCGCACCTGCGCCAAGATTACTGGCACCGCTACGGCGCCACACTGGCCGGTTTGCAGCAGCACCACCCCGAAGTCGACATTCACGACTTTTTACGGCAAAGCCATCCTTTAGAGCCGATATTAGCCGCTTTAAAACCGATGAGCGGTATTTTGGAAACCTTACCCAATTTGCATGGTCGAAAAGCTATCTTCTCGAATGCGCCCTCTTTTTACGTTGCGGCGCTGGCTTCAGCGATGCAACTGAACGCCCATTTCGAGACGCTGCTGGGCACCGACGATTTTGGCCTGTGTTACAAACCCGCCGACCAAGCCTATTTAACCGTTTGTCGCATACTGAAAACCCAACCGGCAGACTGCATTATGATTGACGACAGCGCCGATAATCTGCATGCAGCCAAGAAATTGGGGATGCAGACTATCTGGTTTGGCCAGCAAAGCCACGATTTGCCATTCGTTGATTTCGCCGCAAAAGATTTTGCCGCTCTGCGACACTGGGCTCAGGAGCACAACTTAGCTTCTCGGGATCCGGTGCTTTCTTAACAGCAGCCGCTATCCTGCGTTACTATTATACCCCTGAAAATCAACTCCATCGTAAAGGAATTTTATGCGCCATCTCGTCTTTGCCCTACTGGCCGCTACCGTCATCAGCGGTTGCTCGTGGGAAACCTATCAAAATGCCGAAGGCCACACTTCATTACGCCAAAAATACCCGCAAGGTACACCTGTAGTTTATGAAGACGGCACTTATTCCCGCAATATGCGCAACAACCAGTTCCGCCCCGAACAACACGCGGTGATGCCGCAAGGGCAACCGGAATCCGTGCGTGGCGCCCGCTGGGGAAAACCGGCTGATCCCAATACTGTCGGCCAATAAAACAAACAATATTATCTTTATCTCATTTGAAATCGGAATTCTCTCTATATGAATACCAATCTGCATATCGTGATTCTTGCTGCGGGCAAAGGTACCCGCATGTATTCCAAACTGCCTAAGGTGTTGCACCAAATCGGCGGCCAGCCCATGGTCGAGCGCGTGATTGATACCGCGCAGAGCCTGAACCCCGAAAGCATCAGCGTGATTATCGGCCACGGCAAAGAAATGGTGCTGGAGCAAGTGAAACGTGATGTAAATTGGGTAGAACAAACCGAACAATTGGGTACCGGCCACGCCGTGAAAATGGCGTTGCCGTATCTGCCTGCCGATGGCCGCACCTTGGTGCTGTACGGCGATGTGCCGCTGATTGATCAAGAAACCCTGCAAGCCCTGCTGGATGCCGCCGGCAACGAAGTTGGCCTGCTGACCGACGTTCCTGCCGACCCCACCGGCCTCGGCCGTATCATTCGCGAAGGCGAGAAAGTGGTGGCGATTGTCGAAGAGAAAGATGCCGACGCCGCGCAAAAAGCGGTACGCGAAATCAATACCGGCATCTTGGTATTGCCCAATGCCAAACTGGAAGGCTGGTTAAACAGCTTAAGCAGCAACAATGCCCAAGGCGAATACTATCTTACCGACCTGATTGCACTGGCCAACAACGACGGTATTGCCGTTCACCCCGTGCAAGTAGCGGCTTCTTATATGGCTGCCGGCGTCAACAATAAACTGCAACTGGCCGAATTAGAGCGTATTTTCCAAGGCAACCAAGCCGAAGCGCTGCTGAAAGCCGGCGTAACCCTACGTGATCCCGCCCGCTTCGATTTACGCGGCAAGCTGCAACACGGCCAAGACGTGATTATCGATGTGAACTGCGTATTCGAAGGCAATGTGGTGTTGGGTGACAACGTCGAAATCGGCGCCAACTGCGTGATTAAAAACGCCACCATCGCCGACGGCACCGTGATTCAACCCTTCTCCCATTTAGAAGGCTGTGAAGTCGGCAAAAACGCCGCCATCGGCCCCTTTGCCCGCTTGCGCCCGAACGCCCGCTTGAGCGACGAAGTGCACGTCGGCAACTTTGTCGAAGTGAAAAACACCGTGATGGGCGTCGGCAGCAAAGCCAACCACCTCACCTACTTGGGCGACGCCGAAATCGGCAGCAAAACCAATATCGGCGCAGGCACCATCACCTGCAACTACGACGGCGTGAACAAACACAAAACCGTGATTGGCGACAATGTATTCATTGGCTCCGGCAGCATGATCGTGGCTCCGGTTTCCATCAGCCGTGGCGCCACCACCGGTGCCGGCAGCGTGATCACCAAAGATTGCCCTGAAGACACATTGGTACTGGCTCGTGCCCGTCAAACCATCATCGAGGGTTGGATACGCCCTAAAAAAGAAGATAAAAATAAAGCTTGAATCTGAGCTTAGCTTTCCCTTCAGGCCTGTCTGAACGTCAGCGGCCTGATTTATTTGCAAACCCTTGATACTAAGGAACTTATATGTGCGGTATCGTCGGCGCCATTCGCGCCAACCATAATGTAGTCGATTTTTTAACTGACGGTCTTAAACGTCTCGAATACCGAGGCTACGACTCTTCCGGTATTGCTGTTGAAGTAGACGGCAAAATCAAACGCGTTCGCCGTGTTGGCCGCGTACAATTGATGGAAGATGCAGCCAAAGAAAAAGGCCTGTTCAGCCACATCGGCATCGGCCACACCCGTTGGGCCACCCACGGCGGTGTAACCGAGCCAAACGCTCACCCCCATATTTCAGGCGGCCTGATTGCCGTGGTACACAACGGCATCATCGAAAACTTTGAAGAAGAACGTGCCCGCCTGCAAGGCTTGGGCTACGAATTCGAATCGCAAACCGATACCGAAGTAATCGCCCACAGCGTCAAACACGAATATACCCAAAACGGCGGTAATCTGTTTGAAGCGGTGAAATCCGCTACCAAAAACTTCCACGGCGCGTATGCGATTGCCGTGATTGCGCAAGACAACCCCAAAGAAATGGTGGTTGCACGCATGGGCTGCCCGCTTCTGATCGCCTTGGGCGACCAAGAAACCTTTATCGCCTCCGACGTTTCTGCCGTGATTGCCTTTACCCGTAAAATCGCTTACTTGGAAGACGGCGACATCGCCATCTTGAGCGCCAACGGTATCGATACCTTGATCGACAAAACCGGCAACCCTGCCGAGCGCAGCGTACGCGTATCCGAGTTGTCACTGGCTTCTTTGGAACTCGGCCCGTACAGCCACTTTATGCAAAAAGAAATCCACGAGCAGCCCAAAGCCATCGCCGATACCGCAGAAGTGTTCCTCGACGGCGGTTTCGAGCCGGAAAACTTCGGTGAAAACGCACGTGCTGTACTCAACGATATCAACAGCATCAAAATCCTCGCCTGCGGTACTTCTTACTACTCTGCCCTCACCAGCAAATACTGGCTGGAAAGCATTGCTAAGATTCCGACCGACGTGGAAATCGCCAGCGAATACCGCTACCGCGATGTAATTGCCGATCCCAAGCAATTGATCATCACCATTTCCCAATCCGGCGAAACCTTGGATACCATGGAAGCGCTGAAATACGCCCAATCGCTTGGCCAAAAACACAGCCTGTCAATTTGTAACGTAATGGAATCCGCGCTGCCGCGTGAAAGCGAACTGGTACTGTACACCCGTGCCGGCGCCGAAATCGGCGTAGCGTCTACCAAAGCCTTCACTACCCAATTGGTGGTATTGTTCGGCTTGGCGGTAACCATCGGCAAAATGCGCGGCCATGTCAGCGATGAGCAGGCACACGCCTACATCGAAGAATTGCGCCAACTGCCGGGCAGCATCCAGCACGTATTGAATCTGGAACCGCAAATCGCCGCTTGGGCACAGAAATTCGCCAAGAAAAACAGCTCACTGTTCCTCGGCCGCGGTATCCACTACCCGATCGCCCTCGAAGGTGCGTTGAAACTGAAAGAAATCACCTACATCCACGCCGAAGCCTATCCGGCCGGTGAGCTGAAACACGGCCCGCTGGCTCTGGTAGACGAAAACATGCCGGTGGTGGTGATTGCACCGAACGACAACCTGCTCGACAAAGTGAAAGCCAATATGCAGGAAGTCGGCGCACGCGGCGGCGAATTGTTTGTGTTCACCGATTTGGACAGCAACTTCAACGAAGGCGAAGGCGTACACGTAATCCGTACCCCACGCCACGTTGGTATTCTGTCGCCCATCGTGCACACCATTCCGGTACAGTTGTTGTCGTACCACGCCGCCTTGGCTCGCGGCACCGATGTAGACAAACCACGTAACTTGGCTAAATCGGTTACCGTAGAATAAGCGAAATTTGCTTAATAAAATGCCTGT
>Ga0116175_1002690_pt1 | contig 10537 bp, 8 predicted proteins | sample AD_UKC125_MetaG_FD_89802 | JGI IMG/M metagenome (GOLD analysis project Ga0116175, IMG submission 89802) | Active sludge microbial communities of municipal wastewater-treating anaerobic digesters from USA - AD_UKC125_MetaG | ecosystem: Engineered > Bioreactor > Anaerobic > Digestate | place: USA... | reverse complement strand
TTCAATTGTTTCGGTTGTCATTGTCGCCATTTCAGAGTCTGGTTCTTCATCAAGAACCATAAATTCGTCAGCCACAGCGTCTTCAGTGACGTCTAAGTCGCTGATCGATTCTGTTGGCGCTGCGACAGTCGCTAAATGATCCGATTCGTCTTTAACGTTTACCTCAAGTAATTCTTCTGCATCAATGGTAGCTCCAGCGTGGCTATCTACTAAGTCAACTTTAAGGCCTAAACCTTGCAACTCTTTCACCAGTACATTAAAGCTTTCTGGTACTTTTGGACCTTCAATTTCGGTCCCTTTTATGATTGACTCGTAAGCCTTTGAACGTCCATAAACATCGTCAGACTTAATTGTCAGCATTTCTTGCAAAGTATTGGCTGCGCCATAAGCTTCTAGAGCCCAAACTTCCATTTCTCCGAATCTCTGACCACCGTTTTGAGCTTTTCCGCCGAGTGGCTGTTGTGTCACCATGGTGTATGGCCCTGTGGAGCGAGCGTGGATTTTGTCGGCAATCATGTGGTCGAGCTTGATCATATACATTTGACCAACCGTAGTCCGCTCTTTAAAAGCTTCCCCGGTTCGGCCATCGTAGAGTTGCTGCTTGCCATCTTCTGGTAAACCAGCTTCTTTCAGCAGTTGCTGAATTTTATCTAGTGAAACACCGTTAAACGGTGGAGTGGCAACTTTCAGCCCAAGTGCATGAGCTGCCATACCTAAGTGAGTTTCAAATAACTGCCCTAGATTCATACGAGTCGGGACGCCAAGTGGGTTTAAGACAATGTCAATTGGTGTACCGTCTTCGTTAAATGGCATGTCTTCAACCGGCAGAACTCTTGCGATAACACCCTTGTTACCATGCCTACCGGCTAACTTATCACCAACGGCAACTTTTCTCATTTGAGCAACAAAAACCTGAATTTGCATAATGACGCCAGCTTTTAGCTCATGTCCGTTGGCTCGACTAAAGATTTTGACTCCAACAACTTTTCCGTGCTTACCATTACTCATTCTCTGAGAAGTGTCGCGCACTTCTTTGGCTTTTTCACCGAAGATGGCTCTTAGTAACCTTTCTTCACTAGAAAGTTCCTGCTCACCTTTTGGTGTAATTTTACCAACCAAAATATCACCTGGGTGAACTTCAGCGCCGATTCGAACAATTCCCTCGTCATCTAGGTGCCGAAGTGATTCTTCTGAGACGTTAGGTATATCACGAGTGACAATTTCTGGACCAAGTTTTGTTTCACGAATTTCGGTCATGTAGTCGACAATATGAACAGAAGTAAAGACGTCATCTTTAACTAAACGGTCACTTATAACAATGGCATCTTCGAAGTTATAACCGCCCCAAGGCATAAAGGCAATAAGCACGTCTTTACCAAGAGCCAGTTCGCCACCTTGAATACTCATGCCTTCAATAATCACAGAACCTTCTTTAACTTTATCGCCAGTTTTAACAACTACTTTTTGATTGATACTAGTTCCTTCATTACTTCGAACGTAATGAAGTGGGTAGTAAGTTTTTTTAACTTTTCCGTAGTCGACAACCACCTCGTCACCAGTTGCTTTAGTAACTACACCATCGGCTTCGGCTAAAATAATTTGACCGGTGTTTCGAGCAGCAGTTAGCTCCATACCTGTTCCGACAATTGGCGATTCAGGGTTAATGAGCGGTACTGCTTGACGTTGCTGGTTAGAGCCAATCAAGCTTCTTAGTACGTAGTTTTTCTCGATGTACGGAACGAGTGAGGCAGACGAGCCAATAATTTGTTTAGAGGCAGCATCCATATGGGTAACTTCGTTGGAATCCACTTCTCCTGCTACTAGTCTAGCTCGGGCCGAGACTCTGTCATTAACAAAGTAACCATCGTCATCTACTTCGCTACCAGCGCCGGCAATAACTGCCTTTTCTTCTTCACTGGCATCTAAGTAAACTACTTCGCTTGTTACTTGAGCTTTAATTGGCCACGTCGCTTTAGCTTTCACGTTTGCTAGCTTTTTGGCGTCTTCGGCTGTAATTTTAGCGCCTTTTTTAACAATTACTTTGCCTTTTTCGTCTTCAAGATCAACAGCAGCAAAATGCCCTACAGCCTCTTTAGCAGTAGCCGAATTTTTGACTTTTATGTAAGGCGTTTCCAGAAAGCCGTAGTCGTTGATTCGAGCATAGGTGGCCATATTTAGTACCAAACCAATGTTGGCGCCTTCAGGAGTCTCGACAGCGCAGATACGACCATAATGAGTAGCATGAGCGTCACGAACTTCAAAACCAGCTCGTTCTCGACTCAAGCCGCCAGGGCCCATTGAACTTAACCTTCTTTTATGAGCAAGTTCGGAAAGAGGGTTAATTTGGTCCATGAACTGACTTAACTGACTAGATGCAAAAAATTCACGGACCGCTGCTACAACAGGCCGGGCGTTGATCAGCTGAGCCGGAGTCACGGTTTCAATATCGCACATGCTCATTCGGTCTTTAGCATTCCTGTCCATTCGGAGCAGACCAATTCTAAATTGTCTTTGAACCAATTCGCCAACTTGTTTAATTCGTCGGTTGGCCAGACTGTCAATGTCATCTGCTGGCTCCTGAGTATTAGACATTCTGATTAGCTCTGCGATAATTGCAGTTAGGTCTTCAAGATGCATTACTCGGTTTTCGGCCGTATTTGGGGTGTCTAAGTCGAGTCTTTTATTAATTTTGTAACGACCAACGCGCGAAAAGTCGAATCTTTTTGGGTTGTAGAACATGTTTTCAATCAGCGAACGAGCGTTCTCAACAGTTGCTAAGTCACCCGGACGTAGTCGACGGTAAACCTCGATCAAAGCTTCATTTGTGCCTTTAGAAGGATCTTTTTCTATTGTTGCGTCAATAAAACTTTTTGAACCACTGTCGACGTGCTTAAAGTGGTCTTTTATGGCCGCTTCACTCATACCAAGAGCCTTGAGAAGGGTTGTGACTGCAATTTTACGACGACGGTCTATCTTGACGTAAAGGGCGCCGTTGGCTGCGGTTTCAAACTCGAGCCAAGCCCCTCGGCTAGGTATAACCTTAGCGCCGTATAAATTTCGTCCTCCGTGAATACTAGCTGTAAAAAAGACACCCGGACTCCTGATAAGCTGGCTAACAACGACTCGTTCAGCACCGTTTATAACAAAAGTTCCTCGTTTAGTCATCCATGGGTAGTCGCCCAAATAGATTTCCTGTTCTTTAACTTCGCCGGTTATTTTATTGACAAGTTCAACTACTGCTTTAAGAGAAGCTTCGTAGCTTACATTGTTTTCTCTAGCTTCAAGCTCAGTTAATTTTGGCTCTTCGAAATGGTAGCTTTTGAAGTTTAGTGATAGTTTTGTTCCGGTGTAGTCTTCCATCGGACTTATTTCGGCCAACAATTCTCCCAAACCTTCATCAACAAACCACTGAAAACTCTTGTTTTGGTGGTCGATTAAATTTGGCAAAGGGATATCGTTGCTTTTTGTATAAAAAATACGCTGGTTAGCGCTGTCAGTAGAGGCTACTGTTTTTGCCATAAAAAGCACGCTCCTTCGAGGATTTAATTAATATGTAAGTCACCTAACCTAGAACATTACGCCATATAAATAGACGACAAAATGTCTAAAGTTGTATGATTATTTTTTCGCGCGAAGTTCACTGGACGTAAGGAGTTTTTGGTGCCGACTAGGTTTGCAAGCAAACTTGAGCACTACCTTGCCTAAACTACTTCTTAGTAGTATAGTTTGGAGCAAATGAGCTAGAAAGTCAATTAAAAAATAAAAAAACCGCCCTAAAGAGAGGACGGTTTTTAAAATCCTTTTTCGTGGTCTAACCAATAATCAAGGAAACTAATGGTCGACGTTTATGACCGTAAGCATCTTGTCGGTGGTTGCGGTACGATTCAATCATACTGTTTCTGAGTTCTTCCGATTTTGGCAACCCAAGCGCCGACTTAATTACGACATTTGATAATTTTTCTTGGTGAGCTTCTTCTCGCTCGATTTTTATTTGCGCGTAAAATGCCTGCAAGCTGTTCATGCTGTACAAACTCCTTTATTTGGTCGCGCAACCTTTTAGAGACAAAAAAAGCCAACTGTCGTTGACCAATATAAAATCTACTAAAAGTACGTTAGTTAATTTAATAATGGTGGTTTCGCTACTAGCTCCACATAACACAAGCGACCAACTTACGTGCTATGCTTCATCGCCCATTACCGAAATGTTCAAGTATTAACAACTTAATACCGTGTGTTTATACTAGCTCATTTTGTCTATTTTTTCAAGACAAATATAGTGGATTTTTGAGCAAATGTAGGTTGAACTATCTAAGCTTAAGGGTAATTACTTAATAACTTTATCGGCCAAGCCATATTCGACAGCTTCTTGGGCGCTCATCCAATAGTCACGGTCGACATCTTTTTCAATTTTAGCTAGTTTTTGACCAGTGTTTTTAGCTAGTATTTCATTCAATTGCTTTTTAATTCTTAGTGACTCCATAAGGTCGATTTCCATGTCAGAAACCTTTCCTCTAGTACCACTACTCGGTTGATGGATCATCACTTTGGCGTGTGGCAGTAAGAACCGCTTACCTTTAACGCCACTGCTAAGTAGGAACGCACCCATACTGGCCTGAAGACCAATACCAACGGTTTGGACATCGCACTTAATGTATTTCATGGTGTCATAAATAGCCATGCCATCGTAAACACTACCGCCAGGACTATTGATGTAGAAGATAACATCTTTTTTAGGGTCTTCGACTTCAAGAAAAAGCATCTGAGCAACCACTAGATTTGCCGTATGGGGGTTAACGTCTTCACCTAAAAAAATAATTCTGTCTTTAAGCAGCCGACTGTAAATATCGTAGGCACGTTCTACTCGACCATCATTTTCAATTACTGTGGGTATAAGCATGTAATCTATTATATCGCTAACATTAGCACTCGTCAACATAGAGTGCTAGTTTTATGCCTCATTTTATTTATTTAGATCAACTAGCTTAGCTATAGTTTTTTCGGTTAACAGTCGGCTAGCAACATCTTTTCTTGCCGCTGGCTTGTCTAGCTCTGCTTGCATTTTTTGATCGCTAGCATACTGACCCTTCAAAACCTGCATCCGGATTTCAAGCTCTTCTGGGGTGACGGTGATATTTTCAGCATCTGCCACTTCGCTAAGTGCTAGTCCAGCCCTTAAGCGCTCTTCGGCAACGGGCCTTAGCTCTTTAGTTCGGTATTCTTCTTCGGTTTGGCCGCTATTTTCTAAATATTCCTGAAAGGTCTCGCTTCGATAGAGTAAGTTCTGTCTAAATTCTTGATCGACAGAGTTAATTTGCTCTTCAACTAAAGCTGTCGGTAGGGCAACTTTTGTTTTGGCTGCCAGCTCTTTAACGAGCGCATCTTCGTAAGCCTTTTGAGCTTGATTTTCTTTTTCAAGAGTCAATTGTTTTTTTATATCTTCTTTGAGCTCGCTCATTGTCTTAAATGGGCCAGCTTTAGAAGCTAAAGCATCATCTAGTTTTGGTTTAGTGACTTCTTCTAATTTAGTTAGCTTAACTTTAAAAGTAACTTTCTTACCCTGTAATGCCTTGACCCCGTAGTCTTTTGGAAAAGGAATGGTAAATTCTTTTTCTGCGCCAACTTTCATGCCGACTACTTGGTCTTCAAAACCAGGTATAAAAGTTTTACTGCCCAGTAACAGTGGGTATTCTTTGCCAGACGCTCCTTTGACTTCTTGCCCCTTAGCATCGTGACCTTCAAAATCGATCCAGGCTCGGTCTTCTAAGACTGCTTCTCTGGCTACCTCTTTATGCTCAGCCAACTGAGTACGAAGCCTTTCTAATACTTCGTCTATATCGTCTTTCGTTACTTTCACGGCTTCCCTTTTGACACCAAGTTTTTTGTAGTCGGGTATTCTGACTTCGCCGATAACTTCAACTTCAGCCTTAAACTCAAGTTCTTCATAAGGAACAAACTTGACTAGATCAACTTTAGGTTGAGCTACAGGACGAATGTTTTCTTGATTGACTGCGTTGATATATAGTTCGTTAAGTGCTTCGTCGATAACTTCGGTTTGTAGGTAGTTTTGGTCCAAATTTTTTTCAACTAATTCTATCGGCACTTTTCCTGCCCTGAAACCTGACAGTTTGACCTTAGGCCCTAACTTGGCAAGCGCCCGACTTTTGGCCGCTAAAATTTCGCTTGGCTCCGCTTTGATAGTTAAAGTTAATTTAGTATCTGAAGATTGATTCTTGGTGATTTGCATGAACCCAATAGTAACAGATTATGGGCTACTTGCCAACTAGACGTTATTGTTGGCTAATTAATTATTGTTGGTGCAAAACAGCTATCAGTTCGCTCAAGTTAAGAGTTTGCTCTTGGCCGCTACTTAAATCTTTCAATTTGTATTGCTCGCTAGTAAGTTCTTCTCGACCGATAAAAATCAGTTTTTGATAGCCTTTTTTCCGAGCAACGCTAATTTTTTTATCTACTTTTCTTGGACTAAAATCGACAGCTACATTTAGCCCGCTTTCTCTAAGCTGGCGAATAGTAGCAAATGCTTCGCTGTAAAGTTGCTCGTCTCCAACAATCACTACGCAGACGTCAACCAAACTTGGTAGCTGTGGTAAAAGCTGATGGGTGGTTAAAAAGTCTAGGATTGTTACGTCACCCATACCAAAACCAACAGTAGCCAGGGGTTCAACGCCGAACGATCCTACCAAACCGTCATAACGGCCACCACCAAAAAGAGATCGATTATTTTCTAGGCTTACATCAAATATCTCAAAAACAATATCGGTGTAGTAGTCGAAGCCTCTCATCAATGCTGGGTCGAAAACTAAACTGGCAACACCACTACTTTCAAGCATTTTTGTTAGGTTAGCCAGTTTTAGTGCTGCTGGCTGATTTTTGACTTCAGTTGGTAGATCTGTCAAGTTATTGGTATTTAAAATTTCAATTAGTCTAGTAACTGTAGTTTGGTTGTTCCCTAAAAGTTGAGTCAAGCTGTCGTCGAAAGCCGGTAAGGCCATTTTATCTTTTTTATCAACAAGTCTTACTACTTGCTCAATTAGGGCTTGGTCAATCTTCAAGTAATCGGCCAAAATGTAATTGACTAAATCTCTCGAGTTAAGCCGAATTTTATAGCTAGATGGCCCTGCTCCAAAATTTATCATTATTTGGTTAGCAAGTAGAATTATTTCATGTTCGGCGGCCAAGGATTCAACTCCAAAAATATCGACATTTAGCTGCCAATGCTCGCGTAGACGGCCTTTTTGTGGGCGCTCATAACGCCAGACATTGGGCATACTAAATAGTCTGAGAGGATAACCAAGCTCTTGTCTTTTAGCGGCTACCATTCGGCTGACCGTAGGAGTCATTTCGGGGCGCAGGGTTACTTTCCGTCCTCCTCTATCTTCAAAAGAATATGTCTGTTCGTTGACTATCTCATCACTAGTCTTAGAAAGATACAGTTCAACTGGCTCTATAATTGGTGCATCATACTGTTCATAACCGAAACTTAAAGCTGTTTTGGTCCAAACAGAAAAAATATAGTTTTGCAACTGCTTATCTGCTGGGTAAAAATCCCTGGCACCTTTATATGGCTGTGTTGAAAGTTTCATAAATTAATACCACTGATTATAACTGATTTTCGATTTTTTTATGCCTAGGCTGACTAAAAGTGTTGACGCGTCTTGTTTATGATGCTTAGATTAAACTAACTAATAACTTTTAAGGAGACGATAATGGCTAATGAAAAGTCACCAAAAGCTAGCAAAAAAAGTCAAAAAACAGAATCAAAAAAAACAAAAGTTTCGCCAAAGCCGGCCCAAGCTAAAAAGGATACTTCTTCAACGAGTCTTGCCACCGAGCTCGACTTTGGCGACAAGCTAACATGGATATTCAACAATTGGCGAGCCATTTGGGATGCTTTCATTTTGAACATTGGCTCATATCTTTTGGCAATCATCATACCGGCTTTCGTAGCCTTTACGGCAGTTTTGGCCGCTGCTGCAGCAGCTGTTACTAAAGTAAGTACCAGTGTAGCCAGCGGAGTTTCAACCACTGGGCTGATAATAGCCTTTATATTCGTTCTTATAGCTATAATCGTTGCCGCCTTTTTTGCACCTACTATTGCCATCATTCAGCTAAATAGTGTCAGAGATAAAAAAATCGCATTTGGCGACGCAGTCAATACCACCAAGCAATTTGTTGTGCGTTATTTAGTAATGTATTTGTTAATTATCTTGGCGGTAGTTTTACCTATAATAATGTCAATTATATTAATGAAAGTAGCTATTGGCTTTTTGCTATTTCCTTTGGCCATTGCCTTTGCATTATTCGTCGGTTTTTTTACGGCCCTTGCCCCGTATCTGCTGATTGATAATGATCTTCAGGTCACTGAAGCTTTAAATCAAAGTTTTGAAGTTACCAAGCAAAATTGGCAGTGGGTTCTAGCAGTTTCGCTTGTTGTGGGTCTGGTAAGTTTTGCCGCCTCGATAATTTTCAATATTTTAGGCATTTTTGGTACCTTACTGTCTAGCCTGGTTAGTGCCGTGTTATCCTTTGCAATTGCATTTGTTTATGTCAAACAGATTGCCAAAAAATAATCTACAGACATACCTTTTAAAAGGCTCTAGCTAGCGTAAGTTAGAGCCTTTTTAGTTGCACTAAGAATAATTTAAAAGCAGGTTTCTTCGGAGCAAGTAGAACTCAATATTAAGAACCCCAAGGTTTAGAAATATTTTTATATATAGACAGGCTTAAAATTAGTCTTAAGAGCAGAAGTTGTTTCTCTCTTAATGCAACAAGCCGACCATAAAGGTCGGCATATTGTTTTGGTACGCGAGAGAGGACTTGAACCTCCACGCCTTGCGGCACTAGCTCCTAAGGCTAGCGTGTCTACCAATTCCACCACTCGCGCTTAAAACTAAACTACAACTTTTTAATTCTACAGGCCGAACATTTAATTTTCAAATTATACAGGCTTAATTTTGGCTTTTACTAACTTTTAATGCATACGTTGGTATATTCTAATTGAACCGTCAGCGAAGTTTTTACTAGCTAATTCTATAAAATTTTCAATTATAACTATTGGGTGAGTTTTTGGCAGGGAAAGAACTAGTAAACCATTTTTTTTGACATTTCGGGCAAGCTTAATAAAATGATTCGCATTCAGTTGGTTATAAGGTGGGTCGGCTAAAACTATATCGAAAGTAGTTTCGTAGTTATGATCGCTCCAACTGGCGATGTTGGCTTTGGTTACTTTTGAACCAACTATATTTAGTTTAGCTAAATTATTCTCGATGGTAACGGTAGCATTTTTGTCGCTATCGATAAACAAAACAGAGCTCGCTCCTCGACTTAAAGATTCGATTCCAAGAGCACCGCTGCCCGCGTAGGCGTCTAAAATTTTGAGCCCAGAAATATCACCCAGGGTATTAAATAGGGCCCCACGCATTCTCTCACTCATTGGGTGAGTTTTATGACCTTTAGGGCTAGAAATTATTTGGCCTTTTAGCTCGCCAGCTATGATTCTCACGGTCTAAGGTTATAGTTTTTAACTTAACTATTCAAGTTTAAACTTCGGCTGAAGTGAGGTCAGCTTCTTTTGCAGCCATAAACCAAGCCAGTGAGACTGCTCTGCCCATTTTGGGAGCCAGCTCTAACCTCACAATCTTAGCTAGTTTTGGGGTCCAACCCCTTTTATAAAAATCTTCGTACATATTCAGTAAAGCTACTTCACGAGCAACCCGTTTAAAATATTCACTTAGTCCAATTTGCTGAACCTTTTTTAGCTCATAGCGGTTTGGCTGTGCAATCCGATAAGTCATTGGGGCTATAATCATGGCTGCGCCCATTTCAAACAAAGCGTGAGTTGTGAATAGACCCTTAGACCCCCACATTTCCCAGTTTTTGGTGACTATTTCTTTGGCTGTTGAGCCAGGTATTACCACTTTTTTAAAAACAGTGTCTCTGGTTTCTTTACCTTCCCCGCGTAATTTTTCAAGCTCAGCTTCAAATGGGTAATGATGCGCTGGAGTTAAACCGTCGACAATAGCATGGGCCAGCCAACTCGCCTCGAAAGCAGAACGTTCAGTATTTTTGTTTTTCAAAGACTCGACTAGACGCTTGAAGTGAGCCTCTAACTGCTCAATCAATACTCCATCGTCTGGGTCAAACGGATCGTAAAAGTGCCATGGCGCGTGCTCACCATCTAGCTTAGCCTTAGCACTATCTGGCCCATTTTTACCCTCAAAATGAAGAATCAGTTTTTTGCTTGGAAACAGTGAATTGTCAATCAGCAAACTTGACAGCACCTTACGAGCTGACCTATCAATTTTCTGATGAGCACCAACAATGTTTCCCGAGACGTTCGTCAGGGTAGAGCCTGAATACATTTAAAACCTTTTTAATTATCTTTAGTTCAAATAAATGAGTCTAGTTGCTTGTTTGACTGACTCTGTTAATTGTTTATATTTTAACATATCTTCTAAAATATTTGGCTGGCTGTCTATAAATTGGCGAACTTTAGCAATTAACTTTGTGTCAGTAATTT
>Ga0116175_1002687_pt1 | contig 10540 bp, 7 predicted proteins | sample AD_UKC125_MetaG_FD_89802 | JGI IMG/M metagenome (GOLD analysis project Ga0116175, IMG submission 89802) | Active sludge microbial communities of municipal wastewater-treating anaerobic digesters from USA - AD_UKC125_MetaG | ecosystem: Engineered > Bioreactor > Anaerobic > Digestate | place: USA... | reverse complement strand
CCCTTGGGATCATGTGGGCCTACAAGTGTCAGCAGGATGTTAGCATTTTTGGAAACGATGAAACAGTTGGGAACTCACCTAGTCATAGCAAAAGGCATTAATAGTGAAGTACTAAGGGCTTTCAGTCAGTTTAATCTTGCTTACGGCATCGCTGTCGGTGGTGCTGGTGCGTTCTATGGTACTAGAATAAAGCAAGTTGTCAACACGAAGTATGAATGTCTTGGGGCAGAAGGATTCTTCCTCGTGATGGTGGAAGAACTTCCATTTTATGTTAGTGTGGGTGGTGATGTAGATGGACATTTTGAGCCGATACCATGATACAACCGTGGAACATATTTGGAGTGAAGACAACAGATATTCTCTGTTTTATGATGTGGAACTGGCTTATGTAAAAGCCGAAGCGGTGCTTGGAAAAATACCTTCGTCCATACCAACGTATTTGGAAAACAATAGACCATGTTTTAGTGCTGAGGAGATAAAGGCTGAAGAAAAGACCACTCGGCATGAAGTAGTCGCGTTCATAAACGTGGTAAGCCGCAAACTGGAGAAGTACACTGAATACTTCCACAGAGGACTTACTTCTTCTGATATTATGGACACCGTTTTTTCTCTCCAGATTAAGCAGTCCTTGAATTATGTAAATGCTCTCACTGCTGAGACTATAAAGCTGTTGGCAGAAAAAGCAGAGGAATTCAAGTATGCACCCTGTGCTGGCAGGACCCACGGCGTACACGCCGAACCTTATTTTTTCGGACTCCGTTTTCTAAACGCAGCTGTTGCTTTAAAGAGGTCATTGAATAGTCTAAGTTCTCTTGAGAAGAACATGCCCGGTAAACTTTCAGGTGCTTTGGGCATTTACACTAATCTGGACCCAGTCATTGAGTTGGAGTTTTTAAAGATCCTCGGTCTTGCCTGCCTGCCGGTTACCACCCAAATAGTACCTCGTGACGTTTATGCCCCTGTCTTGTTCTACTTGGCATTGGAAGCAAGCATTCTAGACAAGCTAGCACAGGACATGCGAATACTTCAAATTACGGAAATAGGAGAGGCGCAGGAAGAGTTCGCTCCTGGTCAAGCAGGCTCATCTGCCATGCCACATAAGAGAAACCCCGTACGCTGGGAGCGTATTTCCGGTTTGAGCCGTGTAGTACGTTCTCAAGTTACGGTTGTTCTGGAAAATGTACCGCTTTGGTTCGAGAGGGACATTTCTCATTCAAGCACTGAAAGGGTTGTGTACCCGTTGTGTTTTAATTTGATCGCTTTCATGCTAAAAGAGACTCAGTCCCTTCTCAAACACAGTACTTTTAACCGTTCAAGAATGCTGAAGAACATGTCTGACTCGAGAAACCTGCTTTATTCATCTAGGGCGCTGTCTGTGATTCAAGAAAAGATTGGTAGGGAGCCCGCATACAAACGTGTTCAGGATTTATCTAGGCAAGTTTTGGAAGGGGAGTTTGAAGATTTCATTGAGGCTCTTCGCACGTCAGGCTTGCTATCTGATGAAGAATTGAGGAGCATAACCGATTTATCTGATCTCTACGGCAAAGTGGATCTGGTATACGAAAGAGTAGCGGCATTCTTGAACGATTGAGACCTGCAGAGCACCTTTAGTGTTTAAGGACTTTTCTACCTCTGGCACCTTCTAATGGACCCACATAGCCCTGTTCTTCTAATGCGTCCAAAATTCGAGCAGCCCTGTTGTAACCAATCTTAAATCGACGCTGTATCAGAGAAGTAGAGACTCTATCCATGTTTTTTATCATGTTAATCACGTCGTTCATTAGTGGATCAGAACTGTCAAAGCTGCCCGTTACGGACTCCATGGTGGGAATATCACGTAGCTGAGTTTCCAGTGATTGTGATTTCCAGTAGTCCACCACACGCATGATTTCCACGTCAGAAATGAAAGGAGCCTGTCCTCTTATGGGTTTCATCACGGCAGGATTTGAATACAGGAAGTCACCAGCACCAATCAGCCGTTCTGCTCCAGTAACGTCCAGGATTACTCGGGAATCCACCTGGCTGCTCACAGCAAAAGCAATACGGTGGGGAATATTCGCCTTTATCAGCCCCGTTATGACATCCACAGAAGGCCTTTGAGTAGCCATGATGAGGTGAATACCTGCTGCCCTTGCCTTGGAAGCCAGCACCGCAACTACTTGTTCCATCTCAGAGGGTGCTGTGAGCATGATGTCAGCTAATTCATCAACCACGAAAATTATGATAGGTATTTTTTCCTCTGGGTGCGCTTTGTTGTAATCAACAATGCTTCTGGACTTTGATTGTGCAAGTATTTGATACCTTTCCTCCATCTCAGCAGCTAATTCCTTTAGAACAATGAGAACCTGTTGAGGATTGTTGATAACAGGATACAAAAGATGAGGAAGCCCTTGATAGAAAGAGAATTCCACGTGCTTTGGGTCAGCCAAGACCAGACGGACGTCTTCAGGGCTAAAACTCATCAAAAACGAGACAATGAAACTTTGCAAAGCCACACTTTTCCCGGCTCCTGTGGCTCCTGCTACCAGTAAGTGAGGCATCTTTGTCAAATCTTCAATGATGGGTTTCCCATCCACAGTCAGCCCAATGGGGAGTGGTATGTTAGCATACTTGTCGCCCATGGCTCCCATTAGATTGGAAAGTCTTACGATTTGCCTCTTCGGATTGGGTACCTCGATTGCTACCGTATTGGGTTTGCCTGCAACGGGGGCATCAATACGTAGTTCAGGTATGCCTAACCGTACCGCGAAATCTTGGCTTCTCGCTGTGACTGTGGAAACACGAGTCCCTGCTAGAAGTTCGATCTCCAACCTTACTACGTGAGGGCCTGTTACGAAGTTAACAACCTTTCCTCCTATGCTAAAAGTGTCCAAAACCTCTTGGACTTTCTTTGCCAGGGTCTGTGTCTCTGTTGTGGCACCAAATGATAGTTTTGTGGGGGCTTCTAGAAGACTAACAGGGGGTAAGAAAGTACGTCCCTTAAATCTTCTTCTGACTTCACCTGTAACTTGATCAGACGTCGTGTGCAAACTTGGAACTCTTTCATCTCTTGGTTCGGACGTTGATTTTGCAGAGGACTTAGAGTCCTTCACTTTGGTCTTTTCCCTTTTAACATCTATGATCACTGGAACCTGTGGACTCTTGTTTGTTTCGAAAACTTCCGTTGGGGGGAATGGCGTTTGTATGTTGGGTTGAGGTATACGTTTTACTGATACAACTCCCATGATGATGAGCAGTACGGCACCAGCCAGTATGAGGCTTACCAACCAAGCAGGCAATCCCATTATTGTGAAGAGTTCCTGCCACACCACTACAGATTGCAACAAAATCTTTCCAACAAAATAGAAAACCACACTAAAGAAAACAAGAATACTGGGGACCACTATTAGTGCTACGAAGAGTTTTCTACTGTTGTTTTTCTTTTTCCGCTTTTGAAGGCTGCTTGTACTCTTCGATTTTACGGGTCTTTTCCCCTGATTATTTACCAGCGGCTTTTTCTTGCTGTTAGTCTTAGCTTTACCTCGTGCCATGTCGCTATTTTAACCCATTTTTGACATATTAATCAAATAAACAGAGCTCTTTGACTTATAATACCCTTGAGGTGATCAAGATGAAACTGGTAAAAATCGTCGTTACTACTGGACCATCATTAGAAGATTTGGATTCAATAAGGGAAGCAGCTAAGGCCGGGGCGGATGTATTCAGGCTTAACTTTTCACATGGCTCGTACGACGAGCATGTGAAAAGGATTGAAAACATAAGAATTGTGGAAAAGGAGCTGGATAAGCCCTTAGCCATATTGGCTGATCTACAGGGACCTAAGATTAGGATAACTAGTACGGTAGCAGAAGAAGGTATTTTGTTACAAGAAGGTGCGGAGACCAAACTACGCTACGGATCAGACCCGTCTAATCAAGAAGTGCTGTATGTTGATTACCCTTATTTAGTAGAAGATGTGGAAGTTGGTTCTTTGGTTTATCTGGACGACGGAAAGATCCAGCTTCGAGTGACTTCAAAAAATGATCACGAACTAACAGCCCAAGTAGTTGCAGGAGGCATTGTAACATCCCATAAAGGAATTAGTTTTGCGGGTGCTCGCCTGCGTCTCCCAGCATTAACGGACAAAGATTTGAAAGATCTTGATTTTCTATGTAAGCAGGATATTGATTTCATTGGACTGAGCTTTGTTAGAGAACCTGAAGATATAATGGACCTTCGCAGAAGACTTGACAAGGCTAGGCGCAACGATGTTGGAATTGTTGCAAAGATTGAAAGGCATGAAGCTCTAGAAGATTTGAATAGCATTGTGGAAGCCTCGGACGCGATCATGGTAGCTCGGGGCGATTTGGCTCTCGACATACCGTTGGAAGACCTAGCTCTTGTGCAAAAGGAAATTATCAGAATATGCGTGGAAAAATGTAAACCTGTTATCGTGGCAACGCAAATGCTTGACTCCATGATAGAAAGACCATTCCCAGGCAGAGCTGAGATTACAGACGTTGCTAACGCTGTCATGGATGGAAGCGATGCCGTAATGCTGTCTGGCGAAACAGCTTTCGGGAAGTATCCAATTCTTGCTATTGAAACCATGAAACGCATAATCGAAGCTGCTGAAACCTACCCGTTTAGGACACCGAATTTGCTAACACCGAAATCTGTACGCGAAGCACTTGTAGAAAGTGCAGTACGTATCGCTGAGCGTAGCGGTGCAGAACTATTAGTCGTTGCTACCGAAACTGGAGCCTCTGCACGAATTACTTCTGCTTTTCGTTCTGTAGTTCCCATTCTTGCTGTCACTCATAATCTTAGGTTGCAGCGCCAGTTGTGCCTCAGCCGGGCAGTCATTCCCATAAGGACCGAAGCTTCAGCATCTGCTGAGGAAGTCCTGAAAACTAGTGTCAAATGGTCGTTGGAGCATCAAATTGCAAGCAAAGGAGATCTGCTGCTCTATATTTTTGGTGATTTGACCGGTGTGGCGGGAAGTACAAACTCTGTTAAAATATATAGGATACCAACCGTTATTGGAAATGTGGAGATTCTTAAGCCAAGCAAAGGTTACATGGTGGGACATTACCTCAAGAGACTAAACGGTATTGCGTTTTTCGAGGCAGGGAAAACGGAGACCTATCTTTTTGGTAAAGATGAGCCCGAAGGCCATCTTTTTGGTAACGTCGTTTGGATACAGGAACCCAGTGACGGAGCGGTTATTACCGTGGATTTAGAAACAGGAAAGATCTACAATGGACATTACGTTTTGTGAGAAAGACAAGAAAATAAGGCAGAGTATAAAAGTGCTTAGCGTGACGGCAATCACACTCTGTGTGCTTATCGTGCTGCTTGTATTTGTGGATATGTCAGTACAGAACCAGCTAAGGCAGCTTGAAGGAACCCTAAACGCACTCGAGGACCAAAAGAAAGTGCTAAAAAACGAAGTTCTCTTCGTGGACAGCGAATACTATAATGAGAAAATTATCGTAGACATTTTAAAGGGTAATGTAGATGGTGCAACAGTCATTAGATTTGATCGTTAAGTTCCAGCTGGACCGTCCTCCCAGGGGGAGCTGGTGGCCAAGGGTTTTTTGTCCACATGGATTCCCCATGGTAATTGAAACAAAGCCTTTTCTGGAGGATGGTACTCCTTTTCCTACACTGTTTTGGCTTAGTTGCCCTTACCTCAAAGAAGAAATCTCTAAGATAGAAAGCGGCGCCGAGAAAGCGGTTATCACTAATCAAGTTTTGCAAGATAAACTTGCGTTGGCTGAGGAGCTAGAAAGCGAACGCCTGTATGCTGATTATTTAGAATGTCAAGGTTTTGGCAGGAAGTTATTCATTGGTGGCAGCAAGTCGCCCTTAACATTCAAGTGCATGCATGCTCTGGTAGCGTGGTATCTTGTTTCTCACCGAGGTATTGCTGCTGCGATTACGCTGGGCAAATTGGAAAGCAATTATTGTAAAGATAAGAGGTGCGAAATAGGTCATGAATGAAACAACGCTTTTTGATGTTTTCATAGTTGGTGGGGGACCTGCAGGTTTAACCGGTGCGATTTATTGTGCCAGGAATGGTTTGCGTGTAGCTGTTGCCTCAGAGGACATTTTTGGTGGCACAGTGAACAATGCAGCCATAATTGAGAACTACCCTGGGTTCCCAGAAGGCATATCAGGTGCCGAGCTTGCTGAACGATTCAGGCAGCATGCAGTGAATGCTGGAGCGGAGCTTTTAGATGAAAAGGTTGAAACGATTGAAAAGAGTGGTAAGTATTTTGCTCTGCACGGGTATGACGAATATTTGGCAAAGGCTGTTATACTGGCCATGGGCATAGATTACCGAAAGCTTGGGGTTCCTGGTGAGTCGGAGCTTTTAGGCAGAGGTGTGTCGTTCTGTGCTACCTGTGATGGGGCTTTCTTCCGTAATAAAGCAGTGGCAGTGGTGGGAGGCGGAAGTTCTGCTTTCGCCAGTGCAGAATACATGACTAATATAGCTTCAAAGGTCTATTTGGTGCATAGACGCTCCGGTTTTAGAGCAGAAAAGGTGTTAGTGGATAGGGTACTGTCACACCCAAAGGTAGAACCCTTGCTTAACAAGGTAGTAAAGAGGATCAATGGTCATAACAAGGTTGAGAGCTTGCTGCTCGAGGATGTTAATACTAAAGAGCAGAGTGTTTTGCAAGTAGATGGTGTATTCATTCAAATCGGTCACGTACCAAAAACAGATTTGGCAAAGGGATTAGTAAACATGGACGAAAATGGGTATATAAAAGTTAGCGAGGATATGAAGACGTCCGAAGAAGGAATATTCGCAGCCGGTGATATAAGGCAAGGCGCACTTGGTCAAATAGTAACTGCTGCAGCTGACGGTGCAATCGCAGCGGAAAGCGTGTTTCGCTATATAAATGAGAAAGGCCTTTAAAAGGAGGGTAAAGTTTGTTTATTAGATTTTCAGAAGAAGCAAGAAAAGCACTTAAGGACGCCCAGGAAGAAGCAAGGCGTCTGAACAGCAGTTTTGTTGGCAGAGAGCATTTGGTCTTGGCCATGCTCAACGAAGATACGAGGGCATATTCCATAATTGATTCGTTGGGTGCTGATGCTGACAACATAAGGAGTTCTATCGAAGATATACCAATGCCAATGGCCTCGAGTTTGCAGTATCCTGAGCTTTCCAGTGAAGCCAGGAGGCTTTTGGATATTGCCAGCGAAGAGGCACGCAAACTGGCTCACTCATATGTGGGTACTGAACATCTGTTACTGGCAATTCTTAAGGAACCATCCAGAGTTAGTTCCATACTAAATGAGAATGGCGTTTTCTATGACGATGTAAGGAGAAAAGTCATAGAAATGGGAGAGCAGGAACCGGAGGAAAAAGGAAAGACGAAAACACCAGTCCTGGATAAGTTTTCCAAGGACCTTGTCTCTCTTGCTGAAAAAGGTAAGCTGGACCCTGTCATAGGTCGAGAAACAGAGCTCAATAGGATCATTGAAATACTTAGCCGAAGGATTAAGAACAACCCCATTCTGTTGGGTGAACCTGGCGTAGGTAAAACGGCCATAGTTGAAGGCTTGGCTGAGAGAATTGCCTCAGGTAAGGTGCCTTACTCTTTGAAGAAAAAGCGCATTGTGCAGCTTGATATTTCTTCCATAGTTGCTGGCACAAAGTACAGAGGCGAATTCGAAGAACGTATGAAGAAGATTTTGGATGAAGTTAAGCGTACCAACGGACAAGTAATTCTTTTTATCGACGAAATACATACAGTCATTGGTGCAGGTGCTGCTGAAGGAGCCATAGACGCTGCTTCCATCCTAAAACCTTCTTTGGCTCGTGGCGAGATCAAAGTTATTGGTGCGACAACTTACGATGACTACAGAAAATACATTGAGAGGGATCCGGCTTTCGAGCGCAGATTCCAACCTGTTCAGGTGGACGAACCTTCCTTAGAAGAAACAAAGCAGATTCTCATAGGTCTGCGTCCTATCTACGAGAAATTTCACAACGTTAAGATTGCAGATGACGCCATTGAGGCGGCTGCCATATTGACAAAGAAGTATGTGAAGCAAAGGTTTCTGCCTGACAAAGCCATAGATGCTTTGGATGAAACATGTGCGAAAGTAAGGCTTGCGAATGAGGTTTTACCGAGCAACCTTAGGGCACTGCTAGATGAAATTGAGAATGTTAGATTGCAGAAGCAATTAGCTATTGATTCTCAGCAATTTGAAGAAGCTGCATCATTACGAGATAAGGAGAAGGCGCTCAAGGAAGAATACGCCAGGATGGAAGAGATTTGGCTCTATGAACGGAGCATGGATGAGAATCAACCCACGGTATCTTTTGATGACGTCGCATATACGATATCCTCTTGGACTGGCATACCTGTAGCAAAATTGCGTTTGGATGATAAGAAGAAACTCCTAGAGATTGAAGATTATCTGCACCGACGGATCGTTGGTCAGAATGAAGCAGTTACTGCCGTGGCTAAAGCCATTAGAAGAAGCAGAACTGGTTTGCAGGACGAAAGAAGACCTATTGGCGTATTCTTGTTCCTTGGACCTACTGGAGTAGGCAAAACGGAACTTGCACGCGCTTTAGCTGAATTCATGTTTGGCGAAGAAGATGCTCTCATACGTATTGACATGTCTGAGTACATGGAGAAGTTCAATGTAAGCCGATTGGTTGGTGCTCCTCCAGGATATGTTGGGTACGAAGAAGGAGGACAGCTCACTGAAGCTGTTAGAAGGAAACCGCACAGCATTGTACTTCTGGATGAGATTGAGAAAGCACATCCAGATGTCTTCGACATATTGCTTCAAATATTCGAAGATGGCCGCCTAACTGACGGTCAAGGTCGCGTAGTGGATTTCAGAAATACTATCATAATAATGACGTCAAACTTGGGTAGCAGGGATATTAGTGCAGGTGCAACCATAGGATTCTTAAAAGACGAGGCTAAATTCGAAAACATGGAAAACCTTGTTATGGATGCTGTAAAGAAGTTCTTCAAGCCCGAGTTCCTTAACAGGATTGATGAAATAGTAGTATTCCACCACTTGACAAACGAAGACTTAAGACAAATCGTTGGTATCATGATGGACGATCTGAACAAACAGCTTCGTTCTCAGGACCTTGCTGTTAAGATCTCCGACAGAATGTTAGATCAGATCATTAAAGAAGGTTATGAACCAAGGTTCGGTGCTAGACCGCTAAGAAGGGCCATCCAACGACTTGTAAAGGATCCTTTAGCGGAATACATGCTCAAACACGAGAATATTAGTGGAACGTTGCTTTTGGACTTTGCTAATGGTGAGATTGAAATTAATCAGGTACCAGACGAGGAAGTTAGTAGAGTTTGAGTGAAAAGAGTCAGTACGAATGCTTAAACTGCGGGTACGTTTCCTACGTGAAGTTGGGAAGGTGCCCGCAGTGTGGCCAATTTGGTACGTTTGTTCTTCGGAAGCCCGTAGTCGATCAAGAATCAAAAGAGAACCATAGTTACATCAAGAAACCGCAAAGAACGATTCCGACTTTTTTATCAGAGCTTAATTACGTTTTGGGAGGCGGCCTTAAGAGCGGGTCAGTGCTGCTTTTAGGGGGCGAACCTGGCATAGGTAAGTCAACTCTTGCACTACAAATCCTTGGCCATGCGGAAGCAAATGCTTTATATGTAAGTTCAGAGGAAACTCAGCAGCAAGTGCTTGAACGTGCTAAACGCATTGGTCTGAGCAATATAAATGTTGTGTCTGAATCAGATCTTGGTGATGTTGACTTAGACAATTACGAGCTGGTTTGTGTGGACAGTCTTCAAACCATACGTTTTGGTGATGTGGGCACGCCGGGATCACCAACCATGGTAAAAGAAATAGCCGGCCACTTGGTTAAATGGGCAAAGGAATCTAACGGGATTGTTGTCATAGTGGCACACGTGACAAAAGAAGGTGTCATAGCAGGTCCCCGTACAGTAGAGCACATGGTAGACGTTGTGTTATATTTGGAAGGAGATAGAACCAGCGATAAGCGGTTATTAAAGTTAGTTAAGAACAGATTCGGACCGAGTACAGACCAGGTCTTGCTCGAGATGCAAAGCTCGGGCCTGGTTCTCACCAAACCAGAGTTAACTGGATTAGATAAGAATCAAACTGGATTAGTTCTCAGCGCTGTAAACACTGGAACCAGATTTGAGTTTGTTCAGGTACATGCGTTAGTAACAGATTCTTATGGACAGATCCCAAAACGCTTAAGCTCAAGGTATCCCAATAATCGATTGTTGCTTCTAACAGCAGTTATGCAGAAGTACCTCAGGGCCCCGCTGTACAAATACGACATTTATGTCGATCTGACTACAGATTTCTTTGTAAATGATTATGGCGTAGATGCTGCCATAGTGGCAGCTGTTTATTCGAGTTTGAAAGAATTGCCAGTTTTGGGAAATAAACTGGTATATGGTGAAGTTTTGCTTACAGGGGATATAAGATCTCCTCACCCTGAGACACAACTGGACCGATTACTTAGAGGAACTCAGTTAAACAGGACAAATGCTTCCACTGTTGTAGAATT
>Ga0116175_1002686_pt1 | contig 10540 bp, 11 predicted proteins | sample AD_UKC125_MetaG_FD_89802 | JGI IMG/M metagenome (GOLD analysis project Ga0116175, IMG submission 89802) | Active sludge microbial communities of municipal wastewater-treating anaerobic digesters from USA - AD_UKC125_MetaG | ecosystem: Engineered > Bioreactor > Anaerobic > Digestate | place: USA... | reverse complement strand
TGCACAAACTACTGAGAATACTGAATGCGCGAGTACGCGACTACCTTCAGTCAGACGAGCTGCAATCCGCTTGATTACCGTGTTTGATGTTGCTGACTGACGAGTCGGCAACACAGTTGCTACCTCTCAGCCACCAACGTTAGCTATTTTCCATAAAAATCAGCTGTGTAGGTCGGATACTTGTATCCGACACAATGCCTGTCTGAAAAGCTTTTAACTTTGCAATCACTCAATTCGTTTTCAGACAGGCATTCTATTTACGCTTGCTGAATATTGTAGGCTGGGCCTTAGCCCAGCCTACGTTCATATCATCCGGCTACAGCTTATATAGAAACAATAAATTACCGAACATCATTGGGGTCATACTATTTTGTATAGAACACCCTACAAATCCGATTACATTTCGAAAAAACATATTGATTCTTTTAAGCCCCATGAGATCTACAATAAAACTCATTAACATCACATAAATCAAAAAGAAAGGGGCATGCCACAACGTTAAATAAAAATTACTCCAAAGCAATTTTTCATAGAGACTGTCGTCCGACGGATCAAGTGCACCCGTATAAAATGGATTCCAATAAAAATTTAAAAATAAGACCAAAGCATACAGCAACACTCCACTAAAATGAGTCAGAAAATACAATCTCTTATTTTCTTTAAATGCTTCAGCCAACAAATTTAATTCAGTTTTATAGTGTTTATACTGATACATATCTTGCATAAATTCCCCTAATCATTCGGCAGCAAAAACCAATCTACCCCTCAGCCGCCAACGCCACATATTTGCCATAAAACTCAGCCGTCAGCACCTCGCCGTGCCACAACTCGCTCACCAATTCGATTTTGCCCTTGCCGTGGCGGCGCAGCATCTCGCAGCATTTGTCCCAAGCCGCTTCGTCGGGGGCGCGGGCGATGATGCGTAAGTCGCCCAAACCGGGCTTCAGATAACGCATCCGGCTCTCCTGAATCACGATATTACCTGCCGCTTCCGGGCAGCGCACATGCACCATCGCCCAGCCGCACAAAGTCGCCGCCAGCGCCATGCTGCCGCCGAAGGTGGTGTTTTTATGGTTGTGGTTTACCGCAAAAGGCATCCGCATTGCCACCGCCTGCGGGCTGCAATCGACCACTTCGATCTGCAAAGCCGCACAAGCGCTGATGCCCTCGTGCAGAAAAGTTTGAAGTTGTTGCGCGTTCATATGGGTGTTTTCCGAAAAACGAAATAAATAGATTATAGCGCAGGGCGGGTTTTTACTTTGAAGAATGCCTGTCTGAAACATCTATTGCGCAGTTAACATTCTGTTTACGTCATACTCGGGCTTGACCCGAGTATCTCGCCGCCACTGAGAAACCGAAAAGATACTCGGGTCAAGCCCGAGTATGACCTGATCGTTCAAAATACCATCATTCCGTTTCAGACAGGCATTCCCCGCCGATGGCCGTTTCGCGCTATACTCTGCCGCAAAAATCCACCCGTAAAGGACACGCAATATGGCCGCTCCATGGTTATACTGGGCGCTTGCCTCCGCCTTTTTTGCCGCGCTCACCGCGATTTTCGCCAAAGCCGGTTTGCAGGGCATTGATTCCGATTTCGCCACCTTTATCCGCACACTGGTGATCATCGCCGCGCTGGTGCTGTTTCTCAGCTACACCGGCAAATGGCAGGGCATCGGCAGTTTTAGCGCCAAAAACTGGATCTTTCTGGTCCTCTCCGGTCTCGCCACCGGCGCTTCCTGGCTGGCCTATTTCAAAGCCTTGCAAATGGGCGAGGCATATCAAGTGGCGCCGGTCGATAAACTCAGTTTGGTGTTGGTAGCGGTGTTGGCGGTGGTGTTTCTCGGCGAACGCCCCAATTTGCGCGAATGGCTGGGGCTGGCGATGATCAGCGGCGGCGTATGGGTATTGGCTTTTAAACGATAAATCAAAACAAGGGGATAACATTATGAATGTGAATAAAGTCTGGTTTTATATCGGGCTGTTGTGCGTGGTGGTGGCCGGGGTGTGGATGACCGTGCCCGATGAACAGGCGCAGCAGCAGATGAAAGAAGCGTTGGAACGCAAAAAAGCGGCCAAGCAGCAAAAACTGCAAGCGCCGAAAAACCAAGCTGCTTCGGCCGCTCAATAGAAAGACCTGATGAAAAAACTCAAATGGCTGATAGCCGCTTTGCTCCTGATTGCCGCCGTCTTGGGCGCCGCTTGGTTTTGGCTACCGCAAGACATAGGCTTGAGCCAACGCCAGCAAACCCTGTTGCAACAAGCCGCGCTGCCGGATGATGCGGTGATCGCACGACTGGTGGTACGCAAAGGCGCGCGCGAAATGGATGCGTTCAACAGCAGCGGCAAGCTGCTGAAAACCTATCCCGTTTCGCTCGGCTTCCAGCCTCAAGGCCACAAACAGTTTGAAGGCGATGGCAAAACGCCGGAAGGCCGCTACACCATCAACGACCGCAATCCCAACAGCGGTTATCATAAAAATCTTGGCGTTTCCTATCCCAACGCACAGGATAAAGCCTACGCGCAAGCGCAAGGCAAAAGCCCCGGCGGCGACATCAAAATCCACGGTCTGCCCAACGGCAGCGGCAGTATCGGTGCCCGCCACCTGCTGCGCGACTGGACCAACGGCTGCATTGCGGTCACCGACCCGGAAGTGGATGAATTATTCCGCTTAGTTAAACCCAATGCGGAAATTGAGATATTACCTTGATTTTAAATGGTTATAACAACAATGCCTGTCTGAAAAGTTAATTAACCAACTTTTCAGACAGGCATTTTTTTATCCACCACTTACGACGAATAATGAAACACAAATTGCTGTTCCAACTCGGCGCTTAAGCTTTTAGCCACCGGGCAGGCGTGGGCGGTGGCTTCCAACAGGCTGCGCAGCGATTCGTCTTGCGGCAGGTTTAAATAAAAATCGATTTTCACCTTGGCTACCCGCCGCGGGTTGGCCGCCATTTCTTTCAACACCTCGGCACGCGCGCCGGTAAAGACTATGCCCATGCCTTCGGCTTTCATCGCCATAATGGTCAACGCGCAGGCAGCCAGTGAAGTGGCCAGCAAATCGGTGGGCGAAAACGCTTCGCCTTTACCGTTGTTGTCTACCGGCGCATCGGTGGCGATGCGGCTGCCGCTTTGTAGGTGGGTTAATTCGCAGTGCAGGCCGCCGGTGTAGTGGACGGTGGATGTGGTCATGGGATTCTCCTTTTTTAAAGTTGGGGGTTTTGTAAATTACTTTTTCGAGTAGTATTTGATTAAACAGCAATGGGTTCCTTCCCCCGCCTTTGCGGGGGAAGGTTAGGATGGGGGTGTTTGAGCTATAAACCAATGTTTCTTTGGATTCAACCTGCCACCCTTCCCCTAACCCCTTCCCGCCAGCGGGACGGGGAATAGCTTACTGTTGTTTCTACCATTTTCTAAATATACAAACTTGCTACTAAGATAAAACGCTTTCCCCTTTTCTGCAAACAAAATGCCTGTCTGAAACCAATAAAGTTTTCAGACAGGCATTTAAACCATTAATCAAAACAAATATTTATTTGCTGATTAATTGGCCGAAGTAATGCAGGGTGCGTACCAATTGGCAGGTGTAAGACATTTCGTTGTCGTACCAAGCCACGGTTTTCACCAATTGTTTGTCGCCTACGGTCAGCACGCGGGTTTGGGTGGCGTCGAACAGCGAGCCGAATTCCATGCCGACGATGTCGGAAGACACCAGTTCTTCTTCGGTGTAGCCGTAAGATTCATCGGCAGCGGCTTTCATCGCGGCGTTCACTTCTTCTTTGCTCACTACTTTTGCCAATACGGTCACCAATTCGGTTAAGGAACCAGTGGCCACCGGTACGCGCTGGGCGGAGCCGTCGAGTTTGCCGTTCAATTCGGGAATCACCAGGCCGATGGCTTTGGCGGCGCCGGTGCTGTTGGGCACGATGTTTTCGGCGGCGGCGCGGGCGCGGCGGAAGTCGCCTTTGCGGTGCGGCGCATCCAAGGTGTTTTGGTCGCCGGTGTAGGCGTGGATGGTGGTCATCAGGCCTTCGACTACGCCGAATTGTTTTTGCAGCACGGCAGCCATCGGCGCCAGGCAGTTGGTGGTGCAGGAAGCGCCGGAAATCACGGTTTCGCTGCCGTCCAGAATATCGTGGTTCACGCCGAATACCACGGTTTTCACATCGTCGCCGGCCGGAGCGGAAATCACTACTTTTTTGGCACCGGCTTTAATGTGCAATTCGGCTTTGTCTTTTTTGGTGAAGAAACCGGTACATTCCAGCACTACATCAATGCCTAAGTCGCCCCACGGCAATTCTTCCGGGTTGGCGTTGGCAAACATTTTGATAAATTGGCCGTTTACCACCATGCCGTCGTCTTTCAGCTCGACATTGCCGTTAAAACGGCCTTGGGTGGTGTCGTATTTGAACAGGTGTACCAGCATATCGGGCGGGGTTAAGTCGTTTACCGCCACCACTTCGATGCCGTCGGTTTTCAAAATCTGGCGCAAAGCCAAGCGGCCGATGCGGCCGAAGCCGTTAATCGCTACTTTAATGCTCATGGAGGATCTCCTAATCAATATAAAGAGGTGTTTATTGAAGCGTTAATCTGTTTGCTGTGTTTGTATCATATTTTGAAATAACTACCTAAAGCTACATGGTTTGTTTGAGTAAATCTTTGTTTTTTCCTGAAGAATCTTACTTTTATATAAATAATAAAAAAGATAATGATAAAAGAAGATGAGCGCTTGTCTTTTTTGTGGATAAGCCCTATTTATATTGGAAAATCATAGAGTAAGCCTGTCTGAAACCCTTGGGATAACAAGTGCTCAACTCTGTTGGTAAACGGCTGGCCGTGCGGTGGATAAATGGGGATAACAACCGGGTTTTGCCGTTTAATGTGGAAAAAACTAGTTTATCCATAGTCAAATTCTATATAGTCCCCAGCGATTTTGCCGTATAGTGAAATCACTAAACCACTGCTACAGCGTTTTTTATTGAGATAAAAACGGTTTAAAAGAAGGACAACAGCATGTTTCAACGCACTTTAGCCCAATCCATCCACGTTACCGGCGTCGGCCTGCATTCCGGTGAACGGGTGGCGCTGACCCTGCATCCGGCAGCGGAAAACAGCGGTATTTCGTTCCGCCGCACCGATTTGGCCGGCAAACAAGGCGAAGCGATTGCGCTCAACCCTTATCTGATTAACGATACCCGCCTCTCTTCCACCATCGTTACCGAAGACGGTGTGCGGGTCGGCACCATCGAGCATATTATGTCGGCTTTGTCAGCCTATGGCGTCGATAATGCGCTAATTGAACTCAATGCGCCGGAAATTCCGATTATGGACGGCTCCAGCCTGCCGTTTATTTATCTGCTGCAAGACGCTGGCATCGTCGATCAAAAAGCACAAAAACGCTTTTTGCGGATCTTAAAAGAAGTGAAAGTGGAAGAACCCGGTAAATGGGTGAAATTCACTCCTTACGAAGGCTTTAAGGTCACGCTCACCATCGAGTTTGACCATCCGGTGTTCAACCGCAGCAGCCCCACGTTTGAAATCGATTTTGCCGGCAAAAATTATGTAGACGAAATCGCCCGCGCCCGTACCTTCGGCTTTATGCAGGAAGTTGAGCTGATGCGCGCGCACAATCTCGGCCTGGGCGGCAATCTTTCCAACGCCATCGTGATCGACGACACCGACGTGCTCAATCCCGAAGGCCTGCGCTATCCCGATGAATTTGTGCGCCACAAAATCCTCGATGCCATCGGCGATCTTTATATTCTCGGCCACCCGATTATCGGCGCGTTTGAAGGCTACAAATCCGGCCACGCGATTAATAATGCCTTGTTGCGTGCCGTGTTAGCCGACCCCGAAGCTTATGAGTGGGTAGAATTTAAAGGTGACGGCGAATTGCCACCGGCATTCCATCATCTGCCGGACGATGCGGCTTAAAATCAAAATGCCTGTCTGAAAACGAGTGAAGTGAGTGAATTACGCAGGGAATTCTTGTGGGCAAGCCAACAATAATCCACAGCAAATAAAAACCACCCAAAATTGTCCACAGTTATCCACTGCCGCAAAATAGTGTTACCCACCCGCTTTCAGACAGGCTATTCTGTTTATTTCAAACAGAAAAAACGATTTATCCACAGCAAGTTTATCCCTTCTTCTTTATCATCTATTTTATAAATAAAAATAAGATAAACTGTTTTAAAAAAGCGCTTTTGCGCAATAAGCAACTTGAGTGAAAACCATAAAAAGGTTTTTGTAGCGTAAATATTGTCGCTACCAAGCCCAATAAGGTAAAGTAGCGATTTTCCGTGTTCCTTCTTTATCTTACCCATACCGTTTCAAAGAAGCGTTTTCACAATCAAATACATACTTTCTGAATAAGGACAGCGAATGAAAGGCGACATCGGCGTTATCGGTTTGGCCGTAATGGGTCAGAACCTGATTCTCAACATGAACGACAAAGGCTTCAAAGTAGTGGCCTACAACCGCACCGTTTCCAAAGTAGACGATTTTCTGGCCGGCCCGGCCAAAGGCACCCAAATCACCGGCGCGCACAGCTTGCAAGAAATGGTAAGCAAACTGGAAAGCCCGCGCATCGTGATGCTGATGGTGCGTGCCGGCAGCGTAGTCGATGATTTTATCGAACAACTGGTACCGCTTTTGGATAAAGGCGACATCATTATCGACGGCGGTAACGCCAACTTCCCCGATTCCACCCGCCGCACCCAATCCTTGGCCGAAAAAGGCATTTTGTTTGTCGGCGCCGGCGTATCCGGCGGCGAAGAAGGCGCGCGCCACGGCCCCTCGATTATGCCCGGCGGCAACGAAGCCGCTTGGCCGCGGGTAAAACCGATTTTGCAGGCGATTGCCGCCAAAACCCCCGAAGGCGAGCCTTGCTGCGACTGGGTTGGCCGCGACGGTGCCGGCCATTTTGTCAAAATGGTGCACAACGGCATCGAATACGGCGATATGCAGCTGATTTGCGAAGCCTATCAGTTTATGAAAGACGGCTTGGGCATGAACCAAGACGAAATGCACCAAACCTTCACCGCCTGGAACCAAACCGAGCTAAACAGCTATCTGATTGAAATCACAGCCGATATCATGGGCTATAAAGATGAAAACGGCGAACCTTTAGTCGAAAAAATCCTCGATACCGCCGGCCAAAAAGGCACCGGCAAATGGACCGGCATCAACGCGCTGGATTTGGGCATTCCGCTCACCCTGATCAGCGAAGCCGTGTTTGCCCGCTGCGTTTCCGCCTTTAAAGATCAGCGCGTAGCAGCCAGCAAATTGTTTGGCCACCGCATCGAAAAAATCGAAGGCGACCGCGAACAATGGCTGGAAGCACTGCGCCAAGCGCTGTTGGCCTCTAAGATTATTTCCTATGCGCAAGGCTTTATGCTGATCCGTGAAGCCAGCCAAGTGCATAATTGGCAGCTCAACTACGGCAATACCGCCTTGCTGTGGCGCGAAGGCTGTATCATCCGCAGCGCCTTCCTCGGCAATATCCGCGATGCCTATGAAAATAATCCCGATCTGGTGTTCCTCGGCAGCGACGACTACTTCCGCAACATCCTGCAAAACGCCTTACCGTCATGGCGCAAGGTAGTAGCAAAGTCCGTGGAAGCAGGTCTCCCGATGCCGTGCATGGCCTCCGCCATCACCTTCCTCGACGGCTACACCACCGAGCGCCTGCCCGCCAACTTATTGCAGGCACAGCGCGACTACTTCGGCGCGCACACCTACGAGCGCATCGACCAGCCACGCGGCCAGTTCTTCCACACCAACTGGACCGGCACCGGCGGCAACACCGCATCAACCACTTACGATGTATAAAGCCGTATAAAACACGTTTGTAAGTATAAATGCCTGTCTGAAAAAATATTTTTCAGACAGGCATTACAGTTTTTACCGCTTGATTGCCGTATTGCGGGAGGTAGGGTGTGTGGCGCAAGCCACGCACGCGGTTGTTTAAGTCTCGACCAACTGTCTGAACGCCCAATCAATGGGGTTTTCAGACAGGCATTACTGTTTTTACCACTTGATTGTTATATTGCGGGCGGTAGGGTGTGTGGCGCAAGCCACGCACGCTGTTGCTAGAAACTCAAACAACGCGTGCGTGCGTACCGCACACACCTTACATCTGCGAGCTAGGGCTTACTTCGCTACCCAACGATATTTATCTTTGCCAGCCGCCTCAACTTGCCCGATTCCCGGAAACGGCAGGTGCATACCGGCTACCACGGTATGGTTTTTCGCTGTTTGCGCGAAAATCGCTTGGCGCGTTTTGCGGGCGGCGTTTTCGTCGGCATCGTATTTCAAGGCCGCTTCGGGGTGGTCAAACTGAATATAGGCATTATGAACAATGTCGCCCCACACCAACAGCGATTGCCCTTGCGAAGTGATTTCATAGCCGCTGTGGCCGGCGGTGTGTCCCGCCAAATTCACGCTTTTGATGCCGTCAAACACCGTTTCGCCGGCGGCAAAGGTTTTCACACGGCCTTGATAAGCCGCCATCACCGCAGCGGCGCTGTCTAATTTACTTTCCGCTTGGCTCAAATACAGCGTGGCATTTGGGAAGGTGGCTTTACCCCCGGTCAGCAAGCCGCCGGTGTGGTCGGGGTGGGTATGCGTGAGCAACACCGTATTGACTTGTTCGGGGCGGTAACCCGCTTGCTGAAGATGTTCGGTAAACACCTTGCCGTCTGCCTTGCCCGCATCAATCACGATAAGTTGCTTATCCGAGCGCAGCAAATAAGCATTGAGCGCGCCTTGCAGGCTGCCGTCCGCCATTCTCGGCGCATGGTTACGGTTGGCGATTTCATTGATTTGCGCCGTACTCAACGGCTTGCCGTCAAACCAGCTCGGATCCATGCTGAGGGTATCCAAATTAAGCGCAATAAAATCATAGGCACCGATTTTTTGGCGGGATACTTTGCTGCTGTCCGCGGCCACGGCTCCACTCGCCGCCGAAGCGGCTTGGGTTTGTGGCGATACCGGCTCTTTACTGTCGGTGTGGGCACAAGCCGCCAATGCGGCGATGATGCCGGTTAGCAATAAAGGTTTGAAATTCATTGAGCTAGTCTCCTGTGGTGATCGTTATTGATTGTTTTGTTGATTCTTTCGAATGCTGTTATTAGCCATTTAAACATATTTAGGCCGTCTGAACACAGTTTTCAGACGGCCTTGAGGGTTGGATAGTTTGGTTGTGTATTGCAAATGGTAGTGAACGGTAAGGTGTGTGGCGCCAGCCACGCACGCGGTTGGTAGAGAATCAAACAACGCGTGCGTGCCGAGGGCACACATCCTATGGATGCAGGCTATGCTTGCTAGGGTACACACCTTATAAATGTTGATAATTTATAAGATATTGATTTTTTAATAAAAAAATATAGTTTTTACTAGCTTTGGTAGTTTACCTTTTAGAAATTTCGATATATAATTTTTCGGTTTACTTACAATTGGTTTAATAATAAATAATGGTTGCGAACCTTACATTACATGATGCTGTCAATAATTATGTTCAATATGAATTAGGACAATTTAGAGATAAATATTTTAATAATATGGATTTAATTTGTTATTACGGAGGAATCGATTTTGAGTCCATTGAACTTTGGAAAAATGAAATATTTAAAATAGGATCTTTTGCGAGGAAAAGAGAAGTAACAGAAATTGTAGTAATGTTGTGTACTCCTGGTGGTTCTGCCGCAGCAGTAGAAAGGATTGTTGATATAACACGACATTTTTATGACAAAGTATATTTCATTATACCAAGCTATGCGATGTCTGCAGGTACTATTTGGGTAATGTCAGGGGATAAAATTTACATGAATTACGCTTCATCGCTGGGACCTATAGATCCGCAAGTTCAGTCTTCAGATGGAAAATGGGTTCCTGCATTGGGCTATCTAGATAAAGTATCAGAAATTATTGAAAAATCTAATAAAAATACAGTTACACAAGCTGAGTTGATGATGTTGAGTCAACTTGATTTAGCTAAATTACGCCAATATGAACAGGCAGCAGAATTATCTATTGACCTTCTTAAAACCTGGTTAGTTAAATATAAATTTAAAGATTGGGATACCCATCGTACAACTAACCCTGGCACTCTTGTGACAAAAGAAGAAAAAGAAACACGCGCTCAAGAGATAGCATATACCTTAAATGATAATAGTCGTTGGCATTCTCATGGGAGAATGATAAGCATCAAAACTTTACAGGAAGTGGTCAAATTAGAAATTGACGACTTTAGCCATAATGTGGAACAATCTCAAGAAATAGAAGCATTACATCGTTTTTTGAATGATTATGCAGAAAGATTTGGGCTGTCTGTTCTCACTGCATCTGCGTTTCCTTGTAATTTGGATAAATTACAGACACCAACTTCAGGAGAGAATCATGGAGCTAATTGACAAAGTAGAACGTTTACAAAATACAATTTATTCTTCAGAGCAGGCAAATATGATTGATAAATTAAAAGAGAAAGGATTGGTAAGTAAACCTATCTTTGATTTGTCTTACGGCCCAGATCGTT
>Ga0116175_1002684_pt1 | contig 10550 bp, 7 predicted proteins | sample AD_UKC125_MetaG_FD_89802 | JGI IMG/M metagenome (GOLD analysis project Ga0116175, IMG submission 89802) | Active sludge microbial communities of municipal wastewater-treating anaerobic digesters from USA - AD_UKC125_MetaG | ecosystem: Engineered > Bioreactor > Anaerobic > Digestate | place: USA... | reverse complement strand
TCGGCTGGAGATCGCCGACTTCACACCCGAGGCGTTCCTGGCCTCGGACGCGGTCCTGGTATCTCGCCCGACCGGCGAGCTCCGGATCTGGAACCTTGCCAGCGGCCTCGCGCAGTTGCCGACTCCTGCCGGGTATCGGCCGGTGGGCAGGACGGCCGCAGGAGACGTGGTCACGGTGACGGAGTCCGGGTCGGTCGTGGCCTTCTCGTGGCCCGAGGGGAGCCGCCGGTGGTCGAGCGACCGTCTGGCCGGGATCTGGCCTGCAGTCTCGCGCGACGGTGCCAAGGTCGCGATCCTGACGGCCGATCGACAACTCGTCCTCCTTCGCTCTCGAGATGGGACGGTGGAGGGCGACGTCGCCTGCGCCTCCGGTGAGGGCGCGAGGCTCGTTTGGGAGTCGAGCGAGAGCGTACTCATCGAGGGCTCCAGCCCGCACGGGGGCGCTCTTCTGCGCGGGACCGCTCAGACCTGCACAGTTGCCGCGGCCGAGGGTGGTGTCGTGGCGTCCTGAGTCCTGCCGGGCGCGTCGGGGCGGGGCGATCCGGCCAGGGATCCAGGTCCTCGACAATCGGGTCACCACCCGGTTCAGGCAGCCGAGTGCTGGCCACACCCCGGTCAGGGGCGTAGGGTCTGCCTCGATGAGGGTGACGTCGTGCCGGGGGTCGACGTCGTCTCGGGAGTCGAGGGAGTGAAGGTCACCGTTGCCGTCGGCCGGCGCGAGACGGTCACCTTGATCGTGGACCCGACATCGACGAGGGTGTCGGGTGCGATGTCCTGGGCGACGACCGTGCCTTCGAGCCTGGTGTCGTCCTCGACGCGAGCGGTGTCGTCGTAGACGAGCTTGAGCCCGGTCACCGTGGTGCGCGCTGTGTCGGTGAGCAGGTCGACCAGCCGCGGCACCTTGACCTTGCCGCTGGCGATCCGCAGCGTGATCGACTGGCTGAGCGGCGCGATCGTGCCCACTGCCGGATCGGTCGACACGACGGCGCCCTTGACCTGCGAGGGGTCGTCGATCTCGACCCACCCGGTCACGGTGAAGCCGGTCGTCGTCATCACCTGCTTGGCCGACTCCAGCGGTTGCCCGACGACGTTGGGCACGACCTTCTCGCCAGGCCCGCTGGACACCTCGACCGTGACCGTCGACCCGACGGCCACCTGGGTGCCGCGCGGTGGGCGCGTGTCGACGATAAGGCCCACCGCGATGTCGGCATTGCGCACCGGCTCGGAAACCATGACGAGGTTCTTGGCCGCCAGGATGGTGCGCGCCTGCTCTTGGGTCTGCCCGGCCAGCGGCGGCACGTCGACGAGGGTGGGTCCGGTGTCGCGGAAGAGCCCCTGGGCCAGCACGGTCGCCAGCACGAGCGCCACGGCCGTCACGATCCCCAGCAGCACGTATGCCGTGCGCCGCCGCCGGCCGGCAGTGCGGGTGGCGTCGGATCTCGTGGGGGGATCCCGGTGGGTGCTGAGCACCTCGGTGCGAGCGGCGGGAATCGCCTCGGTCGGGGCGGCCGGCGTTCCGGAGGGGTATGCCGTGCGGTCGTCGGCGTGCGCCCGGCCACCGGTGACCGGATCGATCGCACCGGCTGTGTCGGTCGACGTGGCGGTGCCGCCCATCGCCTGAGCACTGATGGGCTCGCCGGAGCGAGCGCGGGCTAGGTCGGTGCGGAACTCGGTCGCGTCCTGATAGCGGCGCTCGCGGTCCTTGACCATCGCGTGCAAGGTGATTGCGTCGTAGGCCGGCGGGATGTCCGGCTGCACGGACGACGGTGCGACAGGCGCCTGCCCGACGTGTTGATAGGCCAGCGCGACCGCCGTGTCGGCCACGAACGGGGTTCTGCCGGTGAGCAACTCGAAGAGCATGCAGCCGGTGGAATAGAGATCGGACCGGGCGTCGACCGGCATACCTTGCGCTTGCTCGGGCGAGAGGTATTGGGCCGTGCCGATGACCGCGGAGGTCTGGGTCATCGTCGCCGCAGTGTCGGCGATCGCGCGGGCGATGCCGAAGTCCATGACCTTCACCTCGCCGGCCGGGGAGAGCATGACGTTGCCGGGCTTGATGTCGCGGTGGACGATGCCCATCGAGTGGCTGTAAGCCAGTGCCGCGAGGACCCCTTCGGTGATGCGCGCGGCGTCGCGCGGGGGGAGGTGGCCCAGCTCGTTGAGCCGTTCGCGCAGGGTGCGGCCGCGCACCATCTCCATGACGATGTAGGGCACCCGGGTCGGGTTGCCGTGGGCGTCGACGCCCTCGTCGTCGCCGGAGTCGAAGATCGCGACGATCGACGGGTGGTTGAGCTGGGCCGCCGCCTGCGCCTCGCGCCGGAAGCGCACGAGGAAGTTGCCGTCGCGAGCCAGATCGGGGCGTAACAGCTTGATGGCGACCGGCCGGGACAGCCGGGTGTCGTAGCCGGAGTGGACGTCGGCCATCCCCCCGCGGCCGATGACGTCGCCGAGTTCGTACCGACCGCCCAGCAGTCGGGTCATTCCTGGACCTCTCTCCGCACGACTATGGCTTCGATGTCGATACCGATGGCGATGACGTGGTGACGCTGGTCGGCGGCGGAGGCGTGGTCGGCGCGGGTCCCTTGGAGACCGTCATGGTGACTTGTGCGTCGACGGCGACCGTGCCGTTCGGCACGACGGAGAGCACCGTACCCTTGGGGTCAGTCGAAAACTCCTCCACCGTGCGGAGTTTGGTGAAACCGAGGGCTGTGAGCGTCTGGCGCACCGTGCCGATCTGCTGACCGACGTAGTCGCTCTCAAGAATGACCTTGGTGGCGACGCCGCTGGTCGGCGGGGCTGCCGATGTCGTCTTCGGCGGCACCGAGGTCGTGGTTGTCGCTGAGGTCGTCGTCGTCGCTGAGGTCGTCGTCGTGGGATCAGCGGACGTGGTGGCCGCCGGAGTGGCGGACGTCACCGTCGGCGCCGGGGCCGGCTGCACCGGCGTGCTGTCCCGGGCCTGCCAGTAGAAGAACCCCCCGACGAGCAACGCGACGATGACCGGCACGAGCCACCACCACCCGCGGCCGTGGCCGACCTCGTCGTCGTAGTCCTCGTCGTCATAGTCCACCGGCACGGGCGGGTATGCCGTGTAGCTGGGCTCGCCGCCCGACAGCACCGCGGTCGGCGCGGCCGGGGGGACAACCGGGGGGACAACCGGGACTGGGGGCGCTGGGGGTGGGGCGACGGGCTCTGCGACGACCCGGGTGGTGTCACCGAACGTCGGGCGGGGCGGAGTCGGACCGGGAAAGCTGTGGGTGACGCCGAGGTCGCTGATCGGCACCACATGGGTAGCCAGGCTGGCCTCGTGCACCCCGGCGACCGGCATACCGAGCAGGGCGGCGAGCGAGGCGGCACTGGCCGGACGCTGGGCGGGTTCCTTGGCCAGGCACGATTCGATGGCGGCCCGCAGCGGGTCGGTGACGTGGTCGGGCAGCGGCGGCGGGGCGTCGTTGATGTGCGAGAGCGCGGTGGCGACCGCCGAGTCGCCGTCGAAGGGCCGTCTGCCGGTGAGCATCTCGAAACCGACGACGCCGAGGGAGTAGAGATCGGTGGCGCCGGTGACCGGATGGCCGAGGGCCTGCTCGGGGGCGAGGTATTGCGGGGTGCCCATGACCTCGCCGGTGCGGGTGTGACCGGAGCCGTCCGTGGCGCGCGCGATGCCGAAGTCGGTGAGCTTCACCTTGCCTTCGGGGGTGACCAGGATGTTGGCGGGTTTGACGTCGCGGTGGACGACCCCGGCCTCGTGGGCGGTGGCCAGCGCCAGGGCGCACTGCCCGAGGATGGCGCGCACCCGCTCGGCCCGCATCGGCCCCTGCCCGATGATCGTCGAAAGCGGTTCTCCTGGAACGAGTTCCATGACGAGGTAGGCCGTGCCGTCCTCCTCGCCATAGTCGTAGACCGTGGCGATGTTGGGGTGGGACAAACCGGCGGTATGCCGTGCCTCGTCCCGGAAGCGCATGGCGAAGGCGGTCTCCTGGTCGGCGCGGGGGCGCATGACCTTGACGGCGACGATGCGGTGCAGGACGGCGTCCCGCGCGGCATACACATCGCCCATGCCACCGGTGGCGATGCGCTCGGTGAGGGTGTATCGACCCCCGAGCGTGCTTCCGATCGTGGGACTCATCGGGTGATCACCGCTTCCATGACGGCTTTGGCTATCGGTCCGGCGAGGCGGCCGCCGGCGGCCTCCTCGCCCATGTTGCCGCCGTCTTCGACGACGACGGCGACGGCGACTTGCGGGTCGTCCGCGGGGGCGAACGCGGTGAACCAGGCGTGCGGCGGCAGGCCGTTGCCCTGCTCGGCGGTGCCGGTCTTGCCGGCGACGGCCACCCCGGAGATGCGGGCCGGCTTGCCGGTGCCGGTGTCGACGGTCGACACGAGCATCCGGGTGAGGGTGGCGGCGACCTCGGGACTGACTGCCTGGGAGAGCTGCTGGGGGGTGTGCTGGTCGAGGATGTCGAGGTTGGCGCCGACGACCCTCTCGACGAGGTAGGGGGTCATCAGGACGCCGCGGTTGGCGATGGCCGCGCTGACCATGGCGACCTGCAACGGAGTGACTCGCACCTCGTATTGCCCGATGGCCGACTGGGCGAGCTGCGGTGGGTTGAGCTCGGCCGGCACCGAGCTCGGGGTGACTCGCAGCGGCACCCGCAGGCTCTCGCCGAAGCCGAACTTGGCCGCCTGGGCGCGCAGTGGGTCGGCGCCGACCTTGAGCCCGAGCCAGCCGAAGGCGGTGTTGCAGGAGATCTCCAACGCGTGCTGCAGGGTGGTCTGCTCGCCCGGCCCACAGGGCGCCTTGTCGTAGTTGGGCAAGGGGACACTGGTCTGTGGCAAGTCCATTCGAGCCGGTGCGGGGATCTGCGTCGCCTCGGTGACCGTCTGATTGGACAGTGCCGCAGCGGCGGTGACGATCTTGAAGACCGACCCCGGGGGATAGAGGTGGCCGGCGATCGCGCGATTGACCAGCGGCCGGGTGGGGTCGGCATTGAGGGCGTTCATCGCGGCGACTGCGTCGTTGGAGTCGTGGGTGGCCAACGCGTTCGGGTCGTATTCCGGGTGGCTCACCATCGCGAGGATCGCGCCGGTCTTGGGGTTGATCGCGACAACGGCGCCGCGCTGGTTGCCCAAGCCCTTGCTTGCGGCGGCCTGGGCCTTGGGGTTGAGGGTGAGCTGCAGGCTTGCCCCGGTGGCCTGCTTGCCGGACAGCAGGTCGGAGACCCGCTTGTAGAAGAGCGCATCCGAGGAGCCGGAGAGCAGGTCGTCGGAGGCCGCCTCGAGTCCGGCCGCGCCATAGACGAAGGAGTAGTAGCCGGTGACGTGCGAATAGAGCGGCCCCTGCGGATAGCTGCGCAGATAGGCCAGCTCACCGGCCGATGCCTTGGAGCTCGCAATCGCCTGGTCGCCGGGCAGCAGGATCGCCCCGCGCGCCCGGGAGTAGTTGTCCAGCAGGGTGCGCCGATTGTCCGGCCGTGCCCGCAGCGAGGGGGCCTGCGCGAACTGGATGACCGTCGTCGCGATGAGCAGCGCCGCGAAGAGCGCGGTGACCACGCGGGAGAGCCGGATGATCGGGAGGTTCACGGCATACCTCCCGCGGGTGCGGGGTCGCGCAGCGGAAGGCGAGCCGGTATGCCGTCCGGTTCCGGCACGGGGCGCCGCGCCTGGTCGGAGATGCGCAGCAGCAGGGCGACGATCGTCCAGTTGGCCAGCAGCGCCGAGCCGCCGAGCGACATGAACGGGGTGGTCAGGCCGGTGAGCGGGATGATGCGGGTGACCCCGCCGATGACGACGAAGACCTGCAGGGCGACCGAGAAGGACAACCCGATCGCCAGCAGCTTGCCGAAGCCGTCGCGCACGCCGAGGGCGGTGCGCAGACCCCGCTCGACGAACAGGCCATAGAGCACGAGCAGCGCGAACACCCCGAACAGGCCGATCTCCTCGCCGAGGCTGGGGAAGATGAAGTCACTGTCCGGGAAGGAGGTGATCCACGGGCGGCCTTGGCCCAGGCCGGTGCCGAAGAGCCCACCGGAGGCCATCCCCATGAGGCCCTTGGCCAGTTGGTCGGACTGCTCGATTGACTCCTTGGAGAAGGGGTCGAGCCAGAGCATGACCCGGCGCTGCACGTGGGGGAAGAGCAGATAGGCGACATAGGTGCCGGCGGCGAAGAGGCTCAGGCCGATGGCGATCCACGAGATGCGCTCGGTGGCGACATAGAGCATCGCGACGAACAGCCCGAAGAACAGCAGCGACGAGCCGAGGTCGCGCTCGAAGACGAGGACCGCGAGGCTGACCAGCCACGCGGCGATGATCGGGCCGAGGTCGCGCACGCGCGGCAGGGTGAGCCCGACGAACTTCCGGCCGGCCAGCGACAGCACGTCACGGGTTTGGACGAGGTATGCCGCGAAGAAGACGGTCAGCGCGATCTTGGCGATCTCGCCGGGCTGGAAGGAGTAGTTGCCCAGGCCGATCCAGATCCGGGAGCCGTAGACCTCCTTGCCCAGCCCAGGCAGCAGCGGCAGCAGCAGCAGGGCCAGACCGGCGGCCATCGCGGTGTAGGTGTAGCGCTGCAGCAGCCGGTGGTCGCGCAGCAGCCAGAGCACGGCGGCGGCGACGACGAGCGACAGGCCGGTCCACTGGAGTTGCCGGAAAGCGTTGCCGCTCAAGCTGTCTCGGCCGCCGGCGAGGTCGAGCCGGTGGATCATGACCAGGCCCATGCCGTTGAGCAGGGTGGCAACGGGCAGCAGCAGTGGATCGGCGAAGGACGCCCGCCAGCGCAGCACGAGGTGGAAGCCCACGACGAGGACGAGCAGCCCGATGGCGACGGTGGCCAGGCCCGCGGGCAGGACGCCCTTGAGGGCAAGGTCGACGTTGACCCAGGCTCCCAGGACGATAGCCATCGCGAACAGGCACAGCACCAACTCGACGTTGCGGCGGGTGCGCGGGGTGATGGTCTCGACGGTCGTGATCACCGGATCGACCCCCCTGGCGTGCGGGCCGGGGTGGAGCCTTGGGAGGCAGTCGAGGCAGTCGAGGCGGGGGTGGCTGTCGGCTGGTAGCCGCCGGACGGCATACCAGGGCTGGTGGCTGTTGCTGCTGTCGTCGGGGAGGTGGAGACCGGGGAGGTGGAGACCGGGACGGTGGTGCCGCAGGGCGTGCCGCTGGCGTTTTGGGTGCGACAGTCGAAGGCGGCCTTGCGCAGCTCCTGGACACGGGCGACCGCGGCGGCCTGGTCGGCGACGAGGATGCCGCCGCTGAGGCCCTCCTGGGCGTAGCCCGGCAGGTCGCTCACGACGACGTCACTGCGTTCCTGCAGGGTGGCCAGGCCGATCGGGCCGAGCTGCTGGCTGATGCCGCGGTAGACCGCGACATAGCCGCCGTCGTTGCCGAGGAAGAGCTGCTGTTGGGTCCAGCGATAGGCGCCGTAGCCGCCGCCGACGAGCAGCACCGCGGCCACCGCGAGGATGCCGAGGGTGCGCGCGAGCAGGGCTCGGCGGCGCGGGAGCACCTCCTCGGCGAGGGTGAGGGGTTCCTCCTCGGCCGGTATGCCGGTCGCCTCCCGGGTGAGGGCCGCGGCCTTCTCGGCGGGGCTGACCGGGAGGGCACGGGTGCGCCGACGACCCCGGGGGCGGACTGCGGCGGCGGCCCCGACGATCTCGGGAGTGGTCGAAGGCGGCTCGCCCGCGTCGTCGGCGGTGAGGTCGACGACGTCGGCGATGACGACGGTGACGTTGTCGCGGGTGCTGGCCTTGAGGGCGATGTCGATGCAGTGCTCGGCGGCGGTGGCTGCGTCGGGCGCCTCGGCGAGCACCTCGTGGACGATCTCGGCGCTGACGAAATCGGTGAGCCCGTCGGAGCACAGCAGATAGCGGTCGCCGACCTTGAGTTCGCGGATCGACAGGTCGGGCTCGTCGTCGGGGTTGCCGGTCATCACCCGGGTGACCAGGGAGCGCTGCGGGTGGTGCTGCGCCTCTTCGGCGGTGATGCGGTGCTCGTCGACGAGTTGCTGCACGAACGAGTGGTCCTTGGTGATCTGCGAGAACTCGCCGTCGCGCAGCAGATAGGCCCGGCTGTCGCCGATGTGGGCGGTGACGAGCTTGGAGCCGGCGCGCAGCATCGCGATCGTCGTCGAGCCCATGCCGCCGAGGTCGGGGTTCTCTTGCATCGCAGCCCTGAGCTGGGCGTTTGCCTCGCGCAGCTCCTCGCCGAGCACGCGCAGTGCGGCCTCGCCGGACAGGCCCTCGTCATCCAGCGGCGCCAGCGCCCCGACGATCATCGAGCTCGCGACGTCACCGGCCGCATGCCCGCCCATGCCGTCGGCCAGGACGAGCAGGTGCGGACCGGCATACCCACTGTCCTCGTTGCGGCCTTTCGGGCCGAGGCCCAGGTGGGTGCGGGCCGCGTAGCGCAGGGCGATCGCCATGGGTCAGTCGCGCCTCAGCCGCGCAGTTCGATCGTCGTGCGCCCGATGCGCAGCGTCGAGCCGACGGTCACCGGCTGGGCACCGGTGAGGCGGTGGCCGTCGAGCTGGGTGCCATTGGTGGAGCCGAGGTCTTCGACGTGCCAGGCGCCGTTGCGCTGGAGCAGCCGGGCGTGGCGGCCGGAGGCGAAGTCGTCGTCGAGCACGAGGGCGCACTCGGGGTTGCGGCCGATGAGGATGCCGGCCGGGGTGAGCGGGAGGCTGGTGCCCGCGAGGCGGCCTTCGGTGACCACGAGGGTGGTCGGGACAGTGCCGCGGCCGCGTTGCGGGGTCATCGAGGGGTATGCCGGTCGCGCACCTGAGGGGGCGGGGCTTGTGGCGGGGGACTGGCCGTGGGCGCTGGGGTGTGCGATTGGGTGGCCGATCGGGCCGGGGGCTGAGGCGCCTGGACCGCCGGGCGCGTAGGGCGGCGCGGGAGCGACCGGGTTGGCACCCTTGGGGCCGACCTGCTGGGGCACCGCGGCAGCGCGGGCGGCCTTGGCTGCGGCCCGCTGACTGCGGCGCGAGACCCGGGTGCCGTAGAGGTCGGTGCGCAGCACGCCGACGACGCTGAAGACGAAGAACCAGAGCAGGACGACCAGGCCGAGCCGGAAGACGGTGAGGGTGAGTTCGCTCATTCGGTCACCGCTTGCCGGCGTGGAAGACGACCGCCGTGCGGCCCACGGTGAGCCGGTCGCCGTCCTGGAGCCGGACGCTGGTGATGCGCTCTCCGTTGACGAAGGTGCCATTGGTGGAGCCCAGGTCGCGGATCGACGTGACCAGGTGGGGTCCGTCGTTGGTGACGCGAACTTCGCTGTGTCGCCGCGAGATTCCCGGGTCGTCGAGCACGATGTCAGCGAGGGCATCGCGGCCGATGACGGTGAGTGAGCCGACGAGCGGGTAACGCTCCTGGTCGATCTCGAGCCACGGTCGGCGGGCGGCGTTGACGACCGGGCGACGGTTGGGCGGCACGATGGCCGAGGGCTGCGGGGCCGGCGCGGCGGGTTGAGCGGCTGGCGGGGCGGCCGCAGGCGAGGGGTGGCGCTCGGATTTGACTGCAGCGGGCGCGGGTTCGGCGAGGGCGTCGGGGTAGCCGGACGCGGGGTCGGCGGGCGCGTGAGCCGGGGCTGGGGCTGGTGATGCCTGGGCCGGTGCGGCTGGGGCCGGAGCAGCTGATGCTGGGGCCGGCGCGGACGGCATACCGGCGTGGGGTGCAGCGGCTGGGCCCGGGGAGGCGGCGGGCGCTGGGGCGGACGGCATACCGTGCTGCTGCTGTTGCGGCTGGTGGGCCGCAGTGCCGTCGCGGGAGGTCTCGGGGTTGACCCGGAAGACGCCGGTGGCGAGGTCGGTCGCTTCCTCGAGGTGGACCTCGATGGGGCCGCCGGGGGTGTAGCGCTGGACCTCGGCGTGCTCCTGCGCGGCGGCGATGAGGTCGTCGCCGATGGTGTCGGCGAAGTCGTCGAGGCGGTCAAAATCGTTGGGGGAGAGTTCGATTGTGAAAACGTTGGGGACCATGGTGCGGCCGTGAGAGATGACGGTGGCGCGGTCGTCCATGGCGCGGCGGATGGCGCTGGCAATCTCGACGGGCTGCACCTCGGAACGGAACGCCTTGGCGAAGGGGCTCTTGACCGCCTTCTCGACCCCGCGCTCGAACTTGTCGAGTAGTCCCATGTGCGCCTCCTTCCGCTGGCGGCACGCGCCGATCCGCGTGTCATGCCGGTGTTGCCCGTGGTGCCGGTGGTTGGTCGACGTCAGGCAACGCCGAATGACGACAGAGTGTCTGCCGCCGAGTTCATCGTAACCGTCGTGGCTGGGCCGAGGGCTGTGACGCACCTGAGACTGGTGATGCTGTTGATACTGGTGAGGAGGAGGTGGCGTCGTGCCTGCGCGAGAACCTGCTGATGAAGTGGCGTTTGGTACTGGGATCGCAGTACCAAACGCTGGTTCATCGGCCGGTTCAGGTGGCTGCTGGTGGTGTGGGTTTGCCCTGGCGGGGCTCGGCGCGGCACACTAGGGCCTCGCACACGCGCAAGTGGCGGAACGGCAGACGCGCTGGCTTCAGGTGCCAGTGTCCGCAAGGACGTGGGGGTTCAAATCC
>Ga0116175_1002682_pt1 | contig 10558 bp, 9 predicted proteins | sample AD_UKC125_MetaG_FD_89802 | JGI IMG/M metagenome (GOLD analysis project Ga0116175, IMG submission 89802) | Active sludge microbial communities of municipal wastewater-treating anaerobic digesters from USA - AD_UKC125_MetaG | ecosystem: Engineered > Bioreactor > Anaerobic > Digestate | place: USA... | reverse complement strand
GGTGCAGATGACCGCCCCCCGGCCCGGCCGACGAGATCTGCGACCCCGCCTGCGGTACTGCGGGCTTCCTGGTGGCAGCGAGCGAGTACATCCGCGACACCCACACCGACGCCCTGCTGGATGCCAAGCAGCGCAACCATTTCCACAATTCGATGTTCCACGGCTACGACTTCGATTCGACGATGCTGCGGATCGGTTCGATGAACATGCTCCAGCACGGCATCGAGTCCCCCGACATCCGCTACCGCGACTCCCTGTCGGAGGGCGCGAGCGAGGACGCCGAAAGGTACACCCTGATCCTGGCCAATCCCCCGTTCGCCGGCTCCCTCGACTACGAGGCCACCAGCAAAGACCTCCAGCGCACGGTGAAGACCAAGAAGACCGAACTCCTCTTCCTGGCCCTGTTCCTCAAACTCCTCAAGCCCGGCGGACGGGCCGCGGTCATCGTCCCCGACGGCGTCCTCTTCGGATCATCCAAGGCGCACAAGACTCTCCGCCAGCTCATCGTCGACGACCAGAAACTCGACGCCGTCGTCAAACTCCCCTCCGGTGTCTTCCGCCCCTACGCCGGCGTGTCGACGGCCATCCTGTTCTTCACCAAAACCAACTCCGGCGGCACCGACAACGTCTGGTTCTACGACGTCCAAGCCGACGGCCTCTCCCTCGACGACAAACGCAACCCCGTCGACGCCAACGACCTCCCCGACGTCCTGGCGCGTTGGCGCAACCTCGCCGCCGAGGCCGACCGCCCCCGCACCGCCCAGTCCTTCCTCGTCCCCAAGGCCGACATCGTCGCCCAAGGCTACGACCTGTCCCTCAACCGCTACAAAGAGATCGAATACGACGAAGTCGAGCACCGCCCGCCCCTCGACATCATCGCCGACATCGAAAAGTTGGACGCCGAAATCACCCAGGGCATCGCCGACCTGAAAGCGATGCTGTCGTGACGGTCCTGGCTGATGTACTTGACTTTGCTGGTGTCCCCGAACGTATTCGAGAGCCGGAGAACGAACGGTTCGTCACACTTAAGCTAAAGGCAGCCGGAGCCGTTCAACGTGTAATCAAAGACGGAAAAACTCCAGTTCCGTTCACTGGCTACCGGATCGCCGCTGGCCAGTTCATATATTCGCGCATTGATGCGCGAAACGGTGCCTTTGCGCTGGTACCGGACGCTTTGGACGGCGCCGTCGTTTCAAAAGACTTCCCCATTTTCAACGTTCGATTTGGTCGAATCGAGCCATCCTACCTCTTGCACTTGATGCGGGCTGGAGTCCTCCAAGACCAGATCCGCGCCTCCAGCTTTGGTGCAACGAACCGTCAGCGCATCGCAGAAGCGACGCTACTGTCGTTTCAGATCCCACTCCCCCCCCTCCCCGAACAACGCCGCATCGCCACAATCCTCGACCACGCCGACTCCCTCCGCACCAAACGCCGCCAAGTCCTCACCCACCTCGACTCACTCATCGAGTCTGTCTTCCGCGATATGTTCGCGGAGGTCCCTGCTACCTCGACTGTCGCTGCCGAAGCTTCACTGATAAGAACCGGCCCGTTCGGCAGTCAACTACTTCACAGCGAGTTCGTTGACGAAGGAATCGCAGTCCTGGGCCTCGACAATGTAGTTGGGAACAAGTTCCGTTGGGCCGAACGCCGTTTTATCACACCCGAGAAGTACGAGAAGCTGACAAGGTACACAGTTAATCACGGCGACGTTCTCATCAGCATCATGGGTACAACTGGCCGATGCGTTGTTGTCCCCGATGACATCCCCACCGCGATCAACACGAAGCACATCTGTGCGATTACGCCGGAAACCGAACGTCTTAACCCAGAATTCCTGCGGGCAGCGTTCCTCTGGCATCCCGATTCGTTGGCACACCTCCGCCGCCAAACCAAGGGCTCAATCATGGATGGCCTCAACATGGGCATCATTAAGGCGATGCCCATTCCGGTACCGCCGCTCAGTACACAGACCGAGTTCGCCGTGAGACTGGCCCGTATCGAATCCGAGCACGAGACCACTCACGCAGTAGCGAACCACGATGACGAACTCTTCACATCTCTCCAATCCCGTGCCTTCAGAGGGGACCTGTAGGTCAATTATGGACACCCATAAACGCACTCCACAGCAGTTGTTCAACCAACCACAGCATCTTGTGATTCCACTATTCCAGCGCAAATACGTTTGGGACGAGGAAGACCAGTGGGCACCACTGTGGAAAGACGTACGTCGGATCGCGAACCTCACTCTTGAGAATCCGATGGCGCGACCCCAGCACTTCATGGGTGCGGTGGTGTTGCAAGCCCAGGCGGTGACGACCGCGAATGTCCCGACGTGGAACGTGATCGACGGCCAACAGCGCCTCACCACCCTCCAGTTACTCATGGACGCGGTGAGTGCGGTGATCTCCGAACGCGGGGCCGAAAAATCTGCCGAGCAACTGGACATGCTCACTCACAACCCCACGGCATTCGTCGCCGACGGTGAGAGTGCCCTGAAAATACGGCATTTGAATGTCGATCGCGCGGCGTTCAGCGAGGTGATGGAGGCACCGGTCCCCGTCGACTACGTGTCGCTCACACACTCGAGAACACTGATCGCACAGTGCCATGCCTATATGACCGCTCGGGCTGAGGAGTGGCTGAACGAAGGCGAGGGCGACATCGCTCAGCGCGCCACGGTCCTCGCCGATGCGTTGCAGTCCCAACTGCAACTGGTGACCATCGAACTGACCGCCGAAGAGGACTCCCAGGAAATCTTCGAAACACTCAACGCCCGCGGAGCTCCGCTGACCGCAGCGGACCTTGTCCGCAACTATGTCTTTCAGATGCTCGATGCCGAGGGCGCCGACACGGAGAAGGTCTACCACCAGGGCTGGCCGTTCGAGAGCAAGTTCTGGGAGAAGGAGATCAGTTTCGGTCGTCGCAAGGTCAGCCGCAGCTCCCTGTTTCTCAACCAGTGGCTTGTGTCGCGGATCGGCGAAGAGATCAGTCCGCATTCGACGTTCAGCCGGTTCAAGTCGTATGTGAAGCACAGCGGACCGGCGATGACCGCTCTCCTGCCCGACTTGAAGCAGCAGGCGGACTTGTACGAACGGTGGTCCGTCAACGCAGAAGAATCGTCTCGGCAACTCGATCCGGTCGAGATGGCCGTGTACAGAATGCGGGCCAGCGGGATTGAACTCCTGACGCCGCTGCTGCTCTGGCTCCACGAGCCCGGCAAGGATGTCGACGCGGCCGTCGTCGCCGGGGTCATCGGGCATGCGGAAAGCTGGCTGTACCGCCGTCAGCTTCTCCGTCTCTCGAACTCCGATCTCGGCCGCATCGTCGCAGACTTCATCGGAACCAGCTCGCGTTCAGAACCGGCGGACCTTCCGGATCGGATCCAGCGGTACCTGCGCCGGCTGAACGCGGTGAGTACCTACTGGCCCGGCGATACCGAGCTTCGCACGGCGCTGATTACGGCACCGGTCTACAGCCGATTCCCTCGCGCCCGGTTGCGTGCTTTCCTCGAAGCGGTCGAGGACAAGTACCGTTCCGAGACGAAGCAGCCGCAGGTACCCCGCACCTCGCTACCTATCGAGCACCTGCTCCCGCAAAAATGGCAGGAGCACTGGCCGGTCGCCGACGAAGTCGAAGCGACCGAACGGCAAGCGCACGTGAACCGCCTCGGCAACCTGACCTTGCTGACGACGTCGCTCAACTCGAAGGTCTCGAACGGCGCTTGGGACCAGAAGCGGGCCGCCCTCCAGGACCACAACACGATCACCATGACCGGCCGTGTTCTCACCGCCACCGCCGACGCAGCCTGGAACGAAGAACTCATCGACAAGCGGACCCACACCCTGATCGACGCCCTTCTGAGCATATGGCCGGTCCCGGACGGCCACGAGGGAGTCGTCGCCGGACAGCAGCCGGTTTCGGGCGACGACGTGGAGATCAAGCATCTGGTCGCCGCGGGCCTACTCAAGGCCGGCGACCAGATCGTCGGCCGTAAACCCAACGAGGTGGGCACCATTACCGAATCCGGAATCGATTGCGGCGGCAACCCATTCTGGTCACCATCGGGCGCGGCCCGATTCGTTCGCGGCGGCGGCCATACCAACGGCTGGCGATACTGGTCCCTCAAGGACGGCCGCAAGCTGGCAGACGTCCGCGACGAGTACTTGACCAAGCCGGAGCCCACCCAGTGAGCACCCAAAGCGACGGCATCGAACACTTCACCGCTGAGGTGGAACGGCGAGGTGGATTCGCTGAGCGCATCCCGGGTCGCAAGCTCTTGTTCGAGGTGTCTGGTGCGGACGGGCAAACATACTGCGTGAAGCTGAAAACCAAGTCGAAGAGCAAAGATCCGTGGCAGGGCTCCAAGAAGGACGGATACCCCGGCGCGAATCCCGAGGCCGACGCCTGGGTATTCATCGACAATCAGGCAGACCCCGCCGATGCACCCGTGGCACCAGCGGATTTCATGCGCAACGACATCGCTCGCGAACTCGAGTTGTGGCTTCAAGCCGATCCTTCACGGAACGCCGACAAGAACGACCACCACAAGATCGACACCTTCAGGGTCGAGGACTGGGCAGGCCGATGGGACCTGATCGGACTGGACTTCGGGTCTGTGGACGGGTCGTAACCGCAGAGGACGAAGGTCAGGAAGTCGTAATCCGGAATAGTAATGAACAGTTACTGTCACACAACTGCGCACACACGCGTACACTGTGGGCATGAAAAATGCACTGCGTGTCGACCCGGCAACGATGTCGCCAAACACGTGGAACGAGATCAGGGACTACTTCGCCGCCGCTGAAGCTGCCGGCGAGGTCGTTGAGATCACGTCGCGGCTTGAACTGCTCACCCCCGCTCAGGCCGCTGACCACCTCGGCGTCTCGCGGTCAACAATCGCACGACGTATCGACAGCGGCGATATCCACGCAATCAAAGTTGGCGCCCATCATCGCATTCCGCTGAAAGAGTTCGAACGATTTCGCGATGCGCGTAGCATGGCCAAATTGATTCGCGCTACGAGCGAGGAGATCGAAGCCGACCTGTACGGTGAATGACACACAGAGGGTCTTTCTCGACGCCAATGTGGAAGAGCCGCTTTACCCTCGCAGTCAACCACTGACGACCAGCGAGCGCGAACCTCGGATTTTCTATCGCGGTGCACGATGCATGTAGTTGCTATAGCAAGAGATTCGTCGTTACGGGATGATCGGCGCCTCGACGTACTTCTGAAAGATCCGGTCGCCTGTCAGCTGGCCATGGCTAAGCCGCTCTCTGACAGCCTGTTCGTCACCCCACCGGCCTTGGCCGTCCGCGAGTGCCACCGCGAACGCGCGAACTGCCTCTTTGAGTTCCTCGAGCTTCGCTGGTGTTACGACCTTCATGCCATCAACAACCGTGCCGCGGTCATCTATCGTCCGGCTGGGATGCAGCATGATCGGGATACTCTGAACGCCAACGTTCTGCTCCTTATTCCATCGAATACTGCCTCCAAGCTGGTCGACGTCCTTCTTCACGATAGTGTCGGTGGTGCAACCAGTCTTGAGTTCGATGACAGCGTGGCGACCAGGCCCAAGGACCCAATGGTTATCTGGCCCCTTCCCGTAAAGCTGTTCTGGACGAGTGCTATCAAACCCTAGATGTCGGCCAAGCTCTTGCCACGCGTGCTCGGATTCTTTGGTTCGTTCTTCGTCCCACTCGATCTGGTCAAGGAGAGCTCGAACTCCGAGAACCAGGGACATCTGATCTCCGTACTCAGAAGATAGGAAGTCTGCTGCCACGCGGGCCTGAGCGACAGCTGGTTTCGCAGAGGAGAACGCGATTCCGGCTGGTGGGCGTAGAACGTGAGGGTTCGACTTTACGGCTGTTACAAGCGCTCTCTGGGCAGCGACTGGATCGGTGAAATACAGATAGGAAGCTTTTTGCTCCATTAGCCATCCACGCAGTTCTGGGTCTTCGAGATCGTTAATGGCCGCCTGGAGCTTTAATGCTGCTTCGCTTGTTTGCCCAGCGGCGGCGAGATCGAAAGCCACCCTTCCCGCAACTGCATCTGGGCGGACTACGCCCGTTTGGCTATAGCGGACCTCAGCGAGAGCCCTACGCCCACTGCCTACCCAATTTGGGTCCTGATCGAGGCACAGAGTGAGGACTGTTCGAACTGCTTCCAGCCCTTGCCCCTTGATCTGCGTGGCAACGTCCCTGCTCAGCCTCAGTTGCGCCTTCGTTGCAGGAGAGAACAGTTCAAGCCAGCGCGGGTCGTGTGTAGCCACGCCAAGGTTAGCTCCGAGGAGGAGCACCGCGCAGTGGTCGCTACTCTCGCGGACCCCACGGCCCATGCCCTGTTCAATACGTTGCACGTCACGCATGCGTCGAATCGGACTGCCACTCAGCGCTACTGCTTCGCGCCTTTCGACTGCGTCCATCGGCTGGGGCACACCATCAAGAATTAGGAGCTCACACGCCTCGTGCGGCAAATCCACTCCGTCATACTTATTGACAAGCACTACAAGCCCAACGTGACCGGTCTTGAGTTCCGCGACGCCGGCTTCCAGGTCCTTCACGTAGTGGATGCGGTCTGCGTATGACTCCCATACAGCCGCCGCTTTCGTGCTCGGCACTAGGACTACCACGTTGATCGGCTTCGAGTCGGGGACGTTGTCGCCGTTACGGTCTCCTTGTGAGAACTGCTTAGCGAGAACGCGCACCGCCTCATCGTCGAGGTTTGGATTAAGAGCAACCGGCGCGAGGATCATCCGATCACCTAGGTCCGCAGCGCTACCCGGCGTCACGGGTTTTGAGATGTGCGCGGGATCAGCGTCCAGATCGGTCACCAAGACGCTGTCATCAGACAATGTTGCGGTCAGATAGACCCGGCGCGTTGCGCGCGCGAACGAAGGGATCGCAGAGATCGGCGGGCAAGGCGGGCGCACTTCTATGTGGCGGGGGGTAACCGTCGCGGCACATAAGTGCAGTATATGACCGATTAGAGGCCACGTGAAAACGAAGCCATTCTCCGTCCTATGCGGATGGAGTATGGACATGACTTGGTCGGCCTTTTCCACCCAGGACCAGTAGGGGATCCGGGCGGCTGCGCCAAAATCGCCAGCCTGGAGGTCTTCCCAAACCTTGTTGGATTGTACGCGCAAATCCGCCGCGAAGAGATCGATCAACGCTTCGTAGGCGGCGTGCGACCTGGGAATGGACAGGCGGAATTGACCTTCGGTCGTGGCTAGCGCTGCATGCGCATCGTCGACGATGACGACACCCAGATCGAGTGGCTCTCCCCGGTCGTCTCCTACAACTCCGAAAACTGACCTTCCGTTAATGAGCTTTTGGTAGGTAGTCACCAGAATGGCCTGCTGAGCGCGGAAGTCCGGATCATTCGGATCGTCGGCGGTAGTGAACGAGAGTCGATCGGCTTCTTCCCGAACGCGGGTAGCGAGATACGTGTCCGGTGCGAGGTAGACAGCCTTCCCGATACCCTCATTCAATGTGCTCTGTGCAATCAAGAGGCCAGCCACGGTCTTTCCACCACCGGTGTTCTGTTTGATCACAACGTCGCGGTCGTCCTTGCGTTTGAACCATGCTTCGAGAACTTCACCCTGCTCCTGACGCAGGTATGGCCAAGGCTTGTGGGCTATCGCCGCATAAATATCACGAGGACGAAGTAGCGGTTCGTTGGCGCCAGCGCCGATTCGGCTCCAGTCCAGAGTCATTCCCTACCTTTCGATCATGCGCGGAGAGCTTGTTCAACACTTGAAACTTCGATCTGCCGGCCTCGGGGTCTGTCCGAGGATGCCGACTAGTCACACCTCGCGTACACCCTGTATCAGCTCAGGAGCCCGTCCATCGATCGATCGCAGCCTCGTAGACGGCATCCGTGAACGATGACGACGGTACTGATGCCGGGACCTGGCGCGATGGAACCGACGCTGCTCGCGCGACCGCGATCTGGAATCCAACGAGACCGAATGGGTCTGGACCCACATGTTCCTTGCCTGGCGAAAGACCGTCCGGCGCGGCCGAATCGTTCCACGTCACAGCCTTGTCGGCGGTCAAACGCACGGCAGCCCCCTCAGGCTTAGTAGTAGACGGCCACCACCCTGCGACCTCCCTCAAACACCCTACCCGTGAGAAACAGACGATACCGGAAGGCCCTCATACGCGTCGGCTCAGGTGACAACTCACATCCGTCCATGGGCAGGGCAACCGGTGTCGCCTAAACCAACACAACAGCTTATACCCGAAGTGATCCGTCCCGGCGTTTCCGGAGAGCTCATTTTGTGAGTACTCCCTCCGGATTGAGGGCGCGTAGCTGATCGTAGTGCAACTGTTCGGCGTGGTCGGGGGTGAGGTCGTGGCAGTAGCTGTGCGGGCGTTCGCGGTTGTAGAACGCGATCCATTCGGCGGTGCTCAACGACAGCTCGGCCAGTCCGTGATGCAGTGGCTGGTTGTCAACCAACTCGTTCTTGTAGTCGGCGTTGACCGACTCGGCCAGGGCGTTGTCGTAGCTATCTCCGACGCTGCCGATCGAGGCGGCGATACCTGCTTCGGCCAAACGCTGACCGAAGGTCAGTGCCGTGTACTGGGCGGGTTCAATCGGTCGATGCAACACCGGGTCGTTTGCCTGAGTGTAGTTGCTCTCCAAAGACTTCGGCGGGAGTCCTCCACTCAAGGGCTTTTCGGGGGCGGTTGTTGAGGGTGTAGGCGATGGCTTCGAGGTCGGCGGCTGACCACCGAGATAGGTCTGTCCCCTTCGGAAAGTATTGGCGTAGCAGTCCGTTGGTGTTCTCGTTCGACGGGCGTTGCCACGGTGAATGCGGATCGGCAAAGAACACCTGTGTCCCGGTATCCATCGCGAACTGGGCATGTGCGGACAGTTCTTTGCCACGATCCCACGTCAACGTCTTACGCAACTGCTGCGGCAGCTCGGCCATCGACGCCGTCAGTGCCGCGTTCATCGCGATGGCTCCGTAGCCACCGAGCGCCGGACCGTTCTTCACATACGCCTGCTCACCCCAGCCCTGCTGGCGCGGCAGGTGCACTAGAAGGGTTGCACGGCTGCGTCTTTCGACAAGAGTACCAATAGCTGAGCGGCCCACCCCGATGATGAGATCACCCTCCCAGTGACCGGGGACGGCGCGGTCTTCGGCTTCGGGTGGGCGCTGACTGAGCACGACATCGGAGGTGACATGACCCTGCGGTTTGTTGCGTGAGCGAGCACGAGGCTCCCGTAGGGCTCGCCCGGTGCGCAAACACGCCACCAGCTCACGTTTGAGCGCGCCGCGGCCTTCGATGAACAGGGACTGATAGATCGCCTCGTGGCTGATACGCATGGACTCATCATCAGGGTAATCGACCCGCAGTCGCTGGGATATCTGCTCCGGGCTCCATGCCAGCGACCACCGGCGATCAGCCCGGTGCGGCTTGTTCAGCCCTTTCCATTCAGGTGGCGTGGGCCCAACCACCAGTGTGCCGTCGGGCCGGCGAACAACGCCGGCGAGGCGGTCCTGGACGTAGGTCCGCAACTCTTCGTTCGCCACGAGTTTCGCCGTTTTCGGACGCTTAGCGCCCTGCTGAGCTTTCCACTGCGCCACCAATGCCCGATACTCAAGTTTCCCGCCCCTGGTCGCAGCGTTGCGTCGCAACTCACGCGAAATCGTTGCGGGACTGCGTCCGATCTGTCGAGCGATCTCTCGCACGCCACGGTAGTGCCCCATAGAGTGGTGTAACTCGGTGGCCGAGATCGTCTTCGACGTTATGTCGGCAGACGCAGGAGCGGCCACCGTGTGATCCTTCGAGTCAACCTTCCACAGAATCCTCGAACGGAGTCATCACGATGGCCGCGCCCCATATTGTCGACCCTGCCGGCCTGCTTGGCCAAGCCCTCGCTGACGCATCCCCGGATCTGATGCGTGAGCTGCTGCAGACCATGATCAACGCCCTGCTGTCAGCCGATGCCGACAGTGTGTGTGGTGCCGAGTGGAATGCTCGCTCGGCCGAGCGCACCAACCGCCGCAACGGTTACCGCCACCGGCCCCTGGACACTCGTGTGGGCACCGTCGACGTTTCGATCCCCAAGCTGCGGTCGGGCAGCTACTTCCCGGAGTGGTTGCTCGAGCGCCGCAAGCGGGCCGAGTCGGCGTTGATCACGGTCGTGGCGGACTGCTACCTGGCGGGAGTGTCGACCCGGCGCATGGACAAGCTCGTCAAGACCTTGGGCATCGACTCACTGTCGAAGTCGCAGGTCTCCCGGATGGCCGAAGACCTCGACGAACAGGTCGCCGCGTTCGGGCACCGACGCCTGGACGAGGCTGGACCGTTCACGTTCGTCACCGCGGATGCACTGACGATCAAGGTCCGCGAGAACAAGCAGGTCGTCAAAGCCGTCGTACTGTTGGCGACCGGCGTCAACGGCGATGGCCACCGCGAAGTCCTCGGCATGCAAGTGGCGACCAGCGAGAGCAAGGCCTCGTGGAACACCTTTCTTCGCTGACCTGGTCGCCCGAGGTCTGGGCGGAGTCCGGCTGGTGACCTCGGACGCGCACGCCGGCCTGGT
>Ga0116175_1002680_pt1 | contig 10561 bp, 3 predicted proteins | sample AD_UKC125_MetaG_FD_89802 | JGI IMG/M metagenome (GOLD analysis project Ga0116175, IMG submission 89802) | Active sludge microbial communities of municipal wastewater-treating anaerobic digesters from USA - AD_UKC125_MetaG | ecosystem: Engineered > Bioreactor > Anaerobic > Digestate | place: USA... | reverse complement strand
GATGTTCGCCGGCAGGCTTTCGGTCGGGTAGAAGATGAGCGTGCCGTTGCGCAGTTCCATCAGGATTGACTGCTCGGTGTCGGTGAAGACCCATCCGATGCGGACGTGCCGGTCCCAGGCCGCGGGTCCGTCGACGCGAACGGCCATGCTCGAGAACACCTGCTCGACCGTCAGCCCCCACACCAGACCGGCCGCAGACACCGGGGTGCCGAACACGCCGTGACGAAGCTCGTGGGCACCAGCCAGGTAGACGTTGCGCCAGGTGCCGTTCTCGCAGCCGTAAGCGAGCTGTGTGAAGGTTTCAGCCTGCAGCTCGCGGGCCTCGGCGTGGTCGGGCTGCACGAAGAGGATGTGATTCAGGACCTCGGCAGCCCATCGGTAATCGCCCTGCTCGAACGCTTCCGCCGCGACGGCCAGCGCCTGCGCAAGACCACCCATGGCGCCCAGATAACGGCCTGCCCTCGCCTGCGGTGGATGTTGCCACAGGTTCGCGGGATTGCCGTCGTACCAGCCGAGGTAGCGCTGGTACACCCCTTTCACGTTGTGGCTGAAGGAGCCGTAGTAGCCGTGCGTGTGCCAGGCCGCCTCAAGTGCCGGTGGCACCGACAGCTGCTCCGCGATCTCCGGTCCGGTGAATCCCTGATTGATCATCCGCAGCGTTTGGTCGTGGAGATACGAGTAGAGGTCGCGCTGTGTGGACAGGAAGTCGACAGCCCGGTCGTGCCCCCACGTGGGCCAGTGGTGGGAGGCGAACACCACATCGGTTTCGTCACCGAAGAGCGCAATGGTCTCGGTGAGGTAGTCGGCCCACGCGCGGGCATCGCGGACCTGCGCGCCGCGCAAGGTCACGATGTTGTGCAGCGTGTGGGAGGTGTTCTCGGCGGTGCACAGGGCCCGGGACTGGGGCAGGTAGAAGTTGAGCTCCGCGGGCGCCTCGGTGCCCGGCGTCAGCTGGAACACGAAGCGCCTGCCATCGATCATCACCTCTTCGCCGGTATGCCCGATCGACACCGTCGGTGGGATCAGGCTCACCTCTCCGGTCGAGGTGGTCTGACCCAAGCCGGCACCGATCTGGCCTTCCGGGCTGCGCTGCAGGGCGCTGCCGTACATGTAGCCGGCGCGACGGGTCATAGCGGTCCCAGCGAAGATGTTCTCGGAGACGGCGTGCTCCAGGAACCCCTCAGGAGCGATGACGGTCACTCCCTCGTCGGCACGGATGATGCCGCCCGCCCCGCCGAAGTGGTCGGCGTGGGAATGCGTGTAGATCATGGCCTGGACTGGCCGCTCGCCGCGGTGTTCCCGGTACAGGGCGAAGGCCGCCGCGGCGGTCTCGATGCTGATGAGCGGGTCGACCACAACCACGCCACTGTCGGTCTCGATGAATGAGATCACCGACAGGTCGTATCCACGCACCTGGTAGATCCCCGGAACCACTTCGAAGAGGCCGTCCTTGATCAGGAGCTGGCCCTGCCGCCACAGGCTCGGATGGGCGGTGTCCGGGCAGGGGGCGTCGAGGAAGCGGTAGGCGTCGAGGTCCCAGACGATTCGACCGCTGCTGTCGAAGCTCGCGATCTGCCGGTGCTCACTGCGAGCGATGAACCCCCGTTCGGCGTCGGCGAAGTCGGCAGTGTCGGACAGGGGCAGATGGGCTGAGGATGCCTCGATCGAGGCGCGCGTCGCCGCGGTGGCAGTCATGGGGAGAGGCTAGATCAAGAACGGGCGGAATCGCCGGGTTTGTGGTCCGTGCTGGCCCTGCCCGGACGCGCGCATCGACCTATCCGCACCTGCGGCGGCAATGGGACGGGTGGTTCAAAGTTCCGCACGAACGGGTCCCGCGCAGGGGATCCTGCGGAGTTCTGACCCCCACAAAGCGAACATAGCGGTTGATATCGGTCACGCAGAGGATCAAACTTACGCAGAGTCACCGTCACGATGCGGAACTTTGAACCGGAAAGCGGCGCCGTCGCCCGGAGACGCTGCCGCCGTCGGCACCACGACCCCCAGAAACACGAAAGCCTCCCCGGAGGGAGGTTTCGCAACTGCTACCGGGCCAGTTTCGCAACTAGCCCGTGGTGGGCTGTTTGCGGAACCCTCTGATCAGGAGGTTTGCAGGGGTGTCCGAAAGCAAATCCCATAGATTGCGGCTGGAAATCCCACGGCGACGCTGGCGAATCAGAAATGCTTGATGTACGGCCTTAGGTTCTGCGCGTGTTCTTGCAGGTACTCGTCAGGATTCTCAGTACCCAGGTACTCAAGCCAGAGTGAGTCGGGGTCGTTGTGGACCGATTGGCCAAACTCAGTCTGTGTCTCCGGGGGTTCCCTGTCAGACCACTCAAAGGCGATGAGGTACTCGCCGCTGTAGAGCCGTGCTCGTCGGTCAGGATTGCCCAACCGGCTCAGGATGAGGCTCAGCCGGTATTCCCAACCGTGGAATGCCCGTTTGAATTCGTCTTGGCCAGGGATGAGGTTGTCAAACAGGTCCCCGAGGGTGGTCAGCAACTGGTGGCTGGCCGGGTATAGCCATCGCTGGCCCTTCGGCGCATCGGGAACAAGGTCTCTGTGGATCAGGTATTCCGGGTGGAGCAACTCAACAGCCGTGGTTCGCCTGGTGTTGAGTCTCTCCCGCTGTGCTGAGGTGGCCATCTTGATGAGCAAGGAGTCACGACCTCGCTGTGTGGCGGCGATGCCAGCGGAGGCAAATACGAGGAGTGCCGGCCAGAGGCGTGCATTGGTCAGGAGTTCCTGCGTGGTTGTCTGCGTGTCCCGGGACGCGTTGACTAGACGGGTCAGAACATCCAGCCAGAGTTGGTCGTGAGTCCCGTCTTGATCGTGCCAAACGCCCACCGTGACAAGTGCCGCCAGCGTGGAGGTGTCCGCCAGGTGTTGCTGCCAGATGAGTTGCATCTGCTCCACGGTGAGGCCGGGGATATGGACCGACTGTTGGGCTATCCGCGCTGCCAGTTCGTCCGCGGCACCCATTACTAGGTCGTAGAGGTCAATGCGGCGCACCGGGTCGGGTAGGTACTGCTTCAGTCGGGCGACGGCCATCGCTGTTGTGAGCGGTGGGGCGGCTAGCCGTTCCAGCGCGTCCAGGCTTGCGAGGAGTTCGCCAAACATCTCGTCGGCGCTGGGGTTGTCAATGGTCTGACCTTGCCGGCTAGACAGGATCTGCTGAGCGGTGGATCCTTTGCTGCTGCGCTTGTCCCAGTAGAGCGGGTAGCGGCGGTTGGGGCTTGCCTCCATTGCTTTAACGAGGGCTCTGTCCCATTCGCCGGACCAGCCGGAGATGACGAGGCCGTAGTCGTCAAACACCTGCCCCAGTAGTCTCGTCCATTCGGGCGGGTAGTCGCTGAGTTCGTCAACCGTGTTTCGGGTGCCAAGGTCAAGGTAGTCGCCGTGGATCTTGATCACGGTTGCGTGAGCGTGTGCGAGGGGTTGCATTCCGGCGACCCCATCTGGTCGGCTGATGACCTGGGCGGGGACGCCGATCTCGTCCAGGGCCTGTTCCGTTAGCCGGTCAAAGTTCGTCGTGAGGATCACTTTGACGTAGCCGGCTTTGACGAGTTCCGCGATCGCCGTGTGCGCCTTGCTGGGTATCTTGATGCCTTCGGCTCGTTCTTCGGCGCTAGGTTCAAAGAATCCCTGTAGGAGGTTCTGGCGGACCGCCGGGGTAGCGCCGAGGGTTTCCAGGAGTCCCGAGTAGCCAAGTGCTGTGTCGTGGTGGTCGGCCCACCACTTCTCCGGGTCTTTGGCTGCATCATCCCCGGCTGCCTCATTCTCCGGGTCGGCAGCCGCAGCGACGCGGCGGATGAGTTCTTTGACGACCCCCCATCCAGTGGGCATCCCAGCGCCGGTGGACACGCCGGAGCCGAGTAGCAGCGCGTAGACCCCGGGCTGGGCGTGCATATGCATTGCGACCATGACGTTCGGCGACAGTGCGTTGCTTGGCATACCGACGATCCCCCGCTCGCTAACCCTGCTTTGGCTTCACCGTCACGGCGATGCCTGCGGCGCGTGCGACTGCCTCAATGTCGTCTCCTGCGGACCCTTCCGTGATCATGTGGATCGTGGTTTGCAGGTAGGTGACTTTCTCGTCCATCACCGCGTCCAGTAAGGCTTGGAGTACGTCTATGAGGGGTTCGCGGTTCGTGGCGTCAACGGTGCCGATGCGTGAGAGTTTCACCTCGGACGTCTGGGCTGGCGGCGTGATCGGTGGCTTCTTCGTGCAGGAGCCGTCGCAGTCGGTCTTGCCGCAGATCTTGCAGGGCTGACCGGGTTGTGGAGCATCAGGGCACGTGCCGTCACAATCCTCACGTCCGCACTTGGCGCACGGTTCGGCAGGTTTGGGCTTGGCGAGGCGTAGTCCTTCGCTGACGAGGTTGATCTGGCTGGGTTCGTCAATGCGTACGTCCGTGCCGTCGGCGTTGACGAGTCGGAGTTCCCCGGCGATCACGGCGTTGTAGATGGTGCGCTGGAGCAGGTCGTACGTGTTCGGTAGCAGGGGCAGGCGTGGGGTTTGGTAGAACGCGTCACGTATCTCTCGGAGAGGCTTGTTGTAGTCGTTGTCTCTCAGGTTCCGTTGCAGGGCTTTCACGTCAAAGCGTGACGCCTCAAACGCTTTGCCCTTTTCGGCGAGTTCCTTCCACACGATGGTGCCGTCCAGGGATGTGAGGGTGTCCTGGTCCAGGGTGATTTCTTCAATCTTCTTGGGGGTGTCGGGTGTGGGTTGGGAGACGTACAGGATGTGCTGGAACGCCCGTTTGAGGTTCTTGTCCAGGTCGGCCTTGGCCTTGTCCTTCTCGGCTTTCGCCGTGTCCCGGGCGACCTGGTTGCCTTGCAGTTCCGGTGAGGTGAACGTGCGAAGCCACGCGAGGTAGTCGCTTGCCGCCTCACGGGCCTGGCGACGACGCTGGGTGTTCACTACCGCGTACACGGCGGAGGAAGCCCATGTGACGGTGGCGGCGTGGTCCCCGATGCCGCTGACGGCTTCCACCGCGCTCTTCGTGGCGGCGTCCATGCCGTTGCGTAGCGAGAAACCGGCGGGGTCCAGAATGACGAGCCGGTTGCGTCGCGCATCGTCCACGCCGGCGGCCGTCAGGAATTCAACGGCCTTGTCACGTCGGTCGGAGTCGCTGGGCAGTGACCGGTCGGAGTCGGCGAAGACGACAACGTCAAACGGACCGGTCCGGGCGATTTCCTGTGCCTCGGAGGCGAGGATGTCGTCGCGGTCCTGCGCTGTGACGGCCTGCCGGTGCTGCCGGTAGATGACTTTCGCGCCCGTTTCCGGGTTCAGGTAGTAGCGGGGTGGCTGCCCGCCGACGCCGTCAATCTTCTCCGCGGAGGTCATGGAGCGTTCACTGTTGATGTCGGTGAGCCGGTCCAGTACACCGTCCGCGTCACCGACCGTGTAGATGCCGGAGGTGATCGCGGATGCGACTTTGATCTCGGGTTGGGATGCGCCGCGGCGTCCTTGACCGCGTGGCATCAGGCTGGCAACGGCGATCATGGTGGCGGCCCGTTCGTGCGCGTATGGGTTCGCGTCCCCCCACGGTTCCTTCGCAGTGTCGGTGCGGTCCAGCCGACGGGCTTGCCCGGCAGCCTCATCCGAGGCGTCGGTGTTAGTGATGTCGCCTTGAATGATGGACCGGTAGTTCGCTTCCAGGCTCGTGTCAGAGATGAGCCCGGAGCCGAGGATCGCCTCGCGTACCTCGTTGTTGGACAGCGGCAGGTCCCCAGGGCCGATCAGTAACGGCACCCAACCCCCAGACACGCCGCGCTGCTGCAGGGCGTGCACGGTCGCAGCGAACACGCGGATAGTGGAGCGCACGTTCTGGTAGCCGGACTTCTTCGCCCATTCCTGCTCCGCTAGGTGCATCAACTGGGGGTGGAACGGGAACGACCGGGCGACTTCTTTGTCCCACGCCTGGGTCCACGGCGCGTCCAGCCGGTCAAACACCTTCGCCCACCCCGGGTCGGCCATTACAGTCCGGTAGGAGTTCGCCACGGCGGTGGCGTCGTTGGCCGCGGGCGCGGCTGTGAACAGGCGGCGTTTCAGGATCGCGGAGAAGTCAGTGTCATCGTTCACTGTTGCCGAGGAGCCGTTCCGGTCCAGCAGGCTGTTCAGGTCGGCTTGCCGCTGCTTGCCGTCTGGTTGCAGGGCGATCCGGTCCTTCTCAGGGTCAATCATCGCGACGAGCATCGCCGCGTTCGGCACATCGTTGATGCTGTCCAGCAACTCCCTCAGGAACAACATGTCCTGCGCCGCGAGGGTCGGGTCGTTCGCACCGGTTAGCCCTATCCCCACGTAGTCCATGATCTCGTCCACCACGACCAGCACGGGGCGGTTCTGCAGGGCCAGGGCTTCCTTGATTTCCGCCTTGGAACCCCAATGTTCGCGGTACTGGTTGAACAGGTTCGCGTCCCCGGCGAACAGACGCCACAAGAACTTCTCGTGGAGGGTGGTCGCATCGGGTCCGTCCACCTCTTTCCGGCCCACACCGGGGGTGGAGTTATCCAAGTCCAGGACCACGACGATCGGGTCGCCTAGGTTGCCCGGTAGCCCGTGGCCCACCTTCTCCTCCGCCGTGTTACGCACAGCCCGGCCGATGTCGGTGGTGAGGAACTCCTGCGGGTGCGCGGCGAGGTGCCACGCCCCGATCAGCGCGTGAGACTTACCGCCGCCCATGCCCTGATTCAGGCGGGTCAACGCCCCGGCTTTGGTGTAGTCGGCACCCCCACCGAGCCGCACCGCAATGTCGGCGAGCAGCGCGGTGAGACGCGCTGTGGGTTCGGTGATCTGCCCGTAGTAGTCCGCATCGGCGTACGGCACCGGAGCCGCGCCCTTCGTCGTATGCACGGCCTCACCGAGGGACATTTGCACGTCGTCAATGCGCCCGTCCGCGTCCACAATCTCCGGACGCAACTGGAGGCGTTCCCACCACTTCGGCACACTCATCACAGGTCCCTATCTTTGCCGCGAACTAAAGGGCATTCTTGCCCTCGCCACGGTTCGGTATCTCGGTACACATGCAGTTCCGCGTCTATCATCGGCGGCGACTACCCCTCACCGGAGAAGTCCAGAGTCGGCTGAGCGTCAGCGAGTCGCTGCCTCTCCTCGGCCACGTGAACTCCCCTCGCCGCCCCGACCACAGCGTTCCTGGCTCGCACAATCCCGGTGAACGCGATGGCGTCCGGGTCGGAGTCAGGCAGCCGGTCCGCGAGGTACGTCACGGCCGCCCACAAGTACGGGTCGGACTCCTTATCCGCAGCAGCCAGCACCTGGCCTACGCCTGCCGCGCCATCAGTCCACGCCTTCGCCATCGCCATCGCCACGTCAATCACCGGCGAATCCGGCGTCACCTCAAACCGTGTCTTCGCCGCCGTCGTGAACCTGACACCTTTGCTTGTGTCCGGAACCAAATCGCGGACTTGTGACAGGTCCAATTCGTCGGCGAGGGTCTGCCATCGCAGTTCACTCTTCGCCGTCTCGTCCTTGCCGAACAACCTCACCCACCAGAGTGCGAATCTTGTCCGGGAATCAAACGTGTCCAACGGATGATGGTCAATCTCAATATGGGCGTTCTCCCGCACCGCCCGGCGAGCAATCACTAAGAAGTCCCCTGGGTCAACCGGTTCGCCGTACACGTCAACGACCTGCGAGTACCTGCCCACGACCTCCATCGCAGGGCCAGCCGACGCCATCAACATGTCAGTCGGTGCCAGACCAGATCGCTCCCACAGGTCAACGCGAGTCGCCACCTCAGCGCGAACCTCACCCTCCACCTGGGCCTTCAACCCTTCTGGTCGGCCTGAGGCTGCAGGTCGGCACGCCATGGTCAGCGTTGTCTTGATGTTCGCAGCACCCTGCTGCCCGCCAGCCTCCGTGTTTGCGGGCCAGGAACCCGTCAACACCAGACCAGCCCCGGAGATGGCGCCCAGCAGTCGTTGCCATACCTCCGGGTCGCCCGAGCCAAACACAATGGTTACGACACCGTCGTTGCGGACCACACGCCGCATCTCGGCGAAAGCCTGCGAAATCAGCGAGTCGTAGTGCTCGCGTGTCCGGTGGTCTCGCTTCTCCGTCTTTGTCTTGGCTCGGAACCGCTTGACAATGATTTCCTGGGACTTGTCCTGGGTGTCGTGCTCGTCAGCGGTTAGTGCCATCTCAGGCCATGACGAATGTAGGGCGCGTTTCAGCCAGACGTAGAACAGGTCAGACGCGTCGGCGTAAGCGATCATCTCGTCGTAAGGCGGGTCCGAGACCACACTTGCCACAGAATGATCGGGTAACGGTAGGGCTGTAGCCGACCCGGCGATCACAGCAGTTGGGTACCCGACGATCCCATCCAGAGCATTGTGGAGGGTTGCGAGGCCGCCTGCGGCGCCAGAGATCATCGAGTCCCACGTTCCAGGGCCTGTACCGATACCGGACTCGAAGTTGTCGTAACTGAACGCGATTGTCGATTCATTGACGTAGATGTGCCCTACCTTTCTAGTCGAAGGCTCCAAGGCCGCTCCTCGGGTGGAGCGTTTGGCCTTTCTCACCAACTGGGCGCCCGCGTTCGCCGCTAGCGCTCGGGTGTAGTCGTCGGAGAGTCCTGCGGAGCGAAGATCATCCGCAAGCCCGTCGATGACCTTAGCGAGTCGGATGAAAGACAGTGTCTGACGGGGAATCATGAGGTCGCCGTAGGTGTCGGCTCCGTACACACTGGGCCGAATCGTGTCGCTGTTGCCAATTGCGATCGCCTCGTGCGGGACCGCGGGAAGTACGGGTGAGAATTCTGACTCATCTGCGAGCAGGGTCGCAGCGGAGGTAGCAGAGGCCAACTCGGCATCCGTCGCTTCCCGAAACCGTTTCCCAACGACGTCATCGTGTTCGGCCACAACGAGCAGCGCGTCTTCGGCCATTCCGTCCTGCATGAGCCGCTGATGCACTTCCTTTGCGTGCACATGATCGCAGAATGGGCAAGTAGCGGACTTGCCCTGAACCTTCTTACCGCCCACAACCCGGTTGGCCAGCGTCGGCGTGTGGCGCGGTGGACCGTCGTGGACGACCGCGTGGAACTCGCCGGTGTCACTGTCAACTTGGATGTAGAAGGACTGCCCGGGGTCGTCAAAGGCTGCCCGTGTCTTGGTGGCCTTCTTGGTTGAGGGCATGCGGAGGTTGTAGGAGCCGACGAGCGGGAATCGGTGTCCGCATTCTTGGCAGGGGAGGGTGACGGCCCACAGGTAGCCCCAGGGTTGTTTGCCGTCTACCAGCGGGTAGAACTCCTGCATGGATTCTCGGTGGCGACGTCCGACTTCTTCCAGTACGGCTTTCACGTCGCGGTAGTAGCGGTCGGCTGCGGATTCGGTACCCATGTCAAGACGCCCATCGTCGCCGTCAGTTGCGGTACCGAATGGGAGTTCCGGTTCGCCGCGCCAGTCCCGGAACGGGTAGTCGGCGAGCAAATGGGATGCAATGACGGCCACCGGCGACAGTTCAACGGCGTGGGATTCCAGGCCGAGTCGGGCCGCTTCCAACGGGATCATGCCGCGTCCGGAGAACGGATCCAGGATGCTCGCCCCGTCGGGGTTGGCTTTCAGGATTTCGGCCCGTAGTTCATCGCGGGCCACGTACCGGCCGGTCATCGCCTGCCTGACTAGGTCTTGGAGGCGTTTCTGTTCCGTTTCGTCTTCGGGCCATGGGAGGAGGCTGCAGATGACGGCGGCTTTGGCTTGGGCGGTGGGGCGTGCGGCGAACCAGGTGAACAGGTTCCGTTCGGTGTTCCCGGACCCCCACCCTGCGGTGGAGTTCTCGGACACTTCTTTGCAGGGGAACCAGCGTTCAATCATGCGGGTCATGTGTCGTCCTGTCCGTCGGTCGCTTTCAGCGCACTGCCGGGGACTCGGATGATGGCCTCCCCGACCATGTGCTCTCCGAGCGTTCCTATCGGGTCGCGGTAGATTCCGATGATGGCGCCGCCGTTCGCGCAGTCGTCGACGATGTACAGCCAGTAGTCGTTGCGGTGTTGGGTGGCCATGAGAACTTCGTTGCCGGTCATGCGTACACCGTCGCTGGCGGCCGATCCCCACACGCCTTTAACTTCTACGAGGCGTTGTTCTGGGCCTTTGCGGGCACGCAGGTCGTAGCCGATTCCGTCGGTTTGCACATCGTCCACGGTGTACCCGAGGCCATGTAGACGTTGTTTGACGAGGTGCACTGCGATCTGTTCACTGTTCGTTTCCTCCGGGGTGGGGGGAAGGGCTGCGCCGTGGATGCAGAGGTGGCCGATGAGGCGGGGTTCGCTGACGGAAACGTCTATGAGTTCTTCAAGTCTGGCGAGGCGGGCGTCAATCCCGGTGCGGATGCGGGCGCGTTCTTCAGCCCGCTTGTCCTGGGGCAGGTGTTCGGTCAGGCGGATCGGGAGTCTTTTGAGTTGCCGTTTGGCGCGTTCGTACTGAGGTGTTTCTGACTTTGCGATAGAGAACCGCGGCGAATCAAACAACATCGTCGGGCCCCTTGCTGGTCTTAGTGTTTCGTTGGGCGCGGTGGTTGGCAAGGCGGCGGAGTCGGGCCTGT
>Ga0116175_1002678_pt1 | contig 10563 bp, 11 predicted proteins | sample AD_UKC125_MetaG_FD_89802 | JGI IMG/M metagenome (GOLD analysis project Ga0116175, IMG submission 89802) | Active sludge microbial communities of municipal wastewater-treating anaerobic digesters from USA - AD_UKC125_MetaG | ecosystem: Engineered > Bioreactor > Anaerobic > Digestate | place: USA... | reverse complement strand
GATGGTCACCGTGACCACACCGTCGCGGTTGAAGTTGCGGCCGTCGTACCAGGGACTGGCCGGCGAACCCGCGTAGTAGCCGCCGCCGTGGATCCAGACCAGCACCGGCAGACCCGGAAACCGGCGGCGGGGTGCCGGAGTGAAGACGTTGACATTGAGGGTGCTCGGTCCCGGCACGCTCGGCTCCGGGATGAGGGTGACGCCCGGATCACCGCGCTGGGGGGTGGCGCCGAACGCTGTCGCATCAAGCACCCCGTCCCACGGGGCTTTCGGGACGGGGGCGGCAAACCGGAGTTCCGCGACCGGTGGCTCGGCGAACGGGATCCCCAAGAACGCCGCCGACGACGCCGCGCCGGTACCTCCGGTGGTAGGCCGCCACCAGCCGCGCACCCGGCCCTCGGCGGTCGCGACCTCCGGATATTGTTCCCGTGCACCCGTATCCGACCCCATGGCACGAATCTACCGGCATGTTCGGGCGGTGTCTCATGCCCCGGCGGTGGATGTCACAGGGCGCGGATGTCACAGACGGTGGATGTCCGAGGCGGTGTATCTCACGGACGGCGTCTGTCCCGGTCGTGAGGTTCACACCTTGGACAGAAACCCCGGGACGGCGTCGGTGAAGGCGTCGTTCACGTCGCCGGCGACCATGTGCCCGGCGCCCCGGACGTCGACGAACTCCGCGTGCGGTACCAGATCGAGAAACTCGCGCGCGTCGTCCTCGGTGAGGACGTCCGATTCTCTGCCCCGGATCAGCAGGACCGGCAACGTGAGTGCGCGCGCCGCGGCGAACAGGCGCTCACGGTCGACGACATCAGGCCGCTGAGTGAGGCCCCGATCAGCACCGGATCGGGGAAGGTGCGGCCCAGCACGTCGATGTCGTCGACGAGAGCGTCCAGTGAGTAGTCGCCGGTCGCCGACCATCCGCTGTCGCCGTGGCCGCGCAGATCCACCGACACCGCCGTCATGACGCTGCCGGCGATGGTGCGGGCCGTGGCGCGCCACGACTGCCGGGTCTGGCCACCGCCGTGCAGGAGGATCGCGGTGCCGTCGGTGTCGGTGTTCTCGAAGACATCGGCCGCCAGGGTGAGGTCGTCGCGGTCGATCCGGTGCCGCGTCGGGAGTGTTGGCATTTGTCGGGATTCCTCTCAGCTCGTGGTGTATCCGCCGTTGATCGGGATGGTCTGGCCGGTGGTCCAGCCGCCGTCCTCGGACACCAGCCACGATACGGCCGAGGCCACGTTGTCGTAGGTGCCGAGCCTGCGCAGCGGATATCGCTTGGCGTGGGCCAGCATCCGGTCGGTACCCGCCACCTCGGCGGACACGATGGTCCCCAGTGACAATGTGTTGCAGGTGATTCCGGCGCGGCCGAGTTCCTTGGACAACGATCGCATCAGCGATGCGCCCGCCGCCTTCGATGCCGCGTACACCGCCATCCGCGCCTCACCGGTGCGTGCCGAATCGGAGGTGATGGTGATGATGCGACCCCAGCGGAGTTCGGTCATCTGGCCGATCACCGCGTGGGTGCATTGCAGGACGCCGTAGATGTTCAGCCGGATCATCGCGTCCCAGTCGTCGGGGGAGGTCTCGGCGAACGGGGCGAGGGCGACGCCGCCGGCGGGGATGCCCGCGTTGTTGACGAGGATCGCGATCGGGCCGAGCGTGTCCCGTACGTCGTCGACGATGCGGGTGACGGTGGCCGGGTCGGTGATGTCTCCGGGAACCGAGACGGCGCGCCCGCCCGCTGCGACGACGGCGGCGGCCGATTCCTCGGCGCGTGCGGGTACCAGGTCGTTGACCGCGATCGCGATGCCGTCGGCGGCCAGCCGCAGCGCGGTGGTGGCACCGAGACCGCGGCCGGCGCCGGTGATCAGTGCGACACGCGGCGTCGGTGGGGGAAAGGGCGGTTCGTCGGGCATCGACGGTCTCCGATCGGTTCGGGCGGCAACGGGTGGCTACTTCGAAACTACAACCGTTGCCCTTACCGTTGACGGCCGCGTTCGAATATTCGACTTGGCCGCGGTGTGTCGGCGTCCGATTCCGGGTGGGGACCGGAATGTGAGCACCTTGTATTCCGCGCGGGAGCTACCACTGCGGCCGAGAGTGCGCAACACTTGACGAATAATAAGGTAAGGCTAACCTGGATATCACCACGATATGGAGGTAGTCATGACAGACGTTCAAGCACTCGCGCGTTTCGTGGCCTCGGCGGATTACGACCAGCTCAGCGACAAGGCTTTGCAGCAGACGACGGATTCTCCGCGCGGTTCCCGGCGGAGATGCCCGCCGACCTGACGGTGGTCCTGGCCGACGGCATCAAATGGGCGGGCGGATCGTTCTCGCTCGTCCCCTCCGAACAGGTGAAGGCGTGCAGCGACATCGCCCATGACCATGGTGCGTACGTGTCCTCGGGCGGCTGGATCGAAACCGTCCTGCGCTACGGTGACGATGCCGTCGACCAGTACCTCAAGGAGGCCAAGAACGTCGGGTTCGATGTCATCGAGATCTCCACCGGCTTCATCATGCTCAACACGTCGGGACTGATCCGGCTGGTGGAGAAGGTGGTCAAGGCGGGTCTCAAGGCCAAACCGGAACTGGGAATCCAGATCGGGTCCGGTGGCGACTCGGGCGAGGCCGAGCTGGCCGCGGAGACCAAAAAGGATGTGGGCGACCTCATCTCACGTGCTCAGAAATGTCTCGATGCGGGTGCCGACATCATCATGATCGAATCCGAAGGCATCACCGAGAACGTCGGCGTGTGGAACACCGGGGTGGCCGCATCCATCATCAACGGCGTCGGCCTGGAGAACGTGATGTTCGAGGCCGCCGACGGACCCGTCTTCGAGTGGTATGTCAAGAACTACGGCAACGAGGTCAACCTGTTCGTCGACCACAGTCAGATCCTCCAGCTCGAAGGCCTGCGCCAGAACATCTGGGGCAACAAATCCACCTGGGGGCGGGTGATCAACCCGGCGCCATAGCCGCGTCCCCATTGCCGCGATGCCCAGGTGCTGCCGTCGAGCGTACCTGGGCATCGGTCTTTTCCGGGACGCGATCTTCTTCGGGGCAGCGACCTTCTTCCGGCGTCGTCACCGGCCCGCGGCGGCTACCCCCGCAGCAACGGCAGGAGCCGGCTGCCCTGACGTTCGATCTCACGCAGGTACGGGGTATCGGACAACACGAACTGGGTGATGCCCAGATCGGCATATTTGCGAAGCGATTTGGCCACGTCCTCGGCCGAGCCGACCAGCCAGGTGGTGCCCGCCCCGCCGCCGCCGAACGTGCCGGGGGTGGTGTACAGATTGTCGTCGAGGACCTCACCGCGCGCGGCAAGATCGAAGAGGCGGCGCTGGCCGACGGCCTCGCGGCGCCGGACGAAATCGGTGGCGGTGGGCTCGGATTCGGCCATCTGCGCCACCCGGGCCTGCGCCTCCGACCATGCCTGGTCGGTGGTATCACGGATGAATGTGGTGATACGCAAACCGAATTCGAGAGGAGCGTGCTGCCGGTCGACGGTCTCCGAAAGCTTCTTGAGTCGGTCGATACGCTCGGCGACACCGTCGAGCGGTTCACCCCAGAACAATTGGACGTCGGCCTCGGCGGCGGCCACCCGCTCGGCCGCCGCCGAGGCGCCGCCGAAATAGATCTTGGGATGCGGGCGTCCCTCGCGGGCGGCGATACGCGGTACCACCGTGGAATTCTCGACGGAGAAGTGTTCACCCCGGAACGTCACGTTCTCCTCGGTCCACAGTCTGCGGATGATCTGGATGAACTCGCGGGTGCGGTCATAGCGGTCCGCCTGCTGCGCCTCCGCATCGCCGTACGCGCCGAGATCGTCCTTGCCGGAGACGATGTTGATACGCACGCGTCCGCCGGTCAGATGATCGAGGGTGGCGATCGACGAGGCGAAATTGGCCGGCCGCCAGTATCCGGGCCGCACCGCGATGAGTGGCTCGAAGGTGGTGGTGCGCGCGGTGAGCGCCGTTGCCACGGTGACGGTGTCCGGGCGCCCCCACGAGGTGCCGATGAGCGCACCGGTCCAGCCGTTGCGCTCGAGCGCCAATGCGTGCCCGGTCAGCGTCTCCAGGCTGTTGTGGCCGTCGACGGCGGTGTCGCCGCGATGGCCGGGCTCGTTCTGATTGGGGATGTACCAGAGGTATTCGGACTCGGCGGTGCTCATGACGTTCTCACTTGCGTGGTCGGGGATATGCGGCCTACGAACCTCACGAAAGCTAGTGCCGCACAGGCGTAGCGCGACGACTTGCGATCACCGCGGGCACAACGGGTGACCGGCGGTCCGGGCAGCGCCTAGGTTCGCGGCAGAACTGCCACGTGTGCAGCACACGAGCCGCAACCGGAAGGAAACCCGTGTCCTACGGACCCACCGAACTCACCTATACCGCCGATCCCGCCCGCTACGACAACGCGACATTCCGCCGGACCGGCCGCTCGGGACTGGACTTGCCCACCTTCTCTTTCGGCCTGTGGCAGAAGTTCGGCGCCGACTACGCCTATCAGACGCAACGCGAGATCATTCTGCACGCCTTCGACCTGGGCATCACCCACTTCGACAACGCCGACCGGTACGGCCCGCCGCACCGCGCCGCCCAGCACAACTTCGGCCGGGTCCTGGCCAAGGATCTCGCGCCGTACCGCGACGAACTGATTCTGTCCACCAAGGCCGGCAATCCGATCGGGCCGAGTCCCTATCTGAAGGGCGGATCGCGCAAGTCGCTGCTGGCCTCGCTCGATCACAGCCTGCGTGACCTGGGCACCGACTACGTCGACATCTTCTACCACCACAGCCCCGATGAGTCGACGCCGCTGGAGGAGACGGTGTCGGGTCTGGTGTCGGCGGTGCGCTCGGGCAAGGCGCTCTACGTCGGCATCTCCAACTACCTGCCCGACCGCGCGCACGCGATCGCCGAGGCACTGGCCGCGGAGGGGGTGCCGCTGCTCATCCATCAGCCCCGATACTCGATCTTCGATCGGCGCATCGAACAGAACGGTCTCCTGGACGCCGCCGAGCGCGACGGATTCGGTGTGATCGTGTACTCGCCGTTGGCGCAGGGCCTGCTGACCGACAAGTACCTGGAGGAGATCCCCGAGGGAGCGCGTGCAGTCAACTCGACGTTCCTGAACCCCGACGTCATCGACGACACCTACCGCCGGCGGGCGCGGGAGCTGAACAAGCTGGCCGAATCCCGTGGGCAGTCCCTCGCGCAGCTGGCGCTGCAGTGGGTGCTGCGCCGTCCACAGGTCACCTCCGCGCTGATCGGGGCCAGCTCCACCTGGCAGCTCGATCACAACGTGGCCGCCGTCGACTTCCCGGAGTTCGCCGACGACGAGCTGGCGCTGATCGACGAACACGGCGTTCACGGCACCGGACTCGCGCTCTGACGAGCACCCCGTGGCCGGGCCCGGTGATCCACGTCGCGGATCAGGGTCATTTGGGTTGATGTAATGGGACTTTGGCCCCGTGAAGTGCGGTTTGCCTAAGCGTACGTTTCGTACTCGAGGTGAGAAATGTCTGAATCAGCCCAGCCCGGACCCGGCCACGACGGAGTATCGGCGACCGTCCAGTACAGCACACTCGATCGTGTCCGTCCCGGCCATACCGCAACCGTGGTCGGTATATCCGGCAACGCGGAAGGCCATGTGGCGCACCGCCTCGCCGCGATGGGGCTGGTGCGAGGCACGGAGGTCACGGTCCTGCGCGCGGCCCCACTGCGTGATCCACGACAGTACCGCTTCCGGGACACCTCGATCTGCCTGCGCGGCGTGCAGACCTCGCTGATCGACGTCGAGATATCCGGCGAGGCCGGTGGCGGCCATGACTGAGCACTGCGATCACGGGTCGAGCACCGAAGCCGCCTGTCCACATTGCGATTCCGGTCCCAGGACGGAGAACCGGACGCTGGCGGCCTCGTCGGCGAAGGTCGCACTCGTCGGTGCGCCCAACACCGGGAAGTCGACGGTGTTCAACGCCGTCACCGGCCTGAAGGCCAAAACCGGCAACTACCCGGGCGTCACCGTCAGCAGAACGGTCGGCATCGTCAAGGTCGGTGACAAGCAGATCACGCTGGAGGATCTGCCGGGCACCTACGACCTGACCCCCGTCAGCATCGACGAACAAGTGGTCGCCGACGTGCTCGCCGGGGAGATCGAGGGCGTGGAGAAACCCGACGCGATCGTGGTGGTGGCCGACGCGGGTACCCTGCGTCGATCATTCGGGCTGATCGCCGACGTGATGTCGCTGGATCTGCCGACGGTGTTGTGCCTGACGATGCTCGACGAGCTGGCCCGCCGCGGCGGCTCCATCGACACCGACAAACTCGGTGCGGCCCTGGGTATTCCGGTCGCCGCCATCGACGGGCGGCGTAAGGGTTCCGGTGCGCGGGTCCGGGATCTGCTCGGCGACATCGACCACTGGTCGCATCCGGTGATCGACCCCCCGACGTCGGGCACCGAAGAGTGGGCCGCGTGGAGCGAGTCGGTGCTGGCCGAGGCCGACTACCGTTCACCCGATCCCGATCCGATTACCGAGCGCATCGACAAGGTGCTGCTGCACCCGGTGATCGGCACACTGATCTTCTTCGCGGTGATGTTCGGCTTCTTCCAGACGATCTTCGCGGTGGCCGCACCGCTGCAGGACTATGTCGAGACGGGCTTCGGGCACCTCGGCGACTGGGTGTACGAGGTGGGTGGTGACAACTGGTTGACCGGCTTCATCGCCGACGCCCTCATCGGCGGCGTGGGCGGTGTGCTGGTGTTCGTGCCGCAGATCGCGCTGCTGTTCGTCCTCATCACCTTCCTGGAACAACTCGGATACCTTTCGCGCGCGGCCTTCCTGATGGACCGGGTGATGGGCACGGTCGGGCTCGAGGGCCGGGCGTTCGTGGCGATGCTCTCGTCGGTGGCCTGCGCTATCCCCGGCATCATGGCCACCCGCACCATGCCGTCGGCGCGCCAGCGATTCGCCACCATGATGTCGTTGCCGCTGATGACCTGTGCGGCCCGGATGCCGGTGTACACGCTGCTCATCGGGATGCTCGTCGCGTCCGAGTCCAAGGTGTGGATCTTCAACGCGCAGGGCACCGTGCTGTTCGGGCTGTACCTGCTCGGGGCGATTTCGACCATGACCGTCGCCAAGATCATCTCGGTGTTTTCCCGGCGCCGCGGGCCGGTGATGCCGTTCACGATGGAGATGCCGCCGTACCGGGTGCCGTCGTGGAAGCTGATGCTGGTCGAGATCTGGTCCCCGGTCAAAGGTTTCATCCGCAAGGCCGGCACCATCATCCTGTTCGCGACCGTGGTGCTGTGGGCGTTGCTGAACCTGCCGATACGTTCGGACGCCGCTCTCGAGTCGGCAGGTATCGACCCCACCGACTCGGCGGCGGTGTCCACCTACACGATGAACCACAGTATCGCCGCGCGACTCGGGCACAGTGTGGAGCCGATCTTCGATCCGCTCGGTTTCGACTGGAAGACCAACGTGGCCGTGCTGTCGTCGCTGGCGGCGCGGGAAACCTTCGTCGCCACCCTGGGCCAGATGTCGGCGGCCGAGGACCCGGAGGACCCGGCGGCCCGGCTCGAAGAGGCCCGCTACGACGACGGATCCAACAAGGGCGACAAGGTGTTCACCCCGCCGACCATCGTGGCGCTGCTCGTCTTCTTCGTTTACGCACTCCAATGCACCTCGACGCTGGCGGTACTGCGCCGCGAGACCGCCACCTGGCGCTGGCCGATCATCATCTTCGCCGCGTACTCGTTGCTGGCCTGGGTGATGGCGTACATCGCGCACACCATCGCCGTCTGGGTGTGGTGACCGCACCCGTGCTGAACAGAGTCGTGCCGAACAGAGCGCGGGCCGCCGCCAGGCACGGACACCCACGCGAGACCGTCGCACTGGACCTGCCGACGGTGCGCGTCGGTGAGCGCGCCGCGGCCGTCCCGATGCACCCCGAACCCGGCGACCTGCCGGGCCAGATCCGGTGGATCATCGGACCCGGCATCCTCGACGTGCGCGGACCGGTGCGGGCACCGGGTGAACTCGGCCGAATGCAGCACGACGGGACTATTCGCGAGATCACCGTCGGACCGCGTTCGGTGGTACTGACCGCCGACGAGGCGGCGTGGCGCCGGATCGGGTCGGCGGTGCGTACCGCGCTCACCGACGCCTTGCGCACGCCCGGCGACTGGCGGCCGGATACCGCGGCATCGAGCGGTCAGATGTCCGACGAGGCGATCGCCCGGATCGTGCACGAGGTGATCGGCACCCGGGTCGGGGACTACGTCCGCTCACACGGCGGCCGGATCGAACTGGTCGGGGTACACGACGGTGTGGTCACCGTCGACCTGTCCGGTACCTGTCGGGATTGCCCGGCGTCGGCGGACACGCTGCGTTCGGGTGTCGAGGCAGAGCTGCGGCGGCTCTGCCGCGATGTCATCGGGGTGCGGGCCCGCAGGCGCTGAAACCCGCTCAGGCCAGCCCGGCGTCGTGCATCACGATGGCCACCTGTACCCGGTTGGCGGCACCGAGTTTTCCGAAGATGTGCGAGATGTGGGCCTTGACGGTGGCCACGCTCATGAACAGCTCGGCGGCGATCTCCGCGTTGGAGTTGCCCGTGGCCAGGCACACCGCGACCTCGCGTTCACGGTCGGTGAGCAGTGCCGCGGCCCGCCGTGCGGCGGCCGACCGGTCGCCGCCGGAACCATCGACGACCTGCTTGATGAGCGCCGCGGTCACCGACGGACTCAGCGCCGGCCGTCCCGCCAGCACCTCACGGATCGCGTCCACGATCTCCGGTGGATCGGTGTCCTTGAGCAGAAAGCCGTCGGCGCCGACAGCCAGGGCGCGCACCACGTAGTCGTCGGCGTCGAAAGTGGTCAGCACCAGGATCGCCGGCGGCGTGGGCAACTGCTTGAGGGTGCGGGTGGCGTCGATGCCGTCGAGGACGGGCATCCGCAGATCCATCAGCAGCAGATCGACCGGGTCGGCGGTGTACATGGTCACCGCCTCACGGCCGTTCGCCGCCACGGCGACAATCGCCAGATCGCTCTGGCCGCCGAGCAGCAGACGCAGCCCTGATCGGACGAGTGGGTCGTCGTCGACGAGCATGATGCGTGCGGTCACGAGGTCCACGGTAGCCACACGTGCAGAACGAAACGCCGGTCGTCGGTCAGTGTCGCCGAGTACCGCCCGCCCGCGAGCGCGACCCGTTCGGCCAGGCCGACCAGACCGAGCCCCGACGCGGGAACACCGGCCGGTGCGGTCAACGGCAGCGGGTTGTCTACCAGCAGGTCGACGCCGCCGCTCCCGGAATCCTTGAGCCGCACCGAGACCAGCACGCCGGGCGCGTGTTTGCGGGCATTGGTCAGTGCCTCCTGCAGGCAGCGGTACAACGTGCGCAGGAGTGGCTCGGGCAGCTCGGCCAGCTCCATCGACCGCGTGTACGTGACGCGCGTTCCGTCGCGCACGCCGTCGGCGATCAGTTCGTCTATGTCGAAAGCCCCCGATTGTGGTTGTTCGGGATGGGCGTCGCCAGGGTCGTCGCGCAACACTCCGAGCACCTCGCGCAGCTCGTGCAGCGCCAGGTTGGCGGTGTCCCGGATGGTCTGCGCGGTCTCGCGCATCGCCCCGGGCGGGAGGTCGGTGCGAAAGGCGAGTGCACCCGCGTGCATGCTGATCGCCGAGATGCGGTGTGCCACGATGTCGTGCATCTCGCGGGCGATGCGGGTGCGTTCGAGGGTGCGGGCACGTGCCACCTCCGCGTCGCGTTCGGCCTCGGCCAGCACCGTTCGCGCCCGCAGTTCGGCCAGGAGTTCACGTCGCGACCCGATGTACATGCCCCATGCCACCAGCGCCGCGGTGACCATCGTCGCCGCCCCGTACTGCACCGCCTGCGATTCCGGCCGGGGCGTGCCGAAGAACTGCTGCGCCACCACCGTCATCATCAACCCCAGCAGTGCCTGCGGAATGATCTCGACCCATCGGCGTCGCGTCGAGAGCGATACCAACGCCAAGCAGGCCGGACCTGCGCAGGTAGCCGACACCGTTGACGCGACATTGATGACTGTGTTGACAGCCACGGGGTGCGAGCGGCGCCATCCCACTGCCACGAACGATGCCGCGCCCAGCGCCAGGTCGGCGACGAACTGCCACCGCACATGTTCCCAGAGATACGCCGCGCGGCCTTGGTCGGCGAACCCGATTGCACTGACCAGCAGCATCAACGCCAGCCGCCACGCATGACTGCGCGCGGTGAGCACGGGCTGATAGTCCTCGGGGCGCACATGGACAACGCTATCGGCATCGCGGGAAGTCGGGGACTTCCGGTGGAAACCTCGACCACAAGTATCGGGGTGGAATCCGACTTTCGGCCGATGCCCGATTCGTACCGCCGCCCGATGTGCGCGGTGCCGGGCCGGACGAGGATGGAGACCATGATCACTGTCGAACACCTCACCAAGAGATACGGCGACTACGTCGCGGTCGATGACGTGTCGTTCACGTCGAAACCGGGACGGGTCACCGGATTCCTCGGACCCAACGGTGCCGGGAAG
>Ga0116175_1002675_pt1 | contig 10583 bp, 6 predicted proteins | sample AD_UKC125_MetaG_FD_89802 | JGI IMG/M metagenome (GOLD analysis project Ga0116175, IMG submission 89802) | Active sludge microbial communities of municipal wastewater-treating anaerobic digesters from USA - AD_UKC125_MetaG | ecosystem: Engineered > Bioreactor > Anaerobic > Digestate | place: USA... | reverse complement strand
GCGTTGCGCCATTCGCCCTCGCCACCGCAGGCCGGCGGCTCGCTCGCCAGGCCGGCGATCCGCGCCACGCCATCGGCGCCGGTGCTGGCGCTGGCCAGCTCACGCCCGTCGCAGCTCGATACGCGCACGCGCGCGCCGGCCACGGGCTGGCCCTTGTCCAGCGTGGTCACCCAGGCCACGGCGTTCTCGCGCCCGAGCTTGAAATGCACGCCCAGGTTGGTCACCAGTGCGCTGGTGCGCACCACCATGCTGCGCGGGCTGCCATGGCGCCCATCCAGCAGCGACTGGCCCAGCAGCGGCGAGGCGATCTCCACCACCGAAAACCCCGGCGGCAGCGGTATGCCCACCACCTCGAAGGGGCGCGGGTCGCCCTTGGTCGGCTGGGGAATGTCCAGCGTCCGCACGCCCGCCTGGCCGGCCAGCAGGGACAGCATGCGCGCCTGCACCTGGTCGCCATCCTGCTCGTCCAGCACCTTGGGCAGCGGGCCCTTCACGTCACGCAGCGCCTGCTTGCGATCCACGTAATGGTCGTCGTAGCGCTGCAGCTTGCGCAGCCAGGCAATGATGTCGGCGTCGCTATCCGCGCGCAGCGTGCTTACCTTGCCCCCCTGCCCCGCGCCGGGCTGCAGGGTCTTGGCGTCCAGTTGCGCCTCTATGTTGCGCAGCGTGACCGGCAGCAGCGCCGGGCCGTCCGGGCCCTCGGCGTAGCGCTCGACCACGCCAAAGGGCGCGGCGGCAAACTTGGCCAGCGGCGGCATGGGGCCGGTCGCCACCTTGAGCGGAAAGCTGGCGACATTGCCCAGGCGGCGGCCCGATGCGTCCTGAAAGTCTGCGGGCAGCTCCAGCGTGAATCGGGTCTGCGCGGTCAGCGGCGCGGCAAAGGCCACGGCATCGACCAGCGCATCGCCCTCCTGCGCGCCGTCCATGGTGGGCATCAGGGTCTGGCCGCCGCCCTTCAGGCGTATGCCCTGGGCCTGCTTGCGCGTCACGGGCGCGTTGAATGCCAGGCGCAGCGGGCGTATCGGCAGACAGTCGGACTGGGCGTTCTCGCGCTCGCAGGCGAATTCGGCCGTGAAGGGCTGGCGCACCTGGTAGGCAAAGCGCTTTTCCACCGCATTGGCCACGCCGCTGGGCGTGGCCACGCCGCGCCCGTAGACCAGCTGCATCTTGCTGCCGGCCGTGAGCCGGCGCCCGCAGGTCAGCGTCGCGTAGCGGAGCGGCTCCTTGGCTGCCGCCTTGTCCAGATGCAGCGCGCGCAGCAGCTCGGTGCGCTGCGCGCCCTCGACCAGGCGCACCGGCACACGCTCGCCCACGCCATCGGCCAAGCACCACATATGCTCTTGCAGGCTAGCGACGCTGGCCGGGCCATTGAGCTGCAGCACAAAGAACTGCTCCTCGTCGATCGCCTCATGGGTGCCGGGCCGTATGCTTTGCACAAACGGGCCACCACTATTAAATTGATAGCTTTTAGCGCTTGACAGTAGGGCGCCAGAGGCCGATTTGAACCCTGGTTTTGCACTGACCGTGCAGCGCACGCCGGGCGGCAAGTCCTGCGCAAACTCATAGACCCACTCGCGCTCGCCGCTCCAGCGGCCCTGGCCCCGAGCAGCATCGGGGTCGCTGCAGGCCAGCGTGAACGGCGCCGGCGCCCGCGGGTCGCCCAGGCGCACGGCCGGCGCGTCGAACTTGGCGACCACCTGGCGCACCTGCGCGACCTCGCCCTGGGGCGAGAGGCTGGTCACGGTGAGGGCCTGGGCCGCAGCCGTGGCCAGAAGAAGCAGAGCCGCCATCGCCCCGCGCACGCCGCCATTCATGCCGGGATCCTTTGCCAACTCACTGCGGCTTGAAGCCGCTGTCCAAGATGATGCGCCGCCACACCGCCGTGTAAGCGCGTTCGCGTGTCGTCAGCTGCTCGGGCGTCATGGTGCCCACGGTGAGGCCCATGGCCGTGAGCTGATCGCGCACCTCGGGGATGGCGACCACCTGGGCCAGGGCGTCGGAAAAACGCTGGATGAAGGCCTGCGGCGTGCCCGCGGGCGCATAGAAGCCGTAGTACGGCGTGTCCTCGAAGCCCTTGAGGCCCAGCTCGGCAAAGGTGGGCACGTCGGGCAGCGCCGCCTGGCGCCTGGCGCCCAGCACGGCCAGCACGCGCAGCTTGCCGGCGCGGTGGTTCTCGATGAAGTCCTGCACCGAGCCGATGCCGGCCGGTATCTGGTTGCCCAGCATGTCGGCAATCATGGGCGCGCTGCCGCGGTAGGGCACGGCCGTCAGGTCGATCTGGTAGCGCTGGCCCAGCAGCCGGACCAAAAACTCGGGCGTGGAGGCCGGCGCCGGTATGCCCACGGCGCTCTTGCCAGCCCTGTCCCGCTGCACCCATTGCACGAAGTCGCCAAAGCTGGCCGCCGGCGTTGCGGCTGGCACGGCCAGGCAGTTGACGAAGGTGGCAAAGCCGCCCACGGCCACGAAGTCACGCGCGGGCTCGAAGCCCGGGTTCTTCACCACCTGCGGCAGGATGGAGATGGTGTGGTCGTGCGTGAGGAACAGCGTGGTGCCGTCGGCGGGCGCCGCCTTCAGCGCGCGCGCCGCGATCTGGCCGCCGGCGCCGGGGCGGTTCTCCACCACCACGGGGGCGCCGAGCCGGTCCTTGAGCTTGTCGGCCAGCAGCCGGGCGATGGCGTCGGTACCGCCGCCGGGCGGAAAGCCCACGAGCAGGCGGATGGGGCTGGCCCCCCAGGACAAGGCAGGCAGAGAGGCAGCGATGGCGGCGGAACCGATCAGCCAGTGGCGGCGGGGAAGGGACATCATGGACTCCGCACAGGGGATGGAAGGCTCGGGGGATCGCCTGCGCGCTCCCGGTAGTGGCTGGGCGCGTTGCCCGTCCATTTGCGAAACGCCTTGCGAAAGCTCGCCACCTCGGAAAACCCGGTCCGGGCTGCGATTTCCGCCACCGGCAGCGAGGTGTGCTCCAGGAACTCCAGGGCCAGCGAGGCGCGTACCTCGTCGATGATAGCTTGGTAGCTTTTGCCCGCGTCGGCCAGCCGCCGCTGCAAGGTGCGCAGCGACAGGCCCAGGCGCTGGGCCATCTCGTCGGCGCTGGGAAACTGCCCCCGGCTGTTGAGGCAGGCCGCGCGGATGCGGCGCGCCAGGCTGTCCTCCTCCTCGGGCAGGCTCTCCACCATGCGCTCGCAGAACTGCGCGCACAGGCCCGCCGTGATCGGGTTGGCGTTGGGCAAGGGCTGGCGCAGCGCGGCGGCGTCGAAGTGCCACTCCATCGCCCCGGCGTCGAACTCGATGGCGCCGCCGAACACGCGCTCGTAGGCCGCCGCATGGGCCGGGCGCGGGTAGGGCAGCCGCAGCAGGCTGCCGGGCAGCGGCCCCGGACTGCCCAGCAAGGTCTGGCCGAGCTTCAGGATGGAGCTGAACCAGAACTCGCTGGACAGCGGCAGGATGTCGCCCAGTTGCAGCACGTCGCAGCCCTCGAAGATGGCGCGGTCGCCCTCGACGCGAAAGCGCTTCTCCAGCACCGGGCCGGCGAGCTTGATGTGGCGTATGCCCAGCAGCACCGCATCGCCAAAGGTGGCGCTGCTGGCCAGGGCGTAGCCCCAGACGCCGAAATCGCTCAGGCGCTGGCGGCAGCCGGCGCGCAGGCCCACGTCGGGCACGGCGGACAGGCGCTGCACGTTGCGCAGCACCGTGACCTTCTGCGTGGTGGACATCAGGGCCTTGGGGTCGGCCAGTTGCTGCGGCACCAGGCCCGTGCCTTGCAGCAGCTCGGCGGCGGCGATGCCCTGGCCGGCCATTTCATCGACCAGGGCACCCAGGCCGAGCATGCTGTGGGTGGCACCCTCCAGTCCGCTGGCCCGGATGGCCGGGGAAGGCGCGGCGAACCCTGTCATCGTGAACCTCGTTGCATCTTGATACGCGCATTGTACTCCTGGCCGCGCACCCCCAGGTAAACCCCGAAAGGCGCGTGTTTGGCGCGTTTGCCCCCCCGGCATGGCGTCTTTGGCCCTCGCGCCGGGCCGGTGCGCTGCCGACACTGGCGGCCAAAACACACCGGAGACACGCATGAACGACCGCCTTGCGGCCACGGCAGCCCCGCCAGCGCGCCACGCCGCCCTGTTCGAGCGCCAGCGGCGCGCCTTCCTTCAAGCGCCCTGCCCCAGCGCCGCCCAGCGCCGGGACGACCTGCGCCGCCTCAAGCGCGAACTGCTGCGGCACCAGGACGTGCTGGCCGAGGCCATGAGCCAGGACTTCGGCTACCGCGCACCGGCCGAATCCAAGATGCTCGACATCCTGGGCTCGACGCTGGAGATCAACCACGCCCTGCGCCACCTCGGGCGCTGGATGAAGCCGCGCAGGCGCTCGACCGAACTGCTGTTCCTGACCAACCGCCTGCGCGTGACCTACCAGCCCAAGGGCGTGGTCGGCGTGATCGTGCCCTGGAACTTTCCCATCTACCTGGCGCTGGGGCCGCTGGCCGCCGCGCTGGCCGCGGGCAACCGGGTGATGGTGAAGATGCCCGAGGCCACGCCCGCCACCAACGCCTGCCTGCGCCGCCTGCTGGCCGAGGCGTTCAGCGAGGACCAGGTGGCGGTGGTGGGCGAGGAACTGCTCGATCCGGGCGCCTTCACCGCCCTGCCCTTCGACCACATCGTGTTCACCGGCTCGCCCGCCGTGGGCCGCACCGTGATGCGCACCGCCGCCGAGCACCTGACGCCGGTGACGCTGGAGCTGGGCGGCAAGTCGCCCGCCGTGGTGCTGCCCGGCGCCGACGTCGCCGAGGCGGCCACGCGCATCGTCCACGGCAAGGCGGCCAACTGCGGGCAGATCTGCGTCGCGCCCGACTACGCGCTGGTGCCCCGCGCCAGCGTGGAGGCCTTCGCGCAACAGGCACAGGCCGCGTTCGCCCGCCTGTACGGCCCCCGCGTGCAGGGCCACCCCGACTACACCGCGCTGGTCAACGAGCGCCACCGCCAGCGCATCGCCGCGCTGCTGGACGACGCGCGCGCCCAGGGCGCCACGGTCATCGCCTGCGCCGAGGGCGGCACGGGCCGGCAGATGCCGCTGCACATCGTGACCGGCTTGACGCCGCGCATGCGCATCGCGCAGGAGGAAATCTTCGGCCCCATCCTGCCGGTGCTGGCCTACGACACGCTGGACGACGCCATCGCCATCATCCAGGGCGGCCCGCGCCCGCTGGCGCTGTACGCCTTCGGCCACGACGCGGCGGCGCGCCGGCGGCTGCTGGCGCACACGCACTCGGGCGGCGTCACGGTCAACGACTGGGGCTGGCACGTGCTGAACCACGACGCGCCCTTCGGCGGCGTGGGCAACTCGGGCATGGGCACCTACCACGGCGAGGAGGGCTTCCGCGAGCTTTCGCACGCGCGCACCGTGTTCCTGCGCCACCGCTTCTTTCCCATCGGCCTGTTCTACCCGCCCTTCGGCAACGCCGTGCAGCGCCTGGTGCTGCGGCTGTGGCTGGGCGCGGGCGACCCGGCGCTGCAAACCCCTCGAAAAAACACCCCATGAACACCCTTGAAGAATTCGATTACGTGATCTCCGGCGCGGGCTCGGCGGGCTGCGCGCTGGCTGCGCGCCTGTCCGAAGACCCCGGCACCAGCGTCTGCCTGCTGGAAGCGGGCGGCCCCGACAAGAGCGTGCTGATCCACGCCCCGGCGGCGGTGGTGGCGATGCTGCCCACCAAGATCAACAACTACGGGTACGACACCGTGCCGCAGCCGGGCCTGAACGGGCGGCGCGGCTACCAGCCGCGCGGCAGGGTGCTGGGCGGCTCCAGCTCCATCAACGCCATGCTCTACGTGCGCGGCAACCGCTGGGACTACGACCACTGGGCCGCGCTGGGCAACCCCGGCTGGTCGTACGACGAGGTGCTGCCGCTGTTCAGGCGCAGCGAGCACAACGAGCAGTTCACCGACGCCTTCCACGGCCAGGGCGGCCCGCTGAACGTGACCTACCCGCGCCACGACAGCCCCGTCAACCAGATGTTCCAGGAGGCTGCGCAGATGCACGGCCTCACCGCCAACCCGGACTACAACGGCGCGGAGCAGGAGGGCTCCTTCCTCTACCAGGTGACGCAGCGCGACGGCGAGCGTTGCAGCGCCGCCAAGGCCTTTCTCACACCCCATCTGGCGCGGCCCAACCTGAAGGTGGTCACGCAGGCCGTGGCGGCGCGTGTGCTGCTCGACGGCCGGCGCGCCACGGGCATGGCCTACCACCAGGGCGGCCAGTTGCGGCAGGTGCGTGCGCGGCGCGAGACGGTACTGTGCAGCGGCGCGTTCGGCTCGCCGCAGTTGTTGCTGCTGTCGGGCATCGGCCCGCAGGAGGAACTGCAACGCCACGGCATCGCCGTGGCCCATGCGCTGCCGGGCGTGGGGCAGAACCTGCAAGACCACATCGACTATGTGCAGACCTGGCGCGTGCCCAGCAGCGCCGAGACTTTCGGCGTGTCGGCGCGCGGCGCGGCCCGCATGGCGGCGGCGGCGCTGGAATGGCGCAGCCAGCGCTCGGGCAGGGTCACCACGCCGTTCGCCACGGCGGGGGCCTTCGTGCGCTCCGCGCCCGATGTGCTGGTGCCCGATCTGCAACTGGTGTTCGTGCTCGCCATCGTGGACGACCACGCGCGCAAGCTGCACACGGGCCACGGCATCTCCTGCCACGTCGAGGTGCTGCGCCCCTTCAGCCGGGGCAGCGTGGGCCTGAACGGCACCGACCCACGCCAGGCACCGCGCATCGACCCGCAGTTCCTCAGCGACGAGCGCGACCTGGCGCTGCTGCTGCGGGGCGCGCAAATGCAGCAGCGCATCATCGAATCCAGCCCCTTCGACGGCATTCGCGGCCCGATGCTGTACCCCACGCGCCTCGACGACCCCGCCGGCATGGCCGCAGACATCCGCCGCCGCGCCGACACCCAGTACCACCCCGTGGGCACCTGCCGCATGGGCCCCGCCAGCGACCCGATGGCGGTGGTGGATGCGCAACTGCGCGTGCACGGCATCGCCGGCCTGCGCGTGGCCGACGCTTCCATCATGCCCACGCTGATCGGCGGCAACACCAACGCCCCCGCGATCATGATCGCCGAGAAGGCCGCCGACCTGATCCGCGCACACGCCCCGCTTTGAAACCACACACCAACCAGGAGACATCACCATGAGAATCCGCCACACCCTCGTTCTGGCCGCGCTGGGCGCGCTGCCGCTCGCCCACGCCCACGAACCGCAGCCCACCACGCCCGCCACCGCCCAGGCCAACCGCGCCGTCGCCGCCGCCTACGATCTGGCCCAGCCGCAGGACTTGGAGGACGCCTCGCGCGGCCTGGTAGCCACGCTGCCCGGCGGGGTGATCCGCGACGCCCAGGGCAATATTGCCTGGGACGGCGGGCAGTTCGCCTTCATCCGGGGGGCCGCGCCCGACAGCGTCAACCCCAGCCTGTGGCGCCAGGAACAGCTCAACAACCAGGCCGGCCTGTTCAAGGTGACCGATGGCATCTGGCAGATTCGCGGCTACGACCTCGCCAACATGACACTGGTGCAGGGCAAGACCGGCTGGATCGTGATCGACCCGCTGCTGACCGCCGAGACGGCGAAAGCCACGCTGGCCTTCGCCATGCAGCAACTGGGCCACAAGCCCGTGGTGGCCGTGATCTACACGCACAGCCACGTGGACCACTTCGGCGGCGTACGCGGCGTGGTGGATGAAGCCGACGTGCGCGCAGGCAAGGTGTCCATCATCGCGCCCGAAGGCTTCATGGAGCACGCCGTGGCCGAGAACGTGCTGGCCGGCAACGCCATGACGCGGCGCGCCCAATACCAGTTCGGCACCCCGCTGGCCTTTGGCGAGCGCGGCGCGGTCGGCTCGGGCCTGGGCAAAACCGTCTCCGTGGGCTCCATGGGCCTGATCCCGCCCACCGACACCGTGCGCCAGACCGGCGAGGAGCGCGTGGTGGACGGCGTGCGCATCCAGTTCCTGATGGCCAACGGCTCGGAAGCCCCGGCGGAATTCGCCTTCTACTTCCCCGACCTGAAGGCGCTGTGCCTGTCCGAGGTGGTCACGGCCAACATGCACAACATCTACACCATCCGCGGCGCGCAGATGCGCGATGCGCTGGGCTGGAGCAAGTACATCAACCGCATGATCGACGCCTTCCCGCAGGCGCAGGTGGCCTTCCGCAGCCACCACTGGCCGGTGTGGGGCGCGGACCGCATCCGCCAGCACCTGGCGCACCAGCGCGACGCCTACCGCTTCATCCACGACCAAGCCGTCGGCCTGCTCAACCAGGGGCGCAAGATGGACGACATCGCCAACGCCACCTTCTTCCCGCAGGGGCTGAAGAACGACTTCTCCACCCACGGCTACTACGGCACCCTCAGCCACAACCTGCGCGCCGTCTACAACTTCTACCTGGGCTACTACGACGCCAACCCCGCCACGCTGGACCCGCTGCCGGTGGCGGAATCGTCGCAGCGCTACGTGAAGGCCATGGGCGGCATCGACGCCGTGCTGAAGCAGGCGCGCACCGCCTTCGACGCGGGCGACTACCGCTGGGCCGCCGTGCTGGGCAACCACGCCGTGATGGCCGAGCCGGGCAACGAGGCCGCCCGCATGCAGCAGGCCGCCACGCTGGAGCAGATGGGCTACCAGGCCGAATCGGGCGTGTGGCGCAACGCCTACCTGACGGGCGCGCAGGAACTGCGCCAGGGCACCAAGCCCGTGCGCCTGAGCACCCAGGGGCCGGACATGGTGCGCGGCATGACGCTGGAGATGATCTTCGACTTTCTCGCCGTGCGGCTGGACCGCCAGAAGGTGGACGGCCTGACGCTGGCGACGCAGGTCAACTTCACCGATGCCAACGAAACCTACGCGCTGGAGCTGTCGAACGCGGTGCTCAACAACACCAAGGGCCGCCAGCTCTCCCACCCGGACGCCACGCTGTCGCTCACGCGCGCGGCCTTCTTCAAGATGCTGCTCGCCAAGGTGCCGCTGCCCAAGCTGATCGAGGCGGGCGAGGCCAAGGTCGAAGGCAACCCGAAGGCGCTGGGGGCCGTGCTGACGAACCTGATGGAGTTCAACCCCTTGTTCAACATCGTCACGCCGTGACGGGGTGCGCTACATAAAAAATAGCTGCTAGCGCTTTCCGTTCCTCGGTTTCAGATATTTTTCCATCTGAAACCGTGGATAGACAGGCGCAAGCAGCTCACTTTTTGATAGTCAGGCCGCCAGCCGCGCACGGTGGCGCGCCAGCTGCGTGCGCACCTGCGCGGGCGCGGTGCCGCCCAGGGTGTTGCGGGCGTTGAGCGAGCCGCGCAGGCTCAGCACCTCGTACACGTCCTTGTCGATGGCAGGGTGAAAGCCCTGGAGCACCGCCAGCGGCAGCTCCGACAAATCGCAGGCGTGCGACGTGGCGGCCTTCACCGCGTGCGCCACGGTCTCGTGCGCATCGCGGAAGGGCAGGCCCTTCTTCACCAGGTAGTCGGCCAGGTCGGTGGCGGTGGCGTAGCCCTTCTTGGCCGCGTCTTCCATGGCCTGGGGGTTGACGGTAATGCCGCCCTCCTTCTGGCCCGTTTCGGCGTTGAACTGGCCGCCCACCATCTCGGCGAAGATGCGCAGCGTGTCCTTGAGCGTGTCCACGGTGTCGAACAGCGGCTCCTTGTCTTCCTGGTTGTCCTTGTTGTAGGCCAGGGGCTGGCCCTTCATCAGCGTGATCAGGCCCATCAGGTGGCCCACCACGCGGCCGGTCTTGCCGCGCGCCAGCTCGGGCACGTCAGGGTTCTTCTTCTGCGGCATGATCGAGCTGCCGGTGGTGAAGCGGTCGGCGATCTTGATGAAGCCGAAGTTCTGGCTCATCCAGATGATGAGTTCTTCCGACAGGCGGCTCACGTGCACCATGCACAGGCTGGCGGCGGCGGTGAATTCGATGGCGAAGTCGCGGTCGCTCACGGCGTCCAGGCTGTTCTGGCACACGCCGTCCATGCCCAGCGTGCGCGCCACGCGCTCGCGGTCCAGCGGGTAGGTGGTGCCAGCCAGCGCCGCGCTGCCCAGCGGCAGCACGTTGGTGCGGCGGCGCACGTCGGCCATGCGCTCGGCGTCGCGCGCAAACATCTCCACGTAGGCCAGCATGTGGTGCGCAAAACTCACGGGCTGCGCCACCTGCAGGTGGGTGAAGCCGGGCAGGATCACATCCACGTTCTTTTCTGCCACCTCCACCAGGGCTTTTTGCAGATCGGTGAGCAGGCCGCCGATCAGGTCGATCTCGCCGCGCAGCCACAGGCGCACGTCGGTGGCCACCTGGTCGTTGCGGCTGCGGCCGGTGTGCAGGCGCTTGCTTTCCCCCACAATCACGGGCATGAGCGTGCTCTTCGAAGCCCAGAACCTGCGCAAGCGCTACGGCGCCGCCACCGTGGTGGACGGCGTGTCATTCACCATCGCGCCCGGCGAATGCCGGGGTCTCCTCGTTTTCAGTGCAATAAGTGACGGTACGAAAAGCTAGCACTGGCGCGGAGGTGGTGTTGGTAGATCGTTGATTTCATTGACTTTCCTGTTCACTTTCAAATCTGCGATTC
>Ga0116175_1002664_pt1 | contig 10605 bp, 9 predicted proteins | sample AD_UKC125_MetaG_FD_89802 | JGI IMG/M metagenome (GOLD analysis project Ga0116175, IMG submission 89802) | Active sludge microbial communities of municipal wastewater-treating anaerobic digesters from USA - AD_UKC125_MetaG | ecosystem: Engineered > Bioreactor > Anaerobic > Digestate | place: USA... | reverse complement strand
GATGCTCGCCCGCGAACGGGTCGAACTGCTCATCGACCCCGATACCGCGTTCCTGGAATTGTGCCCGCTCGCCGCACACGGGTCACAGTTCCCGGTCGGTGCGTCGGTGGTGATGGGGATCGGTGTGATCGAGGGCGTCGAATGCCTGATCGTGGCCAACGACCCCACCGTCAAGGGCGGCACCTCCAACCCGTGGACCCTGCGGAAAATACTGCGGGGAAACAATATAGCGCTGGAGAACCGCCTGCCGGTGGTGTCCTTGGTGGAGTCGGGCGGGGCCGATCTGCCCACCCAGAAAGAGGTGTTCATCCCCGGCGGCCGGATGTTCCGGGACCTGACCCGGCTGTCGGCCGCCGGTATCCCCACCATCGCGCTGGTGTTCGGCAACTCCACCGCGGGCGGCGCCTACGTGCCCGGTCTGAGCGATCACGTCGTGATGATCGAGAACCAGTCGAAGGTGTTTCTGGGCGGACCGCCCCTGGTGAAGATGGCCACCGGCGAGGAAAGCGACGACGAATCCCTGGGCGGCGCACAGATGCACGCGCGCACCTCCGGCCTGGCCGACTACTACGCCACCGACGAACAGGACTGCATCCGCATCGGCCGGGGCATCGTCGCCCGCCTCAACTGGCGCAAGAAGGGGCCCGGACCGAACGTGCCGTTCCTCGAACCACGTTACGACGCTGAGGAACTCATCGGCATCGTGCCGCCCGACCTGAAAATCCCGTTCAATCCGCGTGATGTGATCGCCCGCATCGTCGACGACAGCGACTTCGACGAGTTCAAGGCCGAATACGGGTCGTCGCTGTGCACCGGCTGGGCCCGGATCCACGGCTACCCGGTGGGGATCCTGGCGAATGCGCAGGGGGTGCTGTTCAGCGCCGAATCGCAGAAGGCCACCCAGTTCATCCAGCTCGCCAACCGCAGCGACACCCCGCTGCTGTTCCTGCACAACACCACCGGCTACATGGTGGGCAAGGAGTACGAGCAGGGCGGCATCATCAAACACGGATCGGCGATGATCAACGCGGTGTCCAATTCGACGGTGCCGCACATCTCGGTCCTGATGGGTGCCAGCTACGGTGCCGGACACTACGGAATGTGCGGGCGCGCCTACGATCCGCGGTTCCTGTTCGCCTGGCCCAGCGCCAAATCCGCGGTGATGGGGGCGGCGCAACTGGCCGGCGTCATCTCCATCGTGTCGCGCGCCGCCACCGAGGCGCGCGGCGGTGTGGTCGACGAGCAGGCCGACGCCGGACTGCGCGCCATGATCGAGGCACAGATCGAACTCGAATCGGTACCCGCGTTCCTGTCGGGGATGTTGTACGACGACGGCGTGATCGACCCGCGTGACACCAGGACGGTGCTCGGCCTGTGCCTGTCGGCGATCGACTCGGCAGAGGTCACGGGCACCAGCAACTTCGGCGTCTTCCGGATGTGAGGGAAGCAATTACATGAGTATCACTTCAGTGCTGGTCGCCAACCGAGGCGAGATCGCCTGCCGGGTGTTCGCCACCTGCCGGCGGATGGGACTGTCGACGGTCGCGGTGTTCTCCGACCCCGACGCCGATATGCCGCACGTGCGGGCCGCCGACCTCGCCGTGCGGCTACCGGGACAGACCGCGGCAGACACCTACCTGCGGGGTGAGGCGGTCATCGGCGCGGCCCTGTCCGCGGGCGCCGATGCGATCCATCCGGGATACGGGTTCCTCTCCGAGAACGCCGGATTCGCGCAGGCGGTGCTCGATGCCGGTCTGGTGTGGATCGGCCCACCGCCGGCCGCGATCGAGGCGATGGGTGCCAAGGTCAACGCGAAGGAACTGATGCAGCGGGCCGGGGTTCCGGTGCTCGGTTCCATCGACCCGGCCTCGGCCACGGCCGCCGACCTGCCGCTGCTGATCAAGGCATCCGCCGGTGGCGGCGGGCGCGGCATGCGGATTGTGCGCGAGCTGGCCGACCTCGACTCTCATGTGGTGTCCGCCGCGCGAGAAGCGCAGTCGGCGTTCGGTGATCCGACCGTGTTCTGCGAGCCGTACATCGAACGCGGACACCACATCGAGGTGCAGATCCTCGCCGACACGCACGGCGGCGTGTGGGCGGTGGGCGAACGGGAATGCTCCATCCAGCGCCGGCACCAGAAGGTGGTGGAGGAGGCGCCCGCCCCGCTCGTCGACCGGGTCGGCGGCGATCTGCGGGACCGGCTGTACGCCGCCGCGCGGGATGCGGCCAAGGCGATCGACTACGTCGGCGCCGGGACCGTCGAGTTCCTGGCCGATGAACAGGGCCGGTTCTACTTCCTGGAAACCAACACCCGGTTGCAGGTGGAACACCCGGTCACCGAACTGACCACCGGTACCGACCTGGTGCAGTGGCAGCTGCGGATCGCCGCGGGCGAGCCCTTGGACGCCGCGGAACCGGTCAGTGACGGACACGCCATCGAGGTGCGCCTGTACGCCGAGGACCCTGCGGCGGACTGGCAACCCCAGTCCGGGGCGGTGCACGCCGTCGACATCCGGTCCGACAGCATGTTCTCCGGACTGTCCCGGCCGGGTATCCGCGTCGACGCCGGCATCGCATCGGGGTCGGTGATATCGACCTTCTACGATCCGATGCTGGCCAAGGTGATCTCGTGGGCGCCCGACCGGCGTCTGGCCGCCGCGATGCTTGCCCGCACCCTGGCTGATGCCGCGCTGCACGGGCCGGTCACCAACCGCGACCTGCTGGTGAACATCCTGCGGGACAAAGACTTTCTCGACGGTCACACCGACACCGGTTTCCTCGACGCCGCCGGCGACGGGTATGCCGCACTGGTCGCGCCGGCGGCCGATGACGATGCCGCGCGACTGGCCGCCCTCGCCGCGGCGTTGGCCGACGCGGCGGCCAATCGGGTGTCGGCGAGAGTCCAGGGCGGGCTGCCCGGCGGGTGGCGGAACCTGGCGTCGGGCTACCAGACCAAAAAGTTCGTGGCCGCAGGTGGTACCGACGAGATCGTCGTCCGGTACCGGCCGGCGCGGGGCGGGTATGAACTGCCGGACCACCCCGGGGTGCGGGTCGTCAGAACCGCGCCCGACGAGGTGCGTGTCGACGTCGACGGGGTGCAGCGCGCGCTGGCCGTTGCCCGGTACGACGACACCGTCTACGTCGACGGGCCGGGAATCGCCGTGGCGTTGCGGATCGTGCCGCGGTTCACCGACCCGTCCGCGGTGCGCACACCTGGCTCGCTGCTCGCGCCGATGCCAGGATCGATTGTCAGGATCGCCGTCGCGCAAGGGGATCGGGTGACCGCGGGTCAGCCGCTGATCTGGCTGGAGGCGATGAAGATGGAACACACCATCGGCGCCCCCGCCGACGGTGTCGTCGAGACACTGGCGGTCACAGAGGGACAACAACTTTCCGTCGGCGACGTACTCGCCGTGATCACCGAAGCAGCCGAAGGGGACGACGCATGAGCGCATTCACCGAAACCAGCGAGCACCGAGAGCTGCGCAACGCCGTGGCGGCTCTCGCGGCCAAATATGGGCGGGAGTATTTTCACACCTGCGCCAGAGAAGGCCGCAAGACCGACGAATTGTGGTCCGAGGCGGGCACACTCGGCTTCATCGGCGTGAACCTGCCCGAGGAGTACGGCGGTGGCGGGGCGGGCATGTACGAACTGTCGATCGTCATGGAGGAGATCGCCGCCGCGGGCACCGGCCTGCTGATGCTGGTCGTGTCACCGGCCATCTGCGGCAACATCATCGTCCGCTACGGTACCGACGAACAGAAGCAGCGGTGGGTGCCGGGCCTGGCCGACGGCACGTACACGATGGCCTTCGGAATCACCGAACCCGACGCCGGATCCAACTCGCACCGCATCAGCACCACCGCCCGCCGCGACGGCTCCGACTGGCTGCTCAGCGGACAGAAGGTCTTCATCTCCGGTGTGGACCAGGCCGATTCGGTGCTGATCGTCGCCCGCACCGAGGACGCCAGGACCGGCACACTCAAGCCGGCGTTGTTCGTGGTGCCCACAGACGCACCCGGATTCAGCCGCACCATGATCGACATGGAACTGCTGAACCCGGAGAAGCAGTTCCAGTTGTTCCTCGATGACGTACGGCTGCCCGCCGACGCACTGATCGGTGACGAGGACGCCGGCCTCGCCCAACTGTTCGCCGGGCTCAACCCCGAACGCATCATGGCCGCCGCATCCGGCATCGGACTGGCCCGCTACGCACTCGACAAGGCCGTGGACTATGTCAAGGACCGCACCGTGTGGAAGGCGCCCATCGCCACCCACCAGGCCATCGCGCATCCGCTCGCGCAGTGCAAGATCGAGATCGAGATGGCCAAGCTGATGATGCAGAAGGCGGCGGTCCTGTACGACTCGGGCGACGACCGGGGAGCCGCCGAAGCCGCCAACATGGCCAAGTACGCGGCCGGTGAGGCATGTGTGAAGACCGTTGACCAGGCGGTACATTCACTCGGTGGCAACGGGCTCACCGCCGAGTACGGGCTCGCCTCGGCACTCGCCCTGGCGAGGATCACCCGGATCGCGCCGGTGAGCCGGGAGATGATTCTCAACTTCGTCGCCCAGACGGCCCTGGGACTGCCGAAATCGTACTGAGCACGTCGTCGTGGGGTTTCGGAGCTCGAAACCCATTGAGATGACGGTGCTGGAGAAGGAGATCGTGGTGACCGAGACCAAGGTGCGGCAGGACGTCGACGCGGGAGTGCTGACGTTGACGCTGGATTCGCCGACCAACCGGAACGCGTTGAGCACAACGCTTGTCACACAGCTGGGTTCGGGGCTCGCGGAGGCCGCGCGAAACCCGGATGTGCGGGCGGTGGTGTTGACACACACCGGTGGAACATTCTGCGCCGGAGCCGACCTGAGCGAGGCCCTGGCGTCGGGTGCGACACCCGAACAGGCGTCCGCGCAGGGGACCGGTGCGATGATTGCGCTGATGCGTTCGATCCTGGAACTGCCGAAGCCGGTGATAGCCCGGATCGACGGTCACGTACGGGCCGGTGGGTTCGGTCTCGTCGCCGCCGCCGACATCGCGATCGGCGGTCCGGCGTGCACATTTGCGCTCACCGAGTCGCGGCTCGGGCTGGCGCCGGCGGTCATCTCACTGACAGTGCTACCCCGGCTTTCCTCGCGGGCGGCCTCACGCTACTTTCTGACGGGAGAGAAATTCGGCCCGGGGCAGGCCGTCGAGATCGGTCTGCTCACCGCGGCCGCCGACGACGCGGAAGGGATCGACGCACATATGACCGATGTACTGACCGGTGTTCGCAAGGCGTCGCCGCAGGGGCTGGCGGCGTCGAAGGCACTGACCACCGAACACGTCCTGGCGACATTCGCCGACTCGTCGGCCCGGCGCGCCGAGGAGTCCGCGGCACTGTTCGGCACCGATGAGGCACACGAAGGGATGACCGCGTTTTTGTCGAAGCGGAAACCGGCCTGGGATCTGACGTGACCGAACGCGTTCCGCAGCAAGAGCGTTCGCGTATCACCCGGGAAGGGTTGCTGCGCGCGGCCGTCGACGTACTGGCCGAGCAGGGCTGGTCGGCGGCCACCGTCGCCACCGTCGCCGCCCGCGCCGGGGTATCCAGGGGAGCCGCCCAGCATCATTTCCCCACCCGCGAGGCACTCGTCACCGCCACGCTGGAACAGATCTTCGCCGATCTGACCGAGGTGGCATCGTCGGCCACTGCCACTGCCACTGCCACTGGGGAGGGCGACCGCGTCGCGGCTGTTGTCCACCGCGCCGTCGGCATCTACACCGGCAAGGAGTTCAAGGCCGCGCTACAGGTGTGGGCGGCCGCGGCCTCCGACCCGGCCCTGCGCGAGCTGATCCTGCCGCTCGAGGCGAAGTTCGCCCGCGCCGCCCACCGCATGACCGTCGAGGCGCTCGGGCACTCCGACGACCAGGCACACATCCATCGCATCGCCCAGCTCACCCTCGACCTCGCGCGCGGACTCGGCCTGGCCGACACTCTCTCCGACGACTCCACACGCCGTGCCCAGGTTGTCGCGACCTACATCGACCTGGTGCGGTCGGCGCTGGGGGAGTGACGGGCGGTGCTCGGCCCCGAGCCGCGCCCGAGCAGGCGAGCGGGTTCAGAGGTTTCGGTGGAGGGCGGCGGTGATGGTGGCGGCGTCGGTGCCGTCGGGGTCCATCTGGCGATTCGTGGCCGAGCGGCGACCGGCGTACCAGCGGTCCACGGCGGTGGCCTGCTGCTCCAGATTGCAGTCGGCCCAGACGACGGGGTCCTCGCCGATGCGATAGACCTGGTCGCCGAGTTCGTTGCGGATCTGGACGTCGGCGGCATGGGAGAGAAACGCGGCCAGTGACGGGGCGTGCGCGATCTGCCAGGCGTGGACCAGTTCGTGGACGAGGATCTGGCCGATCGCCGGATAGAGGCGGTTGCCGTCGAGTGGGGCGGCGAATCCCTTGCGGCCCAGGTTGAGATAGGTGTGGCCATCGGCGCCGGGGAAGGCGAACGCCCGTCCGTTCTGAACCGAGATCGAGGTCAGGCGGACGTCGTCGAGCCAGTCGGCGTCACCGAACACCTGCACTGCGATCGCCCGCTCGTACCGGTCGAGCGGCCGGGAACGCACCCGCCACGCGATGGCCGCGGCGGCGATCGAGCCGGCCGCCGCCGACGCGACCACCCCGATCGGCCCGAGCCAGAACGTCAGCGCGAGCACGTGCGCGCCGGCCAGCAGACCGATCGTCGACGCCGGTCCGGGCAGTCGTGGGAAACCCGCGCGACGGGCGGCGGTCAGCAGCACGCCTACGGCGCCGCCGTAGACGCGGGCCACCCTGGTCGCGACCGGTGTCACGGCCCGGGCCAGTGCCGGGTTCGCCCGCGCGAATCGGGCCGCCATCACTTCGCCTTGGCGTGCGGCGGCGGCACCATCGTGCCGCCGCGCGCGGCCGGACGTTTGACGGAAGTCGACATACCAAAAGGTTACCTGTTGGTCCGGTGGGACGTGCTTGAGTTCACCGTGGGGTCTCCTGTGGTTGAACCAGTCGATGTACTCGGCGACGTCTGTCTCGACGTCGCCGACGGACTTCCAGCCACCGGTGGGTCGCATCACAGAGTTGCGGATGCATTCGGTCTTGAACAGCGAGTTCAGTGCTGCGGCCAGCACGTTGTCGTACGAATCGCCATGGCTCCCCACAGGAGAAGACTCGCAAGACCACCCACGGCGAGGGAGTCGAGACACCGCGGCCCGAGGACCGCGTCGAACGCGACTTCACCGCGTTGCCATGACTCTCATCCTTCGCTGGTTTGAGAGTCTCCATCAGACTCGGGGCGATTCACTGTGATCAGCTTTGCATGACCCAGTCCCGTATTCCGGGGATACTGTAGGCGATTTGCCATGTGCCCATGTGTTCGGATGCTCCGCCACCGGTGGATGGCACGGTTCCGGGTAAGAACGATACGTAGTTGATGTTGGTTTCCTTCGATGTAACGTCGTCAACCGCGGTGGCAAACTGTGCCTGGGTGGCTCGGGCGTCCCAGGTGGCTGTGGTGACCTGGCCGCCGTTGTCCTGGACGACGGCCATGGTCTCGTTCCCCATCGGGTATGCCTTCGCATCGCCCTGGGAAACGGTCACCCATAATCGCTTGTGTGCCAAGGGTGCCGCTTGATCGGAGGGCCATTGCCCGGCGACCACGTAGGACGTGGAGAACAGGTCGGGGTGACGGATGTTGAGGCCCAGCGTCATCATCGCACCCATCGACTGGCCGGTCGCGTGCATATGTGCCGTGTCAATCGAATACTGCGAGGTAAGGGTGTTGATCAGATTGACGGTGGTTTCGAATAGCGGTCCCGGGTTGTAGTCATCGCTGACGACGACAGTCTGGTATTGCGGTGCCACCACGAAACATTCGTGACGGGCCTGATCTTCAGGTGATGCCCAGCAGACCGCGCCGAGCCCTTGTACCAGTGTCCCTTTCACGTCGGCGCCGACGACGCTCGCGTCGTGCATGAACAGCACGAGCGGATACTTCCGTGCCGGTGAGTAGTTCTTGGGCACAAAGAGGTTGTACTGCAACGTCTGTCCGGTTGTGGCGTCGGAAAAGGTCTTCTGCTCGAACAGATCGACGAGCGGATCGACGGTCTTGGTTGTGGTGACCTCGGCGGTCGGGGTACCCGCATATGTGGTGCCTGCGGTCGTGGTGACCGCCCCGGTCTGGCTCACCGTCGCGGTCGCGGACTTGATCACCGGCTTACTGGACGATCCAAGGGGCGGGCCCGCAACGGAGGGGTCCTGACTTGCGGGTGTCGACGACTGCCCGGCCGGCGCTGTGCCGGCGGAGGGGTCCGTTGATCCCGAGGTTCCGCCGTTGGCCGGTTCGGGACCGGCCCACAGGAGTGCGTTTGAATCCGTCGGCGATAGTTCGACGATGACGAACGGGCCGTTGACCGGCGTGTCGGTGATTGCGGCTGACGTGTTCGCGTAGACCTTGGTCACTGTACGGCCGGTCACCGTAAACGAAGAGGTCGCAAGTTTGGTGGTGTCGATGTTCGAGTCGTATTCAATCCCGACCGCGATGAGTTTCTGTCCCTCGCCATACACCTGGGTGATCGCGGTCGCACTTCTCACGTGTTCCATCTCAATAGATGATCCGGAGGAGCACGCCGTGCCAATGGCCGTAACCGCGCCCACGCCGATGGTGCCGAGAATGAATTGCCGTCTGTTCATGGTTCTCCGAGGCTAGCAGCCTCTCGTGCCCGATTTCTGTAGTTCGGCTGGATGCCCGCTGTGAATCGGCGTCCGGGAACCGTGAGTGAATCACCGGCACCGATGACTCCCTTATTGTCGAGTGCCGACGTCGGAAGGGAGCAGATAACGACAAAGATTTCGCGACGGGCGTTTCTCGGTGGTGTGGCGGCCACCGCGGCGGCCTGCGTTTGGGTGAGGCCGGTGAATGCCTCACCAGCCCAAAAGTTGTTCTGCGCATAGTGGATCGTGCGCTCGACCCGAGGCTTGTCGGTCGGTGTACCCACCCTCGCAGTGTCGGTGACGAACCCGGCATGCCGACTGTAATCCTACCAACCCCGAGATAATCTCGGGTTCAGTGTGTAAGCCTGGGTAACAACAGGTTTCATGTTGTCCGGGATCAGCACCGCGAACACCTTGCGGCGCTTCCCTGTTTCCCCGTCATCAAGCATGCCCAGATGGCCGAAGTCGATCTGGTATTCCGCTCCGGGATCACCATCAACGATCCGCACCGTCGTGGTGCGGCGATACCCACACCGATCAGAGGCGAACCGGATCAACGTACGATACGGAACCACGATCCCCTGACGGCCCAACAGAACATGAATCTTGGTGACCGTCAACGGAACCGGATGCTCCTTCGTACCCCCTTTGGCTCAGGTCGTGATCTGATCAATCAACGGCACCAACGATTCTCGCGCCTGACCATGACCATCGGGCCGCACCGGACGAACCCCGGCCACCACCGACGAGATCAACTCCGCCGCCCGCGCCGCCGCCACGTACCGTCGGACCGCCTTGCGATCGACGCCCGCATGTGCGGCGATCGTAGGCAGCCCCGGCGCCGGCAACCCCATCGCCGACCCCAACCGCAACACTTCCCTGATCTCCTCCACAGCAACCTCCCTGTAGCCATGCCGCACCCGCTTCCATGACGTCGTCACAGCCGCGTCAACGGACAGACGAGAGGCCACCAGCGCGACACGCCGGTGGTCCCATAACTGGCAATCGAGGTGGCCCCATCCTCATGGCAAGAGATCAGCCCAGGGTGGTCCCTTCGCGGTGGCAGATGACACGTCGCACCTCACAACCGGCTGAAGGGGACGGCTCGACCAGCTGGAGGGGAGGATCGGGCGGTGGAGGGGACGGTCGGGTTGTGGTCGTCGTGGGTTTACCTCTTGTTTGCGCTGGGTAGGCGCTTTTTGACCTGTGCAAATCGGATCGGTAGAGTGAATCGCCGGTGCCCGGCACATGCTGGGCCAGTCTGCGTGCCCACCCGCATGCTCGGAGGTGACTCCGCGGAGGGCGTGCAGCGCTGACAGGCGCTGATACGAGGCCAGGCAACACGCCCGACCTCGGGGTAGCGATACGTGTACTGACCAGCACAAACGGGCTGGTGGGGCGAGTTGCGGAGTAACCGCGGACCTCGGTTCGCGGATGCTGCCCGGAGCACAAACCGCGACAACAGAAGATTGCCAACCAAGGAAGGGCCTCAGTGCCAACCATTAATCAGCTGGTCCGCAAGGGCCGCCACGACAAGCCGGCGAAGACCAAGACCGCGGCTCTGAAAGAGAGCCCGCAGCGTCGCGGTGTGTGCACGCGCGTGTACACCACCACCCCGAAGAAGCCGAACTCGGCGCTCCGGAAGGTCGCCCGTGTGCGACTGACCACCTCCGTCGAGGTGACCGCCTACATCCCCGGTGAGGGCCACAACCTGCAGGAGCACTCGATGGTGCTCGTCCGCGGTGGTCGTGTGAAGGACCTCCCCGGTGTTCGTTACAAGGTTATCCGCGGCTCGCTCGACACCCAGGGTGTCAAAGACCGCAAGCAGGCCCGCAGCAAATACGGCGCCAAGAAGGGATAAGCGACATGCCACGTAAAG